>ERZ761584.409-NODE-409-length-13921-cov-6.588201_pt1 | contig 13921 bp, 22 predicted proteins | sample MGYA00512168_ERZ761584 | MGnify/ENA primary metagenome ERZ761584 (study PRJEB28899, sample SAMN03785564) | bioreactor sludge metagenome | biome: EBPR Sludge; feature: EBPR Bioreactor; material: 0.22µm filtered reactor supernatant | place: Saint Lucia: Queensland...
AAATATGATAGTGCCTGGAATTACTGTACCTAAGACTAGCCATTTCCATCTCCCCCATTCCCGCTTTTTATCTAATTCTTCCTGCTCTTTTCTTTTTATATATGTATCGACTGTGTGAGTCAAAGCGCGTACCAACTCTGGCAACGGGAGTTGGTCATCTGAGCCGATTACTAAAATCTTCTCAAGGTGGTCAACTTTTGCCGTCAAACTTGATACTAATACTTGCATCTGTATAATCTCTGGATGGCTATGGTTATCCATAGATTCCCTTATATTTCTAAAATTTGATGTCCCCCACCCACTATAGATGGGGGACACATTTTCAAATTTCTACTGTTACCCAATCGCAGTACAAGTAGTTACGCTTCTGCCTCCGAAGCTACCGAAGGAGTAAACACCCTGGGCGCACATAGCTTTGATGATGAGGGCAGTTTTCTTCCACAGTTCAAAGGACACCGCAGTACAGCCTGGAGCAAGGTCAGTCAGGCTCAGAGGAATCTGAGTCGAGCGATAGACCAGCGGTTGCCCATTGTGGGTCATACGCATGGTGTACAGCTTGGAACTAAACGAGTTTGAACCGGAAGCAGTACGAGTAAAGTTGCTGTCTGCAACCACGGCGAGGCGACCAACCCCAGTTTCCACGAAGCCAGCAAACGAGTAGCCAGGGACAATTCTGGAGCCCTGATTGAAATTCACTAACTGAGAGCCCTGGAAACCAAGCTGGAAGTATCCACCCATCATTTCCTGAATCGCTTGAGGATGACCAAAGATGTGTGTAGGCTTGGCACATGCTTCCGCAAGGAAGCGGTCAAATCCGATTGCCGAGAACGTGCCGGAGGCATTCTGACCAGTCACATCATTGACGTGTGCGCCATTGCCAGAAGTAACCTGCGTCTCAATACCACTAAATTCAAGAGGGCGTGAACCCGCATTGCCGACCGCGAGAAGTCTATCTTCCCCATTGAGCAGCAAAGTCATGCCAAGTTTGACCTCTTTTTCCTTGAGGTCTGCAATTGCTTCCCGTTGCATGGTTCCCAAATCAGCCCCACCAGGCAGCCCTGCCGAACCCGGCCATGCACCATTCAGAGCTTCAATGCCAGAGCCGCCCATGCGGACAGCGTGAGAGTGAACAATGTCCGAGATGGTCAGGGATTTCTTGACGCCGATGTTCTTGAGGTCAACAGTGGTATTATCACCATCATGGTAGTACTCTTCTGGACAAACACCGTCAGCGAATGCAACATACGCGGAGCCTGACGTAAACGCCAGTTCATTCATTTCCCGCCAAATTTCCTGCTTCAACCCGGTTCTCTGTTCGGGGATTGCATTCAACAGATTGATTTCCTCACAGAGAGTGAGAACTTCGGTGGGGTCAAGCGGGGTGGGAAATTGTGCAGAAAAATCCACCGGAGTAGCAACATTGCTCACTACGGGGTCGGTAGCGCGTTGCACAAACGCTCCACCAGGATTAGCCATATCAGCTACAGCTTCGTTAGCCATTTTATAAAATCTCCAAAATTTACATCTCGCCGCCCTTGAAGGCTTAACCGAGAGACTTTATATTTTTATAGTTGTATTTTTATTATAGTCCAACTGAACGTCTAATAACATCCTTTACACTTCCCGGCTTTACATCGGGGGCTGCTTGGGATGTATCAGACTTCACAACCACGGAGCGCGGGACTGGCACTCGTTGTGATTGGGGTACGTTATTTGTTTGGGCTTTCATGGTGGCAACTTCCGTAGTGACATTCTGAACTGCCAGCGACAAAGCCCTAATTTCTTCAAGAATTGTCAATGAATTGTCAGGCTGTGCTGGAACAGCTTCCTCAACTGAGGACTTCACTACACTCAGAATTTCTGCACCAAGAGCCTCAAGAGCGGGCTGAATTTCCTGCAACTTTGCATCTGAGGATATACTTTTTGCAATTGCCTCATTAATGGTATTATATAAGCTATCCACGGAAAGTTCAAGAGCAGATTTCTGGACTGGTTCTGGAGTTGACACTGTGTCAGACTTCATCTCTTCCTGTTTCTTTTTCTTCTTTTCATCTCCAGACATATCTTGGGCATTCGGGTCAGTCTCATCAGCATTCTGGTCTTTATTTGCAGACTTCACAATTTCTGCAATTGCCAATAACTGCTCTGGAGTGAATGGAGCACTTTTAGCCTCAACAACCTCTGGTTCAACTGGAGGTTCAGACACGGGAACTTCATCTGCGGGGGTCTCTGGAGTTTCTGTCTCAGACATTTCAACCAAAACATCCGACTTCGATTCCAATGCGCTTTCAGTCACTACTTCCACCAACTCAGCATCGCCACCCAAAACACTGGCGGCATCATCTTTTCTGGTAACAATCTTTGATTTCTTCGTCATTCCATCCTCTGCTTCCATAATAGTGCGCGGATTTACTGGCTTTCTAGTCAGGGCTAGATGTACCAAATATCCGTCCACATAAATCTTCTCTCCAACGCCTCTTTTACACATGGGGCAGGTATCATCCAATGATTTTCTCTTAAATACTGCTCCCCCATCACTGTGCTTATGTGCTAAATCAAGAAAGGCGATACTAATTCTAATTCTCTCTGCATCTGGGTCTGATTTATATTCAATCTCGTCCTGCTTTAGGGACTTCCAAATAGCTCTACCAAGGGGAGAATCGTGCAGGGTTCCCTTGGCTTTTAGCTGGTTTCCATCAATGTAGAGCTTGAGGACATCCCCCGGTACTGCCTTTCCGTTACCATCGGAGTAATGAGCTATGGAGAGATAAGGCATCCCCCCTTTCCAATAGTCAGACGTTACATACTCTGCCCATGGTTCAGGCGGAGGCTCATTTCTTGCTATTTTCCCTATCATGCTTTTATAAAGCTCTAGGGACATCCTTTCCCCATATAAATCCCAATCAGTATCGGAATTCACAGCCGCCCATGACATGGTTCCATCATGTAATGAGGATTTTGTAATGTAAAGGGGTATCTCTCTAAGTTCCACTATCGCTCCACAATGATAATTTCAAATTGCTCTCTCCACCCTAGGCTTGCCAAATGAACAAAAAATGAAGAAATTGCCCCCGTAATAATCTGAGAAATGACTGGAATGTAATAAAATTCCTTGAAGATTATTTCCCCCATTAGGAAGCTCAGAGTTGCATAGACCCAAAATCCCCAACATAAGTTGCAGGCAAAGAGCTTCCCTAGAAATCCAGAAGTAATCCCATTTTCTTTTGCAAATTTCCCACCAAAGAAAATGAGGAGCTTCCCAACAAATAAATAGACAATAAAACTACTTGTCATCTACTTTCTTCTTAGATGTGGAATCAATGAGCTTCCGTAAATGCCAGGTGTAACTGTGCCCACGGGGAGAATTGGGGTCTCCCTGTGCTGAAACAAATTCTCCAAGATAGTCCACCTGCATAATTTCATATCCAGCATCCAAGTACATGCTAGTCAGGTATTGCATAAACTCTTCCGCATTTTGTAAGAGCAATGCCCCATCCGGGGTAAATTGATTTGCTCCACCCCACACAGAACGAGTAACAAACTTGTAATCTTGCATTTTTAGTTTTCTCCTAATTTTATTGACTTTTGAACTTCTTCCAAAATCTGGGGAAGAAGATGATACACTTTTTCTGCAATTTCTTTTGCAATCCGTAAGTTATTTACGTCAGAAGCATCGGAAGTATTTATCGCATATTTATACTGCAAAATACATGATTTTGAAACTAACAAAATCTGTGGTATGAGCTTTCCGAGTAATGCAGCTTTTACTTCAAGAAACGAATTTCCAGCGGAGGACAACTCAATTGCCTGTAATTCATCTGGAGTAAGTTCAATGCCATCCCGCGTCCCATCAACAAATTCCTGCTCCGCTTTTTGTAAATATTCTTCCCGTAATCGTGATTTTAGGTTTGATACCTGGAGATGGTCTAAAAATATGGACAAATCGTTTGACACTGTGTCAACCCAATCTGCCCTGTCCAAGACATCCAATATTGCATTATATGAATCTGAGATGGCAGATTCCGTGACTAAATCTGCCTGGGATTTTCCAACCACCGCCCCATCAAATGCATTTTCCCATTCTCCAAGATTATTACTTGCGTTACGCACCGATGAAATAATTGCTCCAAGGGGCTGATTGCCTGCGTATGCCGCTTTGGATATTGAAACCTCTATTTTTGCGCGATTTCTGCTAATAACCTGTTGGGGGATGGTTTCTCCTTGCCCCCCGGATGATGGTGGTTTCCCATCTCCAATCTGATTTGCTCCCTTATTACCGACATATCTCAATGTATTGGATGGCCATTCAATGGATTTTCTATCAATTGTTTCTGGAAGTGAGATGGAGAACAGCCCATCAGCAATCGCCTGTCTGCGAACTTCGTCTGGAGAAAATGCCTGCATGTCGGTAAAGACTTTAAACGCATTAGCAGACGCCATACGAGCACGAGACATTGCCACGTTCTTTTCGTCATCAAAGTCCACCCATTTGAATTCAAGATGCTCTGGAAGAATTTTCTCAAAGTAGGCTTTTAGCTTTGTCTTTGCTAAGGCTTTGCCACTTTTGGCTGAACGTCTCTCCTGCCTAATTGTTCCAGCCAGAGTTTCCCCACCATTACTAGAGGACGCAAATCCAACATCTGATGGAGAGAGACCATAACCCGCTGTAACGATGGTAATATATCTGGCAGTAATACTGTCATAGAGAATCTCATTGGGAAGTTTTCCAAACGGAATCCACTCTGCTTTTTCGGTATGCTCATAAAGTACTGGGATTTTTAGTGGATTTATACCATAGAGCAGGTCTCTAAATGATTTCACCCACTCTGTAGCACTCTCCTTATCCATGTCCTTCAAATCGAGAATACCTGATTCTGGGGTGTTCAGTAGAAGCTGAGAATAATAAATATCTCCCCGATTAAGCATCTCCATGGCAAGGTAAATTCTTTCAGGAGGGGCAAATCCCCATCCCTCCCTACGAATTTCTGTACGAGGGGACAGGAAAACTCTGGAAACAAATTCTCTTGGAAAGACTACTGGTTGATAATTTGGAAAATGCTGAACCACTGGATAATCATTATCTAAAGTGGGAGCGAGAGTAGCCCCATCGAGAGGGCGAACCCATACAACCTTACCACTGGGGGCATTGTATTCCCTTCCAATCTCGGAAGCCGCTCCGAAAGGAAGGTCAAACAAATCTTTGGCAATCCATTCTACATGAGTTGAAAAGTCCAAATCATTATAGTAAGCATTTCCGCGCTCAAGCAGACGAGTATAGTACTTTATTTCTTCTTTGTACTCATCCTGCATTTCAGCATCACGCGAAACAATAGTCCAATCCAAAGAAAGGAGATAAGATGTAATAGCGTCACGGCATAGGACTGCGACTGGTTGCTTGTGAACAAATTGCCTCCACACATCAGCATGTAGCCAGTTTGGATTGTTCCAGATTGGCATCTGCCTAATGAGGTAGTTTGAAAGCTCCCCTCCTGTTGCAGAAATTTGCCCAGGTTGTCTAGTTACTTCTACGGTTTTAGGCTGTCGTGATTTTGCCATTAGTATAGTTTCTTCCAAGCCCCGTTAGGGCTAGTTCGATACAGAATTTTGGATTTGAGAAAGCTGGTAGCCATTTCTGGGCTAACCATGGAAAGAATGTAAACCCACAACTGCTGAAAAACCGTTGGAGATTTTATATAGAGAGTGCCTTCTACGTTTGGCATATTGTACTAATTGTATACCATTTACCTTTCTTATGTCCATACCGAGATTACATGGACAAAAACTCTATTTTCCCAAATTTCTTTTGGACTGGAGCTATTTGGTGTCGTGCCCCCGTGACTGAGGTAATTCGGTCATCGTGCTTTATTCCATCAAATGTGTCCAGTTGCCCGAAGAACTTTTCCGGCCACAGACCTTCCACATAATAGAACTGACCATTATTTGCCTCAGAGAACCACGTATTTGCCGCAAGAACCCGGTCTCCAAGTTTCCGAGCCTCAAGTGATGTAATTTTGACCTGATTTCTTCCAATCCCCCACCGCTTTTGTAGCTCTATTTCAAGGAACTCTTTCAATTCTGCTACCTGATTTTTGCCTCCAGAGGCAGGCTCCTGCTCAAAGCAGACTGTAACCATCCCCAGACGCTCTACATCCCGCCTCGTTACGTCTAATATAAACTCTTTTAGCTGTTTCCATGCCAGGTGTCCGCCAACCTGGTCGGCAATGACATACTTTTTCTTGGTAATATCCCTCTCTTTATCAGTTCCAAGGAGAGAGCCAACCGACTCGTCTGGGTCATTGAGTTTTTTGCCCTTTAGAATCTTCTTCTCGGTTCCAGCCAAGTCCCAAAATCTAGTAAATTTTATAGCCCAGTCTGGAATTTCTTTGAGATTTTTATTCTCAAACCACTCCCTAGTACCAAGAGAGCCGCCCTCATCTGCCGCCTCACCATCAATCTCACGCTGCCTCAAATACCCGGAAGGGTAGGTAGAGACCAGCGAGGCGTAGAACATTGGGTCAAGATTTTCCTGATTTTCCTTGGTGGAGGTCTTGAATATGGCAAAAAGGTTTTGTTCAATTCCAGACTTTCTAAGCTCTTCAATGATTTTAGAAAGTTCTCCAGTAACCTTTCCTTGGAAAAACGTATTAGTCCAATGTTCAAGAGATGCCATGGTTGTAGTACAAAATGCCTGGGGCATTTCGCCTACACGCAAAAACGCTACTGCATTTTTCCACCCCAACCCAGTAGGGTCTCTACGCCCCTCATCATACCAGAAGAAGTTTAGGTTAGCACCACGAGCACTTTCAGGGTCTTTCAGCCCTTTGCAATATAAAGTAGCCCCATTCAGAAATACTATTGTAAACGGGCGAATCGGCTCCCAATCAGCAGCTGCCCTATATCTGTGTTTTGGGACGACCATATTCCAAGGTATCCACTCCCTCAACTCAGGCCATGTGGAAGTTCTGAAATTTTCAAAGTCTGGGTTCATGACTGCCCCGGACTTACCCTCTTTTATTTTGAGAAGAACCTTTTGGGATGCACTAGAAGTCTTTCCCCCACCTCTCCCGCTTTTTAGCAGAATAAATCTGCTACTGTCTCTTATGAAATCTTCGAGAACTGGTCTTGGATTGAATCTCTTTCCATCTTTCTTTATAAAGTACCCATTCTCATCCAGCCCCCATCCGGTATTATCTTTGGCATCTATGACATCAAGTCCGACAGGAATGGAAATTCCACGAGACCTCATCTCGGATATGATAAATAATGCCTTCTTCTTTTCGTCTGGAGATAGGATTCTCCCAGATTTAGCTACAGACTGGGCGAAGGGCATTATTACTCTTCCTCAGGTTCAGGGGTAACGTCTATAAAGTCGTCAGGCTTTTCTGGAGAGCCTAGAAGTTTTCTAAGCTCATTGGTGAGTTGGTCTCCCGTCATATTCAGGTATTTCCTGCCAAAATCTGCCTGCCCAACTGAAACCCTTTCAATCTCTACACCAAGAGAGATTGCCTTTAGTGCGTCTTGCATTGTTTCAATGGGATGGTCTTTTATAAATTCCTTCCCCTTTTCCACTAGAGCATTTGCCACATTACTATGCTCTTCATACATTTTTACTCTAGCGTCAATGACTTTTTTCTGAAACTCAAGAGAGACTTGGGCATCCATGGAATCAGCCCGTTCTACCCATCCATACTTTGTTTTCCATTTATCTATTGCTTTGAAGGATGGGACATTTCCATTTTCGTCTGGAGATAGTGAGTTTGCAAATTTTTGAGATATTACCCTGTTCCCATCATACCATCTGTAAAACGTCTGCTCTATGTAGGCATCTGAATATGTCTCGTTCAATTTCCATTACCTCTTTATTTGCAAAATACTCTCTTTTTCTGGAATTATGTAATCTATTCCCCTCACAGTATGGACATCCCCCATGATGTAAGCAACTTCTACTAGCTTTTTGATTCTTCCGGTCTTTGTCTAAATACTTTTTCCCTAATTTGCTCTTTCTGTACGTCCTTGCCATTTTTTCCTCAAGAACTCTTTACGCCTTTCAACCAGGATTGGGATGGATTTCCTAGTACTTGCATGAGCCCAATCGTGATGCTTGTTGCATAGGGGGACTCTGTTTTTTCCAATAAGGCAATGTTTACCATGAGAGATTGGTACAATCTCATGGAGGACATTTGTTGTAACCCCGCATATTATACACTTATAATCAAAAATCCGTAAGTACAAATTTCTGTACACGGATAGTTGTTTTCTAGATTTAGATAAATTTTTCATATGGATAAGAAATCATTAAAGTAGTTTCTCCTTTTATCCATCTATCCTTTAGAAATTTGAGAGATAGCTGCCACTTACCGGTCTTCCTAGGATATAGCTGTATCATGTCTGCTCCGTATATTTTCTAAGGTGAGGATATTTCAGGAGGAATAGACGATATTTCTTTTTGGAGTAAAATCTTTGTGCCTTGGAGAGAACTTCCCTATTCCACGCTTCCTCATCGAAAATTTGCCCAGATGATTGCATAATTGACACTGTGTCATTTTTTGCTTCTTGTAAATGCTCCAGCGCATACATCCAGGCACTTCGCTCTGCTGCGGGAGGCGTAATCAGTCCTCCCGTCCGCTCACTAATTATGTTATACTCATCACGAAGAACATATGGAATTTTGTAAAGAGAGATACGCTTTTTTGCCCAAAGTTCGTAACACACTCCCTCTGGGATATAAGTTTTGGTTTCTGTACGAAAACTCATTGAATGTACATCCTGTATATTAATTAATATATTAAAAACGAAAAAGAATAAAGAAAACTAAACAACTTAGTTATACTGGCTTATACCAGATTAAATTGTACCACACTTTTTTGAAAATTCAAGGGTAAAATATATAATAATATTATTAATATTTTAGTTATACATGACCCTTTGAAAGAGAGCCTACGAAGAGTGAAATATTATATGTGCTGGGCGCGATTATTAGAGATATATTAGAGATGCCAAAATATACTTGTAGTATAGTTTATTATAGATTATAATGTATCAAATTTGATACTGTATCAATTTAGGAGATTCATGAACAAAGACGAACTTAGGGTACTCTACTTCGACATAGAAACTACGGTTGCCGTGTTTGCTGGATTTGGATTAGGCAAACAGCACATATCTCACGACCAGATACTCAAACGTCCGCAGGTGATGTGTATATCGTGGGCATGGAATGATAAAAAAGTACAACATGCCACTTTTGACCTCAAAAAGTATAACTTATTTAAGAAAGATGATGATGCCGACTTTGAACTTCTAAAGATGTTTTCTGCGGAAGTGGCAAGTGCTCATCTTTTGGTGGGTCAAAATTCCGTCAATTTTGACATGCCCACCCTTCTTTCCAGAATTATCAAGTACAAATTACCTCCCCTGCCCGAAGTCTTACACGATGATGTATACCTCCAGACTAAGCAAAAGGTCAGACATATCAGCCACAAACTGGATGATGTGGGAGATTACCTTGGATATGGCAGGAAAGCAGACCATGGAACAGGAATGGATTGGTGGATTAGGGTGGCTCAGGGAGACAAGTCTATCCTGAACAAAATGGTAAAGTATTGTGACGAGGATGTGAACAAGCTACGCAAAATTTACAAACACCAACTCCCATATATAAAGTCTAAGCTGAATTTAGCAGTATTTCAGGAGGGTAAAGAAGTTTGCCCGTCCCCCCTGTGTGGGAGCAAAAGTATCACCAAAAACGGTTTTCGACGTACACGGGCTGGAAAGTTCCAACGATTTGTATGTAATGACTGTGGGCATCAATTTACAAACGGGAAGAATCTAATTAGTAACTCTGGAAAGGTGGTCAGATGATAAACAAGATTATCGTATTGGCAGTTTTACTATCCTTATTGTTATGCTCATGCCGTACCACTGATTGCTCCCTCCAGGCTGTTTCTGGTGGGACTGGATACTGTGAACAGGAGATTCAATGACAACTCAGCAGACGAGCACTTTAGCGCAGTTTTTTGATAAGCAACGTGAACTTATTGAGGCGGCAGAAACCCCATTTGCAAAACTGGCAATCTTTATTTTACCAATCCTTTCCCCCCTTGTCCCTGCCACACTTACTGGGATGCACCTTTTCCAATTGTTTCTGGAGATGTTCACTTTTTCCGGGGCAAACCGTTTTGCTGTCATAGCCTCGGTCATTCCAGCGTTGGTTTTGGAACTCCTTGGGTACGTTGGGGCCATCAGTTTCATTCAATCCCTTTTCAAATGGATTGAGGGGAGGGCGGAGGGTCAGGAGGACAAGTTTCTAGTCCCTGCGGTACTGAACTTTTTTGCGTATGTTTTCTATCTTACTGCCATGTTCCTAATCAACGTCAACCTGGGGAGCTATTTTGGTACTGCCACCATAGTAAACAATATCATTGGCTTGCTGTCATTCATCACAGTCCCCACTTCCTTGCTTGCAGCGAATCACCTTGCCCTCAAAGAGCACGACGACAAGGAGGAAAAGCGACATCAAGAGAGGAGAGAGGATAAGTTGAGGGGCAAAATGATAAAGGCTGGCATGAATCCAGATGCCCCCAAGGTGGTATATCAGTCCGCTACTTCTGACAATACTCCAGAGGAGAAGTCAAAACGTGGAGATTGGAGACTTCTAACCCACGACCAGAGGAGAAAGGTCAAATATTCCATGACCGTACCGGAAATTATAGCTGAATATTCAGTCTCTAGGGCAACGGCATATAATTGGAAATCTGACGAGTCTAAGTACCCACTGTAGCGTCTAAGAAAGTCTAAGTTAGACGATTTCTTGGAATTTGCTGTCTAACTTAGAAAAATCATAGTCTAGGAAATTCTTACTTACAGAATTTTGGAAAAAGTTGGAATTTTCCCCAGTAAACTTGGAAAATTTTTAGAGATTTGAATTCTTATTTGCGGAGAAACAGATGAAAAATAGAAAGAACTTGTACAGGGGAACTCTAGTATGCGATATTGACGGAGTTATTGCAGACCTGGAGGGGGCATTTGTGGATGCTTTTGGCTCGAATCACAGAGACGTGTACTACTTTACGGATAGATACCCAGAGCATACTGACACGATAATTGAGTGGATAGAGTCTCCAGCTACCTATGCAGACCTTTCCCCGATATTTTCTGGTCTGTTGTTTTTGAGACAGGCGTATTCTAGGGGTTGGTATATTTGGCTGGTATCTAGCCGCCCAAAGTCGGATGAGATGATGAGGATTACGGCAGAGTGGCTTGATAAATATGGAGCCAAGTTCCATGAGTTTTCCTTGTCTGGAGATAAAAATGATTCTATTCGTTCTTATAACCATCTTCATCCTGATAAACCAGTTAGAATTGTAGTAGACGATAGTTTGGACGTTCTAGAGACGATTGACCCGAAGATTTACTCGGTAGCCTGGGCACAAATGTGGAATACCGGATTTTATCCAAGAATGTGGTATGACCCTGAGACTATGAGAGTATTGGTGCAGGCTGAACCTGATTCATCACCAGTAGGGGCGTGGGAGTTGAAAAAGTGAAAAATCCAACTCTCACGGAAAGTAGAGTGGATATGCTGGTCTCGATTTTAGAGGGAGGGGCACTTTACAGGGACGCCCTGCTAGAAAAGGCTCAAGAGATGTCTGGGATTGGTAGAAGTACTTTAGAGAAGGTTCTGCAATATGCCCTGCGCTGTGGGAGAATTGACACAGTGTCAGGAGGAAAATATACAATTGGGAGATACAATGAATAGAGTAAATTGGGACGGTGCTAGTTATAAGGAGTGGATTGGGCTTTTGGCAAGCCCGGTGTTCTGGATTGCCAGTATCGTGTGTTTCATATTTGGGCTGAATTTCAGTCAAGGGAGTGGGATTTATATCCCTGGAACAAATACAGACATTCTCATCTTCTTTAGCTTTGGCCTGGGGCTGGCCAATACTGCTATTCAAATAGTAGGCAATGATTCCACAAAAGAAGAGTTGGGAATGCCTCTATTTCTCATGTGGATAGCGTCCTACATGTTGGGGGTGGGCTCCAATGTAAATTACCTTTATGTGGTCATTGGGCTGTCAAATCCGTTTCTCCAGTTTCTCGTGTGCGGTGGACTGGGGGTTATGATTGAGGTAGCCCCGGAGAGACTTTTGGTTCGTTTCCTGCGCTCTGTCGGAATCCTTGGGAAAGTCAAAACTCAATATAACACTCCCAAAACATACCCTTCCCAAAATCAGCATCAGGGCAATGAAACCAGAAAGGTATCCCCTCCGCAGCCCACACATGATGTGTATCCCCGCCAGATGCCCAAACCTAGACAGGAGCCGCGCTACAATAATACGGAAAGTAGACCTGAAACCACATATCACCCGGTATCCCTCAGAGAGCCGCAGGACATTCCACCATTTCTGCGAGAACGGGAGCGAGAATGAAGTGCCAGGATAAGAAGAAGTACGGGACAGAGAAAAGTGCCAACCGAGGTCGGATGAATTTATGGGGAGCCGACCCTACGGTGGTTTTATCAGACCTTGAGGTTTACAGGTGCAAGGAGTGTGGATTTTTCCATGTTGGTCACATATCAAAGCACAGAAAGCACTTGGGGGGTAACTGGGCAAAATGAAGATGCTCTCTGTTTTGACTTATGAGCTACAGGTGGGGGACGTGTGGGGGAACGCCTATATAACCCGCCTGGAGCCTCCGACAAGCCTAAAGCATCTGCATGACTGGAGTTGGATGGTATTCTTTGATAATGGGCAACTGGCGTCATCTCTCGGCTCTGCCCAGTGGCTCATTTTCAGAAAAGAGGAGTAATGATAGTTTACTGGATTTCAATTAGACCGAATGAGAATAAAGTGGGGTGGAATGGGGGAGGGCTATATGCCTTGGCGTCAGCAGAAGCAGTAATGGTTGACCTTCCCATATTCCTGTACTTTTGGGCTAGAATTGTAATTTTGGCGACTGGGGGATGAAATGAGCTTAAAAACCTGGAAAGCCAGGTATTATCCTGTGAGGGCAGTAGATGTGCTTGCGGGGGAGGAATCCATTATCCACTCTTTGAATAAGTGGAAAGGGCTGAGGGACGAGAATTTGATGGCTCATGGGCTACATGTTAGGCTGATAGTGGGAGGAGCCGTGGCTGGAATTGTGGACAGTGACGGGGACGGGTTGAGAATAAATTTTTCTAGCTGCGCCCTATGCGGAAACTATCTCAAGTATGGGAGGGATAGTGCTTGCGAAGATTGCCCGATATATAAATATCGTGGACACTCCTGCGACACAAATGAGTGGGGCTCCTCTGTGGATAGTGCCTTTTATATTTGGGAGGATACAGGAAATCCAGAGCCCATGATAAGGCTACTCGAAAAAACATTGGAGCACTATAGGGAAACACATGGATAAGAAGTTGAATGTTGCGTATATACTTCCGTATAATAATTCTTCCAGACCAGGATATCATCTTGAGAGGGCTAGGAGGGAATTGTCCGTCTCGATATATAATGAGCTGCTGGAGGTTGGTGGGAGGGGAGTGGTGACAATTGTAGAGGCGGAAGAGCCTACCCATGTGGACAGTTATCTTGGGGGGATAAAGAAAATTCTATGTGCAACAGTAGAAAAAGTAAACCAAGTACCCTTGTATTATGAACTTACTCTTCCAGAGCCAGCAGAAACCACATGGAGAGAGATATGGAAACTAATATGGAGAAAGCTGACAAGATGAAGAATATGCTCACAGGCTCCATAATCCCCCCTCCCAAGAAAGCACCAGGCAAGAAGAAATCAAGAAAGAGGCATCCCCGTAAATAGGGGATGTTTTTATTTAAAGCATAATCCATATAAAGTGACCAATTCACTGAAAAATCGGGGACAAAATTTCTGGTCATAGGTGCTGTCCCAGGTGGCTATGCGAAGCGTTCCATAATACTAC
>ERZ761584.410-NODE-410-length-13921-cov-5.433218_pt1 | contig 13921 bp, 22 predicted proteins | sample MGYA00512168_ERZ761584 | MGnify/ENA primary metagenome ERZ761584 (study PRJEB28899, sample SAMN03785564) | bioreactor sludge metagenome | biome: EBPR Sludge; feature: EBPR Bioreactor; material: 0.22µm filtered reactor supernatant | place: Saint Lucia: Queensland...
CCGCCGCCACGATGAAAAGAGCCAACTGCGAGCCGCGCCCGCGCTGGACACGGAAGCCACATTGACGGGCGGCTTCCGTGATTTGCTGATATTGCTCATCGGTGAGGTAGATTGATTTAGGCATAGCATTTGAGTTCATAACCAAAGTCAACCTTTTCATCGAAGCGGGTTCGCTCTTTGATACTCTCAAACAAGCAACCCATTTGCAAATACTTATTGATGATTTCCCGACGAATGAAGCGCATTTCCTGTTTAGTCATTTCAAACTCCTTTTGTAATCTATAGATTTATTATAATCACAATCTATAGATTGTCAAGAGCCAATTTGCAAGACAGGCGGGCTAACGGCTGGCTTTACCAGCGCATGGTGGCGGGAGCGGGAAAAACTGTCCGCGATGCCGAAGCCCACCATACGTCTGGTACAAGCATTGTTAGCCGCCTTAATTATTTGCGAGACGAACTTGACGATGAACCTGCGCCAAATAAAAAGCGGGCAAGTAGGCAAAGACCAAGAGCCTGCCAAAACGTGACGGCTGGCAAACCGAACATTTCAGGCAAAAGACCATTCCACAACCACATGGTAGGAAATGCCAAGAACAACGCCTGAACAGCCAAAGTAACCACAACCAAAATACCTGCGAGCAAGATTTCCATTTTTACCTTTTCTCCAACTTGCACCAGTTGGCGGCTAACTATCCTTATCTGTTCATCGCTGAATAACATTCTCTGAGAACATCTTATCCAGCGGAGAGACAACCCCAGCCTCCCCTGCGGGAAGCATTACATGGGTGTAAATCATGGTAGTTTTCACATCTTTATGTCCAAGCAACTCCTGAACAACCCGAATGCTATAGCCGCCTTGCAGTAGATGAGTCGCAAAACAGTGACGAAATGTGTGCGGTGTAACATGAAGCACTACGCCAGCTTGTTTTCTGGCCGCCTTGATAGATCGTTGAATCCCGCTCTCGTAAATATAATGCCGCCGATATATTTTGGTCTCTGGGTCAGTTGAGTAATTCTCAGCAGGAAATACCCAAAACCACCCCCACTCTGTGCCTATGTTTGGGTACTTGGTACTCAATGCATTTGGCACATAAACACCAGGCATTCCACGCTGTTGATCAATGTTGTGTAAATTGCGTGCAATTCCGATTTGATCCATCAACGGCTTTGTCAAGGTTCGTGGAAGTGGAACAGTCCGGTCTTTATCGCCCTTCCCTGCTCTAATGGTAATAATCCCATTGCCGAAATCAACGTCCTTGATGCGTAAGTTCTGTACCTCACTCAGTCTCATGCCCGTTCCATAAAGTAATTGAGCAATCAAGTGGTAGGGTTCACCTTGAACGCAGTTCAGAACCTTCATTGTGTCAGTCTTGCTTAACACGGCGGGCAGTCTTTTCCCTTCTTGAGCACGAAGCCTGTTGGCGTTCTCTACATTGATGTTCAATACCTCACGATACAGAAATAAAACAGCATACAAGGCTTGGTTTTGCGTGGATGAAGCCACACGCTTATTTATGTTCGTGGCTAAATAAGTAACGTATTTCTCAATAAGCGATTGATCGTGCAAGTCTTCTCGCTTTTTCACGCCTGTGAATTTTATATACTCGGCAATCTTCGACTTGTAGGCATTTATTGTTTTCTGCGAAAGGTGACGCACGCGCATCTTATTAGTGACTTCATCCATAATTGCCATAAAACCTCTAATTCTTTCCAGTGGCCAAATCGTAAGCCTTCTGCACCAGGGTGAATAACGTCGGATCGCCGCCAGCGTCTGGGTGATGCTGTTTTGCAAGGCGAATGTACGCAAGTCGTATCGTGGCGTTATCAGCCATGCGGTCCACGCCCAGCACTTCCCACCATTCGCGCTGGTTTGGATCTGGCAATGCTTGAAACCCTTTGAATGCACGATTGATCAATGCCGGTGAACCGTCCCTCTCTATTTGACGTAATGCATCGAGGGTGCGACACAAGGCCCACAGATTATCCTCCACGGTGTCATATACATCACAGGCCAGCGCCATCGGGCTTTTAGCACGAGTGAAGTAAATTGCCACGCCTCGATCGGTTGGTTGTTTTTGGTTCGAGCGCGGCGTGCCGTCGAGACGAAGCTCCAAGTTGGAAGAAACGATTAAATCCCGTCCTCCAAATCTTCGCACTTCACCCTCTATGGCCTGCCTGCTCATGTACACAGATCGGTCTTTGAATTGCGCTTTGCGAATTCTGCTTCTTTCTGTCCGCGGCCAGCCTTCAGGCCAATAAAGAGGATATGCGCGTGTTGATTTTGTGTTTTCCATAGCTACTCCACCACCCCGCAAAGCACGAGCATGTTGTTGCAGCGCATCTTCACCGTGGTTTGTCCAGCAAGGACTCTGCCATACAGATTGGCAGACACTTCATAGGAAGACACGGAGCCGTTGACCTCGACCATGAGTGTGTATTTGTCAGGCGAGCTTACAATCACCTGCGATGGCTGCCCATTGACTACACTGCCGCTCGACACTTGGCCGTCAGTGAATGCATGGCCGACCACGCGCCCTTCGACATTGACCCACCCATTCAGGGCGTAACGACCTGCAATCCCAATACACAGCACAAGAGCAATCACCAAAATCAGAAGCGGGAGTTTTCCAGCAGTTCTTTCCATTTTTTATAGTCCTTTCAATTCAAGTTCGACGGCACCATTTTTTACAACGCCGCCCCATTCAAGCACCACTCGGCGGATCTGCGTATCATCGACCGCAATTGCGTTACACATGCCGTCAATTGCTGATTTCATCGACGCGAACACATTATCGAGGTCCCTGCGTTTTTTGTCCGGAGGATAAATCGTCAAACTCATCTGCAACGCATCGTACCCATTGAAAGTGCCTTTGAATGGAGCCGCCATATAAAAGGCTTCCGTCCGCGCTGCCTGCTTGGCAGGTTCTTTGTAGCGCCAGTGACGCTTCGAAGCGTTTGGAGACAGGGCGCGATCGGGATATGGGAATTGGAGCGTGATGGAGTTTATTTTCTTCTTGGGCATGGCTGGCTCCTATTGCTGGGCGTCAACCGTCTCGGCTGGCAGCTCCAATGCAAATCCCTGCAGCGCGACGTTCACAGTGCTGACCGAACACCCAAGCAATTGGGCAATGCCGTTCTGTGAAAGATTGGGGAATGACACTCGAACGCCCCGAATACGCTCAGTGAGCGCAAGGTCTGTGCCGAATAGATATCGAACAACATCACCGACAGCTCGATAGCGCTGTTCGCTCTCATGCAACTGGTGTTCGATATCCGCAAGGCGCTGCGAATACTCCTGTTCGGTCTTGCGAATGCCCTGCTCTAATTGCCGAATGGTGCCGTTCGCTTCTTTGAGGTCTGCTTTCGCTTTATCGAGTGCAGGGTCGGTTTCGTATTCGCCTTCTTGCATGGTGGAAAGCACGCGGGCGAACACAAACGAAATACACGGCAGAGCCAGACCAAAGAGCACCTGATATGCTGAAATTGCGCCTGGATGGGAAGTAAATACCTTCAGGCTGGAATTCGTGAACTCCACCACGTGCGTGTAATTGGCAACCGATGAAGCAATCATTGAGACGAACAATGCCACCGCGTACACGTTCAGCCAGCGATATACAAACCGCTTCTTTGTCATGTCGGCTGATTTATATCGAGGTGGCATTTGCCGCCAATGTTCATTGAGGCTGTGAGTCACGATGGCAATGGTTGCCTCCACAACACCAGACAAGGCCCATGCCAGCGGAGAGGCAGCCACCCCCATAAAATCAATTTGAGTCGAAGACCGATCCTGTAACTGATTGATCGTCCATGCCGACTGTGGCCAAAGCACAAACAGGAAGGCGATATAAACCAGCCAGAACAATTGAGTGTTGTTAATCTTCTTCGCCGAGTTCATAAAAGTGATGAAAAAGTTTTTCATAGGGTTCCTTTTTTTCGCTACTACTACAGTAGTACAGTACTACTACGCGGGATTTTCGCCAAAATTGAGGCTTCCAGAGCCATTTAAGTCAGTAGTAGCGCCTGGAGTAGTACTCCACGAGGCCACGTGCTTCTCGATGACTGCGTTCACCTCTTCGACCGTCACACCCTCAAATAACGCGATGGCCTTCTTCACGCCGTGGTGGAATGAGCCTCCGGTTTTGCCGTAGACCTTGCGCTCGATCTCGGCCAGGTTGGGTTTGATGCGGCTGTTCAAATACTCAATGTACAAATCTTGTATCTTCATGGTCTCATCCGCCTTTTGACGGGCCTCTTCGAGGCTGACACTGATCGTAGGCGGCTTCACGTCAATGACCTGCACAGGGGGCTGCGTTTCGCCAGTAACGGGGGCTGATATCGGCTCTTTGATTTTTCCGTCTACCCACTGCATCGGTTCGTTTTGTGCAACCGGCCGTGACGCCAGGAACGCTTCCACCTCTGCGTCTTCCAGGAAGAACCCAATGCCACGCTGCAAGGCAGATCCATCTGACATACGTGTCAGAAAATGGCGGAATGCAGGCAGCAACTCTGCCCCATTCGCACCCAGGGCAATGCGGCTATCGCTGGCGCTTTCGACCGAAAAAACGATGCGTCCCATTTGTGAGCGCAAATCGGTATCGATGTTCTCCCATGTGGCCCGCTGCAGACCGATGGTCAGATGCAAGCCAAACTTCCGTCCATCCATTGCGATCTGCTTTACCTCGTTCAGCACAAGCGCAGAGAACTTCTTGTCCATGCGCATCATGGCACCGCTGTAATCGTCCAGCACAATCATGGTTTCAGGCGCTCCGTAGCGCTCCCAAGTTGACACGTTCCGCGCAGCCATCAGCTGATCACGAACGTCCATCTGCGCGGTAAGCGTATTCAGGATCTCGACGTATTTGCCTGCATCCTTGCGGACATCTACTGCGATCAACTTGAAATTTGGATGGTCTTCAAAGGGCATAAAATCGACGCGCTTGCCCATGCAGATCACGTTCCAGCCCTGGGTTAACAAACAGGCCACTTCGGTGCGGATGCCGGTCAAGGACTTGCCTGTTCCAGACCGACCCACATACATCAGGTGTGCGCGTTGCGCGGGATCAATGCGCAACAACTCGCCTTTTTCATCCGCACCAACAGGCAGCAGTTCGCCATCCCATTTGTTGAGCAGCTTCCAGTTTGGAGCTGGCAACTCTGGCAATGCAGGCAGGTCAGGCTTTGTAATCTTCACATCCGCGGGTTTGGGTTCATGTGGCTTTTGATCATCGCGCAGCAGGTCTTTAGCCGCGCCGCGCAGGATGGGCATTTTCGATACACTGCGGACCGCTTCGAGTCTGCGTAGGTTTGAGGTATTGCCAAGAGCCTGTTCGGGCGTGAGGTCGTCAGCTTTGGTATCCAACGTGGCACGGTGCATCAGATTGGGATTGATCAGCTTACCGCCAGGGATCGAGCTTTCAGGGACCAGCGGCAAACGTCCATGCTCGTCTGCCTTCAGCGCAGAGGTGACCGACTGCAAGGATTTTGCATTGCCATACGCCTCGCCAAAACGAACACCTTTGTACAACAAGAACAATCCAAGCAGCACAATACCCAAGAGGAAAACAGACCCACTGACTTTATTCACCCAAATTGAGACACGCTCAGCATTGAGCTGGTCATGCTCGATAATCTTGGTAGCCTCAATCATTGTGGATGTCAGAGGAACACCGGTTTGCCAGTTTGCCTGTTCTGTGCCAGCAACAGAGGTTTTAGCGATTTGCGTTTCCGTGGCGCGTTGTGTGCCAACAGCCAGAGTCACCCCAGCCCAAAACGCCTGGGTGGATTCGGCCTTGGCCGTCCCCGTCACCACATAAGCGGTGCCAGTTGCCTGCGCCTCGCTGGTGCTGGTGGCAGCATCTTTGGCCAGCACCATCATGGCTGTGCCTACCTCGTCCACTGCGGGCGTGGAGGTTGGCAAAGGTCCTCGAAGCTGTTCCATATCGATCAGGGGGCCATAGGTGGCATCTGCGGTCTTGCTTTCCATGTTGCCGATGGACGGCATACAGGCAGTCAGAAGGAAGGCAATGACAAGAACAACGATTTTATTTTGCATGTTCCTCTTCCTTTCCTGCTTCTAGTGCAGGTGCATGGCGCATAACAACAAAAGAACCGCGCCACTCTCGAATTTCCAGTTTGTGCAATTCCATAAAGGCACAAAACACTTCGATGGACGAAATATTGATGATCTCGCCAGTTTGAGGCATTGGAATATGTCTCGCTTTTTCCATTGCCTCTGATCTAGTCATCGGAATCCTCGTCGCCAATCTCAGCAGATGTCATAAAAGATATAGTTACGTCTTTGTTCATAATGCCGACCAAAATACGTTGTGCTGCACTGGAAATCCTACTTTCCAGCCACTCACACGCATAATTGTTTCTTGCGCCAATTGTGACAACAGAGCCATCGTACCCGATGACTTTGGTTGGATATACCCATGCAGAAAATGAGGCTCTTGGCATTTGAGACTGCAAGACGCTTAAAGTTTGCGCCCATGCGTTCGCTACCTCACTATTAGCCTCAACACGAGTAACGACAACTGGCTGGATGACTGTATGCTCAGATCGATAATGCGCTTCAAGTAAGCCAGCATCATGAAATCTGGCGCCGCATCCGTACTCGCAAACCATCATCATGACTAAATGGTCTTCGTATTCTTTTCGTTTAGCAAATTGAGTGCCGCAACTGTCGCATGTACGGATGACCGCCACGCCAGCCGCCTCAAGATATTCATCTGGCAAATATTGAGACCAGCACTCATAATATTTTGTTTGTGGGCGCGGGTTACTCTCATCCTTCAATCGACTATAAACAAGTCCAGACGGATTACTAAGCCTTGCTCTTTGATTGTAGGCTTGGGCGACCCAACCCAAAGCCATCCTTGCGTGAATACGCTCCAAGTCAAGCCCATGCAAAAATACGCCGTTCTCGAAGCGATCCAAAAGCGAGGTAGCGGAAAGCACCGCTTTTGTCGTAACGTCAATTCCTGCCTTGCCGACACTTTGTGTGTCAGAATCAGAAGAAGTAGATGAATCTTCTTTTTTAATTAAAGAGTCTTCTTCTTCTTCTTCTTTCTTAAGAGCACGCACACTGCGTGTGCTGTCATTTTGGGCTTCGAGGGCTTGCTGTGCCTGGGCTTGGGGAAACTGTGCCAGGTCTTGTGCCTCGGTGGCCGATAAAAACATTGCGCGTCCGCCCTGGGTCAATACATATCCACTGCTGGTCAGGATGACGCGGTCAAGTGTGGACAATTCCTGCAGCTGCTTGGATGCGGTCCGCGCATCGATCCCAGCCACCAGAGCCACCTGATCGGCGCGAAATGCACGACCCGGATAATGACGGTCCAACGTGATCATGACCGCAAGCAGATACGCCAACCCCTTCATGGTGCGCAGCATTGCAATTTCAGCAGGCGGCAAAAGCAGGGTTGTCATGCGGACACCTCCTGCGTCATAAAGGAAAGCTGCACCGGGATCGGGTTGGTATCGCGCCAGGTCTTGACCAGTTCTGCAATGCGTTTCGAGCGATAGGCATGATCGATATTGGCCTGCAGCTTCTCGATACGGGACCGCAACTGGGCGATGTAGGCTTCCATTTCATCGGGTGAAGATTTCATGGTGTAGCCCGCATGATCGGAGGATGAAACAATCGGGTAATCACGCTCACGCAGTCGGCGGATGATCTCGCGCACCTGGCGGTCTTTGCTGCTGATTGACACCTTGCTTGCGTCCACGTCTACGCCGTACACCTCAAGCAACAACTCCTGACGAGTCACACGCTGTCCATCGGAACGCAAAAGCACATCAAAAACCTTGCGTTCGTCCTCTTCGGTAATTTCAGCGATCAGTAGTTCGTAAATTCGTCTTGGTTCCATAGGGCCTCACATAAGTAGTTTCGTGCCTTAATCGTTGCGTCAATAATTCAGGGCTGTGCAGAATGTACTTGCGGCCTGGTGGGATCTCTGCCAAAACCTTATCGAACCCTGGTTCATGGCTTTCCATCGGCTCGTGGCTGAAGTGCGATATCAACAACGCTCCGCAGATTGGACAGGCCAGCAGGTCGGCATTCCACAGCCGTGCCGCTTTCGGGGGCGTGCCCGAGGTTTCAACCACGGTCACGCCCTGCATCTTTGGCTGATACTGTGCCTGGCATTTCGCACAGACATTAATCATCAGACTCCTCCTGCCCCTGTCCTGCTTTTATGGACTTCAGGGCGGCATCCAGTTCCTTCTGGTACTTCTCGGCCTGTGTCATAAAGTCCCTGGTGAGTTTCATCTCCCATTTGGCGGCGAGTTCTGCGCAATCCTTCGCCATCTTTACAACAGGCTTTTTATCCTGTGTCTGGCCGCCTGGTGTGCGGTCGTACACCGTGTGAAACATGATCATGCGGCGTACTTCACGCATCGCGTCTGCCTTCTTGAGTTTCAAGACTTCGCGCAGAAGGTCATCGTCGCTGTCGTCTTCAAGCACAGACAGCGGGTAGGTCGAATTGCGATCCATGTTCTCAAATTGGCTTTTCAGATACTCAAAATTCGTAACGCCATCAAGCACAGATGAAAACTCAACTGCCGCCACGTGCCAGAGAAAGCTATTGATGTAATCTGTCTGCGCTGCCATGATTTTCCGCTGCTCATCACGGCTGACCGACTCCTGCTTGCCTGCGATCGTGGCCGACGCCTCAGCCTTTTTACGCTTCTGCGCTTCTGCGCCGATCACAACCACCTGCAACTTTTCACCGACGCCCTCGAAGTTGTTGTACATGTAATTGCATGGCATCAGGCGCAAATCAGAACTGCCTTTCTTCACAAACTTCTTGTCGTCGTCATTGTAGTGATTGAGCTGCTTGAATTCGCCATCACTCTTTTGATACAAGGGAATACCCAACTTCTTTGAAACCGTCTCGATTTGATACTTCTTCCACGCCTCCTGCTTGCGGCTGGAGCACAGCTTGACCCCGCAATAGTGCGACCCATCCATAACAGCGTGAAGCGGGCAAAGAGCGCATTGAGGCGGGTTGGCCAGAACGCGAATTTTCTCAAGCGCATCAGGTTTGAGGTGCGGATGCGCTTCATCGGTCACTTCCATGCCAGAGTCAATCAACAGCTTGATGGCCTTTGCGTCGGGGCCGTCGTCAACCCCAATCACTTCGTTGATATTGGCCAAAGTCAGCGACGGCAAATGCTTTACAGGAAATTTCTTTTCCTTGGCCCAGCTTGCATCCGACGGGAGCCAGGTCACTTCCTTGTCTTCCCGAATGGCTTGCTCGATGCACTCCGAGGCGTCAAAACCGTCGCCATTTTCTTGAAGTGTTTCGATAGCCCTCATCACCAATGGCTCTCCACCTAATTTCAAGGCCACCAACAGATCACGAGCGCCGCTCTTGGTAATGGTGCCGTTGCTGGTCATCTTCTGCGCCAACTCAGGCAGGTTCAACAGGCGGATGGAGCCGCGAACGTATTCTTCCGTCTTGCCGAATTTCTGCGCGGCTTCCACGCTCGATTTCTTGAATGAGGTCATGTAGGTGTTGAAAATGCTGGCCTCTTCAATGGGGCTGATATCACGGCGGTGGAAGTTCTCAATGCCCATCAACTCAAACATTTCGATGTCGGTCATTTCCGACACCAGAAGCGGCATTTCGCCCCAGAACGGATCTGTGGCGGCCAGCTGCTCGAAGGCAATCAGGCGATGACGCCCAAAGGCCTGCTCATAACGACCATCGGCCAATTGGCGGGCGCGGGTGATCTGCAACAAGCCTTTCGAGCCGTTCTCACGGTTTTGCACGAGGCTGACTTTGATTTCATCCACCTTGGCCTGATCGATCGTATTGGCCACCTGAAACTTGTTGTAGATGATGTTCTCAAGAGGTACGTTCACAATGGGTGTGGTCATGATATGTTTTCCTTTTTGTTATTCAATGATTTGCTCTACAGCGCATGCGCTGAGGATTTCTTCGGTCATGGTCGCTTTGAACCATTGATCAATGTGCGTAAAAGGCACCACTGCGCCTCTGTTCCAGTTCACGCTGGCAACAAATTCGCGTTTGAATTCCTGGTGCAGCATCCAAGCCAGCATCCAGCAATACCCGTCGTAGCATTTGGTTTTCTCGCCCTGATACCCTGTGATGTTGAGATACAGCTGGCAGGCATTGAGCGCGAGGTCCGCAGCGCCTGAGCCGCCATAGCCAAACTCGAAACCATCTGGGGAGTGATGCACCACCAGGTGCGGGACGTTGGTGTACACCACGCGGTCCAGATCTGCGTCACCTGCACTGCCAGCGCGGCGCATGATGAAAGAGGTGGTGAACGGAATGCTGTCGTCAAACTTATCTGCATACTCTGTGCGTTTTGCGGTATCTGAATTCATGTCTTTTCCTTTTCCTGAATGTCCTCGGCATATTGCGCCCATGCCTGCTTCTACACTTTTGGGGTCTGAGAGCGGCCGTTTGCAGCGCTGGCAAATGGCGGTTTTACGGGGTCGAATTGGATTCACGTTCATGAGGATAGTTTGTTGATACATGGCCATCTCCTAAAACGTGCGGTAGGTAAAGCGGAAAGATTTGTTCTGAAAGCCGCGATACTCAAAGCCTGGGTTGCTCTTCATTCCATCAAACCCAACCTTGCATTTCTTCAGGCCGTTCGGGAAGTGGGCAAAGGAATGGCGTTTCCCGCATTCTTCGCATTCATCCTCGAAGACCAGCACCTCGTCATTGGATTGGATCGGAAGGTTGTCCAGTTCCCTGTTGCGTTCGTTGAAGAAGTAGGAGTGTTTCTTCCGAGCATAGGCGGCTCGTTTCTGGACCAATTCGGTGCTGCCGTTGGGGTCGGTCACGGCATCCCAATCCTGATTTATTGTTTCGCGTTGGGTTTGTTGGAGCAGCGCGGCCAGCCGCCTTGGTTGGTGCATACGCACATAAAGCACTTTGGCCGCCTTAATGCGCGCATAATATTCAACGAACGATCCAAAATCGTCATAAGGCTTCGGTTGGAAGCTGTGGTCGCGCCTGAAGTGTGTGGCGTAGCGCCATGCACGCCGCGGCGAGTTTTCGCTTTTTGAAGCAAAGACCCAATAGAATTCGAGTTTCGTGGATTTTTGGAAGACGACAATGTGCTCAACCCTTCCATCTGCCCGTTGCACGGCGGCTCGTGCCACCAGAGCCGATGAGATGACGACCTGCCTGTTTTGCTTGATAAATCCGTACTGCATAAAAACCTCCGTTTTTTGGTATACTGGAGGTAGTGGCACCCAAGTCACTACCTGTCATCGAGCCCTTGCGTTTTCCACACGCGGGGGCTCGGCTTTTTTATTCAACCTTTGCAAATGCTGTTTCCGTCATCGTCGTAGGTGTGCGTGTGCGGGGTTGCAATCTCTTCGCAGGTCTGCCAGTCGATGATGGTGACGTGCAAGATGGGGATTTCGATGTGATCCACAGGGGCCTGTGGGGTTGCGGTTTCTGTGGTCTCAGATTGTGTATCATCCAGCGGTGTGTTCATTTCGATCTCCATTCGCCATTTGAATAGCCAGGGCGGGCTTTTCCAGTCCGTGAGGTCGAGAGTTCAAATCTCTCCACTTGGCTACTTCGTAGACCGTCATGCCGAGGACGAAACAAACTGGTCCATTGGGGGCGATTTCGTAAATGCTCACGCCACGATGGGTTTCTTTGCTCACTGCCAAAATCTTCTTGTCGTTAGCCATATCAGGTTCCTTTTTTCAGGCTCTTGGCTTTTCGGCCAAGTTGATCAAGTTCTGTAAAAACGGCTTCAATATCTCCGAGGGCAAGGGCAGCTTTGGTAATCAGCCCGGCCAGTGTTTGCGGCCCTGGGTTTTCCTCTACGATCCTGCGCAGGGCGTCTCGGGCTGTCTTTGCTTTTTGCCTGCCGCGCTGCAGCGTTTCGTTGTAGATGTATCCACCAACGTCAGCTTTGTCCGTCATGGAGGGCTTCTTTCGCCAGGGCTTCCGCCTTCTCTTGATCGGCGCGTCTTTCCTTGTGAATGCGGACCGCGTATTCAACGACCATCGGAAGACCGCAAGCCCCAAAGTAGGCGAACAGGATCGCAATCGGGAACAGGCCAAAGGTTGGGATCGATGCGACCAGCGCCACCGTTACGCCCGCAACGACTGTGTAGGCTGTCTGTCCGGTGACTTTCTTCTTCGCCATCCAGTTCACGAGCAGGGCGTAACAAATGCCGAAACAGAACAGGGCGGCTAAAGTCAGTCCGATCACAATCCAATTGGGGGCTATTTCTTGAGACATGATGCGCTTCCTGTTATGCTGACTTCATGGAAAAGTTGCTTCTGCGTCCAATACCGTGCAGTCGTGGGTCTGCCTTGGGGGCGGGCGGGTTCTGCGTTTCTTTGGCTGGATCGATCCCGAGGGCTTTGGCCGCTTTGTCGGCGTGTCCGTGCCGTTCGAGGAGACTCTCATGGGCGTAGCGCATGGTGGTGATGTTCATGTTCACGTCGCTGATGCCGGCAGTTCTGGCGATGCCTTTCAGGCGTCGGTTGATTTCGTGAGGTGCGATGTTCCAAATGGACTCTGCGGGGTTCATTGCATTGGGGTTGACCCAATGCGCGGGGCGGCCGTAATAATTGAACGGGAAGGTGTCCATCTTGCGGCGCTGCGCTTCTGCCACGATCACGAAGTAGGCGCTCATGGGCAGGGCGTGCTTTGCGTCATACAGCCAGCCCCATTTCCATGCCAGCACTTCGGGGCCTGCAATCAAGAGCGAGGCCAGCCAGGAGTAATTCCCTTTGGAGGCGGCAAGCAGTTTCTTGATCTCGTCATCGCTCAGGTGGCGCGTTACCTTTTCCTTGGGGGGCAGGGTGTAGCGCAGGCCAGAGATGCGGAGGACGATTGCCAGGTAGGCGCGGCAGGTGTTGCCTGCACAGCCACGCATCCGCAAGATGTGCAGCCAGGATTCAATATCCTGCTGGGTGGCCTTTTCAACCTTTTTATGCATGGCGTCTTCAAAGCTCTTGCGGGCGCAGGTGTACTGTTGGCGGGTGTGCTTGCTGAGTTCTTCGACTGGTTTGGTGTTCATGGGCGGTTACTCCACACTCAGTGGAACGGATACAAGGATCAGGTCCATTACGAACCCATATCCACAATTGATGAACGGAAGGCCGTCTATGAATGCCTGTGCCTCCTGAAGAGTGGCGAACTCGAAGGGATACAACGAGTGCTTGACGCCCGTCTCTTTGCCGTACACAAAATAGCCAAGGTTGTCCTGCCAGATGAAGATTCCCCGATGGATGCTGGTCTTGAACTTGGGGTAATCGCCAAGCACATCACGCACATGGGCTTCGATCAGCACGGCATATTCGCGGTCTGTGGCTTCTTCCATCACGTTGTCGTCGTCGTCAAACCACTTTTCCCAGTTGGGGAGGGTGCGCAGGACAGACATCGCATTGGTGAAGCGCTGGAGCCAGTAGGCGAAACGAAGTTTCTTTTTATTCATCATGCGCTCCGTGAGTCGGTTGTAGGGGTTTCTGAGGGCTTGGGCGTAGAAGTAATAATCGCGGTTGCGAAAATTGCCGTTCTGTACGCCTACGGGGGTTCGGTGGTGTGCCATGTCGCTACCTGTCAGTTACGAGATGGTTTCTTCGGTGTTGACCAGGTCGTTGATCTCTGCCGGGAGGTCGAGGATCACCAACTGGCGGCACGAGGAACAATAAAAGCCGCGCTGCTTCTGGGCTTTTTCCAGATGCGCGACTTTGTTCTTGTTGGCCTGGGCAACGGGGAATACCAAAACGTGACGGGCTTCTCGACACTCTACCGGGTGTACACAGGTGTGATCTGCCCAGTAGGCCACCTGATCGCCAAGACCGCGATAATTCGCGCCAGCAATATTGGACACCTTCTCATGCACGGTTTCACTTACTCGGATCATCTTTCCATCTGCCATAGTTCTCTCCTTGTTGTT
>ERZ761584.411-NODE-411-length-13912-cov-8.338529_pt1 | contig 13912 bp, 18 predicted proteins | sample MGYA00512168_ERZ761584 | MGnify/ENA primary metagenome ERZ761584 (study PRJEB28899, sample SAMN03785564) | bioreactor sludge metagenome | biome: EBPR Sludge; feature: EBPR Bioreactor; material: 0.22µm filtered reactor supernatant | place: Saint Lucia: Queensland...
ACATCTTCGTCATCTCGATGCGCTCCGGGGTGTAGTAGCCTTCGATCATCTCGACCGTTCGCGGGTCGTCGGGATTGGCCGCCGAGCCGTTCGGGTCGAACAGGAATTCCTCGTTCGCCTCGACGGAGGCCAGAAACTCCTCCCACGCCGGCAGGTCGGCCTCCTGCACCACGCCGGTAACCACGTCCCAGAAGATGTCCGTGCGGTCGTGCAGGGTCTCGCGGGTGCCATCCTTCGCTTGCACACTGTTCTTGACCGGGGAGCGGCGCGGAATCATCTCGCGCGCGCCGATGTCCAGTGAGTAGGCGGTGTCCTCGTCGTGGCCGGATACGATGGCCCGCTTGGCGATGTGGGTGAAATTGATCCGGAGATCTCACGCGCCTGCCGGGAGGTGCCGGAGATCAGGATGACGTCCTCGTTGTCCACGGCCTGCCGGATCTGGGGAATGAGATTCTTTCGGACGAATTCCTCGCTGCCGATGATGTCGCCCTGGATATAGATCTGCGTCACGCGCTGCGCCTGCGGTGAGCTGATCGGGGCGGCCGTGGGTGAACTGAATGAGGCGCCGCCCGCGCTCGTACCGCCGCCGCGCGCCGTGTCTCCGCTCGCCTGGTTGGCGATCTGAACGGCACCGATGGCCGCCACCAGTCCGGCGGAGGCCTTGCCCATGGCCAGAATACGGGCAGACAGCGCCTGCCCGGCCACGGGCCCGAGACCGACCGGGGGAGGCGTCAGGGCAGCCATGGCGGCGACCTGGGACTCGACGAGAATCTTCTGGACGGCGTAGGCCTTCTCCAGCGCGATGGCGGCAATGGCGAAGGCCTTGCTTCGGACGCCGAGGTTAGATAGCAGCTCGACGGACAGGCCGAGCACGTTCTCGCGCATCGCCATGATCTGGGAATTCTTGTCGCGCTCGATCTCCAGGAGGTTGAATGCATGGACGCGCTCAAGCTGCTCGGTGATGCGGCGCTGCGCTTCCTCGTCCTGGACGTTCTGCTCGACGAGGCGCTTGCGGTTCTCGAAGGCCTCGGTCTCGATTTCCTCGCGGGACTTCAGGAACTCGGCCAGGGCGGAAAGCTGGTTCCCAACCGCGCCACTGGTGTCTATCGGATCAACCGCCTTGTATCCGACCGCCTTGCGCACCGCCTCCCCGTACTGCTCGACGGTCGTGATCCCAGCCTGCCAGTAGGCGGCCTGCCGCAGAATCTCGTCGGACGCCTTCTCCGTGGCAGTCTTGTTCGCCTCCAGAATGTTGAACTGCTCAATCAGGGCGGCGTTCTTGTCGCGCGTGCCGGTGATCTCCGGCGCCTCGATCTTGACCCCGGCCGCCTCGCGCACGCGCTTGATGTATTCCTCGGTCGAGAGCGCGCCGAGCTGCCAGTAGTTGTTGAGCTTGAGGATCTCCTTGCCGACATTGTTGATTGGAGATTGCAAGCCCTGCAGGTCGCGGATACGGCCGGAGACGGAGGTAATTTGTTTCTCAAGCGTGTCGAGGTAGAGCGTGTTCGCGGCCGGGATATTGATCTCGCCGGTGTCGCTGATCGAGAAGCCTTCCTTGAGCTTGGCCTGCGTCTTCTCGTATTCCTTCTGGAGGAACTTGAGCTGGTCCTGTAGGGCGGTGATGCTGAACACGGCCTTGGGGTCAGCAAAGGGGCCGCCCGCACCCTGCGCCTTCCAGTTCTCCATAAATCCACGGAAGCCGGAGGCGTCCTTGACGGCCTGAAGCATGGCCGCCGAGAACGAATTTAGGGACGGCAGGATGGAGTTCGCGATGGCGATCTTGAATCCGTCGAAGCTCTTTGAGAGAGCCTCCATCTGGTCATTGAACCGCTCGGAGGACTTTGCCAGATCGTTGTCGATGACGATGCCGAGCGCGCGCGCCTCGGACTCCATGCGGGCGATCCCCTGGGATCCTGAGTTCAGCAGCGGGATGAGTTCGGCACCGGCGCGACCGAAGATGCGGAGAGCGAGCGCACTTTTATTCGTTCCATCTTCAAACGAGGCAAACCTGTCGGCGATGGCCTTCAGGATTTCATCGGGGCGCTTGCCTCGGAGCTGGTCGGCGGTAAGTCCGAGCGCGGCGAAAGCTTCTTTCGATTCTCCAATGCCGAGCAGCGTATCGGAGACGTTGACGGACAGGCGGCCGAGCGCCGTGCCGAGCTTTTCGGTGCTGACGCCGGAGAGATCGGCGGCGTAGGAAAGGGCGGAGAGTTGTTCGACGGCAACGCCGGTTGATTGGGCGAGCTTGCCCATCTGGTCGGCTTGGTCGACAACGTCCTTCAACTGCCTCACGATGACGGCGGCGGAAAATCCGATGCCGAGCGTGGCAAGAGCTTTTTTGACCGATGACGTTATCGAGAGCGATGTGCGCTCGAATGATCTGAGTCGTCTGGTGGTTGAATCAAGCTGAGACTGGAGCTTGGCCGATTCCGCCTCCAGGCGCAGAACAAGTCTGGCGAGATCAGTTGCCACGCTTCACCGCCTTGTCAATTTCAGCCCGCATAAATTGCACGAAGTCGTTCTCCATCTGTTGTCGGTTCGCGAGGAATACGCTCTCGAACCACGGCCGCTTCTGGATCGTGTAGGGCTTGATCGCCCGCACCGCCCGGCGCTTCTTGCCCGGTTGCTTGTACTTCCGCTGGGTGATAGTCCACGGCCCCTGGTCGAGGAACTGCGTGCCATAGAAGGCCTCTCGCCGCGTCCCGAGAATGGCCGAGGCCACCCCCTGCCGCCGGTCGATTTTCGTCACCACGCGCAGACTGCGGCGCAGGTAACCGGGGGCGACAAGGCGGCCCTTGTACGTTCGATGTGGAACGCTGCCCTGCGGCGCTGCGGCCTTCATCTTGTTGAGCGTCAGGCGCGCGGCACGGCGGACAGCGGAGCGCAGCACGCGCACGTTCATCCGCGCATCAAGGGCGTTCAGCTTAGCGAACAGATCCTTGAAGTCCCCCTCAAGAGTTGTTGCCATGTTTCTTTCTCATGTGCTCACGGATCGCGATCAGGTCGGCCGTCAGGCGCTCGACATCGTCCACGTCATAGACCTCGATGAGATACGGCAAGGCGCTCCACTGGATTTCTCCCCCCATTGCGTTCCAGACCGTCAACGCCTGCGGGCTGGTGCATCCTGACCGGCCGGGGAGATTGAGATCGCACGATTCCAGCCAGGCGGTTAATTTTTTGTGGAGTCTTCGAGTGTGGCGGAGTATTTCGTGAACACATCGAGAATGGCCTGATACAGCGGCTCCCAGCAGAAGGGATTGTCCGCCAGCCACTCGGACCACAATTCCGCCTCGAACGGCACCGGGTCGGAGGTATCGCCGCCGAGGTCAACGCCCTGCACTGGCGTCCCATCGGCCCGCGCCCAGCCGACCACGAACTGCCGGACCCACTCGTAAATCTCGGCACCGCTGCCGGTGATGCGGGCGGCCTCGATGACGGTCGGACGGCGGATAGTGAAGCGGAACTTTCCTACGGTTGTGACGGATTCGCGCGCCTGCCTGAGACGCTTGGTGATCTCGTGCATATCAGTCGCCTACCGGAGTGAGTTTGAATTTCTTCATCACCGGCATGAGGTCGCTGGCCTGCATGCTGAAGTTCTCGCGGTCGATCGTTGGGATTTCCTTGAGTTCGACCGTGATATGGTCATTCACCTCTATGGTGATTACCGCTTTCTGCACTTTCCTGCTGTCGATTCCCAATAACTTCAGCAGCTCCGGTCCGACTTGGTTGCTGGTCGCTACTTCCTTCATCTGCTTGTCCTCAGCGGTTACAGTTATGGTTCTGAGATCTACAACGTCTTCGTTGTCTACTGCCTGCCGAATCAGAGGAACCAGGTGGCTTTGTATAAACTCCGCCGACGGCATCACGTCCCCGTGGATTAGGATTTGTGAATATCGCGGAGGGTCACCGCAGGACGTGTTAGCTGGCATAGTCCATGACGTCCTTGATCGGCGTGAACGGGATCGACATCGTCGCCGCCTGGTTCTGCTGGAGGTCGAAGCCGGACCCGTAGGCGACATTCGCGTTGAACAGCGTCTTCTGCCCGCCCGCCCACGACACGCGGAATGCCAGCGGCGTGTTATCTTTCGATGCCGCTTTGATCAGGCCGATGGCCGCATCCGTGGGGTCATACAGGCCGGAGATCGTGCCGTCCGGGGCATCGGCGAGACCGTACTGGTACTGCTTCTGCTTGTCAGTCAGCACGGTCGTCTCGATCTTGTTCGGCGCGGGGTTCGGCATCGAGATCGACTGGGCATTGGCGATCGTCGCCCAGGTGGTGATCTCCTTCGCGGAGCCGGCCGACCAGGTTGAATAATCCGAGGTGTCGAGGCCTTCGAGTTCGAAGGTATCCGTGGTGACGTTCGCGACGCGGACCACTTGGCCGTCCAGTTCGACCATGCCGGCAGAGACTGTGAAGCGAACGATATCGCCGTTGCTGAGGCCGTGACTCGTGCTGGTCGCGACACCCGGGCTGGCCTTCGTGACTCCGGTAACCGTGAGCGCGGAACCCAGTCCGCTCTCCACGGCCACGTTCATATTGGTGCCAATACGTGCAGTCATTTCCTATTTCCTCCATCTTGGCCCCTCCGAAGAGGGGCCGGGACATTGCCGTCATCACGACGGTAAAACCGCCCGGGTGGGGCGGGCCTTTCTACAACCAAAACCCTGCGAAAACTGGCTCCATGAATTCATCCGCCTCCGGGATGTAGTCCTCACCGGGCGACGGTTCAGGGAAGTACATGAGGCCGGATGAGGCGATCGCGGCCGAGACCGCCGCCGCCGTGCTCAGGGCCTCCTCATACGAGCGGCCGTAGCACTCGAAGGCGACTGAATAGCGCGTCATTTGCGTGGAGCCGTCGAGCGTCGAGAGTGGGTCTTTCGCCAAAACGCGATAGGCCACATACGGCGGCCGCGCCTCGGCCGGGATGATCTGGGCGTACAGCTTCCCGCCGGCCACACTCGCGAGGGCCGTGATCAGGGATGACTGCAGACTCATGATTCCTTCGCGCCTTCGGTGGCGACGATCTCGAAATACTGATTCGCTTCTTCGATATTCCGGGGCGTGCCGTCGATCGAGAAGATCCTCGACCCGTAGCGGATGCGCCAGGAGCCGTCCATCTCGCTCAGCCGGGAGTCGTAGCGAATCGTGACGCGGTGCGTGATCTCACTCCGCGCCTGGGCGGCCATGAGTCTTTCACGGGTCGATATGGGCAGGATCTCCGCGCGCACGGTGGCGACGGTCTCCCAGGTGGTCGCGATCCCGCCGACACTGTCGCGCGTCGATTCCGGGCGCTGCAGGTCGATGACCTTCTTCAGCCTCCTGGCTTCGAGTCGCGCCATCATCCGATCCGGGGCGGGACGATGGAATGCGCCAGGGACTGAAAGGCTATTGGCGTGGACTTGAGATCCGCCTCCGTGGTCATGGACGGATTCTCATACCAGTGGGTGATCAGCAGCAGCAGGGCCTGCTTCCAGGTCTTGGGGACGTCCTCCGAGCTTTCATGCCCCGCGGTGAAGTCGATCGTCAGCGCCTGCGGCTGGCAGCGCATGTCCGGCCAGCATTCGTTATAGGCGGGATACAGGCGGCCGGGGAAGGCGTTCACATCGGCCACATAGAGCGCGTCGTCCCACGTCTGGCTCGCGCCGTCTGGGTCAACATAAGCCACCTCGTCGATCGAGACGAGCGGCGGGCGCGGGAGGTGGATGGCGCTGCCGGGAAGCGGCGCCCAGTACCGGTGGCGGATCGTGTTCAGTTCGTCGTGGTCGTAGATGAGCCGGAATTCCTGCTCCATAAAGGTGATGCCGAGCGTTTCCTCCATGTACAGGCGAGCGGCCGTGATCAGGCTGTCGATCTTGGTGTCGTCATCGTCCGAGGTGACGTTCAGGTGTTCCTTGACTTCCTCGATGAGCAGCGGCTCATCGGGAAGCGGATCACTCGTCCGAATCAGTGTCGGCATCGCCGCCCTCTTCGCCCGTGGTCTCGGTCACCTGATCCTTCGTCTTGCGGCCGCGCTTCTTGCCCGTGGTCTCGGTCACCTCCTCGGCGATCTCATCGCTGATCAGGACCTGCGCCATGGCCGCCGGCGGGCGAATCTCATCCCCTTTTCGGAAATTCCGCCACGGTCGCTTCAGGCGCAGGGTCTTCGGGCCCGAGAGGCCACGGTTCCGGATCCGGCCGGGCTTCTGACTGTTCACTTTCATCGTCTTGCCTCCTCTGGCATGCCCGAAGCGTCAAAGTCCGGGACGGTCTGGTAAATCGGTTTCAATACTCTGTCCGGCCAGGTCACCAGTTCCTGCAGGTGACCGACCACCACGCGCGGCGCAAGGCAAGCCTTCTTCCCGGCCGACTTGAACCGCCGCCAGAAGTCGATGTCGGCGTCCACCTTGCCCTCACCCCATCGGCCCACAGCACTCGGCTCCGGGAGCATCCAGGGCCGCGGCAGGTCGCGCAGGGCCGCGCTCCGGAAGATCGTCAGGCCGAAATGCCCGGCCTTTGCCGGCAGGACATTGCGCTCGATCTGATAGAGCGGTATCTCGGTCAGCGGGTTGCCCTTGGCGTCCTCAAGCCCGAACAGCGCCACGCTGTCATTCCCGCGCTTCATCTGCAGCGGGAACAGAGCGTCGACGTCCGGGCAGGCTTCCATCAGCCGGTACAGGTCGAGAACGTCCTCATACCGGAATACGGTGTCGTAGTCGCAGGTGATGACGTACTGGCTCTCCTCATTGGCGATGTGTTCCTCCATCAGCTCGGAGAGAATCTGGTGCCAATAGGCGCCGCCCGCGGGCTGGTACGGGACGCCGGCACGCCCGAAGGCGCGCATTGCCAGCCGGAAGTGCAGGACGGGCCCATACCGCGGCGCAGACAGGATCGCGGTTGTGTTCTTGCAGACCTGAATCTCTGAAAGCGGCTTGTACCCGGCCAGATTCAGGGAATGCGGGATACTCGCGCAGTCTTGGATCTCGGACGTCCAGGTATGCAGCCGGGTCAGGCCGGCATTCAGAAACAGTTCGGACAGCAGTTCCTTGTCGAAGGCGACGCCATGGTGGTCGTCGTCGTCGATATGCCCACCGAAGAGGTATTCCTCGATGGGGAAATTCTTGCCCTCAAGATAATCGCGGGCGATCTTCTCGAAGTCCGGGACGGCGATCTTGATCAGGCCGCCGGGCCTCAGCTTCGACACCCAGTGCCGGACGATCTCGGCGACCTTCAGGTGTGAAAAGTGCTCAAGGACATGGGACGCGCGGATGACGTCGACGGACTCGTCGGGAACCTCCAGCGGGTAGACTTCCTTCCCGTCCTTGCGGTCAATGGAAAGAAACCCGGGGACGGGTGTTGAGCCCGCCCCCAGGTTGAGTTTCACCTCATCGGTCATCAGGCGTTCACTACCAGAGCCATCCCGGCGCGTGCCACCGTGGTGTCGTCCGCCTTGTTGAGATCCGCCGTGACGGCGGCCAGCTGGGCGGCACCGGCGGAGGTCAGGGAGACCTGCAGGTAGCGCTTGCGGGCTCGGGCGTCGAGGTTCAGGCGGATGATCTGCGGCGCTGCGGTATCGGCGTTCGGAACTACGAAGCCGCCCGTACCATCACCCACCAGGGCGGTGATGTCCGTGAACGCGGTCGAGGTGTCACCCTCGCCCACCTTCAGGACAGCCGGGTTGCTGGAAGTCGCCGCGGCCGTGTCGAGGTGCACATTGATCGCGACCTCGTCATAGCCCAGGCGGTCGATGACGCCGGTGGCGGTGGCATTGGTGGCCACCGATTGCGGCTTGATGACCGAAACGGTCTTGACGTTCTGCAAAGGCATCATGGTTGTATCTCCTTCAGAATAGAAAGAAAAACGCCCCATCACTGGGGCGTTATCTCAGGTGCTGTTAGGTATTGCCGACCAGGACCGCGAACGGCGACTTCTTCGTGGTCGACCCAAGGTCATGCACGTTGATGTCGAAACGCTCGGTGCCCTTGATGCCGATCTGGTCCTCGGTCCAGTACTTCTGGTCCGAGAGCGCGACACGGATACCGCGGCGATTACCCAGAGTGGCGGCCATCATCAGGTTGCCGAACCCGATCATGGCGACGTTGTTGTAGTTGGTCGACGGGGTATCGGGAAGCAGATCCGAGGTCTCGATCGGATAGCCCAGGAAGCGCGGGGTGTCGGCATTCGACAGCATGTCGCGGGTATTGCCGCCGCCCGCGATCTTGATGGCGTTGAATACCACCTCCTGCGCCGCCGGGCTGCAATACCACCTTGCGCCGGGTTTCGCATACGTCGGGATCGCCGCCATAAGCGAAATCAGATCGTCAGCATCGATCTCGGTCAGCAGATCGTGCCCCGAAGCGGCATCGATCGCCGCCTTGGTATGGCTGCCATCGATCGCCTTGGTGAACACGCCCACGATACCGCCATAGGTGCTGGTGCCGTCACCCAGGAAGCCGCAAACGTCCTCCTTCTGGGCAAAGGCTTTCCCGATCTCGAAGGCCATGTCGTCGGCCAGGTCGATGATGGCGTCTTCCGCGATCTCCGAGGACATGCGGGTCAATACCATCAGCTTCTTGGCCGTCAGGCTGACATTATCCCAGCCGGCATCGGACTCGGTACCGTCCACACCTTCACCGACGAAATACGCACTCAGGCCGCCGGTCTTGCGCGGGGTGGTCTTCGTGTCGGATGACATCGGGGTGACACGGCAGACGCGACGGAAGAGCCCATACTGCTCGCGCAGGTCGATGACCGACCGCTCGAACTCCTCAGGCACCAGGGCGCCGCCGGCCGTCTGTACGCCTCCGGAAAGGGCGGAACGCACATCCAGTCCATTCTGACGGCACCAGTCGGCCGCATGGATATTCCCGTAGAGCACGGCCGCCAGCCACTGACCGCAGCGGTAGGCCTGCTCACGGCCCTGCGCGGTGTCCTTGAAGGCGTGCAGCTTGCCGTGGCCACGCATGGCCTCGATGACAGGCCCCTTCAGTGTCGAGCGGACGGTCTTCTTGGGGTCATCGTCGGCGGCTTGGTGGCCGGGCTGCGGGGGCTGATCGACACGCGCCTGCGGGAGATTCGGCTTCTGCAGTGCTTCCAGACGCTGACGGGTGGCGATGTCCTTGTCCAGCGACTCGATCCGGGCGAGGGCGGTGTCATAGGTCGACTTCTCCTCGTCGGTCATATCGCGGTTGTCGGTATCGCAATTTTCCAGGATTTCGCTGGCCTTGTTGAACAGGGCCTCGCGCTCCTGCAACATCTCTTGTACGGTCTTCATGGATATACCTCCATCTTGCCCCTATGCGGGGCGGGAACATGACGTCTCACGACGTGCCTATGCGTGATTTACCCGGCTGCGTTGGCGCCGCGCTGGCTCACTTGCCGGTGATTCTTAAGGACTCCAGGCGCGCGCGCTGTGATTGGATGCGCGCCTTGATGGCGTCCTGCACCGCCTGTGGCGGGTGATACTGTTTCGCCGCGGAGTCGAAATCGGCGAACGCCGCCGCTTTCAATTCCTCGATGACCTTGTCGGCGAACCCGTACTCGACCGCCTGCCGGGCGGAGAACCAGGTGCCGTCGCCGTCGTCGGCCTCCAGCATCTGGATCAGTTCCTCGCGGGTGACGTTCTTTCCGACCCGGGCGAGGTAGGTCTCGATGCCGCCTTCGGCCAGCTGATCCATGCGGTCGGCCAGCTTCCGGAACTGGGTGGCATTGCCGTACATTCCGGTCGAGATCGAATGGATCATCATGTAGGTGTTCGCCGGCATCTCGATGACGTCACCGGCCATGGCGATCAGTGAGGCGGCCGACAGCGCCCAGCCATCGATCAGGACGTTGACGTTCGATTTCAGGCCGCTCAGGTAGTTGTAGATCGCGATCCCCTCGATGTAGTCGCCGCCGATCGAGTTGATGCGCACGCGCAGCGTATCGGTCGGCTTCAGGTTCAGCGCCTTGACCGCCTTGATGACGTCCTCGGCGATGACGCCGTCACCGAACCAGTCGCCGCCGATGATCCCGTACAGGACGAGCTCGGCGGGCTCAGACCCGGCCGCATTCGTTACCTTGAACCACCCTTTCTTGCTGGTCATTTCCTGTCTCCTTTGACGAGCGCGGCCAGGAGGCCACGTTTTGCGATCGCTACTTGCTCCCGCGGGATACCCTGGTCGGCGCCGATCAGATTGAGCTGCTTCGAGACCTTGACGTAGTGCTCGGCCGTTGCCTGCGGGACGCCGTTCCACTCACAGACCCGGGAGATGAATTCCGGATCGTAGGCCTCGCCCGTGCGGCCGGCTGCGGATAGCGCGCGCAGTTCCATCCGCACCGTCCGGTCGGCGTTTGCCGTGACGGGGTCTGGTTCGACCGGGTCCGGCGGCGGCATGGCGGCGGCGGCCGGATCCTCGTCCGCGCGCATCATGTTGGACGGGATCAGGTAGATGTCTCCGGTGTCGCCCGGCAACGGGTTCCGGTCCTCCAGCTCCAGCACGTCGTTCGCCGAGAACCAGCCCCAGTTCCGGGCAATGGCGTAGGCCTCGTAGCGGGACTTGATGTCGCCTCTGAGCAGGCCCTCGAAGATGTGTTTGGTGTAGAACTGGTTGTAATTCCTGAACAGCTTGCGGTCGAATTCCTGCTCGAACCGCACGGCCCAGGGCCTGATCGTATCGACTACCCAGTCGATGTTTTCCTGCTCGACGTTGTTGAAGTGGGCGTGGCTCAGATCCTTGAGCTTGTGCGGCGGCATATTCAGCCAGCGCGCCCATTCCTCCACCGTGAACCGGCGGGCCTCCAGGAGCTGGGCCTCGCGGTTGTTCGGATTAATAGCCTTGAACTTGACGCCCGCCTCAAGGAGCGCGATGCGGTGGGCGTTGTCGAGGCCCTGCAGCTTGGTCGGGATCTCCTTCTGGAGCCGCTGCCATGCTCCATCGCTGAGTGACTGATCCGTCTCCAGCGTGCCGGAGATGTTGCCCCCGTTTCGGAAGAACCGGGCGGCGTACTTGTCCTGCGCGGCGCTGAGTCCGATGGCCTCGCGCGCCACCTGCAGGAGCCCGTAGCCGATCAGTCCGTCATAGCCGAGTCCTGGGATGTGCAGGCAATTCTCTCGGCGCAGGTACCGTTTCTCGCCGCTCGGCATCGTGACTTCGTACCAGAGCACGTTTTCAACGTCCCTGACCGGCCGGCATCGATCCGGGGTGATGGGCCAGATTGCATAGGGCGAGCCGTCCGCGCTCCGCTGGATCTCGCCATAGGCATTCCCGCGCGCCACGATGTGCATCGCCCAGCTGCCCCGCAGGCTCGCCGCTGACATCTCCGGGTTCGGCTCGTTGTGCAGCAGGTACTGTGTCGGGTGCGCATCCGCGACATCGCGCCGCTTGCCGCTGCGCTTGTAGACGTTCAGCGGAATCGTGGACAGCGCCGAGGCGATCATGTTGAGGCCGCAGTAGTACGGCGACAGGCCCATCGCCACGGACTCCCCGGCACGCACACCGGCCTCCGTATCCCCGCCTCCGAGCCAGTCCAGGAACCACGTCGCCGGCGATCTGAGTGTCGTCGCCTCGGATGTGATCGGCGGGCGGAGCCGTGCCAGAATGCTCATCGACGATACCCGATCAGGAACAGCAGTCCGCCGAAGACGATCCAGCCCAGCGGCGGCCAGGCGGCCCAGAAGCCATAGGCCAGCAGTCCGATCCCGCCAAAGGTGAAGACGTCGTTCAGGTCCGCGATGCTTGACAGTTTCTTGACTGCTTGACTGAGGCGGCTACCCATCGATTCTGGTTTCCTTTTCCTTGTTGAAATCAATCACGCGGATGCCTCGTTCCTCGTAGGGGCTCTTCTCCGGCTGCACGCCGATCGCGATACCCATCGCCATGAACAAGGCCACCAGGTCATCGATCTTGTCCGCCGACCGCTTCTTGTCCGGCGCCATGTTCAGATTCACGTCGTAGCGCACGACCAGATTCGAGGCGCACCAGGTGAGCACCGGGTCATTGCCATGCCGGAGATTCCCGGACAGGTACGCACCCTCGAAGGCCTTCATCGCCGGGTGGTAGCTCTTCGGCCCCTGGATGAAAATCTGCGTCGGCACCTCGGCCTCGGTCAGATCGGAAATCACCTGCGCCGCGTTCCACTGGTCATAGCCAAGCATCTGCAGGTTGTACTGCTCATTCGCCTCAATGATCGCCTTGACGATGACGGTCTGATCGATCCGCGGCCCGGGGATCATTTCCAGAAGGCCGGACTCAATCCAGGAGGCGTATGGCACCGTGCCGCGCTCCGTGCGCGAGGCGACGGCCTCGGACGGCACCCAGCGCCGCCCCCAGGTGTACCAGACGCCCTCGACCAGCCAGACCAGCCGGAACGAGCACAGGTCCGTGGTCGAGGCAAGGTCGAGCCCGCCCCAGCATGGGTACGGCTTCAGGAACTCGAGATCGACCTCGCCGCCGCAGGCCTTCCACTTCGGATAAACGATCCAGCCCTTGGCGGTCGCGGACTGACGATTCAGGCGCTTGATCCGGAACTCGGCGAGCTTGCCCGGCATCGCCTTGGCCTCGATCGCCTCTTTCTTCAGCTCGGCCAGCAAGACCGGGTTGACCTCGATCAGCGGGTTCGCCTTGATCCAGGCGTCCTCGTCGAAGTCCTCGTCCTCGTCATCGAGGGTGTAATACAGCGCGAGGAAGTGGTCCGCCTCGACGATCCCCTCGAGCACCTGTTCCGCGAACTTGCGCAGTTCCGGCCAGGGTCCAGGGGACTCATACCCCTCGGTCGTCGTGAACAGGTACAGCGGATTCGCCCGGGCGCCGGCCGCCGACCGGAGCACGTTCAGCAGATCGTGCGTCTTGTGCGCGTGGATCTCATCCAGCAGCACAGCCGAGGGGTTCAAGCCGTCCTGCGTCGACGCCTTGGCATTTATCGGCTTAAATGTGCCGCCGTTGTCATAACAGGCAATCGCATTGGCGAAGGCCTCGACATCGAAGGCCTCGCGCAGCTGGGAGGTCTTTTCGACCATCCGCTTGGCGATGTTGAAGATGATCCGCGCCTGACTTCCGGTGGTGGCGCCACTGATCACCTGGGGGCCTTCCTCGCCCTCACAGGTCTCACAGTACAGGCCGATGCCCGCGGCAACCGTGGACTTGGCGTTCTTGCGGGCGACGGCCTTCAGCGCGGTCGTGAATCGCCGGGGCCCACCCGCATGCTTCCGGAATCCGAACAGATTGACTATGAAGAACACGTCCGAGGGATGCAGGACGATGTTCTCGGTATCCCAGCGCCCCTCGACATGGGGCAGCTTCTCGATGAAGTCGCAGGGATTGGCCGCCTCCCACTCATCGAAGATAAATGGCGTATTCTTTCCCTTCGCGCGCTTCAGGTCATTCAGGAACCGGAGCGCGGCGAGCCTGATCCATTTCCCGTATTTCTTTCCGTTCTTCTTGAGTGAGGCTGCAGTCGCATAGTCCTTCGCGATCGCAACATAATCACGGGCTGCGCCGTCGTGCATTGCGCTTGAACGGGTTCTCTTTCGGCTGCACACCGCCCGCAGGACCATTGCCGCCAGGATCCGATATCCCGAGCAGCTTCAGCAGGTTGATGTATTGGGCCATCATGTGCCCGGTCGGCGTCTCGCCCGCGGTGAACTTCTGGACGATCCGGCCATGCAGCGCGCAGGCCATGGCCAGGGGGGATAGCCCGATCTCGCTCAGCCGGTTGTTTTTCATCAGGAGCGGAACCAGACGGTTCCACTCATTCACGGCATGGGCATTCGGCAACCAATCCGGATGCTGGGGAATATCCAGGATTTCCTGAGTTCCCGAGGATTCCACCGGCGCAGCCGTCTTCTCTGGGGGGCTTTCACGATCTTTCCGGGTAGTTCCGGAGATCAGTTTCATGTGTCTCGGCTTCTTCGCGGGTCCGGGCATAAGCGTCAAAAATCCGTTTTCCTATCCTGAC
>ERZ761584.412-NODE-412-length-13907-cov-7.217442_pt1 | contig 13907 bp, 16 predicted proteins | sample MGYA00512168_ERZ761584 | MGnify/ENA primary metagenome ERZ761584 (study PRJEB28899, sample SAMN03785564) | bioreactor sludge metagenome | biome: EBPR Sludge; feature: EBPR Bioreactor; material: 0.22µm filtered reactor supernatant | place: Saint Lucia: Queensland...
GTGCCAACCTCGCGGGTGCCAACCTCGCGGGTGCCAACCTCGCGCGTGCCAACCTCGCGGGTGCCAACCTCGCGGGTGCCAACCTCGCGCGTGCCAACCTCGCGGATGCCAAGATCCGTGAAGGCATCACGATCACGAAAGCGCCGATCTGCATCTATGGCCTCTGCTGGCGAGTCTTTATCTACGACGAACACATGCAAATCGGCTGCGAATTCCACACGCATGACGAGTGGCGAAACTTCACCGACCAGGACTGGCTGCGCATGGGCGGAAAGGAGGCGTTGCGCATGAAATACCAGCAATTCCCCGCGCTGATTCTTCTGTGCGATCAGCACAAACCTGAGAACGACAGCGCGACGGAGGCGAAGGCGTCATGAGCGAGGACAGATTCAGTCAATGGCTGCAAGGCTTCATTGAGAGGCTTATCGAGTACGGAATGCCTGTCCGACAGGCAGACAAATTCCGCGGAGAATACCTGTCTGACGCCAGAAAATACTTTAATGCAGGCGCTACCTGTGAGGACGCCGCTGTCAGGGAGTTCTTCCCATGACCAACCTAACCGACCGAGACAAAGAAGCCATCCGCGCCATCGGGCTCGGGCCGGATAATGCGGGGCCGGTCGGAACGGTAGTTCGTATCGTGACTGCGCAAGGTGACGACTGCGGCTTGGGATATGTCTACGGCGCAACCACCGAGCCAGTATTCCTGATCGAGTCAGTCGATGGGCGGCAGGGTGCGTGGCATCAATCACTATGCCGTGAAGCATCCGTTCTCGAACAACTGGAGTACTGGAAAGAGCGCGCCATGCTAGCCGAGAGGGCCAAGAAATGAAATACGGAGACGCCGAAGTGATACGAATCGACAAGCCGATGAGTGATGAGGCATTGGATCGCCTCGCCAGCGATCTGAAAGGCTTCACGCCCCTCCACCTCCGCGACGCCGAGCGCCGCCGCCAGATGATCGAGGTCAACGGCAACGCCCTGCGCAATCTCGTCTATGCCGCTGTGGCTGCGCAAGCCCTGTTGGAGCGCAACGGCGACGAGTTGAGCAACAAGGCGATCAAGAACATTGACGAGGCCATTGCTGGGGTGCGGGAGCGTGGCGAGATTTGGAGGGGATGACGATGAGCGAGCGTTGGGATAGACATTTTCTTGGGATGGCTTTGTATCACTCGAAGCTATCCAAAGACCCATCAACCCGTGTTGGATCGGTAATTATCGGACCTGATCGGGAAATTCTATCAGGAGGATTTAACGGTTTTCCTCGCGGTATTGCTGACACGGAAGAACGCCTGAATGACCGTGATACAAAACTAAAACTTGTCGTTCATGCCGAGATGAATGCCTTGCTTGCCGCCGCACGCACTGGAATGCGCCTCAAGGGATGCACTTTGTATCTCGCCGCAACTGATGATTCAGGCTTGATCTGGGGCGGTCCTCCTTGCACCAGATGTGCGGTCGAGATCATACAGGTCGGCATAAGTGAGATCGTGTCATATCCAATTAAGGCGATTCCATCACGTTGGCACGAAGATCTCGCATTATCTCGAAAGCTGATCGATGAAGCTGGGATAATTTACAGAGAGATACAACCATGACATCTCACGACGTCCCGTGGGACTTTCTCAGCGATGTCCTTCTCCTGCTGATCTACCTGCTCGCCTTCACCGGAGTCTGTGTATTGGCCTGCATTCTGGAGAAGATAGTGCATAAGGTTACGGGGTGGAGGGCGTGGAGGTGAGGCTATTGACTGGAAAGCCTTTCGATTCCTGGCGACTGACTGATGCGCGTACTGTCGCGCAATTTGGTGGGTTTGTCGGAGACGGAACATGCGGGGCATTCAGGGTGCCTTGCGTTGGCTCGATACTGTTCGTCATAGCAAGCGCTGGTGAGGGATGGGACCATGTTTCAGTCTCACTCCCAAGCAAGTGCCCGACATGGAATCAAATGTCCTTCATCAAGCGCGCATTCTTTAAGGATAATGAATGGGCCTACGAGCTGCACCCGCCAGAAGGCGAGAATATCAGCATACATGACTACTGCCTGCATCTATGGCGGCCGCATCACCAAGATATTCCGCTCCCGCCGTCGATATTCGTCGGCCCCAAAATTGAGGCAATACGATGAGCTCCCATCTCTCCCCCTCCTTCCTCGCCGCCCACATCGAGCGCGAGACCGAACGCAGACTTGAGGAGCGAATCAAGCTGCTCCGGTCGGAGGACTTCTACCAACTGGCGGACAAGGCGGACGGCAATGCGTTGGAGGAACTGTTTGAGAAGGTTGTCGAGGGATTGAAGGAGACGTATCGGGAGCAGGTGGAGTTTGAGGCGTGCGGGCATTATGGGAGGGCAGCCGGATGAGCGCCGTGCTCGACGAGAAGCCGCTCGAAGGTGATGTCATGCCCGCGCTCGGCGTCCATCACGATATCCCGGCGGAGCGGTATCACCGCGGCCCGGGAATGAACAAGCACGGGCTCGATCTGATCCGGGAGTGTCCCGCGCGCTACGTCTTCGAGAAGGCGAACCCGCGCCCGTCGACGCCAGCCATGGTGTTCGGCTCCGCGCTGCACTGCCTGGTGCTGGAGCCGGACGTTTTTCCGGAGCAGTACATCCGGCCGCCGAAGGACATGCCGCGCAAGCCGACCGATGCGCAGCGGAACGCGAAGAAGCCGAGCGACGCTACCCTGCTGCAGATCGCCGCCTACGATGCCTGGGTCACCAAGTGGGAAGCCGAGAACGCCGGAAAAATCATCATCTCTGACCAATCCGACCCGGACAAAGGCGTATGGGGCATGTCGGACTGGGACAAACTCCATGCCATGCGAGACTCCGTCATGCGTCACGAAATCGCGAGCATCATCCTCGCCGACTCGATCAACGAGCTGACGATGTACTGGATGGACCCGGATACCGGCCGGCTGTGCCGCGGCCGCGCCGACGCCTACAACGAGGCGCACGGGATCATGGCGGACCTCAAAAGCGCAAACAGCGCCGGCATGTCTGACTTCTCCCGCGCGGTGCACGACCTCCGCTATGACGTCCAGGACGCCTGGTACACCGATGGCGCGCGCCGATGCGACCTCCCGGTGGCGGCATTCATGTTCATCGCCGTGGAAAAGGAGCCGCCGTTTCTGTGCGCGTGCTATCAGCTGGAGCCCAACTGGAAGCGGATCGGCCGCTCAAAGTATCGGCAGGACATGCAGGTGTTCGATCAGTGCAAGCGCACGGGGGAATGGCCGGGCTACACGCCGCCGCTGCGTGATCTTGTGACGCCCGGATATGCGCAGTTTTCGCCCGTTTATTAAATCAACCCAAGGAGATACCTCAGATGTCAGCATTGGCGAAGAAAGAGCAGACGCTCTCGGTGGAGAGCGGCATGGTGGCGGTGCTCAACAAAAGCGAAATCGATCAGCAGATCGCGACCGCGCGCAGCTATCCGCGCACGATCCGTGACGCGCTTGAGGAAGCGAAGCAGCTGGTCACCATCACGAAGAAGACAGCGCAGGGATGCATCTATGCCCTGCCCCGCAAGAAGGACGGCGAGAACGTCACCATCGAGGGGCCGAGCGTGCGCTTCGCCGAGATCATCGCGCATACCTGGGGCAACTGCCGGGTGGGCTCCCGCGTGGTGGACGAGACCGGCGACTTCGTGACCGCCCAGGGCGTGTTTCACGACCTCGAGAAGAACGTCGCCATCACCCGCGAGGTCCAGCGCCGCATCACCAACCGGAACGGTCAGCGGTTCAACGCCGACATGATCGCCGTCACCGGCAACGCCGCGAGCGCGATCGCGCTGCGCAACGCCATCCTGGTCGGAATCCCGAAGGCCTTCTGGGCGCCGATCTACGAGGCCGCGCGCAAGGTCGTGATGGGGGATGCCAAGACGCTCCCGAACCAGCGCGCCGAGGCCCTGCAGGAACTCCAGCAGCTGGGCGCGACCGAGGCCATGGTGCTCGCGGTGCTGGGCGTGGCCGAGGTCAAGGACATCAACGCCGACCATCTGGTAATTTTGGCCGGTCTCGCTTCGCGCATCGTCGAGGGCGAGACGGTCGAGGTTGTGTTCGGTGGCGTCGATGAGACGGACCCGCAGGACAAGGCGGGCAAGCCCGCGGCCGACCTGGCGCAGGAGATCAGCGGCGGCGGGAAGAGCGGTGTCGGATCGAAGCGGCAGATTTCCGAGACCCCTGCCGCCACCAGCGGCCAGCAGCAGGACTTCAGCCAGGAAGAATTGGAGGAATCCCGCCGACTGGACGCTGAGCTTGCGGCCTCCGAGTCGGCCGGCTATCGGGAAGCGAGCGAGGGGGCGTAAAGCATGAACGAGGCGCAAGATAAATTTGAGGCATGGGGGTTGCTTGAGCTATTCGGGCGCCAACGCCTCGCAGGACAACTTACTGAGCAGACAATAGGCGGCGTGCATTTTATACGCATCGATGTTCCTGCGAGTGATGAAGTTCCAGGATATACGCGCCTATTTACCCAGGGCGCGATTTACGGAATGACGATCACCTCAGAAGAAGTAGCTCGCGCTTTAGCAATGAACCTACGCGCAAAACCTGTAGAGGCTTACGAAATACCAGAATTGCGACAGAGGTCACTTGAGTATCACCATGAAGATGATGATTTTCCGATCTGACATGCTGGCATGAAAGCCATCCTCTCCCATACCTCGCGCCGCTGGGGATATGACGGCTGGGCGCTCCGGGTCCGCGGGGCGAAGGCGCCGCTCGACTGGTCGATGTGCACGACCCGGCAGGAGGCGCGCGATCTGAGGTCCGAGCGGATCGACATGCTCAAGGATCTTGAGGTGGTGAAGGTGCGGGTGTCGGTGGAGGTGGTGGGGTGAGCGCCATTTATCTGACAGCCGAGGAAGTGGCCGAGGCGACCGGGCTAAAATACCCGGCCCGTCAAGACCGCTGAGTCAGCTTAAAGAATATGTGCGCCGTATGTCTGGCGAATAACCCACACCGCAGACTGTGAATCCATTGTAGGGGGAGAGATGAAATCACCAAAAGATAAATATCTTAATGACCCGGAGTACCGTCATCTTGTCGATATGATGGAGTCGTTAATTGAAAGAGCTAGATTTACGCCATCAGAATTGCGGGAAGCATCCATTCTTGCATGCATTAATTACGAGATGCGTCATGTTCGAGAATTCGCGCAAGATCCGAGAGTTCTATCGGCGCTAGAAACATTAGACGAATATGTTATGAGAAAGGGCGGTAAACATCGATGACCCACGATCCTGACTGCAAGTCTATCGTAGGAGGGGAGTGCGATGGAGAGGATTGATGAGTTGATTACTATTAGGCGTAAGTGACTGTAATTTATTGTGATAATTCGTAAGGATACCGAAATGAAAAAACTGAAAGATTTGTGGGATGACTACAAACGAATGACCGACACAGGTTTTGACCGTCCAGGGACGCCACACTCGAACAAGAGGCGAGAAATTGATTGGGCGATAGCGACCGCAGAACAGCGGTTAAAAGCCACTGAAGCCGATGCCCTATCAATGGCGCTTCGGCTACTCGGAGAAGATGAAAGCACGTTTTCTCCCGATGTGGCCGAGGTTATGGACAGGTGGCGTCCGCTGGCATTATCAGCACTGGATCATGCTGTCAGGAGGACACGAAATGAAAAAATACTTTGAGCACCGATGCCGCACTATTGAGCGGTGCATGTCTGAGGGTCCGTTTCGCGATCAGGTAACGCAACTCCATAACGAGATGCTTGAGCAGATACCGTGCCAATGCCTGGACTACTGTGAAAAGGCGGACCCATACTCGACAACGCCTGATGGATATTGCCGGGAATCAGCCCCGCAACATTAGGAGGGGAGAGATGATACGTTTAGAGAATCCGCATATCATATTCCTTGCTATCGGGATTATGGTATTCCTGATAGGGGTTGGAGTGTATTTATGGCAGAAAGGAATTAAGAAATGACCACAAAGCCAGTCGCCGAGATTGTTGCGGAGATAATGAATGATAATTGGCCAAATCATACAGGGGGCTGGGTTTGCAATTATGCCGATGTTGAGGCGTGTTTAGCTCCCGTCATCGCCGAACTCACCCGCCTGATCGAGGAATTAAAGGAGATTGAGCAGATACCCGGTGCAGAAACTCGATGGGTGGTCCATGAAAATGTAATCTCGACCGATAGAGGATTCGCAGATACGGTAATCGCGGAATGCGCCTGCAATGAAACGGCTAGACGGATAGTTGAGGCGCACAATCTAATAGCGCGGAGGCTTGATCCATGACCAACACCACGGAAGTATCTCGGGAGAGGATTGAGTAGTCTGCTCCTTCCCAGCTATCGCTACTGCGTCAGTGCATCTACAAGCCCGTTATGCATGATTCTGCAGTCATGGTACTGGGCCGCCCACTCTGCCATCGTCAGCGCCACGGCCCCGGCAGAACCGTCCGGTAGCAGCGGCAAGACCTCAGGGCACCGGACCAGTGGGGGTAGCGGCGGCGATATCTTGAGCGGCGGCGTTGAGCAGCCGAACAGCGTCAGGCTCAAGGCAAGGCCGATCGCGGTATTCCAGTTTCGTAACTTCACGGATGACTTCCCTCCGGTTTGCCTTCGCCGCCTCCAGCGCCTTCAGTGACGCCTCTGTGGCCTGATTGAACCGCTGGATAGTCTCGATCTCTGCGGAACGTTCTGCGCGCTCAGTGGCGAGATCCTTGTTCCCTTCGTACCATCCGCGAACGAACCAGCCGCCGCTCCCGGCACCGCCCAGTATCCCCAGAAGCGCCAACGCGCCGATCAGGTACTTACTTGGCATCATCGGACTTCTGCTTGATAACTCGCGCCAGGAATATCGCTATGAACGCCCAGCGATACCACTCGTGCGGCAGGTAGGCCATTACGACAGAGTCGGATGGCAGGAACGCGATTACTCCTGCAGCAGACACAAGCCAAACGGACCACTTCTTGTACCATTTCTCGACCAGCCGACGACGGGCTGCCAATTTGATCTTTGATACCACGATCACCTCCACCAGCGCGTGGGGTACCAGCGCAGCTGGAGTCCGAAGCCGTCGTAGGTCTGCCGGTCATCATCGAACGCACACGAGTGATGGGAATACTGCCCATTAATCTCCCACGCCTCTCCGCTCAGGATCGGGATGCCGAAGCCGAGATTCGCTTCGGCGCTGTTCACGGCATCCCGATAGCACACAACGGAATTGAGCGTCTTATCCAGTCCGAGGAACACGTACGGCGGCTTGTCGAATAGCTCCGCCGCAGAAGCGCAGCGCATTAGCAGCGAGACCAGCAGCAGAACCAGCGGGGCACCGATGAATCCGTAGACGATGTATTTGTTCTTGATGGCGGCTTTCCAGCGTTGTTTGATCGTTGGCATAGATTCCTCCTATAATTCAGTCGTGGATGCGGCGTGGAAAGCAGACACGCAGACAGTTATTGGGACTAAGCGAGAGAAAGACGACGCACGGTGAGGCCGGATACCCAGTAAGAAGGCCCTGAAACGACTATCTCGCGCCCTGGCTTTGATAAATCCCAACTGACCGTGCAGCCGGAGTAGCGCCCGGCCATCCACTTCACTCCGTACCCCATCCCCCGTGCTCGATATGAAGCATGAATTCCCTCCAGCCTTTTGTGATGTACCTGAGTTGATCCATTGCCGCCTGTGATTCGGCGATCGCCGGCTTGCCGTTCATATCCGAGAAGCGCCGCCCGACCAACACGCAGCCGTGCGTGTCCTCGTCCGTATTCCCAGCGTGGATCAATATCGCGCTGCGGCCGGGAACGTCCTCAAGTCGCCAGGTGTTCGGAAACTTCGCCGTGGAGTGTGGCACGCAGCGGTAGTGCCCGGACGGGACGCAGGAAACCATTGGCTGGTTGCCCTTCCAGGCATCCTCCAGCGTGAGCATGACGGCGCGGTTGTGGTGGATGATGACGCCCTGGACGCAGACATCGTGGTAGGTGACTCGGCGGAGGGTGAGTTCGTTCATGGCCGGATAAACCTTCTCGCAATGTCTGGCCATTCTTTGGTTTCCATTTCCAGGAGCCTCGCTTCCAGCCGCCTCAGATCACGCCGGTCGGCCGTACCGCCCTCCCCTGTCTCGACCTTGTCCTGCAGGTATAACACCCGGTCGCGCAGGGATCGCATCTCATACCCATAGAACATCGCGTCCACGCGATCCTCATAGGCTTTTTTGTTCTTTTCCTGAGCGGCGATATCCTGCAACCTGAGCGCCTTGAGTTCGTTGATATCTCCCGATTTCGCGAAGTAGTGATCGAAAGCAAGAAACCCGGTACCGATCGTCACCACGAACCCGACGACTGACACCAGAGACGAGATCTTGAGCGGAGTGTCCGCGAGGTTTTTCACTGCCATGCTTCATCCTTCCTTGTTGTTATTATTGCCAGGGCTGACGGCTTTCTCCAATTCTGCAACTCGCGCCTTCAGCGCCGAATTCTCGGTGAGTGCATCACCGAGCTGCTTGTTCAGCATCAGGATCATCTCCGCGCGCTCCGCCAGCGTGCGGCCCATGGTGCTTTCGAGTTTTAGTTGTTCGATGGATACATTCAGGCTCATTTCAATCCTCACATTGGATAGTAGGTATAGGCGACGCGCCGGTTGCTGGAATTGATGTTGTTCGATGAGACGTTACCGAGCGAGACGAACGAATCCGCCTCATCGCTCGCCGTGAAATCGCGAATCGATGAAGCTGTTCCATTGATCGATGCGTTGAAGCTGACCGTCCCAGACCACCCGGGTATCGCGGGCGTCGGGTCTGCGCGCAGGAACCAGATACCGCGAGCGAGGGTCTGGTCGGACGTCAGGTATCCAGAGACGGCGCCGCGCTGTACCAGCACCTCACCCCAGCTATCGGAAAGCTGCTCCGAATAGGAATACCCAACGCCGGTGTTGAAATACATCCGCGCCGGATTTGATGTGGTCGTGTGTTTGCGTACCTGGACGCATCCGACCGGAGTGTCATGCGATGGGGATGCCGTGCTGGAGAACGGGAGCATGGTGAGATTCCCGTCAGCGCCATATAGGAAGCCGCCAATGTACCCGCCAGACTCTCCGACCACGGCATAATCGGCCAGTGACTGAAAGGCCCCGCCCTGGTCGTTGATCGATATCCCGATCACGCCCTTCGAGTCGTAGCTCGCGCCGCGCAGGCCGGCGCGGGAATACCCGGAACTGGTGCTGCCAGCGTTAATAATTATCCCGTCGCCGCCGACGCTGGTGATGCCGAGCGAATACAATTCCGCCAGCGTACCGTCGCCGCGGTCACCGTACCCATAGACCTCGTCGACGTCCGAGCTGATGACGACGGACTGATCATGGATCACGATGGCGCCGGCACTATGCGTGAGCACGCCTGAGCAGCCGGTCAGGTTATTCCCGCTCTTCCCGGTCCAGGTGAAGGCGTCCTTGTTGTTCGTGGCACCGATGATGTACCCGGCCCCGCTCGACGGGAACCCGGAGGCATCCATCAGGCTGACCGTCGTGGAGCCGTTCGAGGTCGCCGTCGTCAGGTGAGAGCCAGACGAGTAGAAGATCGGCGCGGAGATCGAACCGGCGCTGAAGTGCCCGGTGACGCGCAGATACGATCCGTCGAAGGTCAGCTTCTGGCCGTTCGAATCCCCGACGCTGAGCTTATAGGCCGATGGCGAATAGCCGATGAAAAAGCCGTTACCGGTGTCATATCCGGTCTGGCCGCCCTTGATCGACCCGCCGCCCGACATCGTGATGCCGCCGCCGGTGATCGTGACACCGGCCGTAATCGCAGTCTGGGAGACGTCGGCGTTGTCCGAAGGCCGCCCGGAGCCGGTGACCTTCGACCAGATCGCCCCATCCCAATCCTGCGCCACCCAGGCGGACCCGCTCCACCGGTAGGGCTTGTTGTTGTCGTCGGAGTCGATCCAGATATCGCCGACCGATTCTGCCGTGGGCGCGGTGGCCTGGTAGAAGGTCTTGATCTTGCCGTCTGCCGTCGCCTGTGCGTCGGCGGCATCCAGGAGGGCCTGCCCGATATCGTCGTCCTGGATCTGGACCCAGCTGGACGAGCTCCGGCGGTACAGGGAATTGTCGTCCGAGTCGATCCAGTAGTCGCCGGTGGCGTAGCCGCTCGTGGGCGCGGTCGACTGAAAGAAGATCTGGTACACGGCGCCGGCGTCGGACAGATTACGGAAGCCGGATCCGCCCGTGATCGTGATCGCCCCTTCCGCAGTGATCGTGCCGTCCGTGGCGTTGAGGAAGAACTTCAGCGCGCCGGCGCCGTTGTAGCCCTTGATTCCGGTGTTGTTCAGCAGCACGCCGCCGGTCGCGGCCGGGTTGTCTGCCGTCTTGATGACGCTGGCGGTGTAAAGCTCGAAGATGGTTTCGCGGATGATGCCGCTCGAAAATTGCGGGGCGCTGCCGTCCGTTGGCAGCAGGAACGTCGTCCCTAATACGGCATCGACCCCAAGGATCCCGTCCTCGTCGATCCGGACGAACGTGGCGCCCGTGGGGCCGACCTGGATCCGCTCATTGGCAGAGTCGATGACGACATTGCCTTTCTCGATCGTGTCGGCGGTGATGTCCCATCCGCCGATCGTGCCGGTCGTAGCGCTCAGCTCCCCGGCCGAGAATACGTTTCCGGTGGCCGCGTCCAGTTCGAACGTCAGCCCGCCGGTGGCGTTGTAGGCTCGGAGCCCGTCCTCGTCCAGGATCACCCCCTGGCCGCTGGAGCCGCCGCCCACGTTGTCGGAGGTGCGGATATAGCCGCCGACACCCCCGCCGAGGGTCACGCCGCCTGCGGTCGATGTCGGGACGGTCCAGAGCGTCGAAAGGTATTCCAGCGACTCGACGAAGAAGATCGACACCGGGAAGGCCGCAATCTCGTACTGCGTCCCGTCCATCGGGACGACGATCAGCGCCTCCGGTGACGTGACGCCGGCGACCGACCAGGCCGATCCAGAGCCGGCGACCCGGTACTTGATGACGCTGTGCGAGTAGTTCCCGTCGCTCGGAGGCGTGACGCTGACTTCGAGCGTGACGAGATTCTGGTTTGGCGTCTGAGGGGTGTTCGTGAACTCGTCGATGTCGATCGCAGACGGCACGGAGGTTACACGTGGAACGTCTTCCTCGGCCGCGGCGCCTTCCGGCGCGAACATCACCCGGAAGCAGGCAGTCGACATATCCAGGCTGCCGAGGCCCTGGTGATAGGAGCGGTACTGCCTATTTGACGAGGGCGCGAAGTCTTCGAAGAATGTTCCGGGGCGCGGTGTCGCAATACCAGAAGGCGCAGGGGTATCGCCCATATTGGCGATCAGCTTATTTTCGGGCGCAATCGACCCCGCGCCATCGAGGACAATGAGACAGGCGCCCGGGCAACCGCCGGCACCGGCACCGGAATAGGCCAGATAGGTATCGCTCAGGTCGGTGGCGTTCTCGTACAGGAAACCCGCGGCACCGGACGAGCCGTCCTCACCCGAGAGATCGATGTCGCCGTCGAAGTCGGCTCCCTGGCAGACGATACAGAGACCGGCGCCCGATGCCCCGCCATTGCCACCCTGGGTAACTGTCTGGGCGCCGCCGGAGTTCGCTGCCTGCGCGGTCAGTGCCCCGCCGCGGCCGCCGGAGGTACCGCGCAGATCGCCCGGCAGGCCCATCAGGACGCCATTGTCCAGCTGCAGGCCGAGGGTCGGGAAGGCGATATGCTTGCCATTGACGACGCCGCGCTCCTCGCTCGTGAAGCGGTAGCGGGTCAGTTGTGCCAGTTCAATGACGCGACCAACATTGAGCCCGCCCATCGGCTGTGTGCTGCCGATAAAGCCGGCCGTGCCGTTCGTGCTGGCGGCGATGCCGTTCCCCGCCCCGTCGATGGTGGCGCCGACCTCGACCTGGAAGAACCCGCCCACGGCGAGCAGGACGTTCTCCGTGATCGTGACCGTGACGCCGGCGTCGATCGTCAGGTCGCCGTCGTAGCGGTACTTGCCCGAGGCGAGCGCGGCGTTGCCGGTCAGCGTGCAGTCGGCCTGGATATGCCCGACGCCGCCGACGGTCGTGAAGCTGCCCGGATAGTTGGCGTTCAGATAGGCCGAGAGCTCGATGCCGCCGGACGTATAGATCTCCGAGTCGAGCGTGGCCCCGACATCCGTGCCCGCGATGGCGCCGGCGGACTCGGCCGAGCCAAACAGTTCAAAACTGACCCGGCCCGAGCTCCAGTCGATCTGGACGTTCTGGATCTCGAAGGTGCGGTACAGCTGCGTCACCCCGCCGGCGAAGTCGCGCAGGTTCGGGTAGTTGACCAGGACGCAGTCGCCGACCTCGAGGAAGTTGTACCGCGGCAGGCAGGTGACCGAGAGCTTCTGCGGCGGGCCGGCGTGGCGCGAGCGCAGGCTGTCGAACATCTCGAACAGCGTGTCCTGGGTGTGCCGTGAGCCGTGGAGACCGCGGGCCTCGACCTCCCGTATGGGCGCGGTGCCGTGACGGGAAATAGAGCGCGCGTCCGTCAGCAGGCTTTTACGGGTGGTCTTGTCCTCAAGGAAGAAATAGTTCCACTTGACGAGCAGCTGGTTATGCACGTCCTGCATGTCGTGCGTCAGCTCGGAGATCGTTTCGATGTTCGATGGGCTGAGCACCGCGACCGGGGAGGCGTCCGACAGCACGATCGTCATGCGCTTGAGCCCCAGCGATCCGTCCCGGTAGACTGGGTTGAACGCGCCAAGAATCAGGTTGATCTGCTGCTCGTAGAACTGCTTGCCGTCGACCTTGTCCTCGCCGGCGAAGCGCAGGATGCGGCCGAGGCGATCATCGGAGGTGTCCCACCAGTCGTCCCCGATGTTGACGAAGTCGTTCGTGGCGATGTAGCTGGCATCGATGCCGAGGTGCCAGTTTTCCGGCATTGTTGCGCCGGTCTGCCCATACAGGCTGCCGGTCAGGATCGCGAGCGCGAGCTTCGGCCCCGGCATTTCGAGATAGACGAACTCCTCGATCTCCGGCTGGCGGTCGGCATCCGCGTTGGCGTCGACCTCATGGATGACGGCCTTGGTGCCCAGGACGCCGCGCACGCACTTCGTGAAGGTGGTATCGGTGATTTCCGAAATCGGATACCGAATGACCTCGTCCTCGAGACGGAGATAGCCGACCCGGGGGAAGATCGTGTAGGACTTTCCGCCTCCGGTCGTGCCGGTGAAGTTCGTGGCGAGCGTCAGGTGCGTGTTGTCGGTGATCGAATCAACCAGATAGTCGACGCCGGCGATGTTGATCCGACCGCCTTCGAGCGTCTTGTTTAGCCAGGCGGTGCCGGAGCCGACCATGGCGGCCGAGCCGTTCGTGGCCGTGACCGTCCCGGTGCTGTAGGGCGGCGCGTCGACGAAGCTGAGCCCATGCTCCAGGCCCTCAAAATCGGCGGTCGAGGCAACCGTGAGGGCCGTGGCCGTGGCGCTCAGCGTGGCCGTCAGCGTGGTCTTGCGCAGGTCGAAGATGTCCTCGCGCGCCGAACGCTGAATGTCGGCGCACTGGATCGTGTACTTTCCGTCCTCGCTGAATGAGATGGAATCGACGATCTGGGTCTGGATCAGCTCGTAGTCCGTCCAGGACTCGCCCTCGAAGCCCATGTAAATGCGGACCCGCTTCTTGCGCAGCCCCTTGTCGGAGTCGAGCTTCGAGTTGATCAGGTCGGTCAGGGCCTCGCCGCGGTCGACGACCGTGAGCGTGGACACGCCGATGGTGGCGCGCGCCTGAATCGGGTTGATGGCCTGGGAGGTGCCGGCGATGGTTTCGATGACACGCTTGATGGACGTCACCCCGACCGGCAGGGAAGCGTCGGCGTGGGAAGTCAGATAGACGAGGTCGGTGTTTCCGGTATCGAACGACAGGACAGCGACATAGCGGGGCGACTTCGTGACGGCATTGGCTTGCGCGACGAAGTTGGC
>ERZ761584.413-NODE-413-length-13906-cov-22.793228_pt1 | contig 13906 bp, 17 predicted proteins | sample MGYA00512168_ERZ761584 | MGnify/ENA primary metagenome ERZ761584 (study PRJEB28899, sample SAMN03785564) | bioreactor sludge metagenome | biome: EBPR Sludge; feature: EBPR Bioreactor; material: 0.22µm filtered reactor supernatant | place: Saint Lucia: Queensland...
TACCACGCCAACAAAATTAAAAGCTGCGCTCCGCTGTTAGGGTACAGCAAAATAGGAATCGGAACTGAAAGCAGTACCGCAATCCAGTCCGCACCGCGCTCGGCTCCGAGCAGAGTCCCAACCTGAAGCCCTTCAGGTAAGTGACCATCTCGATAAAGCAAGAGATACCAGGGGAACATCCAAAAAATTCCGGCAGGAATAACGACGTGTTTGAAAAAGAAGACTCTCCACCCTCCCGTTCGGCTGTTCGAACGCTCCACAAATAAATGATCGTTGAAACGAGCCAACCATTTCAACAACAACATCCACTCCCATGCACGTCTTGCAATCGCAAGCTTGCGTAACAACAAAAAAATAAACACGATTGCAGCCGCAATCACGACATACTGAAACAAATCTCCTATCTTAAAATTAACATCCATCTCAAAACTCCAAAACAACTTAAAACAAAAAACAAAACCTCAACCTTAACTGTAAAGAAACTGTTCGTTGTACTGCGCACGAAGTTTACACCATGTGAACTATGTATACAACTTTTTGGATTCTGTAAACTTTGTGCGCACTGATCATGGAACGTAGGCTTCCACATCCGCAGGATCAAACCATCGTTTAAACACAAACGGCGTTCCGTCGCGATGTATTTCGTAAAAAGCCAAAAGCATCCTACCGGACTGGCTTTCTTTTTCAATCACGCCCTTGCGCCAATACCCGTCTTGGTAAAGTCCAACAACGGTATCTCCAATAAAAAAATTGTTCGCAGTCCGGTATTTAGCCGCCGCGACAAGCTGAAAAAACTCCTGCACCGCCTTGTCGGGCTTCATCCGGTCGTAGTCGGCCTTGACGGAATCACCGACAAAATAAATGCGGAGATACACGGTTGAGTCGCTTTCGGCGAATCTGATGCCGTCCGCACCAATGTTATTGGCGATAGATATAACACCTGTCGTGTCTTGCGCCTGCGCCGACAAAAACATTGTAAAAATCAACAATAGTGTTTTCATGCTACTCTCCTGATTTCAACGCTTTGAACTTTCCGGCTTCGATTTGCTCGAAAAGGGTCTGATCTTTTTGCATGTTGTAGACGCTGGAAAGAAACGACTCGATGGCGTTCCTCCCCTCGATCATGACTTCTGCGACCTTCACCGCCACGGAGTCTGAAACTATCTTCCATGCGGTTCGGCGGGACTGCTCTTTTATCTTTGCCTGCGTGTCTTTTCGTGGTCTCTTCACGCCTGCAAGCATGAGATTTTCTATGGCTTGGGTGCGTGCGGAAAGCTTGAAGGTGAGCGGCATGCCGTTGTGGGCTATCTGAAATACGATGCCGGTGACGTTGCCGTTGTCGTAGAGCTTCGCGATATGGGTTACGCCGATTTTTTGAAGCTCAGACTCTATGCGAGCTATTGAGCGAAGCGGAGATACGGTGCTGGTGTAGTTCTTTAAATTCATTGCATGGTTACCTGCGTTAAAAATGCGCCGATTGCACTCCTTGCGTACAATCGGCGCGATAGGTAAGATGTGTGCAAAATGATGTGGTTGGTTGCGCGCCAACAGCAGGCGATGGTCGCGCCGGAGTGTCTATGTCAAAACAGTGACTCCGATAAGCGAAGTGCGGATGTACTCCGCCACGCGCTTGACGGCTTCGTACTGCCATGCGTTTCCTTCAACGTCAAAGAGCGCAAACTTGCCATCTCTGTAGCGCAAAAGGAACCTCGACGCAACCTGCGTGATTTCTCGGAAACTTCTGTACGGCGCAAGCTCGACCGGATTCGGAATGCTCTCGACTCCGAGCTTCGCGCCGCGCTTCGTTGTGACCACCTGGGAAACGCCGTCGTCTTTTGCGCTGGCCGCGCTCTCTTCGGTGACGGTCGAAACAAATGCCAAAACCTTGTCGCGCTCCGACGTCTTGACAAACCACGCATTCATACCAATGATGAACTCGGTCTGCTCGTAGTATTGCCCGAAACGGAAGGCAATATTGCCGCCGTCGAAGTCTTTCGCCTCAACGAAAACTTGCCGGTTTCGCCATGGCGCTTTCGGCTCTCCGAATACAACGACATGCGATGGCGATTTCACCAGTACCGAGATGGACTCGCTCTCGACCAGCGGGCGGGCCACTTCAATCAACCCGTGCAGCGTGTGAAGCTGCACGGGTTCAACCGCCGGCGGCAAAACCTTGTGCAGTTCCTTCGTGGAATATGTGCGACCATCGTGCTCAACAAGCTGGCCGTGCGCGGTTCTCTGCAAGTATTCAGTGGCTTCCTTGATCATCGCGCGTCATCATCCTGAAGGTCGTCAACGCAGATCTCGGAAAGAGCCTTGTCGGTGTTGACGGCGAGTTCGTAAGCCACTGCCTGCATTTTATCGCCGACGCGCTCGCGGCCAATCGTCGCGGCCATCTTCATTGGGCGGTTCGGCGCGAGCCTTGATGTAACTTCGGCGGCTACAATAAGGGCATCGCGCTTCTCGTCTTGGCACGAGAGCGTGATCTTCAGCGTAATAGCGCGCGGCTTTTTCCAATCCGTATTCGGGTCGAGCATGTTATCCTGCGCGGACTGAAGCGCGGCGTTTGCAATCTCCATCACTTCGCCGTTTCTCATGTCCTGCAAGAGAAGCGGCCTTTGAAAAATGTCTTGTTGCTTCATGGGGTTCTCCATGTTAGGTTTTGTGCATACTGCTTGAACAATCGCGGCTTAATGTTGCCCGCTTACTTCACGTTTTGCGTCCAACACCGTCGCGGTCATGGCTTCGGTGTCAAACTCAACTTTCAGGTATTCTCCATACTTAAACCACTTGGCCATTTTGCCGCATTCCTTTTCGACTCGCAGTTCAATCATAGCGTCTTCTTCGTCGTCCGGCAGACCCATTTTTTTAACTTCTCCAGACACAACATCTTGTACAGCGTCGTGCATAACGTCGGGGTCTTTCATCGTTACCACTACCTTCACTTTCTTATCCTTCTAAGTTAATCGTTGTGCATCGCCGCTCCGTTAGTCCGAGTCAAGTCGATGCCTCTGCGAAACTTTGTCTTACCCTTCATTCCAATATCTTTGTCTGTAAGATCGGCAACACGCTTTCCGAGCATACGCGCCTTGTACTGGCGAACCCATTGCAGCGGTGCTGACTGATGACAACCCACGGCCCTCCTAACCCTGGCGTAATCTCCGTTAGCGAGAATGCCGTTTTCGAGACGGTAGATAATCCAGCAACGTGCCTTCTCGTAATCCTTCGGGCATTCGTCGTCCGGCGAGAACACGTCCCACTCTTCCCTGAGCGGAACAGATTTGTGCTCCCTCACCGGCGTCGCTGTCACGGCAATCTCTTCCGAGTCTTCTTTCCAGATCGTTGAGTTTTCGGGCGTGACAGTTGAAGGCCTCTCTGGAAACTTGATCTCAAGCTTCTCTGCCTTGCCTCGAATGACAAGTTGTAGTCCGGCAAGAATAAGTCCCATCGCTACAACCAGTATCTCTACGGCCCACGCCACAGGGGAATCAAACTGCCCCATCTTGCCGCGCTCGCGAAGAAGGCTGTCCTGTACCGCGTGCTCATAGCGCTGGGCGGACAGCATGGTGGCCGCAAGCATGTCGATCGCTTTGGCATTGCCTTCGGCGCGAGTCTTCAGGCTGCTCGCATAGCTCTGCGCGGCCACTGCGGACGCGGCCACCGCGCCGGCCCCAGCCCTAATCGCTCCAGTGGTGTCTCTGAGCGCCGCCGCTCTGTACTTCCCGATTTCACCCTGCGCCTTCGACAACAGGGCTGTCATGTCTTCGCCTTTTTCGGCGTTGACTTTTGTGAACATGTCCGCGTATGCTGTCTCTGCACGCTCGCGCTTTGCGCGGGCATCGGCAAGCAATGGATTCGATTGAATCAAGTTCGAATCGTAATCCTTGCGCTTCAACTCGCTCACCATACGCAGTTGCGCCACCTGAATGAAGACGATTCGACCAAACGCCACGGCGCACACCAGCGCCATAAAACCATAGATCATGCGCGTTCGCGAATCGTGGCCGACCAAAAGCTGCTTGGACACAAAAATAAATGCGTGAATCAAGCAATAGGTCGTAACCGCAAAGCCGACCCCGTAGAGAGCGTTCAGCGGAATACTGAAGAGCATCACGTCGCCAAAGCGAGGCTTCAGGGCATACGCAGTCAACGGGACGATGGCGAGCGTCAAAATAACAATACTCGCCTTCGCCGCAAGTGAGAGCGACTTCGCCTCGTCCATCTGGCTTCCGGTGTCGCCAAAAAGTGAAGTAACACCTTTCATTCTGCACCGTTACTTGGTTGATTTTCAAGAGTCCACCTGTATGCGGCTTCCGCAGCAGACTTCCACGTTCCGAAAGAAGACAGCGCAAAAAATTTGGTTTTTCCGAACTTGCCGCGCTGGGAGTTCCTTTCTCCCCACTCTCCAGGAAACTTGTAAACGCGGCCTTGATAGCCCATACGTCCGGTTTTAAAGTCCAAACACACGACAACGCCCTTGCGTTTGTGCCTCTTAGCCTCAGCAAGGATTCTTTTTTGTGCTGTTTTTGAGTAAGCTTCTTTTTTCATGGTCGGAATATAGTGAAATTGTCCTTTTCAGTCAAGACTAATTACAGTCATTTCAACATTTTTCGACGGCTTTTCATGCCGAGCCTATGACAATCAATCAGCGGATAGAACTTCATCCGGTCATGAACCAGCGGATACGTCGCCGTAAGCTCTTCAAACGTCATCGTTGAAGAGACGTAGATTGACAGCCCGCGCCGCTCGCGCTCGTTGAACGTCGAGCGAATGATCTCTTTTTTGCTCGGAATCATGTCCATAAGGTCGTCAACAAACAAATGCTTAGTAGACGCTAGGTCTTCGTACTTGGCGTATGAACTCACTCCAAGCGAGGCGAGAACATCCGCCGTGACAAATTGCGCCAGGCCGCGCATCTGATAGCGCTCGGTGTTTGAAGATTCCGCTTTTAACGCGCTATAAGCGGCGTAGGCGAGCGCAGTGGTTTTACCAACTCCATACGCCCCCAAGATGGTCAAACCTGCTGCCACGCCTGCCACGGTACGTTCCGCGATAATCCTACAGGCGTTCTCGATCTGTTTGCTGGCCGCGCCGAAGTCGTACTTGTTTTCGGCCACAAACTCAACGCAATGGCCAAAACCGGACACTTCGAGCATTTCAATAAGCTCGGCGTGCTTGATCTCGCGCTCTTCCGTTCCGTTGACGCGAAACTGAATGCGCGAAATGATTTGATCGAGAGTTTCTACTTGTTCAGTCATATCCTAATCCGTCGTTTTCATCGGTTCTTGTGCAATCTGGGTCATCGCAAAGCTGCAATCCGTGTGTGTGTGGGCCGCGCTTGGCCGCTTTCTTTTTGCTGTTGAAGGTGGTGTACTTTGAGAGTTGCTTCACAAACGCTTGAAACGGGAGACCTCGCTCTACCCAGTATGCGTCTCCGCAGTACCGATCAAAGGCACCTACGATTGTCTCAGCGCGATCTTCCATGCTCTGGCCGTCTACGTCTCTCTCCAGGAACTGCGCGAGCGACACGACGCACTGTGAGTCGATGTCGCTATATTCGCCGCCCGTTTTTTCGCGAAAGGTCGGAATGATCTTTTCGTCGTAAATCATTCTCACCGTAGCCAGCGCTTTTGATCTCTTGTCTTCTTCTCTGCCTGTACGCGGAGAAGAAAAGTCGCGCGCGTCTCTTTCTCTTTGTGTTTTCTTTGATGTAGTCTGTGATGTATTCTTTGTACTATAAGGAGGGCGCTCCGGTTTAAACCGGATACCTCCCCCGTTTAAACCGGATACCTCCCCCGTTTTAACGGTATAGCTATCCTGTTTAAACCGGATAGCTATACCGTTGACAGTGATTTCAGCAAGCCTAACTGCATGTAAATCTATGAACATAACGTTGGACATGTTTGTACCGTTTACTTCAATAGTCCTGAAAACAGTAGAGATAAGTCCGAGACTTTTTAAGTTGTTGAGTGCTCTTTCGCACTGATCTCGACTCAGGCCGAATTTTTCCTGTAACGCTGAGTAGCTTCGCTGGAGAAGATCGGAACGAAACTTCCTTTCTATCCCGATAACCCTACCAGTGATCTCGTCTCTGATTTCTTTTGGCCTGTACCAAAAAACGATGTCGGCTAAAATGATTATAGCCGGAAGGTCGGGCTTCCCGTCTTTCATCGTTATGGCGGAATACCACGGCTCAGGAATGACGTTGCCAGAAAAATTTATCCCGCCAACGTCGATGACTGTTTGAGTGGGTGTTTTATCGTAATCAGATGAAGACATTTATCTCTCCTTCTCAGAATGGCGGAGGTTCGTTTGCCTGCGAGTCGAAGTCGCCAGCAAAGTCCCTAAAGTTCATTGTCTTGCCGTCAAAAAGCAACGGCACGGTTCCGGTCGGCCCGCTGCGTTGTTTGGCAACGATAAATTCGGCTTTTCCGGCAAGCGACGGGTCGGGAAAGTAGACTTCCGGCCTGTACAAAAACGCAACAACGTCCGCGTCTTGCTCAATGGAACCGGAACCTCGCAAATCTGAAAGCTGCGGCCTGCGGTCGCCTCCCCTGGACTCCAGGTCTCGATTAAGCTGCGACAAAAGAAGAATCGGAATGTTGAATCTCTTCGCAGCGTTCTTCAACTCCGCCGTCACGAATCCGATCTCTTCGGCGGTATTTCTTGTGCCTGGCCTTCCGATAAGCTGAAGGTAGTCAATCGCCACAAGAGACACGGAGTTATTTGTTATAACCTGCCTTATGGTCTCAACGATCTGATCCGGCGTAATTCCACCTCTATCGTCCACCAATATTTTCATTTCGCCAAGTCGTTTCGTAGCCGAAACCAGCATAGTAAAATCTGTCTGAGTAACTCTGCCCTTGCGAATTGCCTGCGCCGATACGCCGGACTCGCCGGAAACGAAACGGAGGCCAAGCTGAACCTTTGACATTTCAAGTGAAAAGAACAGGCAAGTTCCGTTTCGCGCAATATTTCTCACGATATTCGTTGCAAGCGCAGTCTTCCCCATTGACGGACGCGCCGCCAGAATTATCAAGTCGCTTGGCTGAAATCCGCACGTGATCTCGTTGATTCCTGAAAATCCTGTGGTTACGCCTGAAATTCCACCCGTCGCCGCGTTTTCAGTGTAGGTCTCAATCTGCTCAAACGTGCTACGCAGAATGTTATCCATGTCGGCGATGTTGCTCGAAGTGGCTACGTGATCGCGCACACTCAGGACACCACGCTCGAAGTCAGATATAAGCTCTTCAGCCGACTCGATTTGGTCTGCCGACCTTTTAAGAACGTCCTTTGCCAGCCCACCGATTTTGCGCAAGGCGTGCGCATTCAGAAGCGACTCACAGTAAAACCTCGCGCCGGACGGGGACGCGAGCATGGCGGCGATCTCTATTGCAGCAAAACGCGCATCTTTTTTGTCGTCGCCGGAGAGTGCCTGTACAACGCTCTGGTGGTCAATGTCTATGTCATTATCATACAGGCTCTTGCACGCATTAAAAACAAGGCGATGCGATGCGTTTGTAAAAACGTCGCCTGCCTTGATCAAAGATAAAACGAGCGATGCGGTTTCCTTGTCACAAAACAAAACAGACAAAACATTTCGTTCTGTGGCGATGATGGTGTCGGCGCTCATAATGCGTGCGAAGAAAAGTCGTCTTGGTTTTTCTGTGCTTCGTACTCTGCAATAACGTGGTCAATAAATCGTTGATTGTCTGGGTTTCCTGGATCGGGAACTTCCAAGTCAAAACTCTCTGCGCAAAACCGCCGGATGCTTTCAAGATAGAACGAAGTCGTAAACACGCCGTCGTCGTTTTCTGGATTCGATGTTTTAAGTCGGGTAGTAGACGGCGGGATAACGGCCTCGCATAAAACGTTGTTGATATAGACCCTGATGGGCTTCTCCATTTCGAAAAGAAACTTGCGCTTGTAGAACTCGTGGAGAAAGTCGGGGTCGATCTCGCGATCGTACCCTGGAACGCCATTCCTGAAGCGCGCAGTAAGCCGCTGCGCCACCCAATAACAGCACACGGCGAAGTAGTAGCCTTGAAACTTTCTCGTGATGCTCCTGAGCTTCCGCTTGACGACGAGACGGCACGGCTTATCAACATTCTTTTCAAGGTATGCCGTCATCACTTCGCGGTCGTTCGGATTGTCGAACGACACGATAGGCTTTCCGCGCGTGTCTCGTTTCGGCGTGAAGTCCAGCGAAATCATCGACGTTGCTCCAGATACTTTTGCTTGCCGCTCAAGAATTCTGCGCAATCATCGCACTTGTTGAAGCTTTTCACATTGTCAAGGCTTACCATGTCAACGCCGCGAATACCGATCGCGGGCCTGCACTCGCTGTACGCTGCGTACGGCGTTCCGATCACCGCAAGGCACTCTATCTTGAAGACGTGCGCCGTCTCGCCTTTACGAGGCTTTTTGTTTGCGCACCAAACGTACTTTTTTTCGTCCGGCATGACACATCCTTTCGTTCGTCAACCTTCTTGCACTCAATCGTCGCTTTCTTTTTTGCATCCACTTGAAAGCTTTCTTCTTCATAGTGCTCGCACTTTTGTATAACAACCGGCCCCTGAATGTTCGTTGTAATCCCTGCGATACACGATCTTTGTTTCATTCCAAGAGCAAGCAGGTGCGGAGTTAATGGGCAATCTTTACATGAAAGATTCCATTCACCAACAGGGCTTTTCTTCACGCGCTCAAATTTAACGGTTCGCGTCATTGCATGTCATCTCCTTTGATTAAGTCGAATCGCGTGGAGTCGAACCACGGGCCGGAGCGTTTAAGCACTCTGCTCTACCAACTGAGCTACGATTCGAACAAAGCGTGCCACGCGCCGCTTTCGCCAGAGTTGACGAGTCGCGTCTTGTCTGACTACTCTTTGACTCGGCGCGTGGACTTGTGAAGCGGAAGCGGGATTTGAACCCGCACGAGAAGGGCTTTCTTGTTCAACCGCTTCCTTCTCACCACGTTGATGGCGCGTCTTTTCTATTGATCGGATAGAAATTCCAATTCCGCCATTCCGCTATGAATAAAATTGAGCGCCTTTCACGGCGGCGCTCTGCCGATTTGCTCAACCCCGCGATGCCTTGCGGTTGAGAGCCGTGGGCGCTACAGGCTTCGAACCTGTGACCAACGGATTATGAGTCCGTTGCTCTACCATCTGAGCTAAACGCCCGTTAAAAATCGCTTGAGATACGGCAAGCCGCACACTCACTCCGGTCGCAGGCCTGAGTGAGTCCCAAGCGATTTTAAAACATGATTGCAGGCCGGTCGCTAAAATCCGGCAAGGGTCGATTAACGGCAAGCGGCTGTTATGTCCCGACGACCGCTTTCAGATTTCTCCGCCGTAATTCGTCTGCGTGTCTGCTTTCCACGCCGCTGCAATCATGGTTACATTACTTTGCCGCATCAACCTTCGCCGCGCCGTGCTTCTCGATCAGCGAAATGGCCTTATTGACCTGCTCAACGGAGAGACCTTCAACTCCTCCCGCCTTCTCAATCGCCTTGTCGAGCTTCATGGTTTTGATTTCTTCGTTGCTGAGTCCCTTCATCAGTTCCGTAAGGCGCAATTGAAGAGACTCAACTTCGCGCTGATCCGGCTCAGTGTGTCCGTTACCGTTCGAAGATTCTCCGGCGATCTGCGCGTCGATCTTGCCGTGAAGCGTCTGAATGACGCGGGCGTTTCCTTCGTTGCTTTCCTCGCGCTGCGGTTGTCGCTCGCCCTCGACGTACATCTGCGAGAGCTTGTTTGGAAACGACGCGCGAAGGGCGTCGGCCTCGGCGCACTTGACGATCATTCCGGCGGCTTTCGACCCGCTCCAGAACTGATTATTCTTTTGAAAGGCATCGAGCGGGATTCTTTTGTACATCGGTCTCCCGCGATCTTTTCGAAAAACCTTCGCCCAGCCGCCGACAAGCTTGTGACCTGCCGGAACGATGTCGCCGACAAACTCAATCATTTCGTTTTTGCTGTTGAGTAAAACTACACCGGATTCAAGGCCGTCATAGCCTTCGCACGCCTCCGCCCTTTTCATGAGCGCTTGGTGCGCAGTGATTTGCGAAAATACCGGCCCGTCGTCGGTATCATACCCGACAAGGAATGCGTCGCCTTCCCACGGATTCAGTTCCTTTGCCTGACAAAGCATCATGAATTTTGCGCAATCAATATCACTCGGAAGCTTCCCCTTTTTCGTCTTCGGCGCGATCATGTTTTTGATGATCGCAACGCTCAGTTCGATTTCTGTGCGCCCGCCAAACGGGACGTAGGAAACAACATCCGCGACTCCTCCGATCTTCGCCACTGCATTGGTTTCACTCATCTTCTTTCTCCATGTTGTAGATTCTAAGAACCTTTGATGCGTTCGATTTGTGAGCCGCCTTGATTCTTTCAACCGCGTCCAGCGGAATACGAAACTCTGCCGTCAACGCCTTTACGACATCGGCGTAACTTGTGCTTCCGCTGCGGTCTGTTACAGCGGCGCGGTAGACACCGTTTGCGATTCCGCCGCGATTACCAACGGCAAGCTTGATCTTGCTCGCAACATCCGCCTGTTGCGCTTTGAGCGCGTCGATCTTTTCACCGAGCGACACGTACTTCTTCATCCACTGGCCTTGTCTCGCGGTAGCCGTCCCGATCTCGGCGATTCTCCGCTCCGCTTGCGGAGTTGGGGCGGGAAAATCGAAGTCATCTGCAAGAGCCTTGTTTCTGAAATTAGTAACAAGAACCATAAGTTTTTCGAAAAGGCTCTCGTCGTAGTTCACCACATACGGCTTCGGTGGGCGATTTCCAATTGCAACGTGAAAGACACTGCACGTTAAAAGATGAAAGTCGTACTTCGCCGCCCACTTGTTGTAAATTCCCGCCTGCCATGTCCCCTGCACGGTGAAGTCTTCAGGCAAGCCGTCCGCGAAGCGCTTGGACTTTGAGTAGTCCATGTTCTTCGCGTCAACGCACGCGGGATGGTCGTGATTGATTCCATCCGGCGTTGCAGCTGCCCATTCGATCTCAGGATGGTAAAACGTTTGGCCGCGCACCGGAAGCTGTATTCCATTGGTGCGTTCCCAGTGGCTCAGAATTGCAGGCTCCATGTCATGCCCCCAAGCCGCAGACTCGCCAGACGCCGAGTGTTCCCACCCGACACGTCCAGTGATACGAAGGGCAATGTCGAACGCGGACGAATATTCCGAAAGTCCGGCTATGGCAACAACATCGCTCGCGCCAATTGTTTTAGGGTCACGACTTGGAGGCATCTTCGATCTCCTTCTTTGCGTGCGACAACAACTCATTTGCTATGACCGGAATGAGTCTTGCGTAAAATAACTTTGCTTCTTTTTCAGCACGCGCAACAAACTCGTCCACGCTTCCCATGAAGCATCCGGCCTCAACGACGACAGATTTGCCGTCAGTAGCAAATTTGACCTGTCTTCCACTACCGTCAACGTTTGAAGCTATAACAAATCTGACAACCTTAATTCCGAGCCAAACGCACCCGTCGCCAAGCACGCACTCGTTGCCAAGCTCGCACTCGTTGCCAAGCTCGCACCCGTTGCCAATCTCGGAAAACGCCGGAATATTTGTGTTTATTGGAACAACAGAACCAGCAGGAATTATCCATCCACCGCGAGAGTTAAGATCGAACTTCATTTGATTCTCCATATTAAGATTGGCGCACCTGGCGCGCATTGCACGTGCTGCGTCCGCGATGACACCTATTCAACGCTCTGCTCGTCGCATGCTGCGCGTACACAGAGAGCGATAGGCCCGTAAACTTTTTCCGGCTCAAGTGCGAATAGGTTTAAAAAATGCGCCGACCGATTCCGTGATCGGCGCATAGGGTAGGGTAGGGAATGAGTGGACAAATTCGGAGTGTTCTTGACTATTTCCCTAACCTGGCGGTATAATACGCAAGTCTCAGGAAACAGTCAAGAGAAAAATGAAAAATCTTTTCAGCGCTGCGCAGATCGAATCCCGATTGCGGCTAGCCCCATGCCAAACGAATCAATCGCCCCAACATAATCACCGTGATAGGCCTCATAGGCGGCAACAACAATCAGGATGATGCCGCCGACGATGCCCTTGCTCTGGTAAAACATCTTGCCGTCTTTCAATGATGGCATTTTGCACCTCACTTGTTTAATGCGTTCGAACCGCGAATAAAGCCCGCGAAGTTTTTAGCAAGCAGAAACAGGCTGCTCGCGAATTTGAAGCTCTCCTCGGCGAACTCCTCCGCGCGCTCTTGCGGAATGTTCAACTCGTTGACGACGTAGCCCTGAATTTCGAGCAGTCCGGCCTGATCGAGCGCGGCGAACTGCTTTCCGACTTCTCCAACATTCTCAAATGCTGGAGGCAGCGTGAGTAATGCCGGAATGAAGTACGTCAAGTCCGCGAAGCTGAACTTCTTGTCTTCAACGGCAAGGCCGACCGCGTTTGCAAGAGATGCGGCTGCGAGCAAGACTTCCTTGATCTCATTTACTTCTGACAGCGGTTTGTTCATTTTCATCGCTCCTATTGTTGTTGACGAACACCAAAGAATTTACGGTACTGCTTTGCTTCTTTTTCAAAACGCTTGCGCTGCTGACTGAAAAATGGACGATTTTGTTTTATCGCCGGACTTCCATACGAATCAATTGCCTGCCGCGCAATGCGAGAAATCTCCGTGTTGAGTTGGTGCTTCTTGTCTGTGCTCTTCGACAATCTACGAACTAAAAACAATGCGGTCAACGCTTTTGCTGCGTCTTCAAGTAGTAGCCGTCTCTCGCGCTCTTCTTTGCTCTCTCCACGCGCAGAGTGTTGGCGTTGCTTCGCCAGTGCGAGCGTATCGTAAAAATCGGTTACGGATTGACTACGGTACGGCGTGAGTCCTCCAGGCTCGAATAACGTCCCGACAATAGGAAGATCGCTCTTTTCCGTTGTCGAGCGGCCCGCGACCTTAGTGAGATAATCAATTGCCCGCGCAGGCTCTCTTCCAAGTCCGCCAAACATCGTGTCGATAGCGTGATCGACTTGCGTTGGCGCAACGTTGAAAACTTCTCCGATCTTCTTTGCCGCCGCGCTTGTAAACTCTGTGTAGCGTTCGGCCTTCGGAATATTTTGTTCTACCATCCATTCCGGCGTGATAACGCGATTTCCGAACGCCTTGCGATTTGCCGCCTGCTCAACTACAAGATTAAGAACAGGAGCGCTTGGGTATGGAATCCACGTGCCCTCGATTCTATTTAGACCAGGATTAAGCGAGGCCACACCATACGAAACAAATTCTTCCAGTGCTCGCGGATTCTCCTGCTGCATTGAATCCAGTATCGCTTCAGGGAAAGATGAAAACGTCAAGCCCCACTCGTGCGGCTTCGGAATGCGTAGTAACATCGGTTCCGGCCAGTCAACTTTTATGTACCAGTATGTGTACTTTTCATCCCACGGCAAGTCTTTGTACCACTCGTCGTCTCTGTTTTTCAGCCACAACAGAAACGAGATAAAGAAAAACGAACCTCCAGCTATCAACGCACGCACTCGATTCTCTTTTAAGTTTCTCCCGAACGTCCGAATACCCTGAACTTTAGCGTTCGAAAAAGGCACGATCTGATTGACTACGCGCATGTACTCGCCCGCGCTTGAAAAGTCTATCGTAACGCGCTTTGTGGCGATGGCTATTTCAATTGCCTGATCTTCTGTGAGCGGCGACATGCCGTCCCATCCGACTTTTTCCGCCACAAGCTTAAATTCCGCGACGCGCGTTGCTGTTTCTGGGATTTGAAAAAGCTCTCTCAGCGCATCTATTGGGTGCAGCACGGTTCGAACTGCGCGACCATGAAATAGGCCAGCCGCCGCACGCCGAGACCGACGAGTGTCTTCACCGAGAAACTGTGCTTGCTTTAATCCCATGCGCTCAAAGTAATCGAGCGC
>ERZ761584.414-NODE-414-length-13855-cov-3.890435_pt1 | contig 13855 bp, 16 predicted proteins | sample MGYA00512168_ERZ761584 | MGnify/ENA primary metagenome ERZ761584 (study PRJEB28899, sample SAMN03785564) | bioreactor sludge metagenome | biome: EBPR Sludge; feature: EBPR Bioreactor; material: 0.22µm filtered reactor supernatant | place: Saint Lucia: Queensland...
CGCGCCGCGTTGAGCGCCCGCTCCATCGCCGCGCGCCGCTCGGCCGGGTTCGCCCCCGACAGGGACGAGAACTGCTGCTGCGACGCCTGGAGCCCCTCGGCGAGCTGCCGCGGGTCGATGCCCTCGTCGCGCGCGAACGCCAGCACGCGCTGCTGGAGGCCCGGCATCTCGCCCGCCGTCGCGCCGCCCTCGCCGAAGGCGCCCGCGAGGGTGGACTCGATCTGCGCCGCCTCCTGCCGCGACCCCTGGATGACGCCGTGCGCGCCCCGCACCGCCTCGCCTCCTGCCTCCGCGACCTGGCGCGCCGCGGAGGCGAGGAGTTCCTGGCGCCTCTTCGACTCGCGCTCGGTCGCTGCGGTGCGCTTTCGCTCAGCGGCCTCGTGGCTGACCACCATCGCGGCGGCGAGGTCCTCGGCCTGCCGCTTCTCGCGCTCGGTGAGGGCGCCGCGGCGCCCGGTCTCCGCCTCGATGGCGGCCGTAGCGCGCCGGTGGGCGTCGACGTAGAGGGCCTCGGAGCGGCGGCGCGCGTCGTCCTCCATCGCGAGCTGTCGCAGGCGGAAGCGGGTGACCCGCTGCGCGACGCGCACCTCCACCTCGCCGCTCGAACGGTACGCCCCTCCGCGGCGGTCGATCGCCGCGCGCTCCTCGCGCTCGGTGCGCTCGCGCGCCCCGCGGGCGGCCCCCTCGGTGCGGCGGTGGTAGCCGACGACGGCGCGCTCGAGCGCAGCGATGAGGGCGGCGATGTCGCCCCCTCCTTCGGTGCGGATGCGGAGTACGGCCTCGGACATGGGTCAGGTCTCTCGCTTCGTGCGGTGCCTGCGTGGGGGGAGGACGCCCCTGCATTCGAGCTCGTGCTCCGCCCACTCCCGGGTCAGGTACCCGAAGAGGGCGGCGGCGTCGGGCTCCCAGGGGCGCTGTCCAGCAGTGCGGTGAGCGTGGAGAGCTGCGTACCGGTCCCGCAGGATTTCCACCACGTCGACAGCGCCCCACCCTCTTTTAAATCGCGCAGGAACCCCACGATCTCCGCCGCCTCCTCGGGTGTGCGGCGCTCGAAGCGTTCGCGGCGGAAGTCGTCCAGCGCCTCCATGAGTTGGCGACGCTGAGTGGCGTCGATGCCGTGGGGCGGGTCGCGCAGCTCCTCGGCGCTCTCGACGAAGGCATCTTCGGGGTCATCCGGGTCGCGCAGGACGAGGGCCAGGAGCTCGAGCTCGAAGACGCGCCTGAAGAGCTCCTGCTCCTGAGCGAGCGAGAGGTCGAGTGCGGAGAGGCCCATCGCCTTGGTGAGGTGCTTGCGCGCCTCGACGTCGGCCTGGATCACTTCGCCCTCGGTCGGGCACCAGAGGGCGACGCGCACGCCATCGGCGCCAGGGAAGTCGATCACCCGGCGCGGCCTGCCCAGCTCCTGCATCGCACGCGCGAAGGGCGAGCGCGCGTCGCCCTCGTCGTCGTGTCTACCGCGCGCCATCAGGCGGCTCTCCTGGTCTTGTCGCCCGAGAACGCCGCGGAGAAGGACGTCTTGCCCTGCGAGGTATCGAGCGACACCTCGCCGATCTTGCCGGTCGCCTTCGCGACGAAGGTCCCCACCTGCACCTTGAACCGGACATCGGCGTCCTCCTCGACCCAGCGCTCGATGCGGGCGACGAAGCTCTGGCGCCGCAGGACGGCCCCTTTGATGTCGGCGGTGATGAGGTTCGGGTCGGCGCGGTTCTCGCCCGACAGGCCCAGCGTCACCACCCGCTCCAGCTTGCCTCCGAACTTCACGCTCACCTCGGCGGCCTCGGCGAGGAGGGTGCCGTTAAGCCACAGTTTGCCGGTCCCGGCGAAATCTGCCCGTGTCGTCTGTCCCATGATGAAGTTCCTCTCAGGCGGATTGCAGCGCCTCGCCGACGACGCTGTGCAGATGGTTGATGACGGCGAAGGGGACCTTGCAGACGAGGTAGGTGGTGCCGTCGACGACGAGCGGCGCCACCGTCACCTGCGAGGCGTACCGCGCGACGTCCACCAGCAGCGCCTCCCCCTCCATCTGTTGAAGGATCGCGATGAAGTCGTCGCGGACGGACGCGGGCCACACCACGTAGGGCGAAGACGGCGCCTGTTCGATGGAGGTCGGGTCCGGAACGAGGTTCTTGTCGGCGTACGCTTCCTCCGCCCACGCCTCGCACCGATCGGCGACGGCGTCGGCGACGGCCACCTTCGAGGTGTCGGCAACGAGATAGCTCGCGCCGCCCGACGCGTTGAGCGTGCGCGTGGTGACAGGGCGCACCACCGATGCGTAGCCCGGGTTGACGTTGTCGACGGCGAGGGGCGTGACGCCCGCGCGCAGCAGCGCGTCCACCTGGGTCGGGGTGAGCCGCTCCTCCTCGTCGGTGGCCAGGATCGCGGGGTAGAGCGACAGTCCGTTGGCCTTCGCGGCGAGGTACTGCTCCTCGCCCGGGAGGCGCCCGTCGCCGTAGACCTTCGCGGCTGCGTACGCCGCAGCGATCTCCCCGGCGAAGTTGTGGCTCTTGCGGTTGTAGACGAGCGTCAGGCGCGGCTCGTTCTGCGCCGTGGCGTCGCCCTGCACCGTCGAGAGAGTGTCCTCGAGCGAGCCCACCACGCCCATGCAGCGACGGCCGGTGTCGATGCTCGACTGGCTGACCAGGTGCGTCTTGAGGCGCCCCCGGTTGGTGTCGTCGTCGATGTCCGCGACGATGCGGTGGTAGCGGGTCCCTGCGATGGCCGCGAGGGCGTTCGTGAGGTCGACCGCGCCGACGCCGGCCGTGGCCGACCCGGCGCCGAAGTAGCCCTTCCCCCGGGTCGCGGCGGACGCGCCGTTGAGCGCCACCGTGACGCCCGTCGCCGTGCACTCGAACACCACCCGGAACTGGTTGCCCGTCGCGCCGGTGTTGGCCGCGGTGAACGTGAGGATGTGCTCGTTGCCCGTGCCGCCCACCGCGCCCGTGCAGGGCAGCTCGGCGACCGCGGCGACGGCGGCCTGCACCAGGGCGGCGGCGGCGCTCGCGCTCGTCCCGTTGGGGATCACCACCTCGGTGAGGAGCCGCCCCGCGACCCGCATGCGGAAGACGCCCGCGGCGGTCGAGGGGCCCGCGAAGGTGAGGACGGCCGTCGCGGCGGTGCCCGCCGGGTCCGCCACGGGGCAGGCGAAGAAGCGCCCCCGCGGGGCGATGGCGCGGGCGGCGCGGCAGAGCGCGGCGAGGCGCGAGCGGGCGCCGAACTGCGCCTCGATGTCCGTCACGTCGAAGACCTCGACGGGGACGTTGTCGGCGGCGGTGCTCGCGTTGGTTTTCGATGCGAGGAGCATCACCCGCATGGACGAGGCCGCACCGGCGGGGCCAGCGCCCAGGCGCACGGCGAAGCTGAAGGTGGGGGTGGGCGTCGCGGCGAAGCCGCTGGGAAGCGTCGGCATGGGGGACCTCGGGTGGAAGGCGGTCAGTCTTCGGGAATGGAGCGGAAGCTCGAAAGCGACACCTCGGTGGCGTCGGTGTCGCGGGCCGCGTCGACGACGGTCCCGCGCACGCCGGCGAGTGGGACGCCCGGGGTGGGGTTCTCTTCGGCGGTGGACTCGCGTAGCGCGGCGCGAGTGGAGAGCCGAACGACGTAGCAGTAGGCGACGCCGCGGCGGACGAACTTCGGGCGCGTGTCGACGAGCCTCACCGTGTCGCCGTCGAAGAGGCCGTCGACGCGAAGGCCAACGAGCGCCTCCTTCACAAGGCGCGCGCAACGGATCACGCCGGGGAGCCCCGTCGTCCCCTTCGTCGCGGCGGCGTCGCTCCGCGCGTCCTTCACCAAGACGAACACGGCCCAGTGGTGGCGCTCGACCACCTGCGCGTCGTGGCCGCCGTCCTCCTGCCAGACCCCGCCCTGCCCCTCGGGCACCGAGCCCTCCCAAGCGAGAAGCGCTGCGGGGGCCTTGGCCACCACCGCGTCGTCGACGCCGTCAGGCGTCACCTCGCCGGCATAGCGCTCGACGAGGATGAAGGGGCCCGCGGGCGTAGGCGGGACGGTCGTCGGCGGGTGCGCCTTCAGCCGCTGCAGGGCTGCGAAGAGCGCCGCCTCGATGGCGTCATCGGTGGCGTCCATCAGCGGAGCCCCGCGCCCCGGACTGCGGCGTCGAGGGCGCGCTCGAGCATCTCCTCGGCGCGCCCCTCGTTGCGGTCCCAGGCCGGCTCGAGGAAAGCGAACGCCCGCCGCCCGTCCACGTAGGAGGCGTAGGGCGCGCGCGCCACGACCTCGGCGCGGAGGGTGTCGCGCGAGAAGCGGCCCCGGGGCGCGTAGGCCCGGATGGAGCCGGTGAGGGTACCCGTCCGGTCGGTGTAGGGGTGGTCGGCGCGCGCGGCGAACGCCACCGCCTCCGCGACGTCGCGCGCGGCGTCGTCGAGGGCGTCGTCGAGGCCCTCGCGCAGCGCGCCGAGCGACACGCGCCACGGGTCGAAGTCGAGGACGAGGTCGAACACGTCAGAAACCCACCCGTGCGCGCCCCTCGGCGATGTCGGCCCAGGTGCCCGCGGGATCGTCGGTCACCGGGTCGACGGCCGCCACGACGCGTTCGTGCTCCAGCCGCGCAGCGGAGCGAAGCGCGGGCTCGAGGAAGGCGAAGCCCTTCGCCTCGACGTGGGAGGCGTAGTCCATCCCGGCGACGACGCCGCCGCGGGCTCCGTCTTCGGTGCGCACCGCGGGGAGGGCCTCGATGGAGCCGGTGAGGTCGCCGCTGCGGTCGGTGTAGGCGTGGTCGGCGCGCGCGGCGTGTGCGATCACCTCGGCGGCGCGGGCGACGGCGTCCTCGATGGCGTCGCCCACCGCGGCGTCGAGCGCGTCGAGGGCCTCGGGCCCGCCGTGGAGTCGCACGCGCATCAGTACCGCCCGCCCTGCCAGAAGCTCACGTCCGCCGTCACCACGCCCGCGTAGCTCGCGCCCGGGTCGGGTGCGCCGCGGCCAGGGAGACGTGCCCCGTTGTCCTTGCGGAGCCGCTCGATCCTGGCCTCCCGATCCTTCCAGAGGCGAGCCGCGGAGCTGTGGTCAGCGTTGCCTGCGAGGAAGCGCCCCTCGATCGCACACCAGGGGACGCCGATGACGGCGAGGTCGATAACGGAAGCCGTGATCGCCGCGCCGACGAAGGGCGCACCGTGCGACGCGGCGAGGGCTTCATCGAGCCGCAGCTCCGACTTCGCTCCAGCCGCGAGGAGCGCTGCCTCGTCAGCGCCAGACACGGCCCCGTCTCCGTCGAGGTCGAAGACGCGGAGGAAGGAGTCCTCATCCCAGTTGAGGACCTCCTTCAACCTCGCCTTCATCGCGACGGCGTCGGGGCCCATGTAGCGCAGGACCGCGGGCACGGCTCAGGTCACCGCAGGACGGTGGCGAAGTCCGGCAGGCCGGTGAGGTCGGTGCCCTCGGGCACCTCGTCACCCGGGACGAACTCCCGTTCCTCGACCTTGCCCCCGACCTTGACCTTCGCGCGGAAGGTCGCGTCGGCGTAGCGCTTCGTCGGCGGGACCTTCGTGGCGACAGCGGACTTCTCGGCGAGGGCGCGCTCGATGTCCCGCTCGCGCTGGTCCCAGACGGCCTTGAAGCGCTGCTCCTGCGCGGCGAGCTCGTCCCTCCGCCGCTCCTCGGCCTCCGAGAGGGCCCGGTCGTGGTGTTCGACTGCAGCGTCGAGCTCCCGCGAGAGCCGTTCGCGCGCTGCGACGGCCTCGTCGCGGGAGCTCGTCACCTCGGCGAGCTGGCGCTCGAGGTCGACGATGCGCCACGTGATTTCCTGCGGATCGGAGGTGCCCTGCACCTCGGCCGAAGCCTTCTTGTCCTTCTCCGCCATGACTCAGGCCCTCATCCCGGTGCAGATTGCGCCGAACTTGCCGTCGATGATGACGGTGTCGTCGTCGGCCGACACCTTCACGCAGTCCACCCCCTTACCGCCGGGACCCGGCTCGAACCACGCCTGCGTCGACCACCCCATCCGCCCGCCGCGCATGGCGAAGCGCTTCGCGAAGCCGCGGCCGTTCGGGGCCGGGTTGACGTGGAGGAGGGCGAAACTCGTGGTCGGGTAGATGCGGTTGAGGGCGCTGGAGCCCGCGAGGGTGTAGCGGACCCCGGCGATGATGGTGCGCATGATCCCCCAGTAGAGGCTCCAGTCCGCCGGGCGCAGCATGCCCTCGTTGTCGAGCTGCGAGCGGAGGATCTCGCGGAGGGTGGCGTTGATCTGCACCGCCTGCCATGCCTCAAGCGAGAACGCGCTGGTGTTGGGGAAGGCCAGCATCGCGGCGATCATCGCCTGCATGTCGGCGATGGGGTCGGCGGTCGAGCCGCCGTTCCAGTTCTGCGTCGCGCCGAGCACGCGGCGGCAGGTCGCGTCGAAGTTGGTCGCCGTGCCGACGAGGAGCCCCGTGCGCACCTCACGGCCGCGCAGCGAGCGCTCGGCGAGCTTCTGCGTCTCGTGCGCCACCGACACGAGCTTCGGGGCCTGCGAGGCGACGTTGCGGTTGACCTTCTGCGTCAGGGCGCGGGGCTCGGTGCGGAAGGGCACGAAGGTGTGGTTCGAGTGGACCTGCTGCACGTCGCCGTGCGGGCTCACCTTGTCGTCGACGTAGAGGATCGTCTGGGCGTAGTCGTCGACCGGGAACTGACCCTGCGAGGAGTCGACGAAGGCCGTCGGGACCAGGTCCTCCGCGTAGAAGTCCCCGTCCATCACCTCGGCCGCGGACTGGTCGAGGATGGTGGGGGTGGTGACGTCGGCGTAGTCGATCGCGGCCTCGACCGCGGTACGGCGCCGGTCGGAGGGGCGCGGGGCGCGGCGGCCGAAGGTGCGGTAGGCGCCGCCGTGGCGCGCGTAGCGGTCCCGGCACGCCTCGGCGAAGGTCTGCGGGTCCTGGCCGAGCGAGGCCATGCGCTCGGCGACGAGGGGGTTCATGCCGAAGCGGTTGGGCCGCTCGCGCCGCAGGCGCTGGGTGTCGTCGATGATGTGGATGGACATGGCGACCTCGGTCAGGCGACGGTGACGGGGTAGGGCGAGCACGCGCAGACGCGCAGCTTCGCGTTGGCGACGGCGCCCACGCTGTCGAGGGCGTGGCCGACGACGAGGTAGGTGCCGGCGGCGGCGGGGACCTCCGCCACGCGCCCCGCGTCGGCGAGGGTGGCGTTCGGCACGGCGATCACGCGGCGGCCGGCGGTGATGGTCGCGGTGCCGTCGGACTCGGCCTCCACGATGCCCGCGGTGTGCAGGGCGACCGAGCGGCCGACGCCGCAGTCCTCCTGGATGAACCCGCGGCCTTGGTTGAGGACGGCGGCGGTGAGCGAGGTGACGGCGATCTCGCCGGGCTCGGTGGGCGCGGTGAGGGCGACGTAGCGGTTCTTGGGGAGCGTGGCGGCCGCGCGGTTGCGCGCGGAGGGCGACGCCCCCGGGACGGTCATGAAGGGGCCCATGGGTGGTGGTTCCTCGGTGTGGGGGGTGGGCGCGGCGGCTCAGGCCCGGGCGCGCGAGGCGAGGCGCCCGAGCCGGGCGCGGACGGAGGCGGGCGTGTCCCCCTCCTCGACGTCCTGGATGCAGTCGACGACGGGGACCTCCTCGCCGAACTCCGCGTAGACGGCCTGGATCTCCATCGCGAGCGCGGAGGTGGTCTTCGGCGAGGAGGTCCCCGTCGGCACGTCCCGGGTGCGGGGGTTGGTCGCGGCGGTGACGGCCACGGGCGCGGTGCGCTCGGCGTCCTGTCCCCGCTCGACCTTCTCCGCGGCGGCGGTGGCGAGCTCCTCGCGCGAGGGCCGCGGGTAGGCGCGCTGGAAGTCCTCCCAGTCGCCCTCGGCGTGGCGCGCGAGAGAGGAGCGAACGAGCTCCAGCTCGGGGCGCGCGGTGAGCAGGTCGGCGAGGTAGCCCTCGCGGTCGGCCTTCAGGCGCGTGGCCTCGGCGGCGCGGAAGCGGGTCACCTCGACGTCGAGCGCCGCGGCCCGGGCGGTGCTGTCGGTGAGGGCCTTGATGCGCGCGGCGACGTCCGCAGCGCTGGCAGTCACCGGGAGGCCGAGGCTCTTGAGAGCGTCGGCGCCGAGGTGGGCGAAGGCGGTGAGCTTCTTCTCCGCGTCCTCCTCGGACGCGGCGGCGGCGAGCCCGAGGGCCGCGAGCAGCGGGCTGAACTTCATGGTGGTGGTCTCCGGGGTGGGCGTCGGCAAGGCCGGCGCGGGGGGTGACGGGGGCAGTGCGGGCGGAGCGGGTGGTGCAGGTGGGGGCGCGCCGAGCGCGGCGAGGAGCTCCGCGCGGGCGTCGGGCGGCATGGCGTCGACGCGGGCGCGGAGCGACGCGGGAATCGGCGCGAGGCCAGTGAGGCGCGGGTGGGCGGTGAGCGAGAGGCTCCAGAGGAGGGCGCCGAGCGCCGCGCCGGTGGCCTCGTCGGTCACCCCCTTCACGAGGGTGATCGACACGAAGCGCCACTTCCGGGCCTTCACCGCTGCGCGGGTGTCGTCGAGGAAGGTGACCCTCCCTTCGAGGGTGGCGGCGACGCGCTTCGCGCCGTCCATCTCCGTGACCTCTGCCTCGCCGACGCGCAGCTCCTCGACGTGGCCGTGGGGCTCTGCCCACTCGGGCTCGCTCATCCACCAGTCGGTGTCCGCGTGCTCGATGACGAGGGGCGAGCAGGGGTAGCGCCGGTGGTTGGCGACGGCCGCCTCGAAGTCCTCCTTCGAGAGGGTGACTTCTGACCCCTTCATGCTCACCGCGTAGGCGAGCGTCATCCAGACGCCCTCGGACGCGTCGACAGAGCCGTCGCTCTTCGCGCCCTCGGCGAAGATCTCCACCGGCGCGCCGAAGGTGCTGACGGCGCCCGCGGGCAGCGCGCGATGCGGGGCGGCGAAGGTCTCGACCTTGCCCTGGTGCGGGCCGATCGGGAGAACGCCACGACCTTCGAGGGCGACGGCGAAGCTGGTCGAGCACTTCGGACAGGTGACGGTGGTCATGCGGGGTCCTTCGTAGCGTCCTTGCCGGTGGCTGCGGTGTCGTTCTGCGGGAGGAGGTCGGGGCTCCACACGACCGGAGTCGGGCAGCGGAGCCCGTAGCGGCCGGGGTTGGCCCGCACCATCCGCGCGGCGAGTTGCGAGAGCACTGAGCACGCGCGGCGCACGTCGTAGCGCCAGAAGGAGAGCGACTGCTTCCACGCGGTCTCGTGGGCAGCGCGGGCGCCCGCCACGATGTCGGTGACGCCCGTTGTGCCGTTGATCGCCTTGGAGAGATTCCCTTCGAGGAACCTCGCGACCTCGAGCTGGAGCGGCGTGGCGCGGTCGCCGAGCTTCACAGCCTCGACACGGGTGGTGTCGGCGAGGACGGCCCGCATGGAGCCGCTCACCTTGTAGATGGCGTCGGCGAGGGCCTTGAGGTGCGCATCGGTGGCCTGCGTCGCGCCGTCGAACTTCACCACGCCGGCGGCGGGCACGGCGGCCTTGGCGCCTCCGGCGTTGAAGTAGCCGACGATGGGCGGGCGGCCGAGCAGCTCGACCAGCGCCATGAGGTCGCGCAGGTCCCACTCGTACATGAGGAGGAAGTGGACGACCCCCGCGAAGAGGCCCTCGCCGGTTCGGTGGACGCCGAGCGGCGCGGTCTCGTGGAAGAGGAACTTGTCGCGGTGGAACGCGGTGATCGGCGTCCCGTAGACCCCGCCGAAGGGCGACTCCCAGTCGTCGGGGTCGTGGAGGCGCGGCGTCCAGGGGTCGAGGTCGCCCGGGTCGCAGGCGTAGGAGACGCGGCGCGGATGGATCCAGACGAGCTGCTCGGGCGCCATCACCCCGGAGTCGTCGCTCCACATCACCTCGTGGAGCGAGCGGCCCCACCACTCGGCGGCGGTGACCTGGCCGAGGAAGGTCTCCCACTCCAGCCGCGCCTTCCAGCGCGCGATGAGGGCCTCGAAGTCCCGGGCGGCCTTGCTCGCTCCGCGGCCGTTCGAGCCCTCGCCCGGTTTCACGGCGAAGGTGGTCTCGACCACCGACACGCGGCGGGTGTTGAGCTGCGACACGAGGTGCGGGTTGCGGCCCGAGAGGAACTCCGTCCCCACGTCGACCCACGCCTGCATGTGCCCGAGGTTGCGCTGCTGAATCGCAGCGGCGAGGCGCGCCGGCGTGAGCCCCGCGCCGAGGATCGTCGGCGACCGCTCGACGTAGGGCGCCGGGATGGCGAGCTCCTCCCGCAGCGCCCGGTCGCCGCCGCCCTCGCCCCCGGCGGCGCGGACCGAGGGTTCGGGGGCGGCCGCGGGCGCGACGAGCGCGTCCCACGCCGCGCGGCCTGCGCTGGCGATGCGGTGGAGGAGGGCCATGGTGGGGGACGTTCAGCGCGAGGCGAAGAAGCTCGTGTCCCGCTCGTGCTCGGGCGGCGCGGGCGGTGGTTCGGGCGGCGCGGGGGTCTCGACGTCGCCCGCCATCACCAGCGCGACGTTCCACCCGTGGGCGGTGGCGTCGACGTCGTCGTCCTCCTTGTCGCCGACGCCCGTGAAGCGCTCCATGACGCGGAGGTAGTTCCCCAGGTCGTCGTAAGAGCAGCCGATGAGCTCGGGCGACGCGGGGACGAAGAAGCGCTGCTCCTCGCCGCGCTCCGGGGCGCCATTCCACGCCGCGGCGAGCGCCTGGGCGCGGGTGAACTTGTCCCCCACCGCCGGGACGATGGTGATGGAGAGGTTCTTGTTGATGTCGAGGAGCGACTTCGCCTGCGCCAGCCCGTCGCGCGAGCCCTCGATGTGGAGCGTCGCGCCCCACTTCCGCTGGAAGACCTCGAGCGCGGCGGCGGCCTCCGCGGGCTCGCGCTGCATGCGTAGGAGGCCCACCAGCCAGGCGCGAAGCTCCGAGCCCGAGCCCGTCACCCAGAGGGCGACGGCGACGGTGTGGTTGGCGCGCGTCGAGGCCGAGCCCGCGGGGTCGACCGCGAGGATGACGCGCCCGCCCTCGGGGAGCGTCGTCCACCGCGCGGGGACGCGGAACACCTTGCCGTCGCGCGGCCTGGGTTTGCCCTGGAAGAGCGACCACCAGCCGTAGGGGCCGATCTTCCTTCGGATGCGGACGAGGGCGTCGAGGGGGTAGCGCGCGGGCCAGAGGGCGACGCCGTCGTCGGCGGCCTCACCCGTGGCGGGGTCGCGGATGGCGGGGAGGTTGAGGACCTCCCAGGTGGGGCGGCCCTGCTCGTCGGTCTCCTCTTCGAGGCGGCCGTTGAGGTCCTGCTCGTGCCAGCGGGTGGCGACGACGACGATGGAGCCGCGGGGCTCGCGGCGCGTGTAGATGTCGTCGTTGAAGCCGTTCCACACCTTCTCACGGACGACGGGGCTCTCGGCCTCCTCGCGGTTCTTGAAGGGGTCGTCGACGACGAGCAGGCCGTCGAAGCCCTTGCCCGTAAGCTGGCCGCCGATGCCCGTCGCGCTGAGACCGCCCTCCTCCGGCGTGCGCCAGTCCTTGACGTTGGCGGCGTCGTCGGCGATGCGCCCGCCGTTCTGCTGGACGAGCTTCCGGATCGCCCGCGAGTGCGTGTAGGCGTAGTCCGCGGCGTAGGTGACGAAGGCGTTGAGCCGCTCGGGCGCGGTGACGATGGTGTACGCGAGCGCGCGGCGGACGGTGGTCGTCTTCGCGTGCCGCGGAGGCATCGAGACGAGCGCCAGGGTGGGCGACTCGATGGCACGCGCGAAGAGGTCGATGAGCTGCCCCAGGTGCCAGGGGATCGGGCAGTGCTTCGGGGCGGTGCGCTCGATCCACCCGCGGAGGTTGGGGCGGTCGTCGCGGCGCGCAGCCTCCGCTTCGAAGAGCTCGAGGAGCGCGTCATCGAGGTCGGGCTCCACACGTCAGGTCGCTTCCGGCGGCGGGGTCGGCGCGACCGCAAGAGGCGCGGCTGCGGACGCGGCTGCCGACGCGGCGGCTGCGGCCTCGCGCCGCGACTTCAGCGTGGCGATGAGGGAGAGCAGCTCCTCCCGCGGGAGCGCCGCGAGGTAGGCCAGGAGCTGCTCGGTGGTGAGCAGCGTGCCCTTCTTCAGGGCGTCGATCTCCGCGCGGGTCTTCTCCCGCGTGAGCTTCTTCTGCCGCGCCCCGAGCGAGTGCTCGGCGAGCGACTCCAGTCGGCCGACCGAGAGGCTGAGGCCCTTCGCCGCCGCCACCAGGGCGCCGATGCGCTCGCGGCTGAGCTGCGCGAGCGCCTTGTGCTTGTCGACCGCGTTGGCGGTCGACGATTCGACCAGCGTTCTGCGCTCGCGGGTCGAGCGCCGGAAGCGCGTGGACTCGGCGCTGAGCGCCTTCACGTTGTTCGCCAGGGCCACGCGCCCGCGCTCGAGGCCGACGGCGACGGCGCGCGCGTTGAGGCCGGACAAATCCGGACATCCGAGCCGCTGGATCGCCTTCCGCACCGCGCTCTCGTCCGCGCGGCCGACGGCCTCTGCGGCGCGCGCGAAGGAGCCCGTGCGCGCGTAGGTCGCGGCGGCGGTCGCCAGCTCGTCGGGGGTGAGGTTGGGGCCGCGTGGCATTGGGTGGATGCGCCTGCCCCCGGGCGTGCGCTCCGACCGTCCGCCACCGGTGCTGTTGCTCGCGAGGGTCGCACGCGCCGCGAGCGGGGGTGGTGGCGGGGGTCGGCGCCCGGGGGCTCTCTGGCCTAGCGCGAAGGCCTCTCCTGGGGGTGTAGCTGGGGAGACCCCTACTGCGCGCGGGGGGGGGAACGCGCTTCGGGGTCGGTCGCGCTGGGTGGGATCGAACCACCGGCCTGCGGGTTATGAGCCCGCCGAGCTGCCACTGCTCCACAGCGCTGGGTGCCGCGTCGCCCCGCTCCGTCCGCTCGACGCCCCCGGCGCCGAGCGTCATCAACACGGCGCCCCGCGCGGCGTCGGGGCAGGTGCTCCGCCTCCCGCCGTCACGATCGTGGGCGGCGGGGCGCGAGCGACGCTCCCCTGCGGGAGCGCCCACCGCCGCGGGGTGCAGCGCGGCGGTGGGGCACGGGCCCTTGTGACCGGGCGGGGCGACGGCGGACCGTCGTCACCACCCCCGCCCGGTCGGGCTCATGGGGTATCGAAGGAAGAATCCACCGCCCGCCGCGGCCCCAAGAGGGCGGAGCGCGAACGAGCGCGCACGCGGCGGGCGGCCCCAGTCGGGCCGCAAACCCGGTGGGCAAGGAAATCTGTCAGTGAGGTCAGGGACCGAGGTCGCGCAGCACGCCCGCGAGTCGATCGCGCTCCACAGACGAGGCGGGCTGAGGCCCGAGGCCGCAGTAGTAGAGCAGGAACGCGTGCTCCTCGCCGAAGTCGCGGAGGCGGATGCCCCTGCGGCGATAGTACTCGTCGTCTTCGTGGCGTCGGGCGACCTCGGTGGGGGTTGCGGGAGGGTCCGACGGCCAGGGGAGGCGATGACCGCACGACCACTGCGGTCCAACGTGGACGGGGTAGGCCGCGGAGCGGGTGGTGGCGGGATCGCTCAAGCTGCGACTCCTGGCGACTCTGGCGATTCCGAGGCGGGCCAGACTCCGGGGATGCGTTCTGCGCAGGGCCGCGGTTCAGCCCTGGAAGACCTTGAGCGGCGCCTTCTGCGCGTTGCAGGGTTCGGTGTGTCGCCCACGGCCGAAGTCGGCGCGGCACCACTCGCAGGCGGCGGCGGAGAGGTCGTTGGGGCCGCCGCAGTTCGCGCACCGGCAGACCGACCGCGCGGCGGGATCGCTACTCGCAACGGCCGACCACTCGACCCGCTTGCCAGGGCCCGCGTCGGTGCCGACCACGAGGCGTTCGGTGGGGCGCCCGCTGATAGCGACGCCCGTCGCCGGGTCGAAGACGGTGCCGGAGGGGAAGGGCTGAGGCATGGTTTCCTTGCAGCGAGAGAATCCACCGCCCGCCACGGCCCCAAGAGGGCGGCGCGCGCTCGGAGAAGACGCGCTCGTGGCGGG
>ERZ761584.415-NODE-415-length-13854-cov-4.818972_pt1 | contig 13854 bp, 16 predicted proteins | sample MGYA00512168_ERZ761584 | MGnify/ENA primary metagenome ERZ761584 (study PRJEB28899, sample SAMN03785564) | bioreactor sludge metagenome | biome: EBPR Sludge; feature: EBPR Bioreactor; material: 0.22µm filtered reactor supernatant | place: Saint Lucia: Queensland...
TGCTCTGGCTCATGCTGAAGCAGGCGAACCTGCACACGCTCTTCGAGCGCGAGGTAGATCGGCTGGATCGCTCCTGCGGTGGCTCCCATCGTCACCTCCCCGTCGCGTTGCGCGACCTGCACCAGGGCGGGGGTGAGGAGTGATGGAGTTCCGCACCCTCCTCTCCCCCGACGGCATAGCCCGCGTCGTCTACGTCCGCTCCGACAGCCCCGCGCTCGGGACCGTCCTCTGCCGGTCGTTCTGGATGCAGGAGGCGGAGGACATCGCCGCGGCCCACAACTCGGCCCGCGAGACCCGCGAGGCGCTCAAGGCCGCCGGGCAGGGGGAGTTGTTCGAGGTGGCCGAGTGACCGTCACCTACTACCTCTGGCTCCTCCCCGGCCGCACGCCACCGCCGGGCTACGTCGCGACCGACACGGTTTCCGTCTGGCCCGACACCGGGGCGATCCGCTCGCGGCTGTACATGCGGGAGGTGGTCGAGTGACGCTCGCCCTCCGCGACTATCAGTCCGAGCTGGTCTTCCGGGTCGAGTCCGCGCAGGAGCGCTCGGTGCTCGTCTGCCTGCCAACGGGAGCCGGGAAGACGGCGATCGCCGAGGCGCTCACGGAGCGCGTGGTCGCCCGTGGCGGCCGTGTCGTCTTCCTCGCCGACCGGCGCGAGCTGGTCGACCAGGCGCCCTCGCGGCTCGGGGGCGCCGTGATCCAGGGATCCCGTCGCGGCGCCCCGAGTCCGGTCACCGTAGCCTCCGTCGCCACTCTGGCGCGCCGTAGCGAGGCACCCGACGCCGATCTCGTCTTCGCCGACGAGGCCCACCTCTACGCCGCTGCGAGTTTCCGTCGGGTCGTCGAGGCCTACCGCGGCTCCGGGGCGCGGATCGTCGGCCTGACCGCCACGCCGGCCCGGCTTGACGGGCAGGGGCTCGGCGAGCTCTTCGACGAAGTGATCCAGGGCCCGTCGGCCGAAGACCTCATCCGAGCCGGCTGGCTCGTCCCCGTCGTCCACAAGGCCCCGACCGGTGCGTGGTGGGACTCGGTCCGCCTGTCCGGTGGCGACTTCGACACCGCGGGACTCGAGGCAGCGTCCGGTGCGGTCCTCCGCGACGCGGCCGGGCGCTGGGCTGCGCTGGGGGGCCTCGAGCGGCCGACGCTCGTCTTCGCCTCGACGGTCCCGCATGCCCGCGCGCTGGCGGAGGAGTTCTCTAGGCTCCTCTTCCTCCACGGTCTGCCGCCGGCCGAGGTCATCGTCGGCACGACGCCCCCTGCCGAGCGCCGGTCGGTTCGGGATCGGATTCAGTCGGGAGCGCTGCGCTGTGTGGTCACGGTCGGCGTCCTCGGGACCGGGTTCGACGCGCCGGCCGTGAGCTGCATCGTCATGGTTCGGCCGACGCTCTCCTGGGCGCTGTACCTGCAACAGGGTGGGCGTGGGCTCAGGCCCCACCCCGGCAAAGAGAACCTGCTCCTCATCGACTGCGCCGGGAACACGCTGCGACACGGCTACCTCACGAAGCCGTTCGCGGTGGACCTATCAGGCGTCACACGCAGGCACCGGCGCGCCACGGCCGGGCTGACAACGTGCCGTGCTCGGGGGTGCTGGCGGATCTACGAATGGACGCTCTCCGCGTGCCCGGAGTGCGGCGCGCCGAAGCCTCGCGGGGCGGAGCGCCGCGTGCGCGAGGTGGACGGGGAGCTCGTGGAGCTGACGGGCGCAGAGCAGTGGGCCGAGCGCGCGACGGAGGAGCAGCGGGTGCGGAAGTTGGCGGCGTGGCTGCGCGAGGCCGTGGAGCGGAAGTGGCGGCCGGGAGCGGTGGCGATGCGGTTCAAGGGGACGTTCCACCGGTGGCCCCGGGGGAGTGAGTTGCAGGCCGCGCGGCGGTTGGCGGGGATGGCGGCGTGAGCGTGAGCGTGCTACAGGCTCCGTTCCCGTGGTTCGGCGGAAAGAGCCGGATCGCCCACATCGTCTGGGACCGTTTCGGCGACGTGCCGAACTACGTCGAGCCGTTCGCCGGTTCGCTCGCGGTCCTACTCGCCCGACCACACGACCCAGGCACCGAGACGGTCAACGATCTCGACTGCTACCTCGCCAACTTCTGGCGGGCCGTGAAGTCCGATCCGGCGGGAGTCGCCGAATGGGCCGACTGGCCCGTGAACGAGGCCGACCTTCTTGCGCGGCACCGGCACCTCCTCTCGCTGGCAGAGTTCCGCGAGCGGATACGGACCGACGCCGACTACTTCGACCCCAAGGTAGCTGGCTGGTGGGCTTGGGGGCTCTGCTCGTGGATCGGCTCCGGCTGGTGCCGGGTCCGCGGGGATGGGCCTCCATCGCAGCTCCCGCACCTCGGGGACGCGGGGATGGGCCTCCATCGAAAGCTCCCGCACCTCGGGGACGCGGGGATGGTGGGGGCCGTCCTCTCGTGGCTTGAGGCGCTTTCGAATCGGCTGCGCCGGGTCCGCGTCGCGTGCGGCGACTGGACACGAATCCTCGGTGAGAGCGTGACGGTAAAGCACGGGATTACGGCGGTCCTTCTCGACCCGCCCTATTCGTCGGAAGAGCATTCAGTGGAGTACGGGGCCGGGTCAGGTGACGTCGCTGGTGCTGTCCGTGAGTGGGCGCTCGTCAACGGCGGGAACCCGCTCCTGCGGATCGCACTGTGCGGATACGATGGCGAGCACGCGATGCCGCCGGAGTGGGCGTGTGTGCCGTGGAAGTCAAAGGGCGGGTACTCGTCGGCCGGGAAGCGGGGGCACGCGAACCGGCAACGCGAGCGCGTCTGGTTCTCGCCCCACTGCCTTTCCGACAGTCGGATTGCCCCACTCTTCGCTCAAGGCGGTGCAGCGTGAAGATCCCCCCGCCCGCCACGCCCCCTGTCTCCGAGACGCACGACATTCTCCCGCGCGTACTGCTCCGGACGTCCGAGCTCGGAGCGATGGTCTGGCGCGAGAACTCGGGGCTGTACTACACGCCCACCGCGGCTGGCTTCCGCCGCGTCCGCGCCTCGACGCCCGGCTGCTCCGACATCGTCGGTCTCGTCTCGCTCTCCGTCGCCCGCCTCGTCCAGCTCGGTATCCCACGCATCGGAGCCTTCCTCGCGGTCGAGACGAAGACCCCTCAAGGCCGCCTCCGTGAGTCACAGCTCGAGTTCCGCGCAGGCGTCCTGTCGCGCCACGGGCTTTACACGGTGGCGCGGTGCCCGGAGGACGTGACGGCGTACCTGGGAGGGCTCGTCGGATGAGCAGAGCCGTCGCCGTCGCGCGACTGCTCGGGCGCATCACGGGCCGGCACCCCTACTCGCTGCTCGCGGAATCCATCCTTTCCGTCGACTCACCGGAGGCGCGCGCGTGGGGGGATCGTTGATGCCAGAGCCCGCCCTGTCCCCAATCGCAGAGGCGGCCCTGCAGTACGCCTCCCGCGGCTTCCTCGTGTTTCCGTGCTGGTGGCCTACGCCCCAGGGCTGCGCCTGCGGGCGGGGCGACGAGTGCGAGCGGAAGGCGAAACACCCGATTGGCCGCCTCGTCCCGAACGGGATGCTCGACGCGACCACTGACGCGACGATCATCCGAGGCTGGTGGCGGCAGTACCCGCAGGCGAACGTGGCAATCCGGTGCGGCGCCGAGTCGGGCCTGATCGTCATGGACGTGGACGCTTACAAGACCGGCATCGACTCGCTCGACGCACTGGAGATGCAGCACGGGCGGCTCCCGTACTCCGTTCGTGCGCGCACCGGGTCGGGCGGTGGCTCGGTCCACATCCTCCTGCAGCACCCGCGGGACGGGCGGCGGATCTCGTCGAACTCGTCCGGGAAGCTGGGGCCCGGCCTCGACATTAAGGCCGACGGCGGGTACATCATCGCCGCCCCGTCCGCACATGCCTCCGGCGGCCGGTACGAATGGGTCGACGAGGACGACTCGACCCTCGCCCCCGCTCCGGTCTGGCTCCTGGAGCTCCTCGGGCGCTACGCGGCTCCGATTGAATCCGCGCCGCACACGGGCCTCGAACTCGACGAGCGCCGGGCGGAGCCACTCTGCGCGCGGCTCTTCGCCCGGGCCTCCGAACGGGTTCAGTCGGGTTCCGCGCGGCACGACACTGCCGTCTGGCTCTGGACGCAGATGAAGGACAACGCCGTGCCGCTCGAGGTGGCGCGACGCTGGGCCGACCCGTTCCTGGACCTCTGCCGGGAAGCCGGAGGGCAGCGCCCGGTGACCGACCATGAGCTCCGCTCGGTCATAGGCTGGGCCTACGCCCAGCCGCGGCGGGATCCGTTCCCGTCCGTGGCCGCGGCGCTGCAGCCCGCACACTCCGAACACTCCCCACCATCTCCTGCCCCCGCGCCTTCGTTTCCGTGGGTCGACCTGCAGTCGTTCCGGTCCGAGCTGCAGACGATCATCGCCACGCGAGCTCCGACCGGCATCCCGTCGCTCGACATCGCCCTAAAGGGGGGCCTGCCAGGGGGCGTCGTTGTGACGTTCGTAGGCCACCCCGGCTCATGCAAGTCCGCACTCGCCATGCAGATCGGCCTCGCACGCGCCCGGCTGAACGGCGGTAGGCTCTACATCTACGCTCCTGACCAGGGGGCGATGCAGCCGCTGACCCGGCTGGCCGACGTCCACGGCGACGTCGCCTCCGACGACGAGGCATTCGCACGGTTCCTCGCTTCCGTCGATCCGATCCTGCGCGTGGCCGACGAGCGCGAGACGGGCGTGACGATGGAGTCGTTTGCCGACGCCGTGATTGCTGCTGGCGACGCGGCGGCCGTGCTCGTCGACACCCCGCAGACGGTCGCCACGAAGGCCGACGATGACGGCGAACGCGCCCGGATCAACGCCGCGATGGAGGTCTCCCGCCGAATCTCCGCGAAGTTGCTCATTCCCGTCTTCTGCCCGTCCCACGCGAACCGTGCGGCGACCGCAGCCCGTCGGAAGGAAGATCGCCAGCACCCCCGGTCCGCCGCTCTCGGGTCTGCAGGCGTGGAGCACCGCTCGCAGGTACTGGCCTACCTCGAGAAGCTCGACCGGAAGGACGATGTGACCGAGATCGAGGTCACCGTCACCAAGGCCCTCGGGGCTACCGGGCGCGTCTTCCGGCTCGTCCTGGACCCGTCCGCCTGGGTACTCCGGGAGATCGACCACGTCGCCGCAGAGGAAGCCGAACAGGACGCAGCGGAGACGCAGCGCCGAAAGCTCCTCGAGCCGGCGAAAGACAAGATCCGGAAGGTCCTGAAGACGAACCCGGAGGGGATGTCCGGCAGGGCCCTCGAGGAACGGTGCGGAGGACGGAAGTCGATCCACCACGCGGCACGCCTCGAGATGGCCGATTCACTCGAACTGATCACCGAAGAACGTCCGGGTCGGGGCGGCGGCCTGGTCTGGAAACTGCCCCTGAAGAGGAGCGAATGATGTACGTGCCCCAACGTGCCCCAACGTGCCCCCGAACCTGCCCCCGGGGGGGGTTGTCGAAGCATGCACCGAACTGGCCCCCCTACTCCCCCCGTAGGGGGGCCTCGGGGGCATGTTCGACGCGGGGGGCGGGAGCGGTTGAAAGCGGACCGAAAAACCTCCGGGATCGGGGGCAGGTTCGGAGGGCCGCCTGATGGCCGGGCGGCCCGGGCGGAAACGCGGCCCAGCTCCGAAGCTGGACAACCGCCCCGACGCGCAGGCGATCCTCGACGAACTGCGGGAACCCTCGGCGAATCTCTCGGCTATTGCTCGGCGGCTGGAGGTGGACCCGGACACGCTGAGGAAGTTCCGCGACAAGCACCTGCCGAAGTCCGTCCGCGAGGCCGATGCGCGCCTGTCCCGCCTGCCTCGCCCTGACCTCCAGGTCTCGCAACTCGAGCGCCTAGACGCTGTCGCATCGAAACTGGACCTCATGGTCGAGGCGATCGACCGCGCACTCCGCGATCCGGACGACCCGCGTCGGTACAACCTCGACCCGCGCGCACGGGAGGTCACGGTCGTCGTCGAGGAAACCGTGGGCGAGCGCAAGGTGCAGAAGGTCCGGAAGCTGGACGACCTCCTCGAGAGCGTCGAGAAGGAACTCGGCGTCTCGGTAGTGCGCTGGGAGATCAAGTCGGCGGACCTGCGGGTGCTGCTCAAGGATCTGGCAGCGACCATAAAGCCGATCGCCGAGCTCCTAGGGAAGACGCGGGGGGAGATCAAGCCGGACCCGGCCGTCACCCTGAACGTCTTCCTTGAGTCGAAGGAGTGGACCGCCCTCGAGTCCGCCCTCGTCGAGTCGCTCCGGCCGTGGCCGCCAGCCCTTGAGGCGGCAGGGCGTGCCCTTGCCACGATCGGAGGCTCGTCCAATGGTCGGTAGCCCACTCGGCGCCACGGCCGCACAGAGGCTCTCAGCGCGGTTTCTGGGGGCGGCGCAGTACGAGTCGGCACGACCGGCCTTCCGCGGGAAGAACCTTGAGGTTCAGTCCGCGACGCACCGGGAGATCGTGCTGACCGGCCCAGGCGGGACCGGGAAGTCGGTCGCGATCCTGACGCGGCTCCACCGGAACGCCGAGCAGTACCCCGGCTGTCGCCAGCTCGTCGTGCGGAAGACCCGGGCCTCGCTCACGGAGTCGGCGCTCGCCACGTTCGAGGAGAAGGGGGTCATACCGAAGGACCACCCGATCCTGTTCAACCGCGGGGGGCAGCGGATCCTCCGGCGGAACCGGACGAGCTACGACTACCCGAACGGATCGACGATCGTCACCGGAGGGATGGACGAGGCGACCCGGCTCTTCTCCACCGACTACGACGCCGTGTACTGGCAGGAGGTACAGGAGGGGCAGCAGGAGGAGTGGGAGAGCCTTCTTCGTGCGCTACGGAACCCGGTCCTTCCGGTGCGCCAACTCCTCGGCGACTGCAACCCGAGCGCCCCGACGCACTGGCTCAAGATCAGGGCGAAGACCGGGCGGCTCCAACTCTGGGAGACGTACCACAAGGACAACCCGTTCCTCTGGGACGAAGCGCACGGGGACTGGACGCCGATCGGGCGCGAGTACGTCGACGGCCTCGCCGCGATGACGGGCGTCCTGCGCGATCGGCTCTTCCTCGGTCTCTGGGTCGCCGTCCAGGGTGCGATCTACGCGCCGTACTTCCGCCGGAGCGGCTCGGCTCCGAACATCGTCTCGCGCTTCGAGGCCCCGCCGGACTGGCAAGTGGTGCTCTCGATCGACTTCGGGTTCAGTCACCCCCTCGCGGCCGGGATATGGCTCGTCGATGGGGACGGGCGGATGGTCCTCGAGAGCCAGGCCCACATGGCCGGCCGCACCCTCGATGCTCACGCACCGGCCATCCTGCGCGCGCTGCGCGGTCGGGAGTACAGGGGCGTGGCGGACTCGGCGTCACCCGAGCAGATCGAGCGGCTCAATGCGCTCGGAATCCACTGCGTCCCGTCGGTCAAGGGGCCTGACTCCGTCGTGGCCGGGATCCGCCAGACCATCGCCCGGATGGCCGACCCCGGCGACGGCAGGGCCCGGCTCGCCGTGATGGAGGGGTCGCTCGTCGAGCGCGACGAGGCGCGAGCGAGGAAACACCTGCCGCTCTGCGTGGAGGACGAGGTCGACCTCTACCGATGGAAGCTCGACATCTCCGGGAACCCGAAGGAGGAGCCCGTGAAAGAGCACGACGACGGTTGCGACCAGACGCGGTACGCCGTCCAGTTCGTCGACGGCGTTGGCGGCAGCGCGTCCTCCTCGCCGATGCTCGCCCTCCCGCGCGTGACGGCAAGGAGGGCGGCTTTCTGATGGCGAACGCTCCGATCCCCTGCCCCGTCTGCGACAGCCTCCACACCCGCGTCCGCGACACGATGCCGGTGGCGCCGGACCACCTCGCCGACGAGCGGTACGTTCGCCTCTTCGCGGCAGTGCGCTCCGAGCTCGGGCGCGAGGGGAACCTGACGGGAGCGCTCCGGGTGCAGCTCCTCGAGTGCTCCTCCTGCCCCACGGACGAGGACGGGCGACCACGGGTCTACCGCCTGACGTACCTGCCGCCCGTGTTCGTCGAGACCGGGGAGCGTTACCTTCGACTCGGCTCGGGCTCGCGAAGGAACTAAGTCCCCGTCCACGGGGACAAGGCCCTTCCCTCACGCTAACCCAGCCCCCGACCCTTGGGCCGTGGGCGACCTTATCCGCTCCCTGAACCTACCGAGCCCGGCGCAACGCCAGGCCGCGGACGGTTCGCAGGCGCCACGGAACTACCGCCCGACAGCGACGGATCGCCACGCGCTCTATCGGATCGGCGACGTCTCTCTCGACGGCATCGCCGCGGCGCTGACGCAGGCGTCGCAGGGTTTCCTCCCGCCGCTCGCCGACCTCGAGGACCTCGCCCTCACGCACTCGGTCCTGCGCGGGATCTTCGAGCAGCGCGTCGCCGGGCTGAGCCAGGTCCCGCGCGAGGTCGTCGCGGGCGGCTCGTCACCAGCCGCGGCGCGCATGGCCGAGGAGTTCAAGGCCGACCTCGAGAAGGGGTCTGCCGCGTTCCGTGAGTTCGAGCGCGCCTACCTCCGACTGCGACTGCGCGGCGGTGGCCTCATCGAGCCGGTCTGGACGTACCGGGATGGTCGCTGGCACATCTCGGAGTTCGTGCCGGTGCCTCGCCAGCGCATCCGCTACGACCGCGAGACGGGAGAGATGGCGTTCGCGCCGACCCGCTGGTCGTTCGAGGCGCGGCCCGTGTCGTCGTACGAGCCCGGGACGTGGATCGTCATCGCCCCCGACGCGGCGATCCCCGACTTCGCCAAGCGCGGCGAGCTCCGGGCCTGCCTGCCGGACTGGTACGGCGTCATCAACGTCTCGGGGACCTACCTCCAGTACATCGAGCGGTGCGGGACGCCTCTCGTTGACGTCGCGTCGGACGACCAGAAGGAGCGGGACAGCGCGGCGGAGATCATCAGCAACTTCGGAGCCTCGGGCGGGATCGTCCACCGGTTCACCAACTCCGCCGTGAAGTTTCAGGACGGCGCGCGCACGGCCGGTGCGTCGGGGTCGGTTCACAGGGAGTACGAGGACTCGCGTCGGCGCAACTGGTCGATCGCTCTTCTCGGTGCGGACCAGACCGTCGCCGTCTCGAACGGGGACGGCTCGCAGCAGTCGATCGGTGTCCACGCTGACGTCCGACTCGACAAGGTGCAGGGCGACGCGAAGGACTTCATGGCCGACGTGGACCGCTTCGTGGCCGAGCAGTGGGCGATCCGAAACTACGGCCCGAGCGCTGTCGACGAGGCACCGCACCTGACCTACCAGTTCCTCGAGGAGGTCGACGAGGCGGGCGTCATCGCGAACATCTCGGCGGCCGAAGAGGTCGGGCTCGAGGTGGGCGAAGACGACGCCTACGCGCGGCTCCGGTGGCAGAAGCCGGCCCCCGGCACGCGGACGCTGCGGCAGGTGCGCGGGGAGCGGCGGGCCGGCGAGGAGCCGCCTTCGAATGTGGTGCCTATGCCGGCGCCGGGAGGGAAGCGCTGATGCGGACCCAGACGGCCATGCCGCTCGAGCGGGCCTGGGCGATGGAGGAGGGGCGGCTCGCAACGCTCGCCCGGGCGATCGAGTCGGCGCTCTCGGCCGACAGCGAGACGCTGAAGGAGATCCGCGCCACCCTGAGCATGACGCGGCGCGACGCGCGCAGGAGCGGTCGCGAAGAGAACGGCTACACGGTCGAGAACGGGGTGGCTCTCATCCCGTTCGAGGGTGTCGTCACGAAGACGCCGACATGCTTCGGCGCGTTCTTCGGGGGTGACGCCGTCACGAGTGCGTTCGTCGACTCGGTCAACGCGGCTGTGGCCGACGAGGGCGTGCGCGAGATCGTCGCGCTCATCGACTCCCCAGGCGGCTCCGTCGACGGCACGGCCGAGGCCGCTGACGCTGTCTACGCGGCCCGCCAGAAGAAGCCCGTCACGGCCTACGTCGACGGCCTCGCGGCGTCGGGGGCGTACTGGATCGCATCGCAGGCGAGCCGCGTCGTCATCAACAACGCGACCGCGCGCGTCGGGTCGATCGGCGTCTTCGCCGTCATCCCCGACACGAGCCGGGCCTACGAGAACCGCGGCGTCCGCGTCCACGTCGTCAAGGCAGGCGAGGCGAAGGGCGGCGGGGTGGCGGGGGTGCCGGTCACGTCGGACGTGCTCGCCGAGGTGCAGCGGGAAGTCTCCGCCCTCTACGAGGAGTTCGTCGCGACGGTGGCCCGCGGGCGCGGGATGGCCCCCGAGAAGGCCAGGGCCCTCGCTGACGGGCGCGTCCATGTCGGTCGCGCCGCGATCGAGCTCGGGCTCGTCGATGGCGTCGCGTCCCTCGAGGAGGCGATGGCCGGCGTTCCGCCGCCCGCCGCCACGGAACCACAGATCGAGATCACGCCCCAGTCGGGGCAGAACGACACGCGCGCGGAGGAGGTCGCTCCCCTCACGGCGGCGCAAGAGGAGGTACCGATGAGCGACACCCCCCCGAACGTCGAGGCGCTGGCTCAGCGTCTCGAGGCCCTCGAGTCCAGGGCGAAGACCTCGGACGACGAGATCGCGGCGCTGAAGACCGAGAACGCGACCCTCAAGGCGAAGGCCGAGGAGACCGCATCGACCGTCGCCACCGTGACGACGGACCGCGACGCGGACCAGCTCGTCGCGGAGCTGAAGGGCGAGCAGGGCGGCCCGGTCCGCCTCGCCGCGCTGGACACCGAGGGCGAGAAGGTCGTCCGCGACCGCGTCGCCGCGAAGGGCGTGGACGACGCCAGGACCTACTTCACGCGGACGCTCGCCGTCCTCGGGAAGGGCTCCGGCTCCGTCGTCAACGCCGCCGGAGGCCCGGCGGGAAGCGGCGCGCGCCCCGTCCGGCACCGGTTCGACGCCTTCGGGCCCGAGCGGTGGGTCGGCTCCTCCGACCCCGTCATGCAGACGTACGGGCGAAAGATCGAGTGGATCGACGCGACCGAGAAGGCCGGTCGGAAGTTCCGAAACGCGGCGGAGGCCTTCGCCGCCTACGACGCCGCGCACAAAAAGAGCGCCGCGTAGAAGAGGACGGACGACATGGCGAACACCTCCACCTTCGAGAAGGGCCCGCACTCCGATCCCTGGGTGCTCGGGGTCAAGTGCGCGAGCGCGATCACCGACACCCGCCTCGCCTACAAGCTGAGCACCACCGACCACGAGACGGTCGTGCTCTGCGGGGACAACGAGGCCATCGCGGGGCTCCCCGACCGCAAGGCCGCGGCGCTCGAGGCCTTCAACATCCGGATGGCCGGGCACCTCGTCGGCGTCTCCGACGGGTCCGGCGTCATCGCGATCAACGACCCGATCACCTCGGCCGCGAACGGGAAGCTCCGGAAGGCCGTCATCGGCACGGACCTCGTCCAGGCCTACGCCGAGAGCCCGGCGGCGGCCGTCGACGGCACCGCCTTCACCTTCCGCAAGGGCTTCTGAGGAGCACGCAGATGTCCACGACTCCCACCCTCTCCAACGCGCAGAGCCAGCTCAACCCCGAGGCGACCGGGATCACCGTCGACTACTTCGAGAAGGACGACCGCTGGATCAACCGGCGCATCGCCCCGGTCTTCCCGACGACGAAGCGGCGCGTCTCGCTCATGCGCTACCTCGCCGCCGACGCGCTCCCGACCGAGGGGACGCGGCTGACCCGTGCCTCCGGCGGCGAGGGCATCGAGCTCCCGACGCAGAAGCCGAGCCCCGTCGAGTTCCTCATCAACGGCGGGCAGCTGACCGCGATCGTCCCGCAGGAGGAGATCGACGAGGCCGAGGAGAACCAGAAGAACCAGCCGTTCAACGTCCGGGCGATCATGGCGGCCGGGTTCCTGAACCTCGAGATGGAGATGCGGGTCGCGCAGTATTTCCTGCCGATCGGCTCCTCGCGCTACCCCCTCGCCAACACGAACTTCCCCGCGGCGAACGTCGTCGCGGCGAGCGGCAACTGGGCGACCTACAACCCCGCCACCGACCGCGTCATCGGCAACGACGTGAAGGGGATCGCCGCGGCCTTCGACCTCCAGTTCGGCGTCAAGCCGAACTTCGCGGTCATCGACGACATCACCGACACCTTCTTCATGGACCAGCTCATGAAGGAGCGGAACACGTCGATCTCGATCGGGAGCTACAGCCAGGGCGGCGACCTGCTCCCGTCCGCGAACGGCATGCGGGTCCACGGCATGGAGATCCTCGTCCCCGGCTCGCGGAGCGAGGGCACCCCGGGCGACGCCGTCTACTCGCCGCAGCGCGCGTGGGGGACGTTCCCCTACTTCATCGTCGGCTACTCCCCGACGCTCGCGACGGGCGCCGAGTGGAACAAGGTCGGCGAGTGCTACGTCGCCCAGGCCGACTACCGCCGGCCGGGCAGCGTGCCCTTCCAGGCCAACCAGCAGCCCGACCCGCTCTTCGGCAAGAACCCCGTCCACCACATGTGGTGGGACTTCGAGCGGACCGAGCAGATCGTCAAGGCCGACCTGGTCATGGCGGTCGGGCCCATCCGCTAGGGGCTGCGGTGCGAGTCGAGATCGCCAAGCCCGTCAACCTCCACGGCGAGATCAAGCGCAGCGGCGTCGTGGAGGTCCCCGATCCGATCGGGCGGCACTGGCTCGCCACCGGTGCCGCTGTCGCGCCCGCCACCCAGAAGCCACCCGAGAAGGACAAGAAGAGCACCGAGAACGAAGCCGCCGCTGCCAGCGGCGAGAAGCAGAGGTCCTGACCATGAAAAAGCTCATCTCGGCGGCGGCCTTCGTGCTCGTCGCCCTCTTCCTCACCGCGCCGGCCCGGGCCGCGACGTGGGCCAAGGCGCTCGACGCGAAGACCACGTCCACGAACAGTGCCTTCATCCCGACCGGCGGGGCGAACAACCTCGAGGTCCTCGTCTACTCCGCGTCGACGTCAACCTCGTCCGTTCCCGTCCAGGTCTGCGCGCGCGCCGTCGCCGCGACCTGCGTGGCGATGACGACTGTCTCGAATACCACGTCGACCCCGACGTACGTGAACGGGCCGGCGTCGTCGTACCTCTACATCCCCGCGACGATCAGCGCCGGGACGGTGACCGTCGAATACTCGATGAACAGCGGCCCCAGGCTCACGGGCTGGAAGACGTTCGCGCAGTGGGGCGTGACGACGAGCACGACCGGGGACGTGTCCGTTGCCGCCGGTAAGGCCGCGGTCATCTCGAACAGCCTCACCCTCGCGGGGACCGACTCGACCACGATGACGTTCCCCGGGACGAACGCGACCGTGGCGCGAACTGACGCGGCGCAGACGTTTACGGGGGTCCAGACGTTCTCTTCGCCGATCGCCGGGAACACCGCGAACACCGTGACGGCGAAGGCGACGGACGGTGCGATCACGGCCGCCTGCGGAACGATCTACATCACGAAGGGGAGTGCGCTCGGCAGTTCGACTCTCGCGACACCGACGACGCCTGCCCAGGACGGCTACACGCTGCGCATCGTCTCGACGACGGCTTACGCACACGTGGTGAGCGTCGCAAGCGGGAAGGTCAACGGCGGCTCGAATACGACGATCACCTTCACGTCGGCGGCCATCGGCGACAGCGTGACGCTCCAGGCCATCGGAGGCGTCTGGTACGTCGTCGGTACCACCGGGACGATCACGGTCAGCTAACCCGCGGACGGCCGACCACCGGAGAAGAGATCAGATGAAAACGAAAGCGTTTCAGAAAACCGCTCTTGCCCTGGCGGCCGTCCTCTTTTCGCTCACCGCGCTCGCCGCGGCGCGCACGGTCACGATCTTCAGCGCCGTCTCGGCTGCCTCGGGCTCCTACACCGACGCGCAGGGCAACGCGGCCGAGCGCACGGCGGGCGCCGCGTTCGTGCGGATGCAGGTCTGCGGCACAGGGTTCAGCGGCACCGTCACCGCGAAGCAGGGCGCGCTCAGCACG
>ERZ761584.416-NODE-416-length-13828-cov-15.202425_pt1 | contig 13828 bp, 18 predicted proteins | sample MGYA00512168_ERZ761584 | MGnify/ENA primary metagenome ERZ761584 (study PRJEB28899, sample SAMN03785564) | bioreactor sludge metagenome | biome: EBPR Sludge; feature: EBPR Bioreactor; material: 0.22µm filtered reactor supernatant | place: Saint Lucia: Queensland...
CGATTTGACGGCTCGGGAGCGGCGCCTCGTGCGTCTCGCGATGGCGGAGCTCGAGGAGCGGGGCGGGGCTCGGCCGACGGATCGCGTCGCGGTTGAGCGGTGGGCGCGCGCGGTCGCGCTTGCGGAGAAGTCGTGGTCGATGGTGCCGGAGCACCTGACGGACGCGGGGTCGACGGGGCAGCTCGTGGTGCATCCGCTCGTGAAGCTCGCGCTCGACGCGGAGAAGGCGGCGTGCTCGTTCGAGACGCATCTCGGGCTCGACCCGCAGCGGCGGTACAAGCGTCCGCCGGGTCGCCCGTCCGGCGCGGTGAGCGCTCCTGACCGTGCGGCCGCGTCGCCGACGAGGCTGAAGGCGGTCACGTGACGGCGCTCGCGCTGGAGGCGCTGCGCGGCTACGCGCACGCGACGCGTGGCGAGCATTTCGCGTGGTGGTGTGAGACGCATCTTCGCCAGTCGATCGACGAGTGGGCGGGGTCGCCGCTCGCGCTCGAGGAGTGGCAGCGCGACTTCATGGACGAGGCGCTCGCGGTCGACGCGGACGAGGCTCCGTGTTGGCGGTCGGTCGCGCTCGTGGTGTCGCGGAAGAACGGGAAGACGGCGCTCCTCGCGGCGCTCGCGCTCTACACGCTGCTCGAGACGGACGGGTCGCCGGAGATCCTCCTCGCGGCGTCGAGCGACAAGCAGGCTGGTCGCCTGTTCGACGCGGTCGAGGCGTACGCCCGTCAGAACGCGGAGATCGCCGACCGGGTCGTGGTGCGCGCGTACATCGGCGAGATCGCGCGGGCGGACGGCGGCGGGAAGATCCTTCGCATGTCGAGCGACCCGAACCGGCTGCATGGTTACAACCCGAGCCTCGTGATCGTGGACGAGCTTCATGCGTGGACGACGCCGAGTCTGCGGAAGGCGTGGGCGGCGTTCACGACGGCGGGTGGTGCGCGGAAGCGCAGTCAGGTGTTCACGATCACGACGGCTGGCGAGGCGCAGTCGCGCGATCTGAGCATCCTCGGCCGGCTGATCGACGGGAACGAGCAGCGCGGCGAGGTGGAGCGCCGCTCGCCCGGCCTGACGATTTCGCGGAACGCCGCGGCGCAGACGCTCGTGTTCAACTACTGCGCGCCGACGCGCGACCCGTCGGACGTCGCCGCGATGAAGCTCGCGAACCCGGCGTCGTGGATCTCGACGGAGTATCTCGAGCGGCAGGCGGCGAACCCGGAGTTGTCGCCGAGCGAGGTGTTGCAGCTTCACGGGTGCGTGTGGGCGGACGCGGCGGACGCGTGGATTGCGCGCGCGACGTGGGACTCGGTCGCGGTGGACGGCCTCGTCGCGCCGGACGGGTGCGACGTGTGGGTCGGGGTGGACGCGGCGAACACGGAGGACTGCACCGCGGTCGCGTGGGCGTGGCGCGTCGACGAGGAGCGCGTCGGCGTGGCGTGTCGCGTGTGGGCGGCGAAGCATGGGAACGCGGCGCACGAGATGGCGTCGGGTGGCGTGGTGGACACGCGGTGCGTGATCCCGTTCATCGAGGAGCTCGCGGAGCGGTACTCGGTGCGCGAGGTGGTGTACGACCGGAACCGTTTCGAGGTGCCGGCGCAGATGCTGTCGGAGCGCGGGTTCGATGTCGCGGACGCGTGGACGCAGGCGACGAACAGGTCGCGCGCGTGGACGGAGTGGTACGGCGCGGTGACGAACGGCAGGGTCGCGCACGACGGGGATCGCGTGTTCGCGGAGCACGTGTGCGGCGCGCAGGCGCGGATGACGGACTTCGGGTGGAAGGTCGAGAAGCTGCGGCAGCGGCGCGCGCAGAAGATCGACGCGCTGGTCGCGGCGGCGATGGCGGCGTGGCGGTGCCGTGTCGCGGCGGTCCCGGTCGAGCCGTGGGTCGGTGCGTGGTGAGGCGGAGGGTGCGTGTGAGGGTTCACCTCGTCGGTGTCGAGCAGAGCCTCGAGGGGGTGCTCGTGGCGCGGCGGCGCGACCATCTCGAGCTCGCGGTGCCGCGCGTGCTGGTTTCGGAGGACGCGACGGTCGCGCTGGACGAGGCGCGGAGCGTGGTCGTGTTGCGTGACCGGGTGGCGTTCTACGAGGTGCTGCGATGATTCTGCGGACGTCGACGGGGGCGCGACGGGTCGAGTCGCGGAGCGCGGATTCGCTCGCGTACGCGCTCGAGCAGCTCGGGATGCAGACGCGTGGCGCGGTCGCGGTGGGCGCGTCTGAGCGCGGTGTGCGTGGCATCCCGGCGTTCGGTCGCGCGGCCGAGCTGAAGGCGAAGGAGATCGCTTCGCTCGAGATGGGCGTGTGGCGCGGCGACCTTCCGTATCGGGAGCGCGCCGCGGGGACGTGGCAGGGCCGCTTGTTCCGCGGACGGCCGAACGCGCAGCAGACGAGCGTCGACTTCAAGCAGACGATCGGGACGAGCCTCGTGTTCCGGTCGAACGCGTACGTGCTGCTGATGAGCGACCCGGCGACGGGGCGCGTGGTGGAGATGTGGGCGCTTCACCCGGACCAGGTCGCGCCGTACTGCTCGAACGGGAGGGTCGGGTACACGGTGCGGGTCGATCACGGGTTCGTCGACCCGTTCGGTCGGGGGCGCGCGGTGTACGACGTGTCGGCGGAGCAGATGGTGCATCTGCGGGACGACGCGGAGGGCGGGCTGCTGGTCGCGCCGAGCCGGGTGGAGCGGTTCGCGGCGGCGCTCGGCCCGATGGTGGATCGGCAGCAGCACGAGGCAGCGGCGTGGCAGAACGGGGCGCGGGTGAAGCTCGCGGTCGAGTTCCCGGCGGAGATGCCGCGCGAGAAGGCGATGGCGTGGCGCTCGTCGTTCGACGATGTGCATGGCGGCGCGTCGGGCCACCCGGTGATGGTGCTCGGCGGTGGCGCGCAGGTGAAGCCGGTCGGGATGACGATGCGTGATGCGGAGTTCGTCGCGTCGGCGCGGCTCGGGGTGGAGGAGTGCGCGCGGATCGTCGGGGTGCCGCTCAGTCTGCTCGATTCGGGCGTCACGCCGCCGCTCGAGCAGGAGTTGTCCCGCTGGTTGCGGTTCGGGCTGCTGCCCGAGCTCGTCAGGGTCGAGGCGGCGTTCAACGAGCATCCGGCGCTCCGCATGGACAGGGATCGCGGCGTCTACTTCGCGTTCGCGACGGAGACGTTCGTGCGTGGCGATGTGCTGACGGAGGCGCAGGTCATGCATATGCGGGTGCAGAGCGGGGTGCTGCTTGCCGACGAGGCGCGTGCGCAGCTCGGTCTCGATCCGCTGCCGGACGGGCTCGGTCAGATCCCGCAGATCGTGCCGGTTGGCGGCGCGGCGAACCCGGTTGCGCCGGATGCGGCGCCTCCGGTCGCCGACGCTCCGGTGGACGCTTCGCGGGCGCGACTCGCGGCTGCGGTGTTCGACGCGGCGGGCGCGATGGTGGACGAGGCGAACGCGGCGGCGGCTGCTGTTCGTCGCGACGCGGCGGAGCGGGAGGAGCGGGCGCGCGCGGACGCGCAGCGTGTCGCGGAGCGCGACGTCGTCGTGAACGTGCCGGCGCCGGTCGTGCATGTGGCGCCTGCCGAGGTCGTCGTGAACGTGGACGCGCCGGTGACGGTGGAGTGCAACCACGAGAAGCCGGAGCCGAAGGGTCCCGAGGTGAAGACCGTCACGTTCGCGAAGGACGCGCTCGGCAGGATCGTCGGCGCGCAGATCATCGAAGAGGAGTCTGACTAATGGCCGGGTCGAAGACCGACCTGCTCGAGAACGAGGTGCTTCGTCTGATGACGGGGCAGACGCTCGCCACGCTGTCGTTCCCCGTGACGCCGTACTTGGCGCTGTTCACGGTCGTCCCGACGGACGCTGCGGGCGGCACGGAGGTCACGGGGTCGTCGTACGCGCGCCAGTCCGCGGCCGGCAAGTTCGCCGCGCCGAGCGGCGGGTCGCTGACCCTGTCGACGGCGGTCGACTTCCCGACCGTCACCACGTCGTCGTACACGGTGGTGGGCGTGGCGTGCTTCGACGCGGTGTCGGCCGGCAACATGCTGTGGTGGTACGACGTCAGCAGCACGACGATCAACGTCGGAAGCTTCGCGCGCATCCCCGCGTCGACCGGCATCACGATCACCGAGGCGTAAGGCGATGGACGAGCGGTTCTACACGTACACGGCCGGGGTCGGGCTCGTCGAGGACGCCGACACGGCGTCGTCGCAGCCGGCCGAGGAGACGGAGTCGCGCCCGCTCTACCAGGGCGGCCAGCTCGCCGCGGCGGGGCTCGGCGCGGCGATGACGTGGAACGGCGGGAGCGTCCGTATCCGCGTCGCGACGGACGCGGACGCGGGCACGATCGACATCGGGGTGGTGGCGTAGGATGGCGAATCGTCGCTACCGCGCGCAGACGACCGCGGCGTTCTCGTACGCGGCGAACACCACGAAGACGCTCGTGCTCGTCGACGCGGCCGCGAACCGCGAGATCCGCGTGACGGAGTACGGCGTGAGCGCTGACGGCGTGACGGGTGCGGCGCTCGCGCTGCTCGTCGAACTGTGCCAGGTCACGATGGCGACGAGCGGCACGAACACGAGCATGACGCCGACGCAGGTGCGCGGGAAGACGGTCGCGTCGGCGCACACGGCGGCGCACTCGTACTCGGCCGAGCCGACCGTCGTCACGGTGATGTCGGCGACGTACATGACGCCGAATCAGCCGACGCTGATCGTGCAGCTCCCGCTCGGCGGGGAGATCGAGGGCGAGCTCGGCGCGGGCGTCGCGCTGCGTGTGACGAACCCGACGAGCGGTACGACGGTGAACGTGCGCGGCTATATCGAGTACGAGGAGTGCTAGCAGCGTGATCCTCGCGCGCGGGTTCGGGACGGCGGCGACAGCGCCGGACGTCGCGACCCTCAGCACGAACATCGCGGGGTCGTCGAGCGCGAACAAGACGGCGCAGTGGCCCGGGTCGGGCACGATCTTCCCGGGCGAGTTGATCGTCGCGTCGTGCGTGTTCCTGCTCGTGACGGGCGTGACGGTGAACAGCTTGACGGACAACACGGGGATCGCGTGGACGGTCGTCTCGCAGGCGCAGAACACGTCGGGCGGGTTCGCGGGGTGCGCGATCGCGTGGGGGCGCGCGGTCGCGCCGATCACGCGCAGCAACGCGTCGTTCACGTTCACGTGGGGCCTCTCGACCGCGGTCACGCAGTTCAACGCGCAGTTCTATCGGTGGAACACGGCGTACTCGGATGGTGGGATCACGGTGCAGCAGCACTCGACTCCGGCGACGGGGACGAGCACCGCGGTCGCGCTCACGAGCGCGAACACGCCGAACGTCGCGAGCACGAGGACGGCGACGGTGCTCGCGGCGGCGTGGGACTCGGCGAACACCGGGACGGCCGGCGGGTCGCACACGGAGCGGTACGACGGCGCCGTGTCGACGGGTCGCTACTACGGCGCGACGCGGCAGGATTTGGCGCCGAACACGGCGAGCGCGCCCGCGGCGACGATCGCGACGGCGGCGGCGAATTGGGCGGCGTGCGGACTTGCGATGACGTACCAGGTGCAGCGCAACCTGGCGCCGCGCGGACCCAAGAGCCGGCCTGCGGTGGCGACGGCGGGTAGGTTCTAGTGGCGCTCGGGCGTCGCAGGTTCACGCGCGCGGGCGTCTTCGCGCAGCCGCCGATCGCGTGGCAGAACGTCGTCCCGGACGGGTCGGTCGTCGGGTCGAGCGCGATTAGCGGTAGCGTCGCCGAGGTCGCGGGCGCGGCGAACGTCGACCTGCCTGCGGGCAGCGTCGTCGCGGCGAGCGTCGTCAACGGCGCGCTCACCGTCGTCGTGCAGCTCCCCGCCGGCACCGTCGCCGGGTCGAGCACCATCACGGGCGTCGTCGGCGCCGCAGGGTTCGTCTCGGGGTCGGTCGCCGGGTCGAGCACGATCAGCGGGTCGGTCGCTGCGACGAGCGCGCCGACGTCCGTCCCGGACGGCACCGTCGCGGGGTCGAGCACCGTCACGGGCGGCGCGCTCCAGACGATCACGCCGATCCCCGCCGGCAGCGTCGGCGGGTCGAGCAGCGTCAGCGGCGCCGTCGTGTACGGCGCGCACGTCTCCGGGACGGTCGCCGGGACGAGCGTCGTCGCCGGCGCCATCCTCGGCGTCACGCCGATCCCCGCCGGCACCGTCACCGGCTCGAGCACGATCAGCGGCGCTGTCGCCGCGACGACGCCGGCGACGACGATCCCGGACGGCACCGTCTCCGGGTCGAGCACGACGAGCGGCGTCGTGCTCGGCGGCGTGCCCGCGCCCGCCGGGACGGTCGCCGGGTCGAGCACCGTCAGCGGCGCCGTCAGCGCGATCGCGGCGACGCCCGCGCCCCTCCCGGACGGCACCGTCGCGGGGTCGTCGACGATCGCGGGCACCGTGTTCGCGACGTTCGCGGCGGAAGGCGGCTCCGACTCGTACGTCGTCCCGACCCCGTTCTACGCCCCGCAACCGGACGACGACCTCGAGGTCGTCGCGCTCACCCTCCTCCTCGCCTAACTGGAGATCCCGAAGATGCGCATCGACACGCCCGAGACGGGCGCGCTCCGCCGCGTCCTCGTCGCCCCGATGCGGAGCGTCGAGGTGCGCGACTCGACCGGCACCGGCGACGGGTCGTGGACGATCGGCGGGTACGCCGCCGTGTTCAACCAGGAGACGACGCTGTACGACGGCGCGTACTCGCGGGTGCGCGAGGTCGTCGCGCCCGGCGCGTTCTCGCGCGTGCTGCGCGAAGACCCACTCGTCCACCTGAACTTCGGGCACGACATGCAGAGCGCGATCGCGAGCACGCACGTGCGCGCGTCGAGCGGCGCGCTGCCGGTCGGCGGGCTCGAGCTCGCAGAGGACGAGCACGGCCTCCGGTTCTTCGCGCGCGTCGACGCGAACGACCCGGACGCGATCCGTCTCGCCGCGAAGATGCGCGCCGGTGTCGTCGACCAGGCGTCGTTCGCGTTCACGATCCGCGCGGAGGACGAGTTCTACACGCGCACCGACGACGGGCGCGACGACGCGCTCTACACGATCCGCGAAGTCGGCGACCTGTACGACGTGTGCGCGTGCGCGCAGGGCGCGTACCCGCAGACCACGAGCTTCATCCGTAGCGTCTACCGCGCCTCGTTCTCCGAGGCGTTCGACGAGGTCGCCGCGCACCCGCGCGGGGCCGCCAGCATCGCGCCCCTCGGGGCGGGTGCGAGTGACCACGTCGCCTCCGGGGGCGGGTCGGTGTCCACGACCTCGACGGCTGCGCAGCTCGCGAAGCTCCGCGCGCGCGCCCGCCGGTCGAGGCTCCTCATCGACACGCCAAAGGAGGCGTGAGTACCGATGGACGAGAAGTCCCTGCGCGCCCGCTACAACGCGGCCGTGCGCGCGCTCGAGGCGGCGGACGCCGCGATCGACGCGCTCCCCGACGACGCCGACGCGGACACGATCGCGCTGGCCGAGCAGAACCACAAGGACGCGGTCGGCGAGGCCGAGCGCGCCAAGAACAGCCTCGACGCGCACGAGGCTCGCGAGCGCGCCCGCGCCGCGTTCAAGCCGCTCGCCGAGGACGGCGAGGAGAACAAGCGGCACGCCGTCGCGAAGGGCGAGCTGCGCGACGAGCCGGTGTACCGGCCCGGCGTGCGCTCCTCGTTCTTCCAGGACGCGTTCCGCGCCACGTTCCAGGCCGACTCGGCCGCGGGCGAGCGCCTCGCGCGGAACCGCTCGCAGGTGCTCGAGGGCGCCGAGTACCGCGACGTCGACACGAGCGCGTACGGCGCCCTCGTCGTGCCGCAGTACCTCACCGACCTGTTCGCGCCGTACAACCACAAGGGGCGCCCGTTCGCGAACGCGGTCACCTCGGTGCCGCTGCCCGACAAGGGCATGACCCTGAACATCCCGCGCCTCACGACCGCGACCGCCACGGCGATCCAGGCGACGGAGAACGCGGGCGTCCAGGAGACGAACCTCGACGAGACGACGCTCGCCGTGAGCGTCCGCACGATCGCAGGTCAGCAGGACGTGTCGCGCCAGGCGATCGACCGCGGCGAGATGATCGACACGATCACGTTCGCCGACCTCGGCGGGCACTACGCGCAGACGCTCGACACGCAGATCATCACCGCGGACGGCACGAGCGGCACGATCCTCGGCGTCCTCAACACGTCGAGCATCAACGCGATCACGTACACCGACGCGTCGCCGACCGTCGGCGAGCTCTACCCGAAGCTGCTCGACGGCATCCAGCAGGTCAACACCGCCGTCGGCGGCATCGGCATGTGGGCCGACCTGATCGGGATGCACCCGCGCCGCTGGGGCTGGCTCTGCGCCGCGGTCGACTCGCAGTCGCGCCCGCTCGTCGTCCCGAACGCGCAGGCCCCGATGAACGCGTCGGGCGTCGGCGCGACCGCCGGGTACGGCGAGGTCGGCACGCTCGCCGGCCTCCCGGTCGTCCTCGACGCGAACATCCCGACGAACCTCGGTGGTGGCGCGAACGAGGATCGCATCATCATCACGTCGCGCCGCGCGAACCTGCTGTTCGAGCGGCCGGGCGACCCGTCGCAGCTCCGCTTCGAGCAGACCGGCGGCGGCAACCTCACCGTCAAGCTCGTGCTCTTCGGGTACGCCGCGTTCACCGCGGGCCGCTACCCGACCGCGACGAGCGTCATCTCGGGCACCGGCCTGGCGACCCCGACCTTTTAGGTAGGTCGCATCTAAGTCGGACTCGGGGAGGGGCTTCGGCCCCTCCCCGAACCCTCTACATGAACCTGAGGAACCAATGACGGACGAGCAGAAGAACGCCGAGATCGCCGCGCTGCGGCGCGAGCTCGCGGGGTACGAGGCGCGCGGCCTCGCCGACCGCGCAGCGCTCGTCCGCGCGCGCCTCGCCGCGCTGGCCGGCGTCCCCGCGCCGGCCGAGCCGAAGCGGGGACGCGTGACGTCGACGAGGCTGCGCCAGTCCGGCGCGGAGACGCGGTAGTGGCGTCGTACGACCTCTGCACCGTCGCGCAGGCGAAGACCGACCTCGAGCTCGTCGACACGCGGTACGACGCGCTGATCGGGAGCCTCGTGAGCACGGCGAGCCTCGCGATCAACCGACGCTGCCAGCGCGAGTTCGCCGGGCAGACGAACAGCGTGGCGCGCGACGTGCGCGCGACCGGGCGGTGGGTCGACCTCGCGCCGTGGGACTTGCGCAGCGCGACAAGCATCGTGCTCGACCCGGCCGGCGACAACACCACCCTCACGACGAGCGACTACCAGCTCGTCGCCGCGCCGAACGCGGCAGGGACGAGCATCGCCGTCGAGTTGTCCCGCTACGTCGCGCTCCCGAACGCGCTCGACAAGTTCGGCGCGTACATCGTGCGCGTCACCGGGAACTGGGGCGCGTGGACGACCGCGACCGTCCCTGACGACGTGCGGCGCGCGTGCATCGTCACGGTCGGCGCGTGGATGGATCGCGCGGTCGCGGAGTACGGCGTCGACACCGGGGACGGGCGGAGCGTCGGCATCGCGAGCGCGGGGACGTGGGCGATCCCCGGCGCCGCGTGGACGCTCCTCCAGTCGCATACGAGGGCGACGGTCGCGTGAGCAGCAGTACCGCTCCGGCGGTGAAGGCGGCGCTCGTCGCGCTCCTCGCCGACGCGCTCGGCGGCGTCGCGGTCGCGTACGGCCCTCCGCCGCCGGGCGTCCTCGCCGGCAGGGAGTTCGTGTGGGTCGGCGCGATCACGCACACGCAGGCCGCGGCCGCGCTCGGCCGGCGGCGCCGGTCGGACGAGTACGAGATCGAGGTGGTGTGCGACGTGCGCGGCGCCGACCGCGCCGACCACCAGGAGTTGACGGAGCGCGCGTACGAGCTCGCTGCGGCGGTGGAGGACACGGTGCGCGATTGGGAGCCGCAGACCGCTGTGGCGGGCGCGATCCTCGTCGAGGTCGTCGGGATGGTGCTCGCCGAGGGGTTCGTCGGCGAGTCGGCGAACCGCGCGTCGCGCGTGACCGTGAGTCTTCGAACCACGACCCGAATCTAACACTCGACTAGAGGCTGAGACTGATGGCTGATGTGAGGTACGTCGGGCCGCACGACGGCGTCGAGGTTCCGCTCCCGAGCGGACTCGTCGCGCGGTGCGAGCGGGGCGGGACGATCGTCGTCTCGGACGACGTCGCGAAGGGGCTGCTCGAGCAGCCGACCAACTGGCAGCCTACCAAGGCTGCCGCGAAGAACGCCGAGAAGGCGTAGGAGGGCTGACGCATGGCGATCCGCTCCGGCCTTGACGGCCAGTTCGGGATGGTCGCGGAGTCGACGTACGGCACGTACGTCGCGCCGACCCGCTTCCTCGAGATCGTGGACGAGAGCCTCGACCTCGTGCAGGAGAACATCGAGAGCGCCGGCATCCGCGCGTCGACGCGCGTGCTGCGCAGCGACAGGTACGCGCGGAACGCGAAGGGCGCGACCGGGACGACGAGCTTCGAGGTGCAGTCGAAGGGGTTCGGACTCCTCCTGAAGCACGCGCTCGGGCAGAACACGATCACGACGCCGGGCGGTTCGACGCCGCGCGACCACACGTGCATCCTCGCCGACCCGCACGGCCTGATGTGCACCGTGCAGATCGGGCGGCCCGACGTGAGCGGCACCGTCCAGCCGTTCTCGTACCTCGGCGGGAAGGTCACCGGGTTCGAGTTCTCGAACGACGTCGACGGCGCGCTGATGCTGTCGACCGACTGGGACTTCCAGAGCGTCACGACGGCGCAGAGCCTCGCGACCGCGTCGTTCGCGGCGAGCACCGAGCTCCTCTACTACTCGGGCGGGTCGGTCACGGTCGGCGGGTCGAGCGTGAACGTGAAGGACATCACGATCAAGGTGGACACCGGCCTCGACACCGAGCGGTACTTCATCCGCAACTCGACGAGCAAGCTCGAGCCGGAGATCGCGAAGCTCGCGGAGATCGAGGGCGAGATGACGGTCGAGTTCACCGACCTCACGCAGTACGCGCGCGTGACCGGGTCGACGGCGACGGTCGTCGCGCTGTGGGAGGGGTCGACGATCGAGACGACGTACAAGTACGGCGTCCAGATCACCCTTCAGGCGTGCCGGTTCGACGAGGGCACGGTGAACCTGAAGGGCGCGGAGATCCTCGAGCAGAAGCTGAAGTTCAAGGCGCTGTACGACGGCACGAACCCGCCGATCAGCGTGCGCTACCGCACGACTGACACGACCGCGTAGTGGCGGACGTTGTTCGGGTCGAGGGGCTGGACGCGCTCGTCCGGTCGTTCGGCAGGGTGAATCGGAAGGCTGCTGGGCAGGTGCGTAAGGAGATGCGCACGGGGATCGGTGGCGAGTTCGTGCGTGACGTGAAGTCGCGTATCGAGGGGCTCGGGCTCGTGCGGAGCGGGAAGCTCCGCGCGAGCATCCGCCCGGCGGTGAAGGGGTCGACGCTCGTCGTGCGCTCCTCCCCGCCGCTCCGCCCCGGCCGGCGTTCCGCGATGGGCTACGCCGCGATCTACGAGTACGCGAGCCCGCGCCCGTACCTCGGCCCGACGCTCGACGCGTGGCGCGACTCGGGGAAGGTCGAGACGGAGTTCAACGAGTTCCTCGACTGGGTGGAGAAGGAGTTCGCCGCATGAGCGGAACCCCCGTGATGACGCTGCGGTTCACGATCGACGAGCAGCCGTTCGCGCTCCCGATCTGCGACGACTCGACGCTCGGGTTGACTCCGCGCGAGCACATGCGGATCACGACGATCTGCGGTATCCGCGGGATCGTGAACCTGACGAGCGCGATCGAGGCGTTTGACGTTGCGGCGTTGACGGCGCTCGCGATCGTCGCGGCGGAGCGCGCGGGCGCGAGGCCGGACGTGGACGCGATCCTCGATGGGAAGTCGGCGTTGTCGTTCGACGCGGACGTCGCTGGCCCTCCTCCCGTCGTCGAGGCGGAGGCGAGCGACTCCGTTTCGACGAGCACCCTCGAGGCTATTGGGAGCCCGTCCTAGCGCGCGAGTACGGCATCGCTCCGTGGCGGATGGTTGACCTGTCCGCTGCGGAGTACGAGGCGATCGTGGACGACCTGAAACAGATGGCGAAAGCGCAGACCAGCAGTGGCTAGTCGTACCGTCGAAGTCAAGATCCTCGCCGACGCGTCGAAGCTCGAGAAGGGGTTCGCTCGCGCCGAGCAGCGCTCCTCGAAGTTCGGGCAGCGGATGGGGAAGAGCGGCGCGAACCTGAAGAAGTTCGGGATGGTCGCTGCGGGTGCCGGGGTCGCGGTCGGCGGCGCGCTCGTGCTCGGGTTGAAGTCGAGCGTCGAAGCGGCGATGGAGGCGGAGAAGTCGCAGGCGAATCTGCGCTCCGCGTTGAAGAACGTCGGGTCGGACACGCCGAAGGTCAGGGGTCAGATCGACACGATGGTGTCGAGCCTGACGAACCTCGGCGGGTGGGACGACGAGGACTTGCAGGACGCGTTCGCCGACCTTACCCGCACGACGGGCGACGCCGGCAAGGCGATGCAGAGCATGGGGCTCGTGAGCGACCTCGCGCGGGCGAAGAACATCTCGCTGTCGCAGGCCGCGAAGATCGTCGGCCGGGTGCAGAACGGCAACACGGGCATCTTGAAGCGGTACGGGATCGAGTTGCGGAAGGGCGCGACGGCGCACGACGCGCTCGCCGCGATGCAGAAGAAGTTCGGCGGCGCCGCGAAGGCGTATGGCGACACCACGGCCGGCCAGATCGACAAGGCGAAGGTCGCGTTCGGCAACTTGAAAGAGTCGATCGGCGCGCAGCTCCTCCCCGCGATCGGCGCGGGCGCGCAGAAGATGGCGGAGCTGTTGAACAAGTACGGCCCGATCGTCGCGGAGAAGCTCGGCGCTGCGATCAAGTGGGTGAAGGCGCACTGGCCGGAGATCAAGCAGAAGATCAGCGAGGTGATGGAGGCGCTCGAACCGATCATCCGCCCGGTGCTCGACAACATCAAGCAGGTCTTCGGGTTGTTCCAGGCCGTGCTGAACGGTGACTGGTCGAAGGCGTGGCAGCGCGTGAAGAACATCTTGAAGAACAGCCTGACCGCGCTGTGGAACTACATGAAGTTGATCTACCCGAAGATGGGCGCGGCGGCGCTCGCGATCGGTCGCGCGATCCACGAGAAGTTCAAGGAGCTCCTGCCGAAGCTTCTTCCGGCGCTCCGGTCGGCGCTGGAGGCGGTGTGGAACAAGGTGAAGGAGTACGCGCCGAAGGTGGGGGCGGCCGCGCTCGAGATCGGTAAGCAGCTGTTCAACAAGATCCGGGAGAAGGCGGCGGAGGTGCCGGGGAAGGTCGGCGCGCTGCTCGACCAGGTGCCCGGCGTGATCCGCGGCGCGGCCGGCGCGATCGGGAGCGCCGCGCTGAGTATCGGGTCGACCGTCGCGAGTCACATCCTGAGCGGGATCGGCGACATCGGCGGGCGGATCGCGTCGAAGATCCGCGACGGGGTGAACTCGATCCTCGGGCGGGTGAACAGTCTGAGCATCCCCGGGCTCGATCTGCGGACGCCGTCGTTCACGATCCCGACGCCCGGCCCGATCCCGGATATCAGCGTGCCGAGCGTCGGTGTGCGCGCCGGGCCGTGGGATCTCCCGAACCTGCCGTACCTCGCGCAGGGCGGTATCGTGCGGCGTCCGACGCTCGCGATGATCGGCGAGGCCGGCCCCGAGGCCGTCGTGCCGCTGTCGCGCGGCCGCGGCGGCGTCGGCGGGGTGACGGTGATCGTGAACGTGCAGGGCTCGGTGACGAGCGAGCGCGACCTCGCCGAGAGCATCCGCCGCCAGCTCGTCCGGTACGGGCAGCGGAACCTCACCACGGGGATCGTGTAGCGTGGCCGCACCGGCGTGGTGGCC
>ERZ761584.417-NODE-417-length-13769-cov-4.566283_pt1 | contig 13769 bp, 23 predicted proteins | sample MGYA00512168_ERZ761584 | MGnify/ENA primary metagenome ERZ761584 (study PRJEB28899, sample SAMN03785564) | bioreactor sludge metagenome | biome: EBPR Sludge; feature: EBPR Bioreactor; material: 0.22µm filtered reactor supernatant | place: Saint Lucia: Queensland...
GAATACTACCGCGGAATCACGGACGAGCAGGTTGATGAAGTCGCGGCCCGCGTGTGCGTCTGGCATTTGCTGATGGGGCTTGGGCCGAACGCCTTTGTTGACTGGAATGAAGGTGCGTTTCAGAGCGTGAGCGACCGGATGTTTTGGGATCGCGTGTATTCCAACATGGCCCATGAAGACGAACACGAGCCGGTTGGCAGTCAGGAGGATTCATGAACTGGTTTCTCGAATCGCCGACGTTGCTGTACGACTTGATTGCGTTTTTCTTTCGACGCAATTCGGACAACGCATTTGCCATCTGCGCTCACGCGACGACGTACATGGACGCGAATCAACTCAGGGACACAGGCGACTATTTCAAGTCGTTGGCTGACAACAGAGCAGCCGGGCGACCGGCGGGAGGGGTGGGATGAGTGAGGCAGCGTCATCAGGATTGTTCGCTGATTTCAAGCCCGAAAGCGGAGCGATCATCAGCCCGTGCGGTCAGTACCGTTACCATCTTTGGAGACGGTGGGACGATTGCCTGCCCACAATGGTTTTCGTGATGCAAAACCCGAGTACGGCGGACGCCACGGAAGACGACCCGACGATTCGCCGGTGTATCGGTTTCGCCAAGCGTGAAGGCTGCGGCGGCATCAGCGTTCGGAACGTGTTCGCCTTGCGAGCAACAGACGAGCGTGAACTTCTGAAGCACGCCGACCCGTTTGGCCCCGAAAACGAAGCCTACCTATTGCAGTCGCGACAAGTGAGTATGATGACAATACTCGTCCTTGCGTGGGGAACGCGGTTCGGCGGGAAGCGGCTCGACCATTGGTACAACTTCGCGCTGTCGTGCTTGCGTCAGCAGAGCCCCTACTGCCTTGGGAAGACTCGGGAGGGGCATCCACGGCATCCGCTGTTTTTGCGAAACGATCAGCCGTTAGTTCGGTTCTGACAATGCCCCGCCAGCAACGCCGGTAACTGGCGGGATGGAAACCGGCAACACAAGGGAGGACGATCGATGAAAGCGAAAGAGTGCAAGGGCTGCGGCAACGAAAAGCCTGAGTACGTCAGCGAGTGCCCGGAATGCGGGACGGACAAATGTAATCGCTGCGATGCGGGCGACGACGTTGAATGTGGGAACTGTCCCACTGACGACGAAGAAGAGTAACCCACACCGGAGACGGGGCGTGCACGGCGACACGCAATGACGGAGTAGGCCAGCATGGCTGCAACTGTGGCCAGACCGATACGCCGCAAGGCTGGTAGTTCGCTGGACCGGGTTCGACTCCCGGCGTCTCCGCTGAATGAGAGGAGTAAGGGATGGATGACTTTCTATTACAGCCGCTGGCTTCGATGCCAGTTCATTGTGAAAAGTATTTTTGTAAGACCACGTTCGCAGGGTGGAGGAGAACGCACAAAAAGAGTCGAATTGCAAAGAAGTGGAGGAAGAAGTACGGGGCAACGTACAAGTGTTTTGGTCATGCAGTTCGGTTCAATGGTACGCTCGTTGTTTGCCCGTGCGTGATGAAGGAGATTGACAAACTGGAACACCGAGGTGTGATGAAATTACTTAAACATCCGCCAATGCAAACTATCACAGCAATGTAACTGGGATCACGAAAGGATGCACATGACCAGAGAACAAACGATAGCGGCCCTCGATCAGAAAATCCATCAGGTGAGCCAGGAGCTTGTCTGGTTGCAGGCCATGCGGCAGTTAATCGGTGCCGCGCTGGGAAAAGGCAGTGCCGGCGTCTCGGCGCCGGCGGAACTGCTGGCGGGGGTGGAGTGATGCTGACCCACTGGATCGGACGCCGCCTTGTCGCGGCCGGGGGGATGGGGTGAGTCGTGATTGATATTCGGCAAGGAGATTGCGTTGAACTCATGCGTGCGATCTTCGAATCGGTGATCGAAGAAATCGAGGCGTCGATCCGTCGGCAAGAGACGGACCGCGAAACGGCGGCGGCCAACGAGAGGAATATCGCAGCGATTCCGGCGCTGTGCCGTGGCGAGGAAGTGACATGCGCGTTGCACGTCAGCCAGCCGATTCGGGAGCTTGTGGGCGAGTTGAAGCGACTTCGCGGCAGCGGAAATCAGACTCTATCAATCGACGAATTAACGGAACGATTCTATGTGGTCAGGAAACAGCGGAATCAACTCATCGCTGCTATTCAGAAAATTGGTCGATGGACGAACGGACCCGAAGTGAGTGGCGAATGTCTTCACAACATCGCGCGCATCATCGAAGGGGTTCGCAAAGACGTTTTGGAAGTGAAGGACTGACTGTTCCCCGCCAGCGATGCCGGTAACTGGCGGACACGACCACCGGCGACACAAGGGAGGGAGAGGGGATGATAGCTATGGGAGCGAAAGAGTGCATGGTTTGGTGGAATCAACACCGCTTCATTCCTGTCAGTGGCAAGGTCGTTGCGGAGAACGCAACCTATTTCGCCATTGAGATAGGTGACGAAATCGTGGTGAAGAGAAAGTGCGAGGTTTACCTGACAATGGATGAGGCGAAGGTGGCGGCGATGAACTTAATTATCACTGAAATCGCGGCGCTGACGAGACGAATGAACGAATTGACTAAACCGGCCGAACAGTAACACCCACGGAGACGGGGCGGGCACGGCGGCCCCGATGAAACGAGGACAAGCGATGAAGTGGCAACCAATCGAAACGGCACCGAAGGACGGGAGCGCATTGTTTGCCGCATGGGAAAACGTCAGTGGTGTTTGGCAACTTGCAGAAGTCCGCCGCGACGTTCATTACCAATGCTGGCGGGACTGCACATTGAGAATCCTCTACCCGACGCACTGGCTCGAAGGGTTTGAATTCCCGGACACGAAAGGGGTGTGCAAGTGAGTGATAAAGAAGCTGCGATCAATTGGACGAAACTGTGGATTGACAGTGAGTTTAGTTCAGAGAGAACGCGCACTATCGCCCGTTACATCCTCTCCACTGTCAACGCCGACCCTCCACAGTCCGTAGTCACGCTGACGCTGGCCGACTATGAGGCACTGAAGGCGTGGGCGGAGGGCATGTTCGCGAAGGCGACTCTGACGGCGTGGTCGGAGGCGAATGAGTTCACGGTGCAGGTGGTGGAATTTCTGAGAGAGTTTTGCGGCTTCGATCACAATCTAGTTCCTATCGAAGTTTATGACAAAGCCGCCGAACTGATCGACCAATGGGACCGCAGGCGAGAGCGGCTGACGGAGGACGCGAAGTGAGCATTTACATCGACGAAGGCACTGCCGAGAAGCCGAAGCAGACCTGCCCATCGTGCAAGTGCGACATGACCGGCAAGCCGCAAGGTGGGATCGGTCGGACGTGGTTCTGCCTGCCATGCTACGAAAAGCATTCCAAGGTACGGCTGGAACGGATGCGGAGTGATTTGGCGGGCCAGGACCGACTGCGGATTTACTGGAAACAGATTCGAGAAGCGATGGCCGAACGCGACAAGATTCGCACGGAAACAGCGGACGTTATTCGGCAGCGACAAGAGGCGGCCGTTGCCAGCGTCAAGGACGAAATCAGTCGCATGAGTTTCTGGCAGCGGCTCAAGATGCTGTTCAATCCGTAGGGGGAATCCTAGTGCTGACTTCGATCCTGTTTCTCGCCATCAGTGCAGATCCGGCACCACTGCCGACGTTCACGCCGGGGGCCGTGATCTACCTCACGGAACCGATCCGGATTACCGAGGCCCGAGACAGGATCATCGACGGTCAGAACGCGCTCATCATCTACGACGGGCCGGCCGACGCGCCCGCGGTCATCGAACTGTCCAGCGTTCTGAACTGCACCGTCCGGAACTTCCGGATCGTCGTCAACACCGGGGCGGGCGCCGCCGTCCTGCTGACGAACGCGCCGGGCAAGGTGGGTTCGACCGGCTGCCTGATCGAAAACGTCATGGTCCGGTACGCGAACGGCGAGCCAGGCCCGAGGGTCGCGTTCGCGATCGATTCCCTCGCCTTGGGCGGTGCCGACGCGAACAACGACCTGCACACGCTCCGGAATTGCGGGTCGAACAATCACGCGGACGCCGCGATCTACCTTCGCGGGACGCAGGTTCATCAAATCGTGATCGACCGGTTCAACGGGGTCGATTACGGCAACCGCCGCGGCTACGGGATCGTCGCCGACGGAAGCGGGTACTTCACGGTCCGGGATTCGTCGTTCGGGTCGAACCAATGCGACATTCTCAGCCGTGGCAGCGAAACACGGATCGTCGTTGACGTTCAATTCGGAGCATTCCAACCAGTACGTCCACAACTCACGCACCGGAGCGGAATCGTTTCAATCGCATTCCAACGTCCGCTGGGACGGCGAACCGCAGCCCGGCGTCCCCGTGGCCGACCTCTGGGGCGAAGGACCGTTCCGGTTCTGCAACGGCTACCTCGCGGGGATCAACGGCGTGCAGCCGACGATGCGGTTCGGGCACTATTCGCAACAGGTCGGCGAGAGGTTATCCGTCATGCCCGGCTGGGTTTCCCTCGACGGTTGGCAGCTTGTCACGCACGCGGAGACGGCGCCGACCGGCCCCGACGTGCAGATCCCCGCAACGTGGACGCTCCACAATCACGGCACAAGCCAGCGGATCGTGAAGTCCTACCCGTGGGTCCGGAAGCCGCTCAAAATCCAGAAGTACAAGTAGCCAAAACCATGGGGAGAACGTGGGGATGTCGCTTGTATCGCCCGTGTCGGCGGCATACCTGCGGTGCCTACATTTCTAGGCAGTTCCGCACATTCCCGGTCAACAAAACTGGACAAATAGCCAGTCTGATGCGGTGAGGTGGCCGTCATACGTTTTCCTTCGGCGATTTCTTCGATCCAATGTATCACCATTTCCGGACGCTCCGCGTCATTAACGACGACCGGATCGCCCCGCTGGGCGGTTTCCCGTCCCACCCGCACCGGGATATGGAAATCGTCACGCACGTGCTTTCCGGCGAACTCGAACACAAGGACAGCCTGGGCAACGGCGAAGTGATCCGGGCCGGGGAATGGCAGCGGATGACCGCGGGGACGGGCGTGATTCACAGCGAATTCAATCCGTCCGGCGTGCACTCGACGCACCTTCTGCAAATCTGGATCATGCCCGAACGGAAAGGTCTGACACCGGGTTACGAACAGAAAGCCTTTCCGGCCGACCGGGGACGGTGGCAGGTTGTTGCCTCGCGCGACGGCCGGGAGGGTTCGCTCACAATCCATCAGGATGCGACGATCCTGAACGCCCATTTGGAAAAAGGGCAAACGGTCCGGTACGAACTGGCCGGCGGACGCGGCGGCTGGCTGCACGTGGCCACGGGGAATGTCACCGCCAACGGCCTGACGCTGAAAGCCGGGGACGGTCTCGCCATCGAACGCGAACCCGGTCTGGCGGTGACGGGTCTGGACGATACGGAAGTCCTGCTGTTCGATCTGGCTTAGTTCCCCGATCACCGGTTGACGGGGCCGCGGGCCGGACCTAAAACCAAGGAACCTAGGTTTCCGCCTGATCAACGGCCCTGTCGTCTAGAGGCCTAGGACACAGCCCTTTCAAGGCTGGGACCGGGGTTCGAATCCCCGCAGGGTCAATGGAAACGCAGCGAGGTCCGGCAGATGCCGGACCTCGCTTTTTTACCCCCCATCATTACCGACTGACCGCCGCCATGAGCTGGCCATCCGCAACGACCGTGAATTCCGGTTCGATCTGATTCGGCGAACCCGGGGACAACCGGTCAACCGGCTGGCTTCATTTTGTCGGAAATGTATGAAATCGCACTTATCACCCTAAGCCGTTCCGGGACAAGAGATTCCACCCGGCAATTTTCATGGAGATCATGCGAGTTTTGCAACCGGCGTGGGGAGAGCGTGGGGAGAGCCCCAAAGGGATTCCGCTGCCTGCGCCGCGAGTTCCTGCATCACCGGCAGGGCATGGGCATAGACCCGCAGCGTCAAGGCCGGGTCTTCGTGGCCGAGCCGGTCCGCGATCACCTTGATGTTCACGCCAGCCTGCAGGAGCAACGTCGCGGACGTGTGCCGGAGATCGTATTGCCGGATTTTCCGCACCCCGGCCGCCGCCACGGCCGCCTTGAACGTCTTCGAGGCGAAGTTGATCCGCAGCCAGCCGCCGGACGGACCCGGGAAAACGAGATGAGACGTCTTCGGCAGGTCCGCCAAGGCCGCCCGCGTCGATGGGCTCAACAGCACGACCCGCCGCCCCTTCTTCGTTTTCGTGTCCTTTTCCCGCACGGCGACGGCTTTCCCCTGATCTTCCACCGATCGGACGATGCGTACCAGGCCCGTCGAGGCGTCGTAATCGTCCCATTTCAGGCCGATGGCTTCCCCGGGACGGCACCCAGAATCGAGCAGGAAGCGGAAATACGCCGGGAACGGGGTTTCGAGCGTATCGGACACCGCGAGGAACTGACGGCATTCCAGAGCGTTCCACGCCTGCATTTCCCGGTGGGGCGACTTCGGCCGCGGCACCCGGCCGGCCGGATTCGAGCCCAACAGGCCCGACTTGACCGCCGTGGCCATCATGGCCCGGATCGTCAGCCCGACTTTCGAGAGTTGGGACGCATTCGCACCATCCTTGCGGACCCGTTCGTACAGGTCGATCACCGATTCCGGCGTAACTCCGGAGATCCGTTCCTTGCCCAGATGGGGCAGAATGAACCGGTCGAGGAAGGTTTTGTACCACCGGTGCGTTGCCGGTTCCACGGACAGGGCTTTGAGGGACAGCCATTTTGCCGACCAGTCGGCCACGGTCATCTTGGACGACGCGACGAGCCGCCCTAGGGACTTTTCGGTCTGGTTGTCCCGGAGCCAGTCGAGGGCGTCGGCCTTCGCGGCGAACGTCTTGGAAATGCGGTCCCGGCGACCGGTTGCCGGATCGGTCTTGAGGACGACGACGGCCCGCCAGCGGCCGGACGGGAGTTGTTCGACGCCGCCTTCCCCGCGGCCCCGACGTTTCGGCATGGCACCGTTCCCCATGCGGAACCGGTGACGGTAGCCGACGGGCGGACGTCCGGCAACAAAAAACGCCCCCGGAGTGATACCGGGGGCGTCCCGTGACGGGCGCGAACTGGTGTCCCTAACCGAATCCGTGCCCGTCACTCCCGACCGGGCGGAACGGTTGGCGCCCGGCCAGTTCTCGAGAATGTCGCCCGGCGCCGGGTGGCGTATCCCGACTGTGAGGATCACCCCCTCTCACGAGGAAGATGTCCCGGCGCCGGGTGGATCACGTCGTCGGCGGAGCCGGCGGCCGGATGATCGAGATGAACTTTTCGATGGCGGCAATGAGGTCCGGCAGGGCCGCGATGATGGCGAGCAGCAGCGGCAGCCACGAGGACCGCACCTTGATCCCACGCTGTTTCAGCAGTTCGAGCGCCTGACGCAGCCGTTCGCCGGTCAGGCCGCCAAACGCTGCCGCATGGAAGGCGTCATCTCCATAATCGTCTTCGAGTTCAATGTCGAAAGTCATAGCCAGCACCTTTTCCGGAACCCGCCGGATCGGTTGTGTCGTCAGCGGCCCGGATTCTTCAGGGCCACGAGCAGCACGAAAAAGAACACGACGCACACGACGACGAACAGGAACGACCAGAAATCCGGTTCGTCTTCCTTGTCGATGATTCGCATGGCTACCTCCCGACCGGAGGACAAATACCGTTCGGTCAGGGCACCCGCTGGCCCGGGAACGCCGCTTTCGGCCAAGGCCAGGCGATGCCCCGGTGAGCGTCGGCCCGGCCAATGTTTTCGTCGCCGTGGATGATCCAAGTCCCGTCGATGCGGATATGGGCATGGCTCCCCGGTGGGACGACCCGACCGGCGGCCTTCACCGGTGGCGGGTCAGGCGTTGGCTGCCGGACCGGAGGCGGATCGGGAGTTTCCGTCGCCATCGCCACCATGGCAAGAATCGCGAACATCCGGGCTTCCCCCTCATTGCGAAACGGGGCCGGGGTCAGGCGTCAGGGCATTCGCCAACATGATGCCGCTGACCGCACCCGGCCCGGTCCGGTTGTCGAATCCCGGCGCCTCGACATCCACCGACCGGCTGCGAAGTTCCGCGAGCAGGTCCGCCGTCGAAGGCACCGGACGACCAAGTTTGACCAACGCCCCGCGATAGCAGGCCAGAACACCCGCTACGAACGGGGTCGCCATGCTGGTTCCGCTCATTTGCTGATAGCCGCCGCCGGGCTTCGCGGACCAGATCCCCACGCCGGGCCCGGACGTGTTGATTTTCGCCCCGGCACTGCTGAAAGACGCCACCCGGCGGTTCGAGTCCAGAGCCGCGACGGAAATCGCCCACGGCAGCCGGCCGGGGAAATCGACGTTCGGCGTGCCCCCGCCCGAGTTCCCGGCCGCGCAGACGATCCAGATGCCCTTTGCCGTCAGTTCCGCCCCGGCTTCATCAATCGACGGATCACGCGACGGAGACCCGAGCGACATGCTGAGGACCGTCGCCCCGCGTTCGACGCACCATCGCATCGCGGCCGCGATCCACGAGCCGCCGCCGGAACCGCCGTCGGACAGCCCCTTGCCGTGAACGATTTTCGCCCCGGTTGCCACGCCGATTTCGGGATTCGAGCTTGCGACCGTCGCGGAACAGTGCGTCCCGTGGCCGTTGCGGTCGGCATACCCCGATGGGCTGCCGGTGAAGTCCTTCGCGTCGAGGAAGTTCGCCGCGATGTCGGGGTGATTCCGGTCGATGCCGGTGTCGATGATCCCGGCAATGATCCCATCGCCGCGGCTGATTCCACGGAGGGCGTCGACCGCGAACAGCGGCATCCCCCAATTCGCCGGTCCGCTGGCCGGCAGGATGACCGATTCCGAGCCGATCACCAGATCGGGCGGGATGGTATAGAGCGGTTCCGGGTCATAAAGATCGGTGTCAGGGTTCACTTGATCCCCTTTGCGAGTTCGCGGATACCGTCGTTCGTGGCCGGGAGCGGCACCGGCCCCGCGATCACCTTCGATTCCGTGTTGCCGTCGTTGATTCGCAGGGTGACGACGAACGGGAGCGTCGTCCCGGAGGGCGGCGAGTAGATTCCGCCGAGTTGATCGAATGCCTTGTCTTTCACGAGATGCCCGGCTGACCGGAGTTCGGCCCAGGCGGGCAGGAGCATGTTCCGCTCGAATTCCTGAGTCGCGGCACCGGACGGGCGAACGATGAGGAAATACACCTTCCCGGCAATCGGTTTTGGGTCTTCCGGCTTCGGGTCAGGCTTCGAGCCGGGAGGCGGCGGTTGCGGGCACTGCGGATCGGTGATGACCAGTTGCACCCGGGCCACGCCGGTTTCCGCCGCCGTGCCGACCGGGATCACCAGCAATTCGCAGGCTTTCGCGTGCCCCGTGGCTTCCACCGAATAGACGTGCTTGCCCTTGTACGTACGCGTCTCGACCTGCCCGTTCCCGTCGGCGAACTTGCCGCGCAACCGGATCGGCCCCTCTTCCGCGACGACTGTCACCGCTTCTTTCGGCGACGACAGCACGAGCAGCGGAACGTCCGAGTCGATGACGTAATAGACATCGGGCGCGATCTTCACCGGCCCCGCCGCCGGAGAGGGCATCGGGCGCGGTGTCTCCATCGGCGCGTTCGGCAGACGGAACGGCGGAGCCGCGAGAAGGCAAATCAGTTCAAGGAGAAGTAACCGCAACATGCCCGAATTCCCCCATCAGAATCTTGAGGAAGTCCCATTGGAACGGCGTAAAAGACTGGCCGTTCAAGGAACTGGCGTATTCTTCGAGGACGATCAGCGCGAGATCGGCGTAAATCGGGCGCATTACCTGGGGTCGCCACAAGGAGGAATTGCAATCCGGTTCACGCTCTCCATCGCCCGGACGGCCTTTTCCATCGCGGTAATGGACCGGTTGATCGAGTCTGAGAGCTTTGTCAGTGACTTTTCGTGAATGTCGTCCGACTTCGCCTGCCGCGTTTCCTGAGTGTCGCGGAGCGCCTTCAACTCTTCCCGGAACATTTCCCGGTCATACCGGGCCTGATACATGCTCTCGCGGACCTGCCAGACCATGACGACCGCGACGACGGCCATCGCGCTCATGTTCATCACGTTCGCCAGCGACAGCGAACGGATGCCCATGTTGCCATGACCGGTCGGCTCACCCTTATCAGGCATTGCAACCTCCATGCGATTACGCGACCAATGTCAAAGACGATGGATCATCGCGTAAGGTGCCGGTCTTTCCCGGCTGTCAGGTGGCCGTCTTCCCGCTGTCTAATTTTCCGGCCTGTCACCGCAGTTAACGATTGCGGCTCGTTGCCCCGTTTCCCACCCAGCACGGGACCACACTGGTATGAGACCTGTTCGAGCAGGCCGTGGCTTACTTTGGGCACACACCGCCCGGACATGCCAGCACCGTTGCGAGGCTGGACGCCAACCGCGCCACGGGCCGCGAATCGGCAACCGCCTTCACATCGCTCCGGAGTTGCCGGAAGTGCGGTCGAGCCTGCACCCGCTCCCGGACGCGTTCGGCGGCGTTCTGCACCGCTTCGCGGGCGGCGCACGCCACTGCCCGGATCGGACCGGCGTTGGCTTCGAATGCGCACACGACCAGAACGGCGACCGTCAGGATGAAACGACTCATCGGGAATCCTCAGAGGGTGCGGAAAGTCCGCAGAGAACGCGGCCATTGTACCAAGACTGTACGCCCGTTCAACTCAAACGTTCGTAGGGGATTTGCTGCGCGATCAGAATGGCATTGACGACTTCCGCGCCGGGACGAGTCGCCGCCCGCATCAGATCGAAGTGGGATTCGCCCATCCGGTCATCGGTGTACTTGTACGCATAGTGCGTGATCTTCGTTTGTTTCCCGTTCGGCTTGAACCGAACGTACAGTTTCGACAGTCCGGAAATCTTCGCCAGTCGGCTGAAATACGGCGATCCCACGCGGGCCGATTCGTAGGCGAATGAATGCAGGTGGGACGTGGCCGGGGCGGGCACCCATTCCAACGGCCTCATGGCGCCGTTGGCGTCCTTAATCATCCAGTCGTCGCCCGTTTCATCGTCGTTCAGGCCCGAGCCGGCCGGGCGGGTGGCAAACTCGGGATACTTCGGGGTCCATTTCTCTTGAGCCATGACCCACCTTGGGACGGGGTGAACGTGGAGGAGAATCCGCCCCCTATTTTAACCAGCCCGGGACGCCTTGCCCCATGTAATCCGGGTCCGGTTCGTATTTCTCGCACGTCTGGCAGTACTTCCCCGGCACGGCAGGCAGGCCGAGGTCACATTTGCCCTTGCACCGCCAGCCATTGCAACCCGGCTTGAATTCCGTCCGCCCGCCGAAGTGTTCGCATCGGTCCGGGCGTGCCGTCGGCAACGGCGTCCGTTTCTTGACAACCAAACGCTTGCCGCCCACCGTTGCCGTTTCGAAGAGGCCCGCGGGCAACGACATCGGTCCTTCCTCGCCGGGATCGATGACGGGGGCGCCATCTTCATCGGTGCCGCACGATGTCCACGTTGCCGTTCCCGTCGGTACGGGTTCCACCGTCATTGGCGGCGTGTCGTACCAGTTCAAGACCCACGGAGTCGATCCGAGGAAAGAGGATGCGTCGAGAGCGGTCAGCGTCGGCGGGTCGTGGCAGTCCTCCGCGGACGATGTTTCATTGATAAAGGTCTGCGTCCACTGGGTCGGAATATACGGGTACGACGGGTTCGGCTCGACAACGCGAATTTCCAAAAAGCTGTCCTGACTGCCTCCGTTCGTTGCGTTCGGGCAATACAGAACATAAAGTTGAGTGATGGTATAATCGGTGCCGAGATGAGTGAATTCAATGTTGTTTTCGAGGTACTCGAAACAGCAGTTGTTCACAATCCCGAAGTTGACGAAAACCGGAGTCAACGGCGTGATCGTCCGAGGCCCCGTGAGAAGAAAATAAGCATATGCCGCCGACGTTCCGATTGATCCCGTCGTCCATGGGGAATAGTAGCCGTAAGGAACCGGGATCGTGGCTTCGTATTCGTTCCAGTACCCAAACGTCAGACAGTTTTCACAATGGCACGTTCCGTAGCAGCAATCACACTCGGAACGCTCCACGAGAACGCCGCGTCCCGTCGGGAACGGGCCGAACCAGTTGTACGTCGTGTTGCCGAACCACGTCCCGAACCATTTGCCGGTATACGTTCGCGGCAGGGTGAACACAGCCATTACGCGGCCCGTGGAGTGATCGTGAACCCTGATCGGTTGCCGAAACTATCGACTGTTGCCGCAACCCGCGTTGTCGTTCCGTCGATGCCCTTGAAGATCACGGAACCAGTATCGAACCCGCTCGAAATGCCCAGCAGAACGGCCGCGCTCAGTTCGTGGATCTGACGAGCCGTATAGCCACCTTCCTGAACTTCGTCCCACACCGATTCGGGAACCGCACTGAACGCCGCCTGAAGCGCTTCCAAGGAATCGGTGGCACGGTCGAACGTGGCCGAAGTTCCGTTGTCGGCAAGATGCCCGATCACGCTGTTGAGATGCACCGTCGTGGCGAAGTCGGTGTCCACGGCGTTCTTAATGAGATGGTCAAGGTTGTTCGCTTCAATCGCGTCCTGAACTTCCGATTGCACTTCGGCGTCCCATGACGCATTCCACGGAATCGCCGTGAGTTCGCTTCCGTCAATCGACATGGCCGCGTTGTTGATCGCGCCCGCCGCGAACGATGCCGACGTGATCCCGCCGGTCGCAATGCTGCCAACGGAGCCCGTGACGTTCCCGCCGACGTTGCCAGTCACGGAACCGACTGATCCGGAAAGATTGCCCGTGATGTTGCCGGTGATAGCCGCCGTGATCGTTACGCCGCCAGTACCGTCGAGTGCTGCCTCAAGATTGTCGGCGGCAGCAGAATCGCCACTGATCTTGACTGCGTTGACATCGGGAATGCCGCCGGAGAACGTACCGGCCGTGCCGCCGAATCCGTCCACGTCAACCTTTGGCTTGCCCGTGATCGCTTCGGCCGCGACGATCCGGAACGTGGCCGCGATGAAGTTCACCGTCTGCGAATCGACCGTGACCGATGAAACGACGACAAAGTAACGGCTGCCGACCGCGTAGAAGCTGGCATCGGAATTGTCGGACAGGTCCACGCTGAACCCGTGAATCCCCGTGATGCCATCGAAGTCGATCCCGTCGGTGTCGAGCAACGTATAGCCGTTGTCCGATGACCGCTGCGTCGTCGAACCGTTTTTGTAAATCTCAATGTCCGTCACGGCCAAGCCGGTCAACGTGATACTCTCACCGTTCGTTTTCCCATAGGAAGCGAACGGGATGTACAGCGTTGTCGATGCCGGAACGTCGCCGAAGTCGATCACGATTCACCTTCTAGTATCAGTTGGGTTCGGCCAGCAGCGGAGCCACCTTCGCGTTCAGTTGGCCGGCGAAAATCATCACGTCAGCGAGCGCCTTGCGACGTGCCGCGGCGAGTTCCTGAAACGCTTTCGCCGTGGCTTCCGCGTTCGCCGTCTCGGCCTGTTGCTGCTTCAATCGTGCTGCCAGAGTCATCCGTTCTTCGTCGGACTTCTTCAACGCAGCATTCGCAGCGTTCAGCAGATTGGTCAGTTTCTTTGCTTCTTCCATGCGGTCGCCGACAGCAGCGTTCAGGTTCGTGATCGTCTGCCCCTGTTCCGCCAGCTTTTCGTCTCGCATCTTCGCGTCCAGGCGAGCCTGCACGTACCGCGATGCCAGTTCCTCCACGGTCGCGGACTTCGCCTGCTCGATGAGTTCGGCGCGGTTCGCCTTGATGTCCGCCGCCGAAGCGTTCTCGATGTCGTTCAGTGTCATTGCGATGTCACCTTGGGTTAGAG
>ERZ761584.418-NODE-418-length-13729-cov-7.167471_pt1 | contig 13729 bp, 16 predicted proteins | sample MGYA00512168_ERZ761584 | MGnify/ENA primary metagenome ERZ761584 (study PRJEB28899, sample SAMN03785564) | bioreactor sludge metagenome | biome: EBPR Sludge; feature: EBPR Bioreactor; material: 0.22µm filtered reactor supernatant | place: Saint Lucia: Queensland...
GAACCACTCGATGAACCTGACGACGAACTAGAACCGCTGGAACTACTAGAACCACTCGATGAACCTGACGAACTGGAACTACTCGAACTCGATGAACTACTTGACGAACTTGACGAACTGGAACTACTGGAACTTGACGAACTGGAACGCGACGATGCCGAAGATGCCGACCGACCGCAGCAATTCATCGTGAACCATTCCGGCTCACCATCTTTGCCAATGACGCTATAAACCTGAATAACGTTGCCAACCGGAATATATGACGTTGACGTTCCACCAAAGCCAATCACGTTGGCAACGTATTCATCGGGCGTTGTCAGATTTGGCAACACATCCTGCGAATCCAGATACTTGACCGTTAGCGTTTGATTTCCGGCGGCTTTGGTGTATTCAACCCTCACGAACTTAATCGGAAACACCGTCGCCGGCGCACTTGGATATGTTCCGTCACTATCCAAACACGTCATCGCATGACGCACATCTTTTGGATTGATCAGCAACCATCGTCCGCTTTGTTCGTGGTACACGCCAAGCGGTTTTTCGCCAACATCCCACACATGCTTTCCAGGATCGGCAACTAGCTTTCGATCCGACAACGATTGTGGAACATAGCTACTGGCTGCGTTGAAATATTGCAAGCGTTGTGTCACATCAACGGTTTGCGCCGGACTGCCAATGCCCATCACGTTGAGGATGTGCATCGACTCAATGGGAATGCCCACAGAATCCGTGGTCAAGAACCGCAAGATGGACGATACCGCGCCAGTCAGTTTGTTCCACTCATCGGCGTTTGGACGATCGCCAGACTCAACGCGTCGAAACGTTGTTTGCGCTGGCAAGTTGACCGTTCGAATTTGACGCATCGTTCACCTATTAGGGAAATAGTGCGTCAAGTTGCGCATTCGTGCAAGTATCGTAAATGTAATTTCCGCCAGGGTCTTTGATTTTTTGCCAACGCGTCGTTCCAGCCGGCGCCGCACCACCACCGGCGTTGATGCTGCGCGGGAAATGGTTCCAACCAAACGTTGTTCCACCAAACTTGACGGCACGCTCTTTGAATTGGTACGAAAACGTGAAAATCTTGTTGCCGTTTCCATCGTAGCGCCACGTTGGCGAATATTTCAAAACCAATAACGTTTCCGCTGCCACACCGCGCCATGCCGTAGCGTTGATTTTGCCCGCGACAGCATCGAACGCCGTTGAAATGGTCGACTCCAACGAAGATGGCACGCGCGAATAATCCCAAATGTGCTCCTTAACCGGCACCGATTTTGACAACGGAATATCTGACGATTCAATCGCCGTTCCATCTTCCCATTTGAAACCGTTGGTCGACATCGAAATGACTTCTTGCGTTGCGTCGTATCGCTTGACCAGAAAATCCCCGGTATCAAACGGTAACGTTCCATAGGTAATCGTTGCCTTGGCAAACAAAAAATCAGGCACCGTCCCAATGGCAATGTGTGATTGTGGCGGAACATCGGGCCACGGATCGATATCCACGCTTTGCACATACAAATAAGGCACTTGCGGATGCAATCCCGGCAACGCTGGCGCATCCGGAAAGCATTCCAACAGCAACGCATCGATGTACAGCCATGAAATCAGACCAACCCTAGTTTCCGCTCGGCTTTTTTCGCTCGCCCGAATTTTGCGCGATATCTCAAACGATACGCCAGCGCCATCGTTGAACGGAACCACGCCACCCAAAACCGCACGGCCGACCGTTGCCATTATTCAAACCCTAAATAATCGGGAAATCGCCCAACCGAATCGCGAATCGAACGCAAAACATCCAATTGATCTTTGTCGACTTGCTTCCATTCGTTGTCCGCTTCCGGCGAATTTTCTTTGGCGTAATTTTTGGCCATTTGTTCGCTAACCTTGGCCATTTCATCGGTTATCGACACACCAGACGAATCAACACTTAACCCGCCACCATTTAGATTGGCATCCAAGATTTCACGCAATTTGACTTCCGCATCATATTGTTCTTTGTTGAGATTTTTATCCAACATGTCGCGAATTTCTTGCGCGTTGTCCTTAACGCCTTTCATGTCGTCCAACAGTTTTTCATACCACGTTGCCGCTTCTTCGGCCTTTTCTCGCCCCTTGCCAACTGGAAACGCGTCCGCACGCTGTTTTTTGTCCAAAACCTTTGGACGATGAACGTCGTCGATAGTCGGCAAGCCAAACGGTTTGGCAATGGCATTCCACAACGGGCCGGCGACGTCCTTTAACGCTTCCTTGGTTGGCGCAACGACTTTGTTGACACGCTCGGCGATATCTTTGGCACCTGGAATATTAGACACGCCTTTCACGCCAAACACTTTCAAGAGTTTATCTAGCTGGCTGACACGCTCGGCGATATCTTTGGCACCTGGAATATTAGACACGCCTTTCACGCCAAACACTTTCAAGAGTTTATCTAGCTGGCTGACCATCGTTCCCGTGTTTTTGTCGGCGTCAGTCTTTTTGGCGTTCAACGCTTCGGCAACGTTTTTGTACAAATTTTCGGACGTCGTGAATTCAATTGACTTGCCGTGTTTTTTATCCGGCAATCCATTTTTGGAATCTTCGGTCCCCATCAACGCGTTGAACTCATCGCGAATACGATCCATCAAACTTCGCACCAACTCGCCGGCGGCCTGCATTTGTTCCTTGCCCTTGGCAACTGTTTCGTCTTTTTCGCGTTTGCTTTTGAACTTGTCGGCCGCCTCTCGCAATGTATCGTACAACTCATTGACACGTGGATTTTTGCTCGGATCATTCGTGTCACGAATGTTTGCGCCTAGACGTTCCATGTCCTCGCGTTGCTGTTTGGCATCATCGCGCAACGCCTTGACCAACGGATCATTTGCAGATTCCGAATCATATTGCCGCTGGAACGACTCACCCACAAACTTATCGACATCGAACCCCATCTTTTTGGCGCGTTCGCGCTCAAACTCGACGTCAATTCCATCGGTGAAAATCTTACGCAATTCCAACCCAAGATTTGTTGGCTTGCCACCGCCAATCGTATCGTTGGCGAACTTTTCCATACCGTGGCCAAACGTGTGTCCAAAATCAGCAACAGCCTTTGACGTCTTGATCCGCTTAAACGCCAGAATCATCCCCAACGCAAAGTTATCCGACGCAAGAGCAAACAGCGCCGTCAAATACTCTTGCAAATTGTCAAAAACCGACTTGGCCGAAATTTCCATCAATTCCCATGCGGAATCCCAATCTGCCGAAAACAACTCAATCAAGCTAACCATTTCACGCAAGCCATCGACCGCGTTGCGCACAAAATCGCTTGCGGCAAATTCTTTCATCACGCCCGTGACAATATCCGAAACCTTTTGCCACGTTTTTAGGAAATTTTCCCTCAACGAGTAGGTCATATTTTTGACCGAATTCCACATGCCATCGAACGCTTCGCGAATCGCCCGACCATGCGGACCATCCAACACCAATTCAATTTGCTTTTTGAGCGCGAAAATTCCCGCCGTGACAGCGCCGACGGCAACCAAAAACGGACCACCGAAAATAGCGGATGAAACCGTACTCAACAGCCCAACCGCTTTGATCGTTCCACCGACCGCCACCGCAATTCCGCCAATACTTGCGGCAACCTTCACCAAATCAGAATTGACCAATGCGCCAAAAACCTTTGTGACCGTGGCCGCGCCGGCCTGTAGCCGATCGATCCACTCGCTGGCATCTTTGGATGCAAAAAAATCAACAAGATTTCCTAGCTTGATTTTTGACAAATCGAAAATCGGCTTTACGATTTTTGCCGTTGCTTGCGTGACGTTATCTCGCAACGTGCTGACCAACCCATCCCACGTTTTCGATTGCTTTGCCGCCAAGCCTTCGTAGGCTTTACCCATTTGGTCGATCAGTTTCAAAACGGCATCCGCGCCTAGCTTTCCCTCTGACGAAAGTTTTTGTACTTCCGCTTGCGACTTGCCCATTGCATCCGCCAAGTGATTCCATGCCGGAACACCCGCTTCTGACAATTGCAGCATTTCTTCGGCTGTGATTCGGCCCTTTGTTAACATTTGCGACAGACCACGCGCCACACGTGGAAATGACGCAAAGCCTTCGGCGCTGGCTGACGCTGTATCGCCAATCTTTTTGATTGTGGGAATCAACTGGCCTTCGGCGATTTTTTTAGTCGACAACAGCATTGTTGCCACCTTAGAAACCGCGCCCAACTCAAACGGCGTCTTGTTGGCGTAATCTGCCAACGATGCTGTAACGCGACGTGCCGCTGTTGCCGTGCCTAGCATTTGCTCGAACGATTGATTCAACGTTTCCATTCGTGCGTTGAACGTCCACGCATCATCAACCATTTCTTTTAGCTTGGCACTCACCCGCGAAAAAGCATTCAACGCCAACCCAACGGCCGCACCGCCCGCCATACCGGCCAGAAAACCATTTCCAGCACCACCCGCACCGCCAGAATGGCCAGCACCAACAGACGAACCAACACCCGAAAACACGCCCTGACGTGACGGGCGCATGCCGGCGAAATTGGAGAAGTTAGAACGACCACCACCAAAACCAAAACCGTTTCCAGCACCGCCGTTTACAGCACCGCCAAAATTGGCCGATCGCATGCGGTTGAAATCGCGCATCATCACGGCAATCGAACTTTGCATACGATGCAACTGCGCCATACTTACGTTCACCGCTGACGCGATGTTCAACGACGATCGTATATTGCGCGATACGGACGCAAACGTTGATCGCATGGAAGAACGCAACGTTTGCAAATCAGACGGCAACCGCGCCAAATCATACCGAACAGTTACGAACGCTTCGCCAAGACTTAGCCGGCTCATTTTTGATCCCTTGGATACCTTGGCGTTGCCTTATGGAATTCTTCTGTCCCCGTAAAATGCCGGCGCAATGCTTTCATGCGTTCCTTGGCTTCGCGTCGCAGCTTTTCCAATGACACGCCATTGGCCGCTTCTTGACGCAACCGAACCTTGTTTTCCATCGCACGAATCGTTTCGTCGTTCGACAACAAAAAACGCGCTGCCAATGGACTCAAACGAATCGCTTCGTGCCAACGCATGCCTAAGCCAGACGGTTTGGCCTCAACAGGTTGACACAATCGCCAGAGTAGATAACGCCAACCAATTATGTCGTTTGCGGCAACGATGCCGCGCCGTCTTGGTTGGTCGCTCCGTTGTTCTGGCCATTCGCTTTTTTTGAGACGTTGAACCCCGCCAGCGCCAAAATCTGTTGCGTGAAAATAACCATCGACGCCGCAAACTTTCCGCTTTCATCGGTTTCTGTGTTACGCAAAAAACTCTCCAATTCACCGCGATTGCACTTGCCAGGATATCGCCGCTCAAGGGCAATCCATGCAATCAACGCGATACCTTCCGGAGACGAAATAATCGCATCCCATTGCGAGTCGGGAATCGTGATAGTTGACGCCACAAGGCTCATCGCATCCGCTTTCATGTCGCTGAAAGCTGCGGAATCAACTGTCGTTTTTGCCGCGTAAACAGTCTTCAACAATCGCGCGTTTCGCTCGGCAATCACGGTTGATTGAAACGCCGCCCAATCGTCGAAACCAATGTTGTCAATCAAAAACGACTTGCCGTTAAATGACAACACTGTATTTTCGACGACACCGCTAATGTTTTCCATGCTGTTCCCCTAGAAGCACAAAACAAAAACAAAAAACTAAACTTTGGTCAACAATCCGTGCACTCGAAACGTGGAATCCCAACGCACCGGCGCACCCTCGAAAATATCGACGTCGGGAATGTTCAGCGTTTCAATGACGCACGTTCCCGTGTAATATTTTACGGCCGTGTAATACAGTTTCAACGTAACCGTATCGCCTTCGTTGATGTACGTTTCGATTGGATCGCTTGGATCGTAAATTCCCGACATGGAACCGCTATGTCGGCGACGACCGGCCAAGACACCCATTCCACCGTTTCCCGGCGTTTCGCACGTCGCATAATCATGCAAGACGCACGATTTTGAAATCGACCACTTGTCGACTTCGGCGATGCACGACGAACCGCTTCCGATTTTGGCCGTTCCGTATTGACCGCTTGTAGCACTCATTTGGCAATTTCTCCAATTGAAAAAACTGCCAATTCCCCGGCGCACTTACGAACAGCAATTTTGCCCGATTGGCAAAAATAGTCAATCACGAACGCGGAAATTCAAATCGCATGCGATACGTGACCGTCAAGCAATGAACGGAATCGTCCTCTGACCGACCAATGCCACCAACCGGCCTTGATTGATACAGCCGGCCGGAATCCATGGTCAACGTCAGTGGATCAACACCGAAAACCGCGCAAACGGCATTCGCAGCCGTGTAGGCATCAACGTCATTATGGTCACGAATTTCAAAGACCACCGTGGCAATCCACCGACGGTTTTCGCATGTCCAACCATCGTCACGAAATTCGGGTATTTGTAAAACGCAATAGGGAAAAGCATTGGCTTGCGAATCGTGCTTAACCGTATTAAACGGACCAGAAATGCCACTCAACGTCGATTCTGCCAACCACTTGGTAACAATCGCCTTGCGAACCACGCCTTCTTCGAAATCTGCCATTACGGAACACCTTTCCCAGTCAAAATCGAAACGATCCCAAGTTGGCAAAACTGCAACGCATTGGCCAAATGCAACCGTTTCATGTTGATCAGTGGAATTGTGTATGGAACCGTACTGACCACTTCGACATAGATTTCATTTCCTTGTGTTTGTACGGCGCTAACCTGCGTTCCGTCGCGCAATCGGCCTGTTCGTCGATGCGGATATTCGCCCGGCTTGCTGGCCGGCGGATATGGAATATTCACCAACGTCCGATACGTGTTGCGCAAATACAATCCCGCTTGCGTCAAGCGGTTTTTCAACTCACGTTCCGTCAGTTGCGCCCGAAACGCTGGATTGGGATTGAATGTTACGGAAAACGAACCAAGCGCCATCAATAGTCATCCTCGAAAACGTCATCAATATCATCATCAAAACCGTCTTCGTCGTGCAGCAAATCAATCGTCACATCCGGACACGTAACGCCCCAGGTTTTGCCGCACTTGTCGCACCGCACCGATTCCGGCGCTTGCACGAACATCCCTTCCCCGTCGTGCTCAATCCCCATTTCGGTTTTCATTTCCTCGCGTTCATCGTGGCACATTTCAACGCATATCGCGCGCTCGAATTTGTCGATACCACAATCCGGACACGTCCAACAATAGGCCGGCACCAACTCAACAATGTTCGCTTTTTGGTTCATTTAATCCCCGCCATCCCCGTCACAAAAATCGACACATCGCGAATCCAAATCAATGCCGCACTTGACGCACTTGACACGCGTTGGCGCAACAACAAAAACGCCCTGACCGTCACACGTTGGAATATACATTCCGGAATGATCATTCGGATCATGTTCTGCGCCATCCATAACACCGATGAACTCCGCTTCCACAAAATTCAGCGTTTCGCAACACTGGCATTGCCAGCAATAGGCCGGCACCAACTCAACTTGCCGTTTGCCGTCCATTTCACACCGTAATGTCGCCGCGTTGCGTCATCGATTTACACATCGCAATCCACAGTTTCAAATTGCCGCGCGGACTGTGCTGTTGATAGTATCCCTCAACGTTTAGCGTAACATCGCACGCCGTTTCGTTGCCGTTGGTCGCTGTCCAATGCAAGTTATGCTTTGGCGATAACGATTGATCGGTTGAAAAAAACACACGATGTGAAACCGTCATGCCACGCGCCGAAAACGCTGCAACATCGCTGGCGGATAATTCCTCAACTTTGCAATCAATCCCGCCCGAACCGGCAAAAACGCCCGGATCGCCACCGTACGCACTCACCACCGACGGCGTTGATTTCGTCAACTTTACAACGGTATCACCCGTGCACAGGCTTGCGATGCTCATTATGCGTTGTCGCCAAAATAAATCAGATTTACCACCGCACTTGCCGACACTTCCAAAAACTTGGCCGCTTTGATTTTCGACGCCAAATTCAATTGCAATGGCGGATCGGTTGTGCGCAGCACAAAACCGTTTGTACCCGACGGCGTTGATCCATCAAGAGTCATATATACGTTTTGCCCAACCGCTTGAACAAATGCCGTTCGGCAAGACGTTGGCACGCTCGGCGTTTTCACCGTGCTTAGACTTCCAACTTGCTCATGTGCAACAACAGCCGCCATAATTAACCCCCTCCAAAAACGCCGCGAAATGTTTGTAATGGCGATAACGCCCGAACAGCCTCAATCGGCACCGACACGCCCCATGCGCGAATCATTTCGTCGGCACTGACGTTGGTGGAATACGAATACGATCCAATGGTTTCGCTTTGCAATAGTGGCGTTCCGTTGGCTGTATCCGTCATCGCTTTCAATTTCAAGTAGCACGCCATGCACGTAACACGTGCCGCGTACGCAATTTCGGCATGCCGTGACCATAGCGCCGAAGCCTTGACGCCCCCGTAATAAGTCACCTTGATTGAACGTGGTTCGCGTGACCATTGGCCATATGACCACAGTATTCCGGATTGCGACGTGCCATCCGTCGGATTATCGACGTCAAGCCAATAATCTGTTCCGGCTGTCAATAGCGTCGATGAATCAAATGCGCCCGTCGCTTGGCCAGCATTGGCGTTCATGTCCTGATAAACGACCAATCCGGTTTGCCACACTGGCGTATGTTTCAAAAACAATCGATTATCACGCGTTGTCAACCCAACTTCGACAACTCGCTGACCGTTGGAACGGAATGCGGTTTCCATTTCGTTCCACGTCTCCAAATGCTGTGACGCCGGCAATAATTCGGTATGCGGCGCATAGCCCAAATCGTTTTGCAAATACGACCGAATCAATGCGTTCCCGGCAAAATGCGCATCGCGCAATAGTTGCTCATCGCTGGTCGATAGCGTCAATCCAACCGTCAATTTTTCGTACGCAATCAAATCGGTTGTTGTTGCCGACATCGCAAACCCTCAATCAAACACATTGGGCGAAACGTCAAAAAACTCAACTTCGCTATGTCCCTGCCACGTGGTCAACTCAATGTATGCTTGAACGCTCCAAGCGCCTGGTTCATCCAATTCATCGTCGAAGTCATATTTCAACTGACCATCCGTGCCATCGTCAACAAAACTGCAATCGACCGTCAACAACTCGCCAGACGGTTTGCGAATTTTGAATTGTTTGACGCTGGCCGTACTGATATCAACGACCGTGCCGCTGTCGCTCAACGTCAGTATCAATCGCGCACCGGAATCGGATAAATGGATATCGGCCACAAATCACCTTTCCGTTGTTAGGCTTTTGGTTCGTGCGATTCGTGCCGTCTTGGAAACCGAACGCACAATTGACGCACTGACGCGAATGATATCACGATTAGAATCGTCGGCACCGCCACCGCCACCATCGTCTTGCGCGCGTAATGTCCTCGCCCGAAAGTTTCGCGCGGCAAACGTCCTCGATGCAAATGTTCTTTTCATAGCGTCAATGTCACGCCCGTACGGTTTCCGGTTGCGTCAACAGCCACCGCCACACGAACCGTGGTGCCACCGATGGACAAAAACGTTTCCGTTGACGATCCGGCCGTTGTAATTTTCCCCGCCAAGATTGCCGCAATGGCCCGAATTGCCTTGCGAAACGTAATGCCGGTTTCAATCGCGTCCACACCATCAAACACTTCTGACGCCACCGCCGTTGCCGTTGCCGTCGCAATGGACGATGTATCAACCGCAATGGAACCGTCGATCGCATCCGCGACATAATCCACCACGCGATGAATTGACGTCGTGTCGTCCATTTTAACGTAACCACTGGCGATGTACGTTCCAGTTGCGGTTTCCTTGATTGTGGCAACGTATCGACCAGACAGCCCGGCGCTAGTTGTGCCGCGATACGTGCATTTGTTCGTGGTATCTTCGGTTAAAACGATCGTCGCCGAAATGGAATCAACGCCGATTGGCGATAGGTCGCACGACAGCGAATAACCAGTCATTCCACCTAACGTAACTTCAATCGGCGCGACAGCCATATTTCACCCTCAATCAGCCACAACCAACACATCCGAACCGACTTGATTGCCATGGATAACCACTTGCGGAACGATCCGGCACCCGTGGCGCTTTAACAAGTCTTGCAACTCCCTGGCGCACGCGTCCGACCGTTGCTTTTTGTCCGCGTCGATCGCTTCCCGTGCCACCGCCACCGGATCGACCGTCGATTCCGGCTTGTCTTTTTCTTTTGCCATGTCATTCCCCATAAATCAAAACACCATCACGCACCCACGAATCACACCATCGTGGCTTCCGAAAATTGCGGCAATGCGGCGCTGTTTTGGTAAATCAGCCCAGCAATGCTGGTGTACAATTGCCCGCCCGCTTGCGAATTGATGATTTCATCAAACGTCGGTAAATACGTGGCCGGCGTAACTTCGTTTCCGTCCGCATCGAAAACCGCCGGCGTTGCCATCACCGGCGCAGCACTGATTTTCAACGAAATTTTGTCAATCAAGTTTCTGCCTGATTGCCGACACTCTTGATTGTGCCACACATCAAACACCGCGCAGATTTCTTTGCCGGAAACGCTAATCGAAAAAAATTCAACCCGTGCGTATGCTTCGGGATGCACCACGCCATCACGCGTAGTCAATTCAAATTTCCACGCCATCGAATCACCCCACAATTATAATTATTCCAACGTTCCGACGTATTTTGTAACACGAACAAACAAAAAACGTTATATCACAAGCGTTAAGTTTCGCGTTGATTCGCAAAAAACTGTACCGTTCGACCAAAATTCAATCAGCCCTGACTTTCCGGCCGCAATTGTCGCCGTTCCGGAACTTGACGATGCACAACATTTATGCGCCTAACAAGCCATAGGTTTTTAGCTGTTCCAGTAGTGTGCACAACACATTCAACGCATCGGCCAACGTCGCCGTGCTTTTGTCAAGCGTTTTCGTTGGGGTGTGATTCGTGCCCGCCCAACCAGTTGATTGAATCACCGGCGTTGCCGCCCACCAACTTTGCTTTTGCAGATTGGTTTCACCAAAAATCGTTCCGGTTGACGTGCCAAGCGCCATGTTGACCGCATCGGCCAATGTCACCTTGGTTTCGGCGATAGTCACACGCGTATTTGACGTTTGCAACGTCGTTCCAGTGGAACCCGTGGTTGCGACTTGAAAGATGATTGTTCCTGGCGTACCCGTGCCCGTTCCTCGCCCGCCCTGGAACGTAAAGCTAACGCCAGCAATATTAGTTCCACTCGCGTCTTGGATCGAAAGCACCTGCGCCACTGGCGTTCCCGACGCACCAGCACCCAACCGCCAATTGGCAGCCGCATGGCGCATGATAAAACAGTCACGCGTCGCCGAACCCGAACCGGCCGAAATGAACGCCGTGCCCGAATCAAGACCATATACAAACCGACTGACCGAATCACCCGACAATTTCAACGCATAGGCCGGTTGTAACGACGCATTGGCAATTGTTTGGCGAAACAGCTTTGCCGTGGTTGCCGAACTATCCATCGTAATATCGTCAACCATGCCGATTGACCCGGAACTGGTCACACTGAAAACCGTTGCCGCACCGGAATTCAAACACGTCAAAAAATTCCCGCTTTGGCCGGAAACGGCTTGGCACGTAATGTTGACATCGGATGTGCTAACCGTCGTCGCCGTGACCGTTGTGCTAGAAACCGTCAATCGCGTTGACGCTGTTTGCAACGTTGTTCCGCTCGAACCAACCGCCGGCACCTGAAAAATGATACTTCCCGGCGTTCCCGTGCCCGTGCCCGCACCGCCCTGAATAGTTAGCGTTGCACCGGCAATGTTGGTGCCCGTGGCATCCTGAATAGCAATCGTTTGCGCAACCGGCGTCCCTGACGCTGTTGCCGAACCCAAACGCAATGTTGCCGCGTTGTTTCCACGCGTCAAAATCGTGTCTGGCGATCCGCTAAAGCCAGTATTGGGATGAAACACAAAAGCACTGTTTGTTCCAACGCTAAGGTATCCAGTGTTAACGAAAGCATAGGTAGTTCCATTGCGTTGCAAATGAATGGTTTGACCACCATTAAGTTTAAGATTGGCACCGTCAATCACTTGGCCGTTGGACTGAAAATTCAAATAACCGTTGCTGTCAAAATACGTTTTCTTTGTCGATCCATCACTGGAATACATGGTCAAATAGTCGCCAGTTGCCGACGCCGCCTGAACCATGCGCAGCATGATATCGCCCGTGGCGTTGCCAACTAACTTGACTTGGCCTTGCGCGCGGAACGAATACGCATTGGTCAATGTCGCATTGGTGCCCGCCGTTGGCGGACCACCGATATCGAATGTCACCGCTTCCGTGCACGTGCTCGCACTGGCAAATGCCATCGTTGGCGCTTGCACGCGAACAAACCGTTGCAACGCCACGGTTCCAGCCGCCCACGTGACCGTTCGCGCGATATTGAAATTGATATCGGGAACTTCCGCCGTTGTCGTTTGGCCAGTGTTTGCCGCCCCAGTAAACACCCACCCCGCCGTGGAACCGGACGTTGATGCCGACGGCGCAATTGTCCAACGACCGGCAAAGTCAACCGATGACAACGCCGTTCCACCGCTGTTTTTCCAGTCTTGCAAATTGCCGCTTTGGCTTGCCGCACCTTTCACCAACAACGGAACATCGCTCGCGTTTTGTGCCGTCACCGTCAAATTGTTGCCACTCGACGCATAGACCAATGCGGCCGCGCCACCAAATGAACCCGAATTATTGTATTGCACTTGCCCAGACGAACCGCCCGGCGAACCGCTACCGCTAACCGTGTAATAGCTGCCATCGGCGGCTAGAAAACTGGAACTTGATCCGCCAGTTGTTAGCGAAACGCCGTTCACCGAACCCGTAACGTTTCCAGTCACGTTGCCAGTCACGTTGCCAGTCAGATTGCCAGTGACATTGCCTTCAATGTTCGCCAGCAATGTTGCCGTCGTGTAGCCTGTTCCCGCGATATTGACCGTCGTTGTCGGCTCAACTTGCAACGCTGTAAACAACCGATATTTGCCGTCACTGGCATCACGAAACAACCCCGTGTATTTGTCCGTTGTGGCGTTGTACAGACCATAAAAACCGATATCAACCGAATCGGCGGCATTGCCACGCGCCAACTTAATCAGCGGATCGGTAACTTCTAGGCTTGTCGCGTTGACCGTCGTTGTGGTGCCATTCACCGTCAGATTTGAAATGGTCAAATCGCCAAACGTCACCGCGTCAGTAGTTCCCAACCCCAAATTCGACCGAACGCCACTCGGCGACGTTGCCACCAATGATGTGCCGTTCGAAACCGGCATGTATGTATTCGAACCCGGACTAGTCAACGATGCCATCGTATGCGTGTGGCTCGATGCGGCCGCACCAATGTCCGATAGTACCTGCGCCGGCGAACGGTATTGCCACGCAGAACCCGTGCTGTTGATGTAATAGCCGTTCGTTCCGAAATCGCTCAAACCGCCAACCGTGACCGTCAAACTAGAAGTCAACGCACCACCGCCGGCCAACGGCGAAGTCGTTAAAACCGAAACGTGGCCGCTCAACCCGGACCACGCCACGGTTGCATAGCTACCCGCACCGTTTAGAAATTGACTCGACGATCCGCCCGTTGTTAGCGAAACGCCATTTACGCTTCCCGTGACGTTGCCCGTGACGTTTCCAGTCACATTTCCCGTCAAATTTCCAGTC
>ERZ761584.419-NODE-419-length-13719-cov-11.554889_pt1 | contig 13719 bp, 20 predicted proteins | sample MGYA00512168_ERZ761584 | MGnify/ENA primary metagenome ERZ761584 (study PRJEB28899, sample SAMN03785564) | bioreactor sludge metagenome | biome: EBPR Sludge; feature: EBPR Bioreactor; material: 0.22µm filtered reactor supernatant | place: Saint Lucia: Queensland...
AAGCGCGAAGGTTATGGATGCGTAACACTGCATTGGCGATAACGCCTTCTAACGCAGAAATAACCGGCTCGCCGAAGGCGAGTCCGGGTTGATTGACGGGTTAGGTGACGACGATGAAAGCCTGCACAGTCTGCGGCAAGGAAAAGCCAGAGGGCGACTACCGGCTGCACAGCGACAAGAAAACAGTGATGCGCTACTGCAATGACTGCCACCTTGCCAAGCGCCGAGCACAGCACGCAGCGAAGCGCGAAGAGCGGAACGCGCAATTCAGGGCGCGGTACGCGGCAAACGCAAACGGGGTGAAAGACAAGATGGCTGCGGCAAGGAAAGCGAAGTATGCGAAGCAAGGTAGGGCCGCGCTGATTGCTTGGGCAGCAGCGAACCCGGAGAAAGCCGCAGAAGCGCAGCGCAAAAAGATGAAACGTGGGCGTGAGCGGTTGAGCGACTACTACGTGCGGCGGTTGCTGTGCCACCCGGAACGATCGGCAGTAAAGCAAGTGCCGGAGATTTTGATTGAGTGCAAACGACTGCAACTAATGATTGAAAGGGAGTGCCGTGAAAAACGCTGAAGAATTGAGAGCAGAACTGTCGCAGACCTTTGCGCAACTGAAGGCCGGCGAAATCAAGCCGAACGAGGCTGCGGAACTAGCGAACCTCGCCGGGAAAATGATCGGCAGCGCAAAGGTACAAGTTGAGTATTACGCGCTACGGAAAGAGTCGCCGCGCATTGAGTGGCTTGAGTCACCTAACGCGAAGTAGACGGCAAAAACGCCGGTACAGACTTTTAACGCGGCGCGGCCAAACCAAGACAGCACAACGGCTGCGGCCAATGTGTCGAATTATTGACGGAGTTTTACGGCATGCCAGTGATTGACCACGACATACACGACAGCACCAGGATTGGCGATGACTACCGCTACGGCTGTCACAACAAGCCGCGCCCTGTCACCGGGCAAAGCGTGTATTCGCTGCCGAAGGCGTACCCGTATCGGTTTAGCGAAGAATGCCGTTACGACATGAGCCTTACGGACAATGCTTGTGCAGTGTGCGAGTGGCGCGGAAGTGGTGAAGCTTACGATCAGAGCGTAAGAAAGGAAGGGAAATGAAGATAAAGATGTACATGGACGTATGGGGCGGGCTTGATCCTTCTAACTGCTGCCTAACCGCAAGCAATCGGCCATACGCAGAAAAGTCAGAAGGCATCAGGCGCGTCGAATTTACGATTGATGTGCCTGACTACGTATTCACTCAGGCTGATGTTATATGCCCCATGCCTGCCAAAATTGAAGGAATTGCGTGATGAAACGCTACCTACGCATGTTAGTTCCAAAGCTTGCTATCTGGTATCTGAACAAGTGGCGCAGGGCTATGGGATGGGGGAAGGCATGAACAACAAGGAACTGATACACGAATTGCGCATGTGCGTTAGCGAAGAACTATGCGACCTAGCCGCCGCACCAAAGAAAGCCCTATTGACAGGGCTTAGAGAGTAGTCTGGGGAAAATTCTGGGGATTACGGCGCTTCTTTCACAATCCTGTCCGGCCCCTGCTCAGGATTCCCGCAATCCGCCATTTCGACAGCCGAATGCCACAGACTAGCCCGCCAGCCCCACATGCCATCTTCTCGGCACATCTGCTCGAAAAGATCATTCACTTTGTCTTGCCATTGTTCGTAGCTGAGTCTTCCGTCTCGCATGGCTTGGCAGAAAACATCATGGACCAGAGACGGGCGCATCGAACTGCGAGTGTCAAAGGTTGGGCCTGAGGCACCGTCCCACGCATACCCCTTATTAACAATGAGCGTGCCATCTTCCTGAAGAGTGAAGTAATCATCGTCAATCCTTGTTCCGGTGATGGGCGTTTGTACGATGTAGGTTTCGGCTAACTGGTACTTGAACCCTTCAACGTACTTCATCGCCATGCCTCGTAAAACAGCCATAGGGAGTGAGCGAACATCGCCGCAGCACAGGCTAGGGCGAGTCCTGAGATCAGGTAGAAGTCGTCTTGTCTCATTTCAGCAAGCCTCCACGGATGATTAGCTGATTCACCGGCACATCGTAGGAATCAAGCGGGAAAGTTGCACGGCGTTGCGCCATGTCCATATTCATTCGGGCTTGTGTTGCTCTTGCTTCTGCTTCACCGGCTAGGCGACGGTAAGCCTCATGTTCGCTATATGGAAACATTGCGCTTTGCGCTTGCTCCGCTTTTGTTTGCAAAGTTTTCAGCGGCGTATTGAGAGCCGCCATGCGATGCTCTAATGTTGGCTGAAAGTCAAACAGTTCGCCTATCTCCTTGGCCGCCTTGTCTATATTTCCGCCATTGCGCTCTGCTTCTTGCCTGATAGCGGCAATGTTTGACCAATAATCCCAGTCGTTTTTAGCTTTTGCTTTCTCTACCGCCATCTGCTCAGGGCTTCCGCCTTTAGCCCATCCCTCGCGCTGTTGGATAGCATGTTGTAGTTCGTGCAGGTTTGAGCCTCGCAGTTCTTCCATATTCGGCATTCCTCTTTTTGGAAGTCCGATAGAAATCATGTCTTTTTCGCCCATCTGCCCTTCGTGATATGCGGCAGACGCACCGGATTTGTCTCCTGCGCTTTTTGTTGTCCAAATGTTTGCGGCCTCTGGATATGCCGCATAAGCATTATCATTTGCAAAAATCTGTGATTGCCTTTTTCCATTTGCGGATTTCAGGTCTTTAATTGCATTATCAAAAAACCTAGTTGAACTATCGTCTATCTCCTGCCGCAAATGACCATCAGGCCCACGGAACACGCCTAGTTCGCTCCACACCTTCCTAGCATCATCTCCTGCGGATAGTCGCTTCTCTGCCTCTGCTGCTGCGGCTGCATCCCATGTCTTGGCACCTTTGCCAATGAACATTCCTACAGCAGTGGGGTTGAAGTTAAGCGCAACATCAAACAGCTTGTTTTGGATTGTTTTCTCTAGATTGCGGTATTGCTCCAGCGCATTCTTATCACCCGCGTTGATCTTGTCTCTGAGTGCGAACTGTTGCGCGGTTTCGTTCGCGCCTGTCATGTCTCGCAGCGTGTTTGCGGTCTGGTCTGCCGTCTGCTGAAGATAGCCCTTCGGGTCGTCCAAAAGACCACGCAGCTTGTTTCTAGTGCGGTTTCCGAAGGAGTAGATTTCGCCAAGAAGTCCCATTACATCACCTCAATCGTTATCTCTTCGCCTTTCGCATAGGCGATTTCTAGTCTTTGGAACAGTGCGTTGAATGCAGCGCGTGAGTTGAACAGACGATCAGGCGCAGTACCAGAACCAACGAGGATGCAGCCTTCCGTATCTCCAGAGAAGTTCCCCGGATGGATTCGGATGCCCTCAAACTGAGGAACATCCACTAGCAGAGGGAGTTCGGTTCGGAATCGCTTTGAGTACGTTATAACAACATCGTATTTGCCGCGAGGAATTGCGGTTTCGCCATAGACCTTCTCGCCTTGCTGCTCTAGGTTTCTATCCTTGTCCTCAAGCGTGAAGCACTGGAAAACTCCATTGATGTAGAGTTTTCCAATCGTGCTTTTGTCCGTGTAAGTGGTACGCTCAAGCAGGATTTTCATTCGCCATCTTCCAGTTTCGTTTCCACTCGGACGAGGCGGGTATCGATACCGTTGATGCGCTGGTGGAGTTCGCTTGCGACTTCGTTCAGCTTTTCCTTCATGCTGTCGAGAGCGTTAATAGCTCTTGAACCCATCCAGCCGATGACGGTAGCGAGAAGGCCGAACATTGCTGCAACAAGGGAAGCGGCGATTGTGAGGAGTTGGGTTTCGTTCATTGTGCTTCCTTCCATTCCTGCGTGGATTCGTCCCAAAAATACTTTTTCCCATCGTTAGGCATTGGGACAGGAGCAACCCAATCACAGGTTGCCTCGTCAATAATCCAAGACGGGAACGGAGACGGAGGAAGGAAAGCGTCCCGACCGGAATCGAATGTGTAACCAGGGCCGGGATAGTGCTTCCTGATTTTGGCGTTATATGAACACTGCACCCACGTACCACCCAATCCAAGATCATTGGCGAGATATTCGGCGCCCCTGTGCTCTTGGTCGTTTGGAACGACAAGCACCCGGACAACAATGTTGTTGCCGTCAATTTCTGCGAAGTGTGCCATTAGAAAGTAATGCTCCCTGATGCAGTCCAAGAATAAATGCGATAGCCACCAGAGACGGTTACAGACGGCGAACCAGTTGTGGAAGCTGCTGCGTCGTAAGTGTCTGCATATCGAATGATGACGATGCCGGAACCGCCAGGACCTCCGTTCCTTGAAGTGTTGCCGTTGGCCCCGCCACCGCCGCCACCTGTATTAACCGTAGCGTTAGATCCGTTGCCAATAACAGCGCCATTTCCGCCGCCACCTGAGCCACCGGAACCCGCAGAACCGGAGTTAGCCCCGCCGCCACCGCCGCCGGAATAAGTCACCGACGAACCAGAGATAGAGGAAGCCGTTCCAGCCCCACCGTTGCCCGTAGAAGATCCAGCAACGCCAGCGGCAGAAGCGCCCCCGCCACCGCCGCCCCTACGGTCGCCTGTGTTTTGTCCAGAACCTCCGGAATTGCCGCCCGTGTTTCCAGAACCTCCGCCGCCGCCAGTTCCGCTGCCCGCACCACCGCCACCACCGCCGGAACCACCACTAGAACCAGTGTTTTCAGTAGATCCGGCAGTTTGGACAGCCGAGCCTCCACCACCACCGCCAAGCGACGTAATGCTGGAAAAGACGCTATCGCTACCATTCGTTCCGTTCACACCGACTGTTGAACTACCAGCGCCGCCACCACCAACCGTTACAGTGATCGGAGAACCGGACGAAACAGCAAATCCGGTCGCGGTACGGAACGCCCCTGCACCGCCGCCGCCGCCTGATTTGTCAGACGCCGTGCTACGGGCAGATCCACCACCACCACCACCGGCAACGACAAGATATTCAACAGACGGAGGTGGGCCGCCAGCCGAAGCGTTGAACATTATTGGGAACGGAAACATTATTGCAGCGCCTGGATCTGAAGAAGCGAATTGCCTTGGCTTTTCACAACATTGCAAATGAACTTATGCCCGTTGGTCGTCGTGAAAGTTCCGGTAACTTTGGTGAATCCTGACGTAGTGATTGCGCCTGCAGATGCGTTGTTGGTAATTTCGATAATCATTGAACAGGAAGAAGCTGGAGGGGCAAGCGTATGCGCTCCCCCGTTGGTGTAATGGTGCATATTCCCCAGGTCAGGATTTGGTGTTAGCGTTCCCGTCGAGACAGTGCCATCCGAATAACTGGTCGTCGTATATCCAACCGTTAGCGTGTCCGTTACGTTCGCCTTGAGTGTGTTCGGATCGGCCAGCGCCGTTTCCGTTCCTGCGTCATCCTTCATATACAGAACGCTGTCAGTCTTGGCGTAAATGGCTACGTTTCCGGTCAAAGGCGTGGCAGGTGATGCGCCTTCAGGGAGAAGAATCTGTCCCATGATTTTCCTTAGTAGTTAATCGAACGATCAGAGGTTGAAAGCGAAAACACCGTGTAATCGTTGTTCTTGGTGCTGTTGTCGTTACCGAGAGCAGACGCACTGCTGTTGTCGTTGAATTCCAGCATGACGTTATTTGCACCCGTTCCACTTGCAAGAGCGGCAATCTCGGAAACCGTCTTTGTTACCCATTGGCCGGAAGCGTTGTATCGTCCAAACGCAGACGGGTCTAATGCTTGTCCGTCAATGAAAACGAATCTGGATAACTTGGCGTCAAGGTAGTAATTGATGGTTCCATCCCCGAGCCTGCCGAGCATGTGCGTAGTACCAGACGCATTCATAGTCGGGTCGTAGTTCTGGGCAGGGACGGATGCGGTCAGCGATGTGATTTGAGAGTTATTGACATACAACCTGAGTCGGTCGGTTGATGAGCCTGTAATGGTGTTTGTCGCGCTGGTCGTGTCACACACCGCAACGATGTGCAGAAGGTCGGATGTGCTTGTATATGTCGCGGTTGTAGTGATGCCGCGAACAGTAACCGTGTCCTGAATCTCAAAAGAAAGTTCGTTTGTGTTCAGGAAATAAAGGCTTCCTGCGTTGGACGTATATCCATCATTCAGGATGACTTGATAGGTTCCTGTGCTTGACCTTTGAAGCCATACGGAAATGGTGAATATTCGTTGGCTTGTCGGCGTCGTCAGCGCCTTAGACATATATTCACTACTTGCGCGAGTAAATTGCAGTGAATACTTGAGGTCGCCTTTATCAAGTCCGCCGCAGTTACCGAACATCCCGACAGACCCCCTCAAAGATCAGCGTATTAGACGCACCACCGATAAAGGTGATGATGTCGAAAGCACCGTTTGTCGTCGTTCCATTGGTCAATGCAGAAACAGCAGACGGGAACTTGTAGGCAGAGTTCCACGAATACGTCCGAGCGTTCGTGTCTCCAGCCTTAAGAATGAACTTGTACATCGCGTACTGAGTTATCCCTGTTGGAGCGCCAAACGTCACCGTAATGGTGTTGGTGAGGGTGAATTCCCGGATCTGGTCTGCCCCGTCAAACGTATGCGTAGAGGTCGTGCTGATTGACGTAGTGCCGTAGTCCGGTCGTTGCGTGGCGGTAAAGTTCGTGGCAGTGTCAGGCTTGACGTAATCGCTACCTGCTGCGCCTTGCTTAATCAGCTTGCCGGTCGTTCCATCAAATACAACTACGGCATTGTTTGTTGCGGAAGACGGGCCGACCACATCACCGGAACCTCCACCACCGCCGCCAGGACTTGATCCTCCTGCAGCAATAACACCGAGATTTCCATTGACCGTCAGAGCAGCATTGACCGTGAGATAACTTAGAACGATGTAGGACGTATCTGCATCAATCGTCGTATCGGAACTGATGACGTTGGAAGCAATAGCACTGCCACTGCCGCCAGAGACAATTGCCCACGTTCCATTGCCCTTGAGAAACTTGGACGCATCCCCTGCTGCCGGAGCCGGAACAATGCCCTTCTGCCCACCGCTGCCGGAGTCCCCGACAAACTCAGCCCCGGTCAGGTCGATCTGGTTCCACAGGATTTGCGCCGCCCCGGCGACTCGTTTCCATAGCCGATAAATCCAGTCATCGAACCTGCCGTCATCTTTCCTTGGCGGTTGCGAGAGCGTGTTTTGTGACATATGATGACCCTATGGAAACTGAGAGCGAACGACTCCTACGAATCGCCCTGCAATCGGGGATCGTGGTGGGGCTTATTGCCCTTAAACCTGTTTGGATGAAATGGCTCTATAAACTCGGCTATAGAGACTGGCGCGAGAAGCCTACTGATTCAGACCAAGCGCCAAAGAACCGCCAGCAATAGGCAGGTATTGACGTAGCGCATTGGCAACGTCATCGGCCATATCAGGACGCTTCGTGATTGCCTTTACAAGCGCATTCCTGACTGCAGGGTTATAAAGAGCGACAGGAAGCGCGGCAGCAGTTACAGCCCCCGGCGATACAGAAGCGTCGCCACTCATGGCAGCAGCAAGGCCACCAATAGCGCCGCCACTAAGCAACATGCGACCCGCTGTTCCAGAGTCAGGAACAGTGTTCCCCATGACGCGCTTCCCTGCCCCTGCAAGGTCTTGCATCAATGCCTGACCACGCGCAAACGCGCCTTTGTCCTTAGAGCGGTCAAGTGCTTTGGTAGCGTTGAACAGTTGAGCAGGAGTGAAATCACCACCGGCATTCCCGACAGACGATGCGGCACGTTCTGCACGTTTGAAATTGGCGTAACCGGTATCAACCTTCTTCAACTGCTGACCCAAAGCGCCATTCTTCGCCATCATCTCGTCAAGCAATTCCTTGTGAAGCTGCTTGAACGCCTGACCCAAATCCGACTGATAGGCATCGGGGCTAATGGAGAACTTCTTTCCTTGGTCGCGAATCGCTGCCAGAGCATCTTTAAGGTTCTGCCCTGACAAAACACCATTGGGAGCAATGCGCCCATCAATCTCCCGAGCAATGACAGAATCAAAGGCTTGCGCCTCACGCTCAGGCAATGATTGAACCATGCCGCGAAGGTTGGCAAGTTTCCCCACCAATCCGCCGTCAGTCGTGTCTAGCTTCAGCTTCGGGATAACGTCATCGTATGCCTTGCTGAACGCTTCTTTTGCTGCGGCAATACCTGCGTTGCCCGTTTCTTCCGCCGCCTCGCCTATGGGCTTAAGAGCGCGATTTAAAGCGGCTTTGTTGAAGTCTTCCACGCCTTTTGATCGGGCTTTTTCAATCATGCTGCCAACAACCGGAATCGATGTTAGCTTTTGTTCCGCAGAGTTCCAAGCACCTCCCAATGCTTGACCGGGAGTCAGGCCCACCCCTTCTTGTTGCAGGAGTTTAATATCAGCGTTCTTGGATGCGTTCGGGCTGATGATGCGACCAAGCGCACCAGCAACCGGAGCCATAACGCCACCGCCGACAGCACCGGACATGACTTCTTGACCCTTGTCAGACCAGAAGTTTTCTCCGCCGTTGGTCACAGGGTTAAGTGCAGCCATTGCCCCGCCTTGAGCGGCCCCAGTTCCGATACGTGCAGCCATTGATGCACCTTGAGCCGGTGCTCCAATACCACCAAGCGGAAGCGTCATGGCTACGTTCCCTGCCATGCGGGCAGCGTCGAAGCCTTCACGTCCTGCCGATGCTCTTGCGTCCTGGTATTCCTTTTCCTTCTCGGCAATCTTCTTGTTGACTCCTTCGCCCATTCCGAGCGCGTTAGCGACAAGCTGCACGCCGCCTGCACCAAGATCAGCAGCCCCCTGCATCGCGCCACCGATAGCCGAGCCGCGAAGGTTCCCGTTCGGGCCAAAGGTGTCTGCAATCCAGTCACCGATGGATTTATCCTTCTTCGCTTCCTTGGCGGGAACGAGGTCGGAGAATGCGCCGCCTTTTTGCGGTACAAGATCGTCAAAAGCGCCCATGATTAAAGCCCGTGGTTAGTGATGCCCATTGATTCAAGTCGCTGAATAACTGCTTCGCGAGGTGCGCCGCCCATGATTGCGTTACGGGCTTCGGAAATGACCTGTGCGCCGCCTTGCTGTTGCGGTTGCGCTCCACGGAGATACTTCTGTTCGATCTTGGACAAAGCGGCACGGTTGGCCTGAATATCAAGCGTCGGGTCTGTAGCGGTACGCATCCAAAGCTTCAATTCCGCGTTGGAGTCCATCTGCTTCGCACTCATTCCGGTTGCCTTCATAAGCGCAGCCAGAAGGGCGGGACGAGTCATTTCAATCTCGTTGCGGGCAGACTGGTTCTTGGTGCCGAGCATCTTGCCGACCATCTGACCGGGAGCCGACGAGGAAGCCCCGGCGACGATGTTATCAAGCGTTCCCTTGTTGGTATTGGTAATGCCGCCGCCTTGGTCTAGTCGGTCATATGCATCTCTCAGAGTGCCAACCGCCAAATCTACGTCAGCAGCACCAGCGGCTTTATTGGCATCCAAAGCTTGCGCCTTGAGGTCTGCAGGCCCACCGGGGATGACTTCCATACCATTGCCGTCTGCAGTGTAGCGATACCCGACAGGCGCACGACCAGCGTTGGACAATTCCTGTTGCATCTTCTTCTGCTGAAGTGCTTCTGTCTGCAAGTCCATCTGGCGCTTCTGCATCAGGTAAGCGCGGTCTTGGTCGCGATTGTGCGCGGCAACGTCTGCAATCAGATTGGCAATCTTGTTTCCCTCTGCGTCATAGACTGCGGTCGGGTCGTCTTTGCCGTAATAAGCTTTCTTGCCCATGTACTCCACAGGGCGCGAGTAATCCACGCCAACAGGAGCCTTGCCGGATTGGAATTGATAGGTCTGCCCGGTCATGTTGTTCCGCAGCGTGTTAAGCGGCAACTGGTCTAGAAGTCGGTTCATAACTCCCCCTTACGCAATCACGAAGCGCGGCATTTTGTTGTAGGCTTCCATCATGGTTAGCGCATTGCGGCTGTTCGCTGCGCTACGGTTAATGTCGTTGGCTTCCTTCTGCATTGCGAATTGCCCAAGGCGGTCGGCTTCCTTGTCGTACTGCTGAGAAGCCATGCCCTGACCATATCTAGCCAATTCTGCAAGGATGTTCCCGCTATTCAACATTCCTTTAGCAGCGGCAGAGCGTTCAATCGCCTGTTGCCCTTGGTCAAACGCAAACCGATATGCACCGGAGTTCTGGATGCTGTTCGGATTCTCCATCAGAGATTTCAGGCGGTTTTCGTAATAGTTGCTGCCGCCTGAAGCCCCTGCTCCATTGCCGCCCATGTACTTGGACATGGTGGAGAAAAAACGATCTTCAGGAGATTGCGACTGCGGAAGCGAGAAACCATAAGACTTCTCAAGGTTCCGTTTTTGCTGTTCATCCTGAAATTGCTGGTTCAGGTTGTTACCCGGTTTGAGTTGTGAAAAGCCATAGTCAAAAAGGCCCATGATTACGCTCCTAGATCAATCTCCAGCGCAGAAAGCTGGATAGTGGTATCTGCTACATGCCGCAATTCAAAAGCGCGGCGACGGAAAGAACCGCAACGGTTCAGCTTTGATTGTTCCGCCGACAGATCAACGCGGCGATATTTGGAAAACGATTGATAGTCATCATCCGACCATCTGAGCATGGCTTCGCTATCTACTTTGTTGCCAACGACTTCGGTGCGTGAGCAAGACTTCCTCTGCATTGAGTCGCCGTCGAATTTTCCAGATCGGATAACAAAATCAATCGGGGCGTCATCCTTTCCATGCAGATCCTTCGGGATGTAGATATGCCCGTTCGATTCATGCAAGAGAATGTCTTTCCCAAGTGCTTTAACGTGCTTGGTCAGCTTGAAATAAGACGAGGTATAGCCGGTGCATGTAATCGTTCCAGTGGCAGGAGAGACAGGAGAATGAGCTACATGGAAAGAGAACGTGTCGGAATCTATGTAATTAACCTGATGCGTTCCGTTGTATTCAACGTCATTTGCGCCAGCGATAAGCACCGGATCACCGTCAGCCAGCCCGTGACCTGCGCTAACGACTGTTGCCACGCTGCCGCTTCTGGTAATCGTGCATGACTGAGGGGTGCCAGCAGTCAGGCTAGTCCATTCAGACCACTTCCCGGATTGGACGTTATAGACGACCGTGATGCCGGTGCCTTTGAGCGTCAGGACATAACAAACAGCCCCGCCAATCTTCAAGCCATAAGCGGCGAGACTCGAAAGCGTGTCTCGATTCAAAATGCGTTGAATGCTTGGCGTCGTAATGTCCTTTGACTCAAGGCCAATCATCATATGAACGCCGCGCCCATTCTGCTTTGTCTGAGATACCCAGAACAGCGTTCCATCCACTTCTGCAAGAGATTCCCCGGAAGCGCACCCAATAAGCGAGAACCCGTTATCGACCGGAGACAACGGGGAGCCGGTTGCGTTGCCTGCGTCAAAGAAGAATTCCGTACTCCATTCCTTGAACGCAATCACATAGTTCTGTGACTTGGCAAGTGCTACGCCGCTGCCAGGCTCTTTAATTGCAGTAATGAAGTTAAGCGCATTCCACGCTGCAGGGTTGTTCAGGTCGCTTCCGTAGATTCTCGCCGTCGAATCCATGACGTAAAACGTACCGTCAAGCCATACAACACCAGGAACGGTAGAAGCCGGATAATCAACATCCGTGATTTCTGAGAGCGTCAGCGTGCTATCAAGAAGAAACCCTTGTTCAGAATTCTTCAGAAAGAGATATTGCGAAGACGCAGCAGCCCCTGAGAGGCTATGCCATAGCTCAAGGTCTGCCGTGGCCGGAGACAGGGATAGCGAGTTTTGTACTGTGACCGTTTCAGTTGAAACGAGCTGGTAGCGATAAATCGTTGCGTCGGTTAATCCGCCACCAATAAAAATCCCGCTTTCAAACGCCCCGATAAACGTCTTTGCCCCTGTGATTGCGCTGGTGTTGGAGGTCGCGTACCAATCAAATCCGTCCGTTGAGTAGAACAGCAGGTTTCCGGCGTCTTGTCTTGCCCAAAACGCGCCGTCAGAGAATGCAATAGTTGGAACTAGAGAATCACCTGTTACATAGGCAAGGGTGTAAGTAAGCCCGTCTGTCGACACATACAAATCGGCACCATCATTGCCAACGAACACACCATTTCCATAGACGACAGGAGAGGCGGGCTGAACAGGGTTGGCAGTCCAAGATGAAATGTTTGTTGCCGAATAGATAACGCCTTGAGTCGTTCCAACCACCCATTGCCCGCCACCATAGACAACGAACGGCGACAGGTCGTTAGTCGTTGAAATCGTGCGGTCAGTCCAAGACGAGCCGTTGGTGGAGGTAAATAACTTGCCGTTTGATCCGGTGACAAAGAAGCAACCGCCAGCAAAAGAAAGGCTTTTGGCTACGCTAGAACCCGAAGTTGCGCTATTCCACGTTGCCCCATTGTCGTTCGAATAGCGAATGTCATTCGTAGTTGCGGAAGAGATGACGGCGACGAATACACCGTTTCCATAGACCACCTGACTGAATAGCGAACCTCCGATGTTCAGAGAAGCGGAAAACGAAGACCCGTAATTTGTTGATCTGTACAAATCATGATCAAACGCCGCGACAGAATATTGCCCGTTAGATGCAACGCCATAGCAAACCCCCTTCCCTGCATACGTCTGCAGCGCACCGCTTTCCGGTTCTCCGGTCGTGACAATGCTAGAGGTAATCAGATCACCGGCAACGCCAAGCAATTTCCCTTGCCACGCAGCAAGAACCTGAGCAGAACCGGCACCAATGGAACCAGCGTCCTGCATTCCTGGGCGCTTGCGTGTTACGGCTTGATCCCCGTTAATCTCAACAAGACCATTCTTCAGAGTTGCATCGCGGTCAGTCGTCCCGTCCCTGCTGACGAGTTCAGAAACAAGCGGGAGTCTCATTAGCCCCCCTGAATATCAAAAGTAACGCGCTGCGGGATTTCTGCGTCAAACGACATGACTTCCGGCGTATGGTTCGCCCGCTTGATTCCAGCCTTTGCCTCTTTCGCAAGCCCGTAAATCATCTGATTCTGCACGCCGTATTCCGGCATCAGTTCAACAGCGAGATTAAGCCTTAGTGCGCGTTCATAACCATTGGGAAGGGAGACGGTCGTGGATAGCGTAGAAAACGCCGTGAGGGGCTTCCAAGAGTCAATATATAGCGTTCCACCAGTGGGCGCGTGAGAAAGCCGGATAATGGATTCTGGATAGCCTGTGTCGTAATACAGACCGGATGGAATGTCGGAGGAATCCGACTTTGACGCGATGGATTGATATTGATCGCGGGTGAGGATTTCTAGCGGGTAGTCGATACCGTTCAGGCGAATGAATGCCCGTTCGATACGAATCGGCATGGAGGTGTTCAGCGAAGTGGCACCGACGCCAATATCATAGGCGGATTGACCACCAACAAGCGTGATTGTCTCTTGGACAGTCTGATAGACCATCAAACGCTCATTGCCCAACGCCGAGAGCAGGTCGTTCAGCGACACAAGCCCGTCGCTCAGTTGGTCAGCATCGGGAGTCTCGCCCTGTGCGACAACCTGCAAAGAGCGAAGGGCGCGAGTGATAATGTCTTGTGCTGTACTCATTGCGACACCTTCTTAGGACGACCTGGCTTCCGCTTCACTTCTTCGGAGGCTTCTTTTTCTTGCATCCCATAGATTTTCTCCTCTTCTGCGTTAAAGACGACAACGCCACCATCCTCATGGCCGGGAACGCTGATCCACTTGGGGAATTCTTGGAACATTTGTTTTCCTTGTGCAAGAGGGGATTGG
>ERZ761584.420-NODE-420-length-13699-cov-20.194078_pt1 | contig 13699 bp, 16 predicted proteins | sample MGYA00512168_ERZ761584 | MGnify/ENA primary metagenome ERZ761584 (study PRJEB28899, sample SAMN03785564) | bioreactor sludge metagenome | biome: EBPR Sludge; feature: EBPR Bioreactor; material: 0.22µm filtered reactor supernatant | place: Saint Lucia: Queensland...
TTGAGTATTAAGGCTTCGGCCTACTCCTGAAACTGTGGAAGAGCCGGAGGATGATCCAGTGCCCTCTCCCCCACCTCCAGTATTCTCTTTCAAATACAGATAGACCGACGCCATCTGATACTGAGAACAGAGGGCATTGTATTCGTATGTCAGAGAAGCTGATGATGTCGGGAACAGCTCCTTGCTCGCCCTGGCAGAGCCAAAGGAGGCGTTGGCGTAGTCAAAGGTACTTCCATCCCCGGTTCCCATTGCAATTGATGGAGCATATCCACCATCGTTCCAAGCCGAGGCGCAGCCTGTGATATAGTCTCCAGTGGCAGCGGTAAAGCCTTTACTCAGTGAGATGGTCGTGTAATAGCCGGCCATCCCATTTTGAGAGTTTGTCGAAGGAACTGGGGTTGATGAATCAACTGTATCGTAAACTTCTAATGCAATACTCGCACGAGATACCGCCGTGGATAGATTAATCCTGACGACTTTACTACTCGCCGGAGAGGCATGGCCGAACATGGCGGCTGCGTTATATCGGCTTATCCCTCCGTTGTACGTTCCGGGATTGATATGTGATGTCATGGTGGTATTCGCACCGCCGTAGTCATATACCCCACCTGATATGGAAAAGGTGGAGTTACTATCAATCATTCCCTTGGCAATAAGGTAAGTATTACTGCCTGTTACCGTCCCAAGAGTGGCCTGTACTGAAGATGGAGATCCGGTAGATGTTGCGCTGGCAAAAGCGCCTGACACATACCCTACGGAATGATGGTCCTCAACTATAACAACTGGCCGTCCAGTATCTGCAACCTCAATAAGCCAACGACCTGAAACCGTGACTGGCTTACCAAGTGGCTGAAGAAATGCCGTTACCGTCAGCCCATCCCGGCTGATCCCTTCCAAGGATAGGGAACTGACTTCAACCTCAAGATCGAGGTAATCGGTTCTTATCCCTCCGACCTGCTCAGACTCCACCGCCGAGTCCAGCACCTTACCTTCGTGGATCGTGGATCGAATCAGGAGCGTGTCGTCCCACACAAGGGAATTGCGCGAGGTGGGCCTGTCTACATATAGCGTGGCCTTTACCGTATTGGCCGGTAGGTCAACCGATACCCCAAACTGACTAAGACCAGAAACCTGCTGCTGTGGGATCTGAATTACTTGAAAACTCATTTCCCGTATACCGTCATGTCAGAGGCGTATTTCCCCTCAACGTCCGCCAGTTGTTGCGCGGTGAGCTGGAGCTTCAGCGTATTCCAAGTCTCTGTCCGATTTGATGGCTTGAGTGTTTGCAGATCATCCCAGCCGTAATAATCCTTGACCGCAGCATAATCCTGCGCCAATGTCTCGAAGGACAGTTTGATTTCTGGAGTCTTGAGGCCAGAAAGCATTCCCTCGTAGGTCATCACATGCGACGGGATCAGGACGCCGGAAAGCGTCTTGTCAACGAAATCGGCGAAGTCCTTGACCGTTCCTGGCGCATGTTCCATTAGCTGATTAAAGCCGCTGACATAACGATCAAGAGGGTCTCTGGGGTTGAACACCCACGGAAGATCAATCAGGCTCTTGGCGTCCTCAACCTCGATAGCCACCGCATGACGAAAGGCTGACCAGTATAAGGATGTAGATGCTGATCGGAATACTCTGACCCAGACAACACTTTTGTTGGGATCGTAGTAAATATATTTCATCACTTATATCCAAACATCTCGTAAGATTTCTTATATCTTTCTAGGCAATAGATTCCACTAATCTTCAGAAATACTTGTAGATGTGGAAAGCTGCGGGGTAACTCCAGAAGATACAGAAATATTCGGAGTAACAGTACCACTATACATCAAGTATCCAGTTCCAGAAGCCGCCGTACCAACACCAAAATGTGTAATAGTGGCGGTAGATCCAGTACAGGCTGGAAAGCTAATAGTAGCAGCAGGAACAACTGCTCCACTAGAGACTGTCCAACCACCAGAAGTGCGAGCTACAGCAACACGAGCATAGGATGTATAGGAAGTCTCATTAGTAGTTTGACTTCCAGTCTCTCCAGGATCAGAGGTGTGTAGAGATACATACAGATTAGTCGCAGGAGACGATCCATCATTCTCCGCCAAATCTGCAAGAGCAGTTCCATTGAAGAACAACTCAAGAATATCTGTTTCAAAGGCATTACTTTTAGACATTATCGTTTCCTCATTAAATAAATTACTTTAACTCTCTTTTTGGGTGTAAATTGTTTGGAATAGTCATACTGCTTTCTTTCATCCTCTGGTAAAGTGTCCCACTCTGGAGCGTTGTCGATACGATCAAGATAGGATAGGTCAGGTACTATAGGGGGAACAGATGGGCGGTTATAGGGGTCGGATACAGAACCTCCCCTATTAATCCTTTCATAGACCGGACTTCCTAACCACAGAGTACCAGCTACGGAAGGAAGCAATAAATTTCGCATCATGCGACTGTCACTCCAATTGTAGTTTGATACCCGAGTTTACCTTGATAGGAGCCATCAACAGTATAGACCTCTCCATAGTATAGCCCAGGAGTTGTATTGTAATAAATACCTATTCCCGATCCATCTAATTGAACTGGAACAGCAACCCCCTCAGCAACTGAGTATATAATATCGAGAGGTCTGTGAGATGGTATATCATAGGTGCCATCTTCAGATGAGTCTAAAGCAGCCACAACATATACTGTTATGTTTACAAGAGTTCCGTCAGTGTCGTTTCCAAATGGGCCGATATATGCTTGATAAAATGGGTCTTGGTAAGTAATTACTTGTGTTGACCCTGTCGCCAAAGACCATAAATAACCACTCCATGTCTGCGGATCAGTATTGCCGGATCGAGTGATTGTTATGGTGCCATCACCAGAAATACTAATTGGTAGACTATCCTCATTCGTAATGGATGGATATACAATTACATCGCCCACCGAATAATTGAGTCCCGATAATGCCGAGTTAGGCGCGGCCCCGGAATCTATCGTGACTTCCGTGTATTCGCTTCCAGATGGCGGATCTAGCAATTGCTCCAAGAATGCCGCTTGCAATTGACGATTTCCATCATCATCCTCTGCCACTATAGCAATGCGTACCTTGGGAATTGTTATTCCCGAAAATGTTAATGTAGCATTAGTATCCGCGCTTGCATCTGAAAGATCATCCGCAGATTCCGCCGCTACCCCTGAGGCATCTTCTCCGTTTTGTATTTGGTCAAGCGTTGGATCTCCGACTGATTTTCTATAAGCTACACCATGTATAAGTGTGTCACTACTTCCCTCGTCTGGCTGCATTGTCACCTCAATAGAGGTGTCATCAAAGTCGCTGACATAAGGTTGAACGGTCCATCCAGGAGGCTGATCATCCGTAACCGGAGCCGTGCCCGGAAGGATTTCAAACATCATCGCCGCTACTCGAACAGAGTTAGTCCATTGAATAGTACGGTTTCCTGTAGCCCCAGCCGTATCTCGTAATTCCACATAGGCGGCTGATGCCCTTTGTGTTCCTATCGGATTAATCTCATACAACTCGGTCATGCCGGAACACGAGAACGCTGTTGCCGGGGTAGCGTTATTATTGGTAGATATACCGGAAAACATGAGCACATTATCGTCCGTGGTTGTTATTCCAGTTATATCTATAGAGGTTACGCCAGTTCCTCCAGAATTAACCGAGCTAACTTGCCCGATCGGCGTTGTGGTATCGCAGCCATCTACTCTGTGGGCATGAGCAGTGTATGCCCCAGCTGAATCAAATGTATATTGTGCTGGTTCGTTTGCCGCATCCGTTATAATTTTTCTATAAAATGTTTTCTGTGGTCGCGTTGTTGAGCCCGCCCCGAATTCATTCCCGATAAGAGTAAACCCAGAAACATTTGTAAAGTTTGAGGTATCCGCAACGGTTGTTCCTAGCGCATCCAACTCTAAGATGACCATGTTTCCGTTGGCGAGATTGGAAGGTTTATTTATTGTTCTAGCAGTACCTGATGCGCCATAGGAATACTGCATATCTGACGGATAAACAGATGGTATTGTAGGCTCACCACCACCGCCTCCCGGCGGTGCATCAAACGCAGTCTCCCACGCTCCTATTGTGGGGGGATTAGATCTTGTATCACCATTAATATCCGTTGTAATGCCGCTTATTGGAACCCCAGCTCCTAGAAGCGGAGAGGTTGATGCTGGCCGAAAGTCTTGGAATGTTATTGATGCAGACTTTGAGCTTACTAGGTCGCTTGTTAGGTCTGGGATATTTTGCCAGCCGGCTTGCTTATATATCTCCGCAATACCATCGACATCACCATAGACATCATTCGCTCCTGCGGCATTCCCGGCCATCGCTTGCGTTGACCAATAGTTATAATCGCAGGAGATACCACTTAGAGAACCAGCTGTGTACCCTGATAACCCGGAGGTTTTTTGTATAAATGCGTTATTTTTAATTACTCCATTGGTGTGCCCAGAAGTGGAAATAATGGACATAGGAACTCGGTCGTCCACAGACGTATTGAAAGCAAAAACTGAATTATCGAATATAGACCCAGGAGCTATGCTCCTATTCCCAAGATAAAGAGCCCCTCCGGTATAGGCTGTGACATTATTATATATCTGATTACCTGTTAACCCTTGCTGCCCTGCGGTTTCATTAGCAAGATAAAATGCGTATCCCGTATACCCTGTGTAACGATGATACCAAGAGTCATTGCTACCGATGCACATATTCTTGGTGAATATATTGTTGCTTGATCCATTTGATCCACCAGATATGCAATAAAAATGCACATACGCAGCATGATTGATATTATTTGTTACTTCATGTCTATCCCCGGCAATTATTCCCTCTTGCCAATTTCCAGAGAAAACGCAATTTCTGACAATTCTTGTAATCGGTCCTGTCGATCCGCCACGACACCGTAGCCACCCCGGTCGCGCACCGCCTATTCCGCCTGTGCTGAAATTACTATCCCTGGCGGCCTTTCCACAATGCCTGACTGTGACACCATCTATAATAAACTGAACATTCTGTGCATTATTGTCGCAAGTTGCTATAGCGGCATTGGCTAATGTATCAAAGTCAACGTCGATGATTTCGAAATAATTCAGGCTGGGGTTTACATCGTTTATATTATGATCCCATCCAGTGCCACGGCTATTCTTTATAGATAAATTTCTGAATCTGCAATAATTGGCTGTATCTGAGGAATTCCTTCCAATCATTGATGAATAGTTATAGCCATTTGTAGTTCCAGAAACTGTTATAACTCTACAAGTAAACGTTACCCCACCAATTACTACCGTGGCCCCTTCGGTTGTCGGTAATGAAGGGAATGTTGAGGGGAATGTTCCATTACTGCCAGCCTGATACCAGCATTTATTCTCTGAACCTTTGGGAGGGGCATATTTTTCATTCGCCAAAAATGACGCCCCAGCAACCATGCTGCCACCATAATCACCTTTTAATATTGGTTTCGCTCCAGATACTCCTTCAGTCTCTACACCGCCTGACATATAATAGGAGCCAAATTCGCCCATAACTAATGGACTAGTGCCACCTACACTTATTCTGATAGCAATACCTGATACGCTAACGTTAAAGGTGTCCCCGCACTTAAGAAGTACTTTATGTCCCGCAGTTGTATTTCTTAATTGTGATTCTGCATATTCTGGTGTCGCCCATGCCTGGGCATCGGACAAACCAGTATTACCGTTGCTACCTGCTGCCTTAACATAATAAGTAGTCATGCCGAATCCCTCATTGCCTCCAGGATAGCGTATGTGATTGGATCGGGTGGAAGGTGCATTTCATTTCTGACCGCATCGGAGAGCAGACGGAACTTCTTGCTGTAATACAAGGCGCGAAGATTTCGTAAAGTCACTATGCGGTGTGAAACTAGAGGCATATTAGGACGTTTCAGCAAGCGAACATCAGTAGTTGTTTCATTCTGCCGGTAGAACTCTCGACGGTAAGTATCAACCTCTTTAGAATCGGGATCGCCTATGAGGGCGCAATGATAAGAGATCTCTTTATCTATCTCGGATTTAATCTCAGGAAGCATAATCAACCCGTCACCTCAACGCCAGATAGTTTACCATTCTCACGCTTCAAAGAAATCTCCTTCTTCTTAAGTTCTTTCTTATCCTCAAGCTCTTTAGCCTTGAGTTGAGCATCTGCCTCAGCTTTGAGGAGAGCTACTTGCAATTCGTTACGAGCTTCCATTTCAGCAATGTCTCGCTTAGTCTGATTATCCATCAAAGCGATACGCATCTTAAGTTCAGCGTCCAACTTAGCCTTAATGACTTCCCCTTCACCAGACTTCTGAGCTTCACTCCTAGCCTTAGCTATGTTAAGCATAGCATCAGTCTTAAGGTTCTCAACTTCTGCCTGAAGCTTCTGAACTTCAGCCTGTTGTACAGGATTAGGTTGGGGATTAAGAGCTTTTTGTAGCTGCTCTTTGGTAATCTGAATCATCTCCTCCTTGTTCTCAAGGCTGGACAATTCATACATATTGAGGATCAACATCCAATAGGCAGGTGAGTCAGGGGTAACAGTCTTCAACATATTAGCGAGTTGATTCTGTTCCAACTCTCGGGCCATAATACCAAGAGAACCCTTCATACGGAATTTCATATCCGCAATAGGGTATCTCTTGGAATCAAATTGCATGTAACGCCACAAAGCTTTGTTCAGCAGAGGAACAATGAAGTTATTCTCAATGTTCTCTAGTGTACGTTTCGAACGTTTAATCGCTCCTGACAGCAGCATAGACATGCCAGAAGCAGTGGAATTACGGGGAGATACTCCGATAGGTGCAGCAGAATCCATAGCTCCTGTAGCCATCTGGATCATACGCTCAAGCTCACCGGCTTGGGAGAATGTATTCCCATTAACCACACCAAACGTGAGCGGCATGAGAATATCTTTAGGAGATCCAAGAGTAAGAATAGATTTACCCGGCTTAACCTGAAGATTACTGCCCTTAATTAACCGAGTAGAGTCAACCCCCATCATAGGATGGATCGTCAGAGCCATGGCATCAATACGTCCACGTAACTCTGCATCTAAGGCTTTTTGTGAGTTATATCCTTTCTCGGCTATACCACGTCCCCAGAACCTATTAGGTACAGTATCAAACTGAAAAGCGATGAAACCCCTATCTTTCATCAAAAGTTGATTCTCAGTAACCTTCAGAAGAGTCTCATCGTTCGCAAATGTTACAATTGCTTCCACTAGATCATCATCTTCCAGATCATCGTAGCTGTCGATCACAACATATTGCACTTCTTCCTGCCCATCATCCTCTTCAGAAGGAACCTTCATTGCATTCTCAAGAAGAGTGCGGGGGACTAGGCCATGATATTCCACAACCTTAGCAAAATCTTCCATACCTACAGACTGAACTTCCATTTTCCCTGTGACATCACGCATCTCACTGGCTGCACCCAGCATACCAGTACGATATTCGCCAGAATGTTGCTTCTGGATAATATCAGACTTGGAGATATACGTGATATGGGCACATCCAAGCCCAGAGTTTACGTCAGTTGTGTACGGATCTATGACAAATTCGTTAGGTTCAACAGCTAAGAGCTTGATTAGAACCCTATCCTTGTTGACTACTGTAGGTACAGAGAAGTTTTCAGAGATTTGATTCTTATTAATCGACTTATCTCGTACCTTTTCTAGTACAATCTTACCAATTCCTGTGCCGTAGATAGCTCCGAGTAGAACTGCTTCCTCTATTCCAGCCTGAATATTGGCTTCCTCAAAATCTTCTCGTAGAAGTTTACGAGCGTAAAAGGCATCTTCAGGATTTTGATCAAAATAGTCGTCAACAACATCAAACCACTGGCCTTTTCCAAAGATCGCTTCGGTAATTTCGGCAGTGGCTACCTCTATAGCCTGAGATAAGGCCGGAGAAATCAGCTTAGACCGCTCAGAATCTCTCTGTTTGTCAGCAGCCGTCCACTTTCCTCTCCATAAACGATAGTATTCGTCCCAATCTTCTCGAAAATTTGATTCTCTGTAGTCTTCCCAAGGTTGAATACGCTTCAAAATCCAGGAAATCAGAAGATTTTCCGGGGTCATAAAGTCATCTTTGACTTCTGGTTGAGCTTCTACAACGATTGAGGCCATATTTTAGAATCCTGATATTTTGTCCAAGGGTTCCCAATCGTCCTCTTGGTAGTTAAAATCGTAAACAGTAGCAGAAATCTGATCAATATACGAGAGAGCGTCGAGTAAGTCATCATGTACCAGAGGATTTGGGAAATCCATTAGTTGATCTATGAACTTTCTAGTCCATTCTCCCTTCTTCAGGAAGATACGACCGTGTTGAAAACGTCCTTGAAGAGCCCAAACAATACGTTCTTGCTTCTTTTTACCACCATGGGTAAGTTCTTCTATACGAGGATAGACGGATAAACGTCGCATCTGATCCTCAAGATACGGCATAATGGCATTCTTCAGCGATCCTTTCTCTATGCCAACAGCAGCGGCATGATACTTCTGTGCGGCTCTCAGGATTTGCAGAGACGTTTCTCTAATTCCCCATCTCCCACTGATGATGTCTTCGACATACCAACCTTGAGGACAGACGCGAACAACTGCTATAGCACATTCATCCAGTCTCTTAGCCTGACTCTTGAGCATTGCTTCCGTCTCAACGAATCCTGCTGGATCTACTGCGATGAATGTGAATCCCTCTTGCGGGGCTACATCATAATACTGTATCTGATCGGGCTTAAAAAACCCGTTACCACCTGAGACAAACGAAGCTTTAAACTCCTGATTGAACGCCTCGATAGACATCTTCTGCCTCTTGGCCTCAATCTCCTCTTCAGGCAATAAAGGGTTGTCAAAAGAAGAAAAATTGAAGGCTGCCCAGTCTGGGCCCGCACTGCCATCAGCAGCCTCCGAATATAGGTCAAAGAAATGATTTTTTCCGTCTGGCGTACCGATAAACAGTGCGCCTCCTTTGACCTTGGTTAAGGTTGGTGAGATAATCATCTCCCACACCTCAGGTTTCATGAACGCAAATTCGTCCATGACTACGTAGGAAAGTCCAGCCCCTCTAAGGGTATCGGGTCTATCTGACCCTTTGATCTGGATCTTTCTTCCGTTGGTGAGGGTGAGAGAAGCAGTGTTCTCAATAGTGGCCGCCGTCACTTCCCTAGCTATATCTTTCAATGCTTGCCAGTGGATGTCCTTTCCTTGTTGGAAAGTAGGTGTAACGATCCAGACCTCTTCACCCTTTAGATCATACCCTGACTCATTCTCGAGCTTCAGGGCTTCTATAAGCATTATAATGCGGGCAAGATAAGACTTGCCAAATCGTCTACCTGCTGCCACTACTTTAAACCTAGCAGGATTCTTCAGCACCTCAAGTTGTTTCGGATGAAGCTTGAAGTTTATGTCTGTCATTACTTAGTAGCAGCAATACCCGCACGAAGAGTAAATACAGCGGCAGCATTATATAGAGCTGTAATCAGTTCTACTGCTCCAATAGTGCCGGAAGCAAAGGCTGCTAGGGCAGTAGCTGCACCAGACAGGGCTACTAGATAAGTTTTATAACCTTTTAGTTTATCAAAGAGTGCAAACATTATTCTACTCCTTTAACAGTTGATTTAGCCCAAGGATACTTAGTATTCTCAGGATAGAAGTATTGTAGTTCATCCTTCTTCAACCCCATACGTTCCTCTACCAGACGAGATTCAATCTCTCCAGCAAGATTCAAATACCATTGAGTTTGAGCATCACGATAGGATTTAGCTGCCACAGGGTTAGACATACGTAAGGCTACAGAGTAATTCTTAGCCTTACGATACATGTCGAAGTCACCCTTCCTCTGAGCAGCCTCAGCAATAGTATCTGCTATAAAACCAAACTCATTAAACTTAAATCCGTCTGGAATCTTGTCCTGAAAGTCAGGATACCACAAGCCAGCTTTATCCAGATCATCCAGAAAGTAAGACTTTTTGTTCAAGGCATTCATAAATACTGAAGCTTGATCTTTGAGATTCTTACTCTGAAACTGCTTATCAAAAGGCATTTGAGAGGGAGAACCACCTTTAGCAAATCCTTCTCTTTGCTGGATAGCGTGCATTATTTCATGCAGCAGGGATCGTTTAGTCTGCATGTAACTATTACCTGAAGCATTAATAAAATCAGTCCCTCCAGGAGATCTCTTATACTCTCCTCTCGAATAGACATCTGCTCCCTGTTCTACGTGTACAGGTATGTCCTTTAAGTCAGGATATTGCTTGTACAATTCAGGATGATCTAGTATATCGCTTAGTTTACCGTAAAAACTAATATCTTCTGAGGAATCCTTTAGCTTTGCTGGAGCATCAGAGATTTCATATCTCCACTTATTATCCGGTCCCATTCTCCAACCAGTTTTACCCCAGATCTCCTTATCAGAGAATCCTTTCTTGAACATTTCCTCAGCTAGTTGTAACTGAACCTTAGCTTCAGGACTTGCCCCCTTTCTACCGACAAACATCCCGATAGAACCAGCAGGAGCAGAACCAACACCAAATGCACCCACTCCAGCTAGAGTAGAAAGGTTCAGAGCCTCTTTAGTAGCTTGTGCAGGGTTATCCCTAAACTCACCCTGATAAGCCCTCTTAGGGGCTGTGAAAGCCCCCTTAAGGTCTTCAAAGATACGAGGGACGGCAGGAGATATATTCCCCTGATCATCCCTCTCAAAGGGCAGTAAGTAGCCCTTATAAGCCATTACTTACCGTTACCAGTTCCACGTTGGTAGGAACCACCAAAACCACCCTTATCACTCTTACCCTGAATAGGGCCAGACATACGAACAGTCTCAGAAGTAGATTGGGGATAACTACCTACACTCAGCTTCGGAGGGGTTTGCTTAGAATCTTTACTTGCCATCTGTATTCTCCTCTATTTCAGTAAACTCAGCCTCTTCCTCATCTTCTTCCTCTTTAGTTTGATGAGTGACTAGGTTCTCTATGACGATCTTCACACCGAATTCCTTACCATCTTTGTTACTAATCTCAACAGCACGTTTAACAGGGATAGCGCGGTCAAGGAGCATCTTGGCAGCTTGCATGTTCCCTTCCTTAGCCTGTCGGATCACCTCCTCTACAACAGCAGGTAAGTGTTTGATCAGGAGGTGCTCGGACTCCTGCTTAATGGCTTCCTGTACCAAGGTAGCTTTATTCTTACCACCTTTAGGTCTACCTAGTGGATTACCGGATACACCTTTCTTCCAATCAGGATTACCTCCTAAGTTACGAGGTACTTTAGGTTCTTCCTGTACAATATTGTCAATATCTTCAATCATTTGTAAACCTTTAGGCAATATTCTCACCCCACCCACCCTAAGTGAATGTATATATCCGATCTGTTAACAGGTGCTAAGTGACTTATGACGTACTTAACAGACTACATTAACAGAGGGAGGTGCAGAGAATTATCGGCTACAAGGTTGTGGTACTCAGTCAGTTAAGACCGTTCACTTGAGGGTTGCTACCGTTTATCTCACAATACAGCTTACACTGTAATCTATCTCCCGATAGATGGAGCCACTGGGGTATATTAGACTTTTAAGCCCTGTACCGGGTCTAGTCCTTCGGTGGCCTTCTGCACACTTTTTCTCTTACAGTAGTATTAGACAACTTTTAAGTGAAAAAGTTCCGTAACCCATATTTCTACCTCCTTTAGAATACAGATTGTAAATAAGGTTCCTGAATGTGATATTGTAAGTCATTGATTGTAAAGGAGTTATATATTGTATCAATGTGATATTCCAACCCTTTGATTTGGTTGATAAATTCTAAGACCATTTTACCCCTCTGATCAGGGTGTGGGGTAATCTCACATATTTGAGCACGCGTGTGCGACCCCATCCCCCCGGTCACTTGCATAATTCTTGCTATGCGTACGCACGCATGCACACGCATACGCACCTATACACACGTTCATTTGATGCGGGGGAAGGGTGTGAGGCTGCCATACAAAGCTCACAACGCTAACAAAGCTCATACCACCATGTTGCCTAGGCAAGGTTGAGGGGTAGTTGACAAGGGGTAGGCATAGGCGTATAGTAACCGACAGTGGTACGAACAAGCTCATTAACAACTCGGAAGTAGTACAAACTGGTGCGGGCAGTCTGCCCGTATTCAGGGCTGATATGCTCGCGCCTCACAACCACTGTTGCCTAGGCAACGTCCAGCATTGCGCTGGACTACACCGTAAGGTGTGACTGACCAAGAGGAAACGACATGAACGCCAAGACTGAAGATCCGACTGTAACTGCCGTCAACACTGCATTGTGGACGGTGTTCGAGGAATACCGAGATAGCGACGTAGCCATCAAGGGCATTCAGGCTAAGGCCGATGAGAAGCGTTTAAACCGTAGCAAACACCTTCTAACTGCCGCGCAGTCCATAGGCACGCTGGAAGGATTTCAGGCTGCTGTAGACGCTATCGCGGTGAAGTACAAGTCCGATGCCAAGGTAACTCGGATGCCTACCACTTGGACTCAGGCTATCTCGCGGGTTGCAAGGGCGATGAAGGCGGGTATCGACTTGTCCGAGTTCGAAACCGAATCATCCTTGCGCAAGCCGGTACAGATTGCCGAACACTATGCAGAAGCGGGTGAAGAGCTTCCCAAGCTTCCTTCCGGTGCAATCGACTGGAAGAGCGCGGAGAAGGCCTATCAGGACAAGAAGGACGGCAAGGTCACGGAAGGTCATTCACTGCACCAGATAGACGCCGATGCCGATACTCAGAAGGCCGTGACTGGACTTCTGACCACGCTAGGCGAGCTGTACAAGGTCAAGGGTAAGGATGCGGTTATCGCGGCTTGTGGGACGTATGAGAAGGCGCTGCGTAACTTGCTCAAAGAAGTTCTCCCAAGCAAGCCGGATACCAAGCCGGCGATGTTGGCTCAGGTGTCTGGTCTCAACTGACACCATAGGCTGAGGGTTCACGGCTACCATAGCGTGAACCCTTTCTTTTTATTGACCTTTATTTGACAGGTGATTAGACATGGGTTACAATAGTAAATACTGGTTGCTCTATGGTTTGCTGTGGTTATTTGCTGTGAGCATTTCATTGATTGGGTGGTTAGCCGTGTTTTACCTGTTTTCTAAGCTGCTGGAATTTATTGCCTAGGCAACATTGTCCAACGCAAGCTGGATTAAACAATAGGAGGAACAATGTGTAAGATTACTTTTAATAAGAAGCGGAAAGTGATTGATGAAATCATTAGACTCACAAAAGACTACGCTATGTGCGCCCAAGGTTGGGATATGGACAGAGAAGAGGATTTAACTGACTGGAGTTCCTCAATTGAAGAAATTATTGATCAAGCGTTGTCTTAATAAGGAGGAACAATGAACGCTGAATTTGTACAAGCCATTAACGAATTGGGTAAGATGTCAACACATGACCTTGAGTCGGAGAAATACTCCCGTACACTCGGTCAACAGATGAGTGATAAGGAGTTGGAACAGAGCATCAATAAGTTGGCTGAGTATTACGGATATGTAAATCAAGATTAATGCCGAGAGATCACTTGGGAAGTAGAGGTCTAACATTGCCTAGGCAATACGGAGGTGATCAAATGTTTACACACACTGATTGGGTTGCTATAATTGTCACACTGATTGTATTTGTGATTATCATAGCGTGGACGATTGTACGAATGGGAGACGATTGTGATGAAGAAAAAGA
>ERZ761584.421-NODE-421-length-13689-cov-14.266686_pt1 | contig 13689 bp, 11 predicted proteins | sample MGYA00512168_ERZ761584 | MGnify/ENA primary metagenome ERZ761584 (study PRJEB28899, sample SAMN03785564) | bioreactor sludge metagenome | biome: EBPR Sludge; feature: EBPR Bioreactor; material: 0.22µm filtered reactor supernatant | place: Saint Lucia: Queensland...
TTTCTCAAATCCAAGGTGAAGAAGGAATCCACGCTCGAACGGCATTTAGTTCGTGAAGTGGTGAAGTTTGGTGGGGTAGTCAGGAAGGCCTCCTTTCCCGGGCACGCAGGGGCACCGGACCGACTCGTGATGTTTCCCCATGTGCTCGCCTGGATAGAATTGAAGACTGTGGTGGGGAAAGTCACTCCCATCCAAATGCGTGAACAGGAGCTGTTGGGGAAGATGAGGCAACGGGTCTACGTGTTGCGCACGGAACATGAAGTCAGTGCAACCATAGAGACCCTCTACGATCTGAGTCAGAGGCGGGCCTAATGCTGCAGGAAACGGATCTTCGTCCCTATCAACATCTCATTATTGATCATATGATTGCCACGCCGAAGTGCGGGGTGTGGAGTTTCATGGGCAGCGGAAAGTCCATTGCCACCCTCACGGCGATTGATCGATTGAAACTCGCCGGAGAGACGAAGCCGGTGCTAGTGGTGGCCCCCTTACGTGTAGCACGCGATGTGTGGCCGGAAGAAATACACAAGTGGGCCCATGTACAGCATCTGAAAGTCCGTCCGATCCTCGGGAGCAAGGTGGAACGGATCGCCGCCCTGCAAACGCCGGCTGACGTCTATACGATTAACTTTGAAAATCTTGAATGGCTGATCGGGCTGTTGTGGGATCGCTGGCCGTTTGGCATGATCGTGATTGACGAGTCGACGCGACTCAAAAGCCTCCGCGCCTCGGTGAAGAAACATCCCAAGACGGGGACGGAGTTTGTGTCCGGTAAAGGCGCGTCGCGAGCCAAGGCGTTCCTCAAAGTTCTCTACCAGCACAAGCCTGAACGGTTGGTCGAACTCACCGGGACGCCAGCCGCGAAAGGGTTGAAGGATCTGTGGGGTCAGATTTACTTTCTCGATTACGGGAAACGGCTCGGGAACACCTATGACGCCTTTATCAGTCGATGGTTCCAGCGAGACTTCAACGGGTTCGATGTGGTACCTCAACCCCATGCCTCGACGCAGATCCATGAGAAGCTCCGTGATATTTGCATCGCATTGAAGTCGGAAGATTGGTTTGACTTGGAGAAGCCCATTCAGCGTGATATTTTTGTCGATCTACCGCCAGCGGCCCGAAAACAGTACCGGGAGATGGAAAAGACGCTCTTGACTGATATTGAAGGGCATCGCATCGAAGCATTTAACGCTGGGGCGCGGACCATGAAGTGCCGGCAGATGGCAGCCGGCGCGTGCTATCTCGGAGATCCGAATCTTCCAGGAGAGCGGAAGTGGGTGGAGAGCCATACCGCGAAATTAGATGCCCTCGAGGAGATTGTCGAGGAGTGGAGTGGGGCGCCGATCTTGGTGGCGTACAACTTCAAGTCTGATGTGGCACGCCTATTGAAGCGGTTTCCGCAGGGGCGTCTCTTGGATCAGAAGTCATCAACCATTAAGGACTGGAACGAGGGGAAAATCCCTCTCCTGTTCACGCACCCAGAGAGTGCTGGGCATGGACTCAACCTCCAATATGGTGGTAATATATTGGTGTACTTTAGTTTTGACTGGAAAGTCGAGCCCTATTCCCAGGTCGCTGAACGGATCGGGCCGGTTCGGCAAGCGCAAGCCGGATTCAAACGGAACGTGTATATCTATCGAATCGTGGCGAGAAACACCGTCGATGAAGACGTGATCCAGGTTATCGAGAATAACCTCGAGATCCAAGATGTGTTGATGACGAGTTTAAAAAGGAGGGCGGCATCATGAAACTCTTTCTGTTTCTCTTCGGACTCGTGGTCGGCTCGGTGGTGAACCAAGCCCAGTGTCAGGCGCAGAGTATCGGCATCCAGCCGACACCGAGCTCACCATCTGCAACAATTCAACCGCCGGTCGGGTTGCCGTCACATGTGTACACGAATCCTTCCTCGGGAACGATGACTATTCAGCCTCCAGCAGGATTGCCGTCGCATGTGTACACGAATCCGTCCTCCGGTGCGATCACGGTGCAGCCATCGGTCGGACTACCGACGATGGTGTATCCCAATTACGGAGGCTCGTATGAAGGACGGTAAGCCATGGTTGCCGGATGACGTATGGATGCCGGAGGAGTGCGAGGCAGTCGACACAAACGCGCTCTCACCACACTCAACTAAAAATACCAATCCAAAAGAGTTTTTTGGTAATCAAAAACTTCATCTCGATGTCGTCCCTGGATGCGTGGAGCAGTATTGCAGTTTAGCCTTACTTGAAGGGGCGTTAAAATACGGTCGATATAATTGGCGGGTGAAAGGTGCACGAGTGTCGACGTATATCAGCGCTGCCAAGCGTCATCTGGATAAGTATGTGGAGGGGCAATGGGCTGATCCAAAAACACATGTCCCACATTTAGCGAGTGTGTTGGCATGTGTTGCGATCATTTTAGACTCCGGATTAATGGGGAACTTGCAGGACGATCGACCACCAAGTCTTCCGAATCATGACCAATGGATAGATGAACAATCTGTTATTGTGGAACATTTACAAAACTTATTGAAACATCATGAGCCGCATCAGTATGTGATCGGAGACACCAGTCTTGCACCGAACGCCGAGGCGACATGCCCCCGGCAATAAAGGCCGAGCTGCTGCAGGAGGCGGTCGATACCTTCCAAGCAACGGGAAGTAATTACGCGCAGGCCGCATTGATTCTCGGTATCCCTCGACCGACGGTCCAATCCAGGGTGGAGCAAGCCCGTCGGCGAGGGATTACCCCACGCACCGCAGATCCGAACGATCCGCTGCAACTGAAGTCCCAGATCAAACGTCTCCAATCGGATCTGCGTGACGCCCAACAAGAACGAGTTGACCACGCGATGATTAAGCACAAGATCATCGGCCTCACGAGGGAAGTGAACGATGTGGTACCGCCGACGTGGATTATGAAAGCCCCAAAGAAGGAGGATTCCCCCGGCACACCGACTGTGTTTTTATCAGATCTTCATTGGGCCGAAGTAGTTGATCCAAAACAGATCAATGGAGTAAATGAATATAATCTGGATATTGCTAATCGTCGACTCCAACGCCTCGCTGAAAAAACGATACGATTATGCGACATCCTCAGTCCGCGTTTCAACTACCCAGGAATTGTTGTTGCGCTTGGTGGTGATCTGTATAGTGGTAATATCCATGACGAATTAACAGCGACAAATGAAGTCAATTCTATGCCGGCGGTTCTCGACCTTTTCGGAGCGTTATGTTCATTCATTGATGCAATGCTGTTGAAGTTTGAGTACATATTTATCCCATGCGTCGCTGGTAATCATGGGAGAATGACACGTAAACCTTGGGCAAAAGATCGTCACGCTACGTCATTCGATTGGTTGACGTACTGCTTTCTAGCAAAGAGGTTTGAAGATAATAAGCGCGTGACGTTTCTGATTCCGGACGGCCCTGATGCGTATTACAAAATATATAATCACCGATATATTCTCAATCACGGTGACAGTTTCCGGGCCGGTGATTCAACAATTGGGCCATTCGGCCCCGTGATGAGGGGGAGTTTAAAAAAGGCGAGTCGTAACTCTCAAATCAATATGGAATTTGACACGATGATCATTGGGCATTTTCACACTGAACTCTTTACTCGGCGTGTAATTATGAACGGATCACTTGTTGGATATAACGAATTTGCGTTTCGAGAAAACTTCGCCTTTGAACCGCCAGCTCAACAGCTCTGGATTACCCACCCGGTACACGGATTGACTTACCGAATGCCAGTGCTTGTTGATGAGCCCTCATCTGTTGAACCGCCACGTCGATGGGTAAGCGTGGTTCTGTGAGTTACGATAAAAAAGAAGCCGATCGACTATATTATTTGAAAAATAAAGAACGTATTAAGAAGCAAACCAGGGCATACGCCTTAACAGATAGAGGGAAGGACGTTCAAAGACGCGCACAGGCGAAGTATAGAAAGACCGAAGCGAGTCGTATTGCGAAAAGAAAATATAAGAAAACTGAGAAAGGTAAAATAACTGAATCACGCGCTGATCGTTCTGCCGCTGGTTACGCGAGACATAGACGATATCTTAGAACTTCGCAAGGTATTAAGTTAAGGAGGCTGCACGCTCAACGTAGTTATTTTAAGATTACATACGGCTTAACACTCGAAGAATACCTTCGACTGTGTGAGTTACAACGTCACAGATGTAAGATTTGCGATAAACGTGTGGCGAAATTATGTGTCGATCATAAAGAGAAAGGGTCATTTCGAGGCCTGCTGTGTAATACATGTAACGTCGGTCTCGGTATGTTTTCTGATTCTGTTACCCATCTAGAATCGGCTATTCGGTATTTACACGAGACTGGTGCAAGTCCAACAATTTAAGGATGTGAAGGTGAAACCATGGGTAAGCATTGTCGGCTGAGAAATAGAGGCATCTACCGATATGGGCGATGGGTGACGGGGGTGAGACTTGACCGTGCCGGGGGGCGTCTTATTCGGTTAGGGGTAGATGTCAAAGTGGAAATTGCTAAGATGGAAAAGGTCCGGTTTATTCTGAACTCGTGACTCTTGTAGAACGAGGACTCGTGTTTCTCGCTCTCAGCCTACTCTCGCTCGTTGACGGCTGGCTGTTGTGGACCTTGTTTGATTCGTTCGACCTGTGTGTTAAAGATCTGCATGACGTTCGTGATTTGCTTCTCTTTCGCTTGAATCTGTTCGCGTGTCCCGCCGCTGCTCAATAGCGTCTGCTTCTCTTTTCGTAGATCACCGAGGATCTTTTGAAATCGCAGTGCCGTGCTCTTGAGACTGCTCTCCGGGTGTTCCCGCAAAACGTCGTCGAACTTCTCGCCGTGCTTCATGCGCCCTTCGATTTCCATCGCCGCTGCATTCACCTCACGCACGTTGTCATAGAATCGATTGCGAATTCCCGTCGTCCCGCTGGCAGACCCGATGAACCCGCCGATTCCTGGGTATTTGTATGTCGGGAGCTCCTCCCCCGTCATGAGACTTCGAGCCACTTGTGCAGGTTTTGCCGCAAACTCCCTTCCGATCCCCCCGGTCGCCTGCCCGATCAGATAGTCAATTGCATCTGGACTTGGGCTGATTTGACCGGGAACATAGTCACTTCCACCGGTCGCCCAGTTAAACATTTTCGAGATGCCAATGGCCCACACTGTCGCCGTGTCTTTTGCTCTGGTATGGCCGGGTGTGCGTCGGAGTCCTGAGATGTCTTCTTGATAGATCTGTTTGCCGGTCCAATCTTTGTTTTCACTGAGCGCCACGAGCGGATCGACGACACTTGGAGCCGCCATCTGGAACACGGATCCGGAACTCCCAAGCGGGTTGAACGTATCCATGAGCGTCGCGAGGAGGTCACTTCCTTTCTTCCCGACATGCAATGGCTGACCGGTGAAGCCATTTGTCACTGTCTCCATGGACAGTCGACCGAGATTGGGAAGCAAGTTGAACCCGAGTGGAAGCGGGATGGCGGCATACCCTTTCTCCGTCCCTGGAGCTGGGATGACGAGGTTTCGACTCTTGACAAACTCTGGGATGTCGTCATCTTCAAAGCCCATCATCGTAAGGCCAAAGGCTTGTACCGCTCCAAGGAGGATGCCGCCAGTGATGATTCGTTTCCCATTCGGAGTGAGCCGATACCCGGATGTCAGTGTCAGCGGGTCTTTCGTCCGTTCGAAGATCGTCTCCATAATGCGAGTGGTGCCCTGTGTACTCGCATTGAAGAAGGCGTACCACGAACCGATCTGTGCGCCGAGTTGACCTTTGCGATTAAAGTTCACCGAGATGTTCTTGGCGAGCGAGGCAGCCCGAATCTCACTTAAGCCGACGTCCACTCCGGTCTTAAAAACCGACAAGCGAAGGGCGTTTTCCATCATCAGGTTGTAGTCCGACAGCCAACCAAAGAGCCTCGTCTTTTCAAGCTTCCGAGTAAACTCGGTCATGGATCGGACTTGCGACCAGGATTTTGGGTTTAACAGGTCGTTGATGGCGTCTGCTCGTTCTGTACTGGTAAAGAAGAGATCACGATACCCGGTCGGGCCACCGACTCGTTCAAATCGTTCCCACCATTGCGCCGATGGAGAGGTCGCAACCTCACCTCGTCGAATGGCTCTGGCGTCAGTGTAAATACCGCCCATCAATTGGCGGGCGTTCCCAAGTACCTCGGTTTGTTTCCCGGAGAGCTCCGTTGCGGAGAGTGAGGTCATCACAAACCCCACGTCACGAATGAGGTTCTTCACTCCGAAGATCGGGTTGTACTGCGTATTGATGGAAGCCATGTACCGTGTGAAGGGGGCCACGGCTTTGGCGATCCCCGTGACTTGGGCTGTGTCAAGATTCTTCAACCCACGAGCGATCTGGTTCGCCCGCTCGTTCCGCTCATTGAACACAATCGCATAGTCCTTCCCGCCGATCCGGAAGTTGACGACGTTGTCACGGCCTTTGTAGGTCGGATCGGGGAAGAACTTAACTTCTGCGTGCTCCTGTGTCCAAGCAGGGAATTCGGCTCTGAGCCGTTTTCGCTCTGCAATTGGCTCAGCCATGAACTCTTCTTGAGTCAGACCCTCTGCCGCAAGAAAGTCTGAGAATGGCGGGTATGCTTTGCGCTTGACCATGGGTGTTTGATAGGTACTGAGATCGCCAGGGATCGTCACCTCCAGCCCGGTCGTGGGGTCGATGGTGGTAATTGGGGCGTATTTATCCAATCGTGCAATCTCAGCATTGGGATACTTCAGGAAGAGACCGGCAAGCGCGACGACCGGTCGCATCTTCTCGCCACGACTAATCACTTGGTCGCGGGCTTGGGCGACGTTCGCGATGACGTCAACGACTTTGAGCGCGGAGCCGAGTCGGTCTTTGGCTGTGCTACCGCGCACGGAGTGCCCAGTACCTGTTGGCTTGCCTTCCTCTTCGAATCCTTCCCGGTGGAGTGGAACGTAGGCTTGATATTGTTCGCGCCACCCGTCGATGCGTTCTTGAGACTCGAGCCCGTACTCGACCATCATGTCTCGCGTTTTGTTGACCATCGCGTCGACACGGGTCATGAGGGATTCCATCACCTTCCGCTTTGGGGTATTCAGAATCTTCTGTGCTTCCTCGTCGGTGATCCCAGCCAGCTTCTCGTATTCCGGAGTCCCAGCTAAATTGGGATTCAGTTGTTGGAGTTTCTCATTGAGCCGATCGGTGATCACATGACGAGCGTGGGCATACTGATCGAGCTGCTCGAGCGTGACGTTGTTCGCACGCATGGAGTCAATCAGCGGCTTCAGTTCATTCATCGTAAAGTCGTCAGCGCGTACTTGGGAGCGTTTGTGGTACATCTCCTCTCGGAAGATTGGATTGAGCTCGTCTGGAACCGGGCGTCCAGATTGTTGGAGCGCTTCGACGAATCGTTTCAAATCGACATGTTTATCTTGTAGTTTCCGAATCCATTCCTCGAGTGCGGTTGGTTCGGAGACGTTATACGTCGGGCCGTTGGCGTTCGGACCAGGCATGTAGGCTGTGTTTTCAGATGCGGGAGAGGGTGTCGGCTTGGATGGTGAAGTGGCTGACGCCTTTTTTCCTATTCCGTACACGAGGCGGTTGAAATCTTTTTGCGACACCCCATGCGTTTCCATGATCTCTTGAATGCGGTCCTCGGCTGCTTGGACTTTTGCGCGTGGAGCTTTGGCCGATTCAACGATCGCGTTCAGGTCTTTAACTTCTTGTGCATCTTCGCCAAAGGTGTTTTGAAATTCTCGTTCTCGTTCTGATGCGGCGTCGACGGACTCCCGAGCCGTCGTGGTGACCGGCTCGGTGGTCGGATTTAGCACTTCTTTTTGCCGCCGCTCTTTTTCTTCACTCGAGCTCACCTCCTTTGCTTTGGTAGAGTCTCCAGCTCGTGTTACCGCTGTGATCTGATTTCCGAAGTGCGCGCGAGACCCTTGATCCCATAGTTCAACTGGGTATAGACCGACTTCAGGAGTGGTTGAACCTTTAAACAATGTACGTTTCTCAATTTTTCCTTTGTCTTTCCCACTCCTATATTGAATTCCATACTGCCCTTGACCAAATTGAACGATACGTTTCTTCTCTCCGGTTGTCTGGAATTCGGATAAGCTCTTTAGCGCCTGGTCATCAACATAGAAGGTGTGCTCTGAAGTCGGTTGTGGACCTTGTTCCCCTGGGTGCTCTGGGCGAGGGGCCTTATTACGAGTCGTCGTGCCGCCTTCATTGATAACGTAGGTCGACCCCTTTGCGGTGGTAAAGCCAGTCACAGGCGTTGGTGTGCTAGGCTTCGTCTCAGCCACCTTCTGCGCCTCAACCTTCGCCTTATAATGCTTGGCGATAGCTGTGGCGAGTGCATCGTGAACTCGAGTGAGGTTCTTGACGTACCGTTCGGCAAGGTTTTTCCCGTCTGTATTCCGCCAATCACGTTGGGTGATCAGTTGGGTGATCCGGGCGATCTTCTCGCGCAGCCCTTGGACGAACTGCTCCATCTTCGTCTTGGTCTTCGCGTCTCCATATTCCTGCTCCAACTTCTGAATGAGCTTCTCATGGAACGCCGGCCGGGACATCGCATCGCCGTGGACATCGGCCATGATTTCTTCAAAGAGTGGCCCACTCTTGAGCTTCTTGCCGTGGAATTGTTTGGCGAGTGGAATTGCACCGGCTTGTAGTTCTTCTCTGAGGACGGATCGGTACTCATTGAAGATCTCGCTCTTCTGCATGATGTGTTGCAATTCATGGAAGGCGATCGTCGACGGATCGATGACGGAGTTGGCATTGACGAAGATGGTATTGGGGATGCTGCGGTCCACGAACCCGTCGAGGTTCTTTCTGGACCCCGTCCCCTTTTCATACAGCACCATCTTCGTATCACTGAGGGAGAGGATGTCCGAGAGGGCTTCGTACTGCGGTTGGCTCATCCGAGTGCGAGCTTGTCCTGTGAGATCCACATTCGGAGTAGGGGCCGCCGGAAGATCCTGCGAGGAGACCGCATTAAATTTAAACGACTTTAAACGGTTGTCGATGTCGAGCGTAGACGCCTCTTTCGCATCCTCGACTGTCTTGGTAATCTGGACATCATCGAGCAGCGTTTGGTTCGTCTCAAGTTCGTCCTTTTTCAACGCCTCGTCAGCAGCTCGTTGCGCCTTGTCGAGTTCAACCTTCGTCTCATCTCCGACGGCTTTATGGAGTGCATCCATATCGATCGGGATGTCGTCGGTGACCTTCTTTGCGGTGTCGATCGCTTGGTCAACGGATTTGCTTTTTAAGACCGGATCGACATGCTCAAGTGGTGTCTTACGCAACTCGGTGTCGGTCTCTGTGGACGTTGGGAGATCTGGCTTAATGCCCTGGTCGGCGGTGGATCGCTGTTGCGCGACCCGGTTCGGCATGACACCGAGCTTGACGGCACCCATCGTCTCCGGTGCGCCGAGCAGCGCAGATCCAAGGGCGGCTTCGGGAAGTCCTTCACTTGTTTTTCGCGCTGGGTCATAGGATGCTTGTGCAATGAGATTACCGGTGGCCTGGTCGCCCGTGTCGATGGCGACGTTTGCGACGTAGCGCATGAAGAGATTCTTGATCAGGCTCTTCGCGGGAGACATCATGGAGGCCGGCACAGCCAGCGCGTTGATCATCCCGGAGATGGCACCCGCCACCCCGGAAACTTCATAGGCGTTGGCATGGGCTTTCTCTTCATTGAAGCCTGCGTTGATATATTTCTCATAAGCTTGACGATAACTCTGCCCGGCTTCTTGAAGGGCTGATACGCCACCAAGTCCAATTGTCGCGCCGATGGCAGCTCCACCAGGAACCGGACTGAGTGCGCCAGCTGTACCTCCGACTACCGCGCCAACGAGACTGGGTGAACTCTGGGCTAGAGTATTCCCGAGGAAATTCCCCAACCATTCAGAGTCGGTCACCCGATCCCAGAATGGTTTCGATTGAAGGTCTTGGGGGATGTTATGTTTCTCAGCTTCTTGGGCGAGCGAGTCACCGGCTTCCCGTGCAAACTTCTTGAGCGGATCATTGGGATCGAGTTGTCGTTCCTGCAGTCCCCGAACGCTTTCTTGCAGTCCAATGCCGCCCTGCTTGAGTCCGCTACTGAAGGCGTCCCAGAATCCAGGCTTTTTCTCGCGCGCCCCGAGGACCCCGTAGTTCTCTTGCCACGCTTGACGGAGACGATCTTCAGATGCGCTTGGATTTAGGGGCCGAGCGTCAGTACGAAACTGTTCGAATGTGGGGAGATCGTTTTGAGGAGCTTGTTCAGGAATCCCACCGTACTGTGAGCGATAGGCTTCGATCAGATCAGCATTGGTAGCATCAGGGTTCAGCGGTCTGGCGTCGGACAAGAATTCGTCCAACGAGGGAACGTACTCATCGGCCATGTGTCCTCCAGTCGGAAACGTGCGTGCTTACTGCGCTGGTTGCGATTGTTTGTAGAATCGCTCCATCAGTCCGTATCCCGGAACGAGGGTGCGTTTCCAGTCAATCGGGTTCTCGTTCGGAGTCGTTGCCGGCTGCGTCGTCTTGGATTGCGCTCCTTTGTTTTTATAGGACGGCATGACGATGGGTTTCTTGGTCGGCGGGGAGGCTTGCTTTCCTCCTGTATATGGCTGCAGGACTTCTGCAATACGATCTCGAAGGTCCTCCTTCGCCGCTTTGTACGCCGTCTCTTGTTCCGGCGTGTGCATGGGGGCTTTGGCGTACTCACGAGACATATCGTGCATCTCATCGACCAGGGCGTTAATCTCCACCTGTGCCGTCTTCGGGAGATCGGTCGGAGCTTTAATTTCTTGACCTTTTCCATCAGTCAGATACCCGAGTGCGGTTCCTTTTGAACTCATCAGCGCGATCCGTCCGTCTCCGGTGGTGATAGGGTGGACCTTGTCTTTGTCGAGACTGACCTTCTGTTTGTCTAGGTTAAGCTGCTGTTTAAAACGGTTCTCAAGTGCCATGCGATCTTGATCGTGAATCTCCTTGGTCACGCCGAGCTTCATCACTTCCAGCGTTTGCTGTTGGGCGAGTTGTTTCTCTTGGCGCTGAGTGGTCGCGTCATTATTCAGATTGGCGAGATCTTCCTGCCCTTGCTGATGGACTCGAGCGGTCTTTCGCTGCTCGATGCCTTGTGCAGCAATTGTATCCATCGTATTCTTCCGATCCGCCGCCATCTTCTCAGTCTGCATCTCACGCTCGAACTGCTGTTGCATTTCAAGTTTCTTGAGTTGGAACTCGCGATCGTTCTTAGCCAGTGACTGATTAATGCCCATCTGCACAATGCCGCTGTTCAGGGTCTGCAGACCCTGCGTCATCGCATTACCGGCTCCGCTGATTGCGCCTGCCAGTCCAAGTCCCATCTTAGGCTCCTGTTATCTCCATCGGAGGCTGCTCTTGTGACGCGGGTTGGGATTCACCCTTTGCGGACGCCATCACCTCTTTCCCCTTCCCCTTCAACACTTGGTCGAACTGTTCTGGTGATAGCCCACTATATTGCTGGAGCAAGGTCATCATCCCTTGGTTCGTCGCTTTCGTGGTGGCCGCGAGTGTCTCTTTATCGATCGGCATCCCTTTCGCCGTTTGCAAATAATCGAGGGCCTGCGTCATCAAGGCTTGAGCAGCAGCGCCGGACGGTTCCATCGGCATCTTGCCTTTGCTGGTATTCATAAGAATAGACATCGTCTTGGCCACGCCGTGCGCGACCTTCTCAGGAATCTCAGCAGGACTCTTGATAGTCCCCGCGTACTCTTGCATCTTGGGGAAGGTCTGATCAGAGAACATCACCTTCATCCCGGCAGCCATGATGGAGTTAAACCCACGCTTATGTTCCTTGGGCACTTTACTTTCGATCTGCTGGCGGATCTGATCGAGATCCACGCCACCGTTGACTAATCCAGGCATAGACGCCTCATGTGTTAAACCGGAATGAGGGTACTTGGTTTCCCTGTCGGTTCATCAATTGCCGTTGGTTCTCTTCACGTTGAGCTTGCAACTTCTGCAATTCAAGTTGTTCTTCAGCGGATTTTCCCTGGAAGTAGCCACCGGCGAGACCGGTGATACCTTGCGCACCCGTCGTCATCATGGAGTACTTCATCCAGTCCGGCATATTCGAGAGTCCTTCGGTCGCGCTGCTGATCAATCCGCCTCCTGCCGCAGGCGTCGTCGAAGCCCAATTACCAGCATTTCCCATCGCTGAGATCGTACTCGGGGCATTCACCGCTTGAGTAACAGGGGCGGTCACTGTCGGTGCGGCAATGCCAGGAGCTTGAAGGCTTGGTGCTTGCACACTCGACGCTTGAGTCCCCACACTGACACTACCGGTGTCAATCGGTGTACTGACCGCAGTTGGCGACTCGGCTACTTCTGGAAATGCAGCCATTCCATTTCCAGGCGACGATGTGGGGGCTTTTGCCGCACCAGCCGCAACGTCATCCGCCGCACCGCCGATGGCCCCTGTCACCTTATCTCCACCCGACAACCATCCCCCAACACCGTTATTCCATGCCTCGCTGAGATGTTGACTGGCTCCAGCGAAGGCGTCGCCAAATCCTTGGGTAAATGACAACCCGCTGTTCGTGGCCACAGCACCAATCCCGCCAATCAACCCGCCGGCTAGCCCACCGGCCATGCCAACGTAACCCATGATCTTCCCAGCGAACATCAGGTCTTCATTACCAATCGCCATGCCGATTCCGCCAACTACGAGGCCTGTGACACCGATGGCGGTACTGACCGCGACGACAGCGGTTGCAACCGTTGCAACGGTTGTGGTGGCGACAGCAGCGGCAACGGCTGCGACGGCAGCGGTTATGACAGCCATAGTTCCCTCACTCGATAGGTCCTTCGAAACACACTTCCAACGGGCGCATGTGTAAGATCTTCACGTAGATATCCGCGAGGGCGACAGATGAGGGGGTTTCTCCTGGGAGCAACAAATGAATCATGCGAAACCCCGTGGCACCTTTTGATTTCCCCCACTCACGCAATCGATAGACCAGTCGTAACGGCCACCGCCCCGTGTCTTTGCGTTTGGACTGGTCGACGTACCAAAACAATTCATGAAGCTTGAGCTTCCCACTCGTGAGATCCGGTGAGACCATCCCCCCGATGCCACCGACCACTTGCCCCTTGTCGTCAAACAGCCCAAAGATAATCCCGATCCCTGAGCGATACCACGCCGTCCAATTGTGATGAAACGTCTCAAACGAAAATTCATCCCCCAGTACTTTCTCCTGATGAAACGCATCGCCGAACTGACTGCAGATCCACAGTTCATCTTCATGGAGTTCTCTGATTTCCATACGCTCATCGCGTCCATGGTGGTGTATAGGTCGTCGGTTTCACAGTTGGTTGCCGGATCGGTGGAATAGGATTCGTGACGACGCGGCCTGCTGTGGAAGCCAGAGGAGGCGTCGTGGCCGTAATCCCGAAGTCAGACGGCCGAGGAGGACGATAGTCTTCTCGATATGCCGACGTGGGGATGGGGATCCCGTATTGCTGGCGATGGGCGGCTTCCGCGTCTTTCCAGGCGGCGACCGCCGCATCATAGGCGGCTTGTCCTTGAGGCTTGGTATTCGGCAGTGTGAAGTCCGGATCAAAGAAGTTCCCAAGATTCAACGAGGTAATTTCCTCTGGGTACTGCACGGCTTGTGCCATGGTCTTGTCTTGTGCGGAGATCTGTTTCAGCTGTTCCTGCAAGAGTGCGAGTTGATTCTCGATCGCTTTCTGCTT
>ERZ761584.422-NODE-422-length-13682-cov-6.690247_pt1 | contig 13682 bp, 15 predicted proteins | sample MGYA00512168_ERZ761584 | MGnify/ENA primary metagenome ERZ761584 (study PRJEB28899, sample SAMN03785564) | bioreactor sludge metagenome | biome: EBPR Sludge; feature: EBPR Bioreactor; material: 0.22µm filtered reactor supernatant | place: Saint Lucia: Queensland...
GCGTGCTCCCGCCCGCCACGCTCGCCCGCCACCGCGCCCGCGCCGCCCGCGCGGGGTGACCCATGCCGAAGGGCACCCCGCTCGACCCCTCGGTCGTCGAGGGCATCGGCGAGCTCTACGCAAGGCTCGGGAACCTCTCGGGCGTTGCCCGGATGCTGAATTTGCCGTTCGAGACGGTGCGCGACGTGATCGCGCGCGGGTCGAACGCCAGAAGACGCCAGCTCCTGGAGGCGGCGTTGGCCCTCGGCCTCGAGGAGGGGGCCGAGCACCTGCGGGAGTGCGCGGCGAAGGCGCGGGACGGCCTCATCAACGCCGCGGCGACGCCCGAGCGCGTCGACCCGAAGGGCGAGGGCGAGGGCCTTTCCGGTTCCAACGACCTGCGCAACTACGCCCAGAGCCTCGCGGCCCTGGTCGGCACCCAGGCCCGGGTGAGGGACTCGATCGAACGCGCGCGCAACGGCGCGGTGGCCCGGCGGCGGGCCGAGGCGCAGATCGAGCTCGCGAAGGCGCAGGTCGAGCTCGTGCGGGTGCAGACGGCGAAGCTCTCCCGGGGCGACGACGGCGAAGGCGGCGAGGTGCACGTGACGTTCGTTTGCGAGCCGGCGCCCACGCTCCCGGAGGGCGCGGTCGATGGGCGCGGGGGGTCGTGAGGTCCTCTACCCCTGGCGGCTGACGTGGCGCCAGGCGGAGATCCTGCACGCGACCGAGCGCTACCTCGTGCTGGTGGCGGGGCGGCGCTTCGGAAAGACCATCCTCGCCGTCGCGTGGCTCGTCGCGGAGATCCTCTCCCGGCCTCCGGGGGCGCTGGGCTACTACGTCCTGCCCTACCGGGTGATGGCGAAGGCCATCGCGTGGGACGCGCTGAAGCAGGCGACGCGCGGCATCCGCGTCGGGAAGGCGAACGAGTCCGAGCTCTGCGTCGACCTCCCCGGCGGCCGCAAGATCGCGCTGAAGGGGGCCGACGACCCAGAGACGCTGGAGGGCGTCGCCCTCAGCGCAGCGGTGCTCGACGAGTTCGCGCGGATGAAGCTCGCGGCGTGGGAGCGCTCGCTCCGCCCCGCGCTCTCGGACAAGCAGGGGCGCGTCCTCTTCATCGGGAAGCCCCGCGGGCGCAACCACCTCAAGGACTTCTACGAGCGGGGCCGCGGCGCCACGAAGCGGCGCGGCTGGCGCTCCTGGCTCTACCGCACCTGCGACGGCGGCTTCGTGCCGCAGTCGGACATCGACGAGGCCCGGCGCGACCTCCCGCCGCGGATCTTCCGCCAGGAGTACGAGGCCAGCTTCGAGGTCCTCGCCGGGCGCATCTACGAGGAGTTCTCGCGCGAGTACCGCGAGGCCGGCCACGTGGTCCCGGCGTCTGTGGTGCCCGACGCGTTCAATGACGTTGCGATCGGCATCGACTGGGGCTTCACCCACCCCGGCGTCGCCGCGGCGCTGGGCGAGGCTGGCGGCGGCAGGATCTACATCGTCGGCGAGGAGTTCCACCGCGAGTTCCGTATCCCGCAGTGGGAGGCGGCGCTCCGGCGCATGAAGATGCGCTTCCCCGGCGCGCGTTGGTTCGCGGACCCTTCGCGGCCCGACCTCATCGCGACCTTCTCGCAGTCGATCGGCGTGACGATCGACCCGGCCGAGAACGACGTGATGGAGGGCATCCTCGAGGTGATGAAGCTCGTGCACCCGCGCGAGGATCTCGGCGGCTCCATCCTGTCGGTGTCCGACGCGTGCCCGCACGTGATCGACGGCCTCGACGGGTACCTCTGGGCGACGGACGCCGAGGGCAACTCCATCGAGAAGCCCCTGAAGGTGGGCGACGACGCCGCCGACGCCGTGCGCTACGCCGCGATGGGGCTGCGGAAGAAGTTCTACGTGGGCTCGCTCAACGACGACTGGATGGACCGCTGACCATGGGCATTCTCGACCGCCTCACCGACCGCCTGGTCTCCTACGGGCAGGACGTGGCGGCCCGCATCCTCGCTCCCGCGATGTCGTCGCGCGCGAGAGAGCTCGAGGAGTTCGAGCGGCTCTACCAGGGGCGCCAGTACGACGGGCGCGGCCTCGCGGAGCCGTGGGACAAGGCGCCCCCCGGCCGCCGCGTCCCCCTGCGCGCGCAGCGGCCGTCGGTGCAGTACGACCTGCCGCGTCCCATCGTCGATCGTCCGACGGCGCTCCTCTTCGGCGAAGGGCGCTTCCCCGAGCTGCTCTTCGAACCCCGCATCCGGCCCGCCAAGACGTCGGCCCAGGACGCCCAGGATGCCCACGAGGCGCAGGTCGCAGGGGTCAACGCCTGGCTCTCGGCGATCGCCGACGAGGGGGATCTCCCCCAGGTCGCGCTGACGTGGGCGCGCCAGGGCGCGCGGCTCTCCTCGGCCTGCATGACCTGGGGCGTGGTCGACGGCGTGTTCGAGTTCGAGGCGCACGCCACACGGCACTGCACCCCCACCTTCCACCCGCGCCGACGCGGCGTCCTCACGCGGCTGGAGAAGCGCTACAAGCACAAGGTCGCCACCGAAGAGCTGCGCCAAGGGACGCGCGTCGTCGTCGAGAAGGACTTCTGGCACCGGGAGGTCTGGGACGAGACCAGTCACGTCGTCTACGCCGACGAGCCGGTGAGCGACCGGGAGCCGAGCTGGCGCGAGGCCGACAGGGTGGAGCACGGGTTCGGGTTCGTCCCGGCGGTCTGGGTGAAGAACCTCGACGACGGCGAGGGGCGCGTCGACGGCCTGTCGCTCCTGGACGGCATCGGCGACGTCATCGAAGACATGGACCGCACGCTCTCCCAGAAGAGCCGCGCGGTTCGCTACAATCAGGAACCTGAGCGGGTCTACTACGGCCTCAAGGAGGAAGACCGCGGCCGCGTGGAGACCACGGGCGGCGGTGCGTCGCGCGCGCTCCCCCCGAAGAAGGATGGGGGAGACGCGGCCCTCCTGGAGCTCAAGGGCGACGGGCAGCGCGTCGCGGAGGAGCACGTGACGGCCCAGCGGGGTCGCGTGCTCGAGGTGACGCGCGTCACCATGCCCGACCCGGAGCGGCTCCTCGCGGCGTCGAAGAGCGGCGCCGCGCTTCGCATTCTCTTCGCCCCGACCCTCGAGCTCGTCGGCGAGCTACGGCAGAGCTACGGGCGCGGGCTGCGGCAGCTCTTCGAACAGGTCCTCCGCGCGGCCCGCGAGGGCCTCCTGGGGCGCCTCGGGGCCCTGCAGACGCCGCCGCCGGCGTCGATCCCCGAGGGGAAGGTCTGCCTGCTCTGGGGCGACTACTTCGACCCCACGCCCCAGGATCTCCTCCAGATCGCCCAGACCTGCCAGGCGCTCCGCGCCGCGGGCATCGCCGACCGCGAGACGTTGATTCAGTGGCTCGCGAGCTACCTCGGCATCCGCGACGTGCGCGCCGTGATGGCGCGTCTCGACGCAGAGGACGAGCGGGCCGCGAAGGCCGCGGCCGCCACGAAGCCTCCCCCGCCGGGCCATCGCCCGGCACCGCCCCCCACACGCAACGACGACGAGGAAGACGATGCCTGACCCCACCCTGAAGAGCGAGCTGGACCGCGCCGACCCCAACTCCATCGCCGACCGCCTGCGCCAGGTGCAGCTCGGCTCCCTCTTGGAGATCCAGGAGTGGGACTCGGGCACGATCACCGCCGCGGCCGCCGTGACGATTCCCGGTGGCGCCCTGCTCGTGCAGTCGGCGCAGGTGGTGACCTCGGGCACGGCCGCGAGCGTCGGCCACTACCTCCCGGGCAACTCCAGCTCCACCCCGCTCCTCCCCCCGGGCGGCGCGGACACCGCCGTCGGCATCGCCGCCGTCGCCGCCGACGGCTCCACCATCACCTTCCCCAACACCGTCACCCGCGTGCGCATCCGGTACATCAAGAAGCCGGCGGTCGCACTCTCGACGTCGGTCTGAGGCCCCCGATGAAGCCCAACCGCAGCACGCCCCCGCCCGCGTCGCGCCGCGCGCGCCGCCCCATCCGCAACGCCCCCGAGCCGGAGGGCAAGGGCGACGGCAAGACCCCCACCACGCCCGCCACGCCCGCGCCCGGGCTCACCGAGGCGGAGGCCGCCGCGCGCGCCGACGCCGCGGTGAAGGCCGCCCTGAAGGAGCTGGGTTTCGAGAAGCTCGACGACGCAAAGGCCGCCGTGAAGGCGCAGCGCGACGCTGAGGAGGCCAAGAAGAGCGAGCTGGAGCGGGCGACGGGCAAGGTCGCCGAGCTCGGGCCCAAGGCGAAGCGCGCGGAGGCCCTGGAGGGCACCATCAAGCGCTACCTCGAAACGGAGGAGAAGGCGGTGCCCAAGGAGAAGCGCGATCTGCTCGATCTGGCGCCGTCGGCCGACAGCCCCGAGGCGCGCCTGGAGTGGATCCTCAACGCGAAGGGCAAGGGCCTCTTCGGCCCCTCGGAGCCCGCGAAGCCCGCCAACACCCGCGCCGGGGGCAACGCGCCCCCGGCCAACGGCCCCGCCGCACAGAAGCACCCGCGCGACATGAACGACGCGGAGTTCGCCGCCTTCCAGGCCGAGCGCCGCGCGAAGCTCGCGATCTGACGCGCGACGCGCGGCCCGCCACATCGTCTCCCCGCCTGCACCCAACCCACCACGGAGTCTTCATCATGGCCCTCGTCCTCGCGTTTCTCCCCACCGCCGTCGCCGGCTGCATCCAGGACGGCGTTCTCGAACGGCGCCTGATGCCCGCCCTCAAGCCCGCGCTGCTCTGGCGGGCCCTGTGCTCGCCGGAGCGACACCCGGGCGGCATCGGCGAGCGCGTCACCAAGACCCGCCCCGGCCTCATCCCGCCCGGCAACGCCACCAGCGCGCGCCGCAACCCCGGACAGGACCCGGGCACGCTCCAGCGCACGCTCGAGCAGTTCGGCTACCAGGTGGCGCCCTACGGCAACGGCATCGACATCCACCTCCCGAGCTCCTGGCTGGCCCAGGAGAACAAGTTCCTCGACGACGTGGAGAAGCTCGCCTTTCACGGCGCCCAGACCATCGGACGCATCGCCCGCGACTCCATCCTCGCGGCCTACCGCGGGGGCGACACCTTCACCACGGACAACCCCAGCGCCACGACGAGCGTCGCGGTGAAGGACGTCACGGGCTTCGACCAGGTGCTCGTCAACGGCGCGCCCGTCGCGGTCTCGGCGACCAACACCCTCCCGGTGACGATCGGCGGCGTCGCCCGCTCCGTCTCCGCCTGCGTCGCGACCGACGGCTCCTCGCCGCCCCGCGGGCCCGGGACCCTCACCATCACGTCCGCGCTCGACTACGGGCAGTACGACGCCGTCCTGCGCACCGACGCGCCGCTGGTGGTGCGCCAGGGCGGCCGCGCGACCGACCGGCTCATCGTCGCCGGCGACACCGCGACGGCCTCCAGCTTCCGCAGCGCGGCCGCGCACCTGCGCCAGCACAACGTGCCCGGCCTCGACGGCACCGTCGGCAGCCCCTACGGGTGCTTCATCGACTCGCACGTCGAGAACTCGCTCTTCGCCGACTCGGAGTTCCACGACGCGATCCAGGCCGAGGGCCTCTCCGGGCCCTTCGCCACCGGGGCCGTCGGGGACTACGCGGGCATCCGCTTCATCCGCAACACCGAGATGACGGTCTTCGACGCCGACGCGCACCTCCAGGCCAACGTGCACGAGTCGGTCGTCTTCGGCGCCGACGTGGCCGTGGAGGCGTACGTGCCCGAGGCCGAGTTCGCCCGCGAGGTGCCGATGGAGGGCATCGCGCTCGCCAACCACTACAAGATGCCCCTCGACGCCAACGGCGTGCTGACGCTGGTCGTGCGTGCGCCGATGGACAAGGCGGGGGAGATCCTGTCGACGAGCTGGCTCTCCAACGTCGACTACTGCGTGCCCTCCGACGCCAAGGCCCTGACGGGTGCGGCACGCCACAAGCGCGCCGTCGTCGTGAAGACCGCCGGCCCCGCGGCCTCCTGAGCCGCGCTCGTCCCCTGCCCAGCCCCTCCCAACGGATCGCTCCCGGAGCCTCCCATGTCGACGCCCGAAGCCCCCGCCACGCCCGAGCCCGCGCGCAAGCCCTGGCGCACGGTCGCGTTCGCCCGCAAGAGCACGAAGGTCTACACGCGCGGCGGCCTCCTCCGCGTGCTCGGGGGGGAGATCCTCGATGACCCGGCGCTCGTCGCGACCCTCGCGGGCGACGACACCTTCATGCTCATCGATGTCGAGGGGCCCGAGCACCTGGTCTACCTGCGGGAGCGCCACGAGCAGGAGGTCGCGCGCCTCCGTGAGCACGCGGCCGAACTCGGCCTCGTCGTCTACCGCGACGGCGAGGCCGAGCCCCCGCGGCGGCGAGGTTGAGCCGTGGCGCTCTCCGAGGACGAGCGGCGGAAGGTCGCCCTCTACCTCAAGTACCCGCAGGCCGGGCGCATGGGGCAGACGGGCGGCGGGCTCTACACCATCGAGCTGACCCACAAGCTCGGGGTGGCGCTCGACTCCGTCACGTCCGCCGGGGAGACCACGGTGCGCGGGCTCCTCACCACCCTCGACACCCTCCACGGGGAGCTGGTCTCCATCAGCGTGCGCCTGAAGGCCACGGAGATCGACGGGGCGAAGCTCAACCCGAAGGAGTGGGACGACCGCACGCGCCAGTGGGCCTTCTTCTGCCGCGCCCTCGGGGCGACCCTCGACGTCGAGGTCGACCCCCAGGGCGCCCCCAACGGCAGCGCCGGCGTGTCCACGGGGCCCTGGCGGGAACCCTGAGCCGTGACTCTCCGTGACGAGCTGCTCCCGGTGCTCAACGAGCTCCGCGGGATCGGCGACGAGCTCGGCCTCCGGCCCATCACCGTCACCGTGCGGGAGCGCCTCTACAGCCTCCCGCCCGGGACCGTGGGCGCCGTCGTGACCGCGACGAACAACACCGCCCTCACCCCGACGCCCGCGGTGCGCCTGGCGCGCCAGCATCGGGACGACGAGGCGATCCTGGAGGGGCCCTACGCCGACGCCACGGGGCAGCCCAGGAGCCTCCGCTTCGAGGTGGGGCCCATCACCCCCGCCCACGTCGGAGGGGGCTACGCGGCCGCCCAGCTCATGCCCGGGGACACCGAGACCCGGCGCGTGACCATCGTCCTCGCCGGGGGCCAGCACGGGGCGGGCGAGGAGTACCGCGTGGTGCGCGTCGATGACACGAAGCCGTTCCGCATCATGCTCACCCTCGAGCGGACGAGGCAGGGGGCGTAGGTGTTCGTCGTCGATCTCGACCTCGAACCCTGGCTGGAGCCGCTGAGGGAGCTCCGCGTCGCGCTCGACGACGAGCTGGAGGGCGCAGCGCGCGAGGGGGCGCAGTTGATCGCCTTCGCGGCGAGGGCAGACCACCCCTACACCGACCGTACCGGGACCCTCACCCGCTCGATCCGCGCCTACGCCCCGCGCGGCAGCTTCCTACGCGACACGCTACGGGCGGATGTGATCGCGCGGACGCCCTATGCCGGGTACGTGGAGCGCCGCGTCGCCTTCGCCTATCTCGGGCCCGCTGCGGAGCGGAGCGAGGGGCGCCTCGGGCACCACCTCCACGACGCCCTCGAGGCCGCCGTGCGCCGATCTGGCCTGCAATGAACGCCACGCTGGACCAGGTCGAGGCAGCGCTCTTCGCGGCGCTCGGCGCACTCGTGTCGGCGACGCCGACGCAAGCGGTGCCGTTTCGCCACTGCCGCCGCTACGCAGGCGAGGTGACCGCGGAGCTGATGAACGACGTCGAGCGTGGGCTCTACGACCTCGCCCCGGAGCAGTTCCCAGCGGCCCTTCTCGCCTGGGAGGGGGAGGACCCGGTGGGCACCAACGGCGCGCTCGTGGAGACCGACAGCCACGCGATCGAGGTCGTGGGCCGGTCGCTGTGGCGCGTGTACGTCGTCGTGCGCGACCTGCGCGGCGACGAGGAGGCCCTGAAGGGCACCCTCGCGGGCCAGCCCGGCGCGCTGCTCTGCGCCCACGTCGTGAAGAAGGCCCTCGCCGGCCTGGTCATCCCGGGCCTGCACGACCACAACGTGGTCCGCTGGATCGGCAGCCGCCCCTACGTCATCGCGCGCCGAACCGCCTACGTCTACGCCGTTCGCTTCTCGGCCGACACCGCGCTCGACGAGTCGACGGCCGAGGAGAACCCCGTGCCCGGGGTGCCCCTCCGCGGGGTCCGCGGGACCGTCGTCGACGCGACGCGCGACACCAACGGCGCCGAGGTCCCGCTCTCCTCCTTCAACACGCTCCCCGAAGACTGACACCCCCGAGGTCACCCCATGCCCCCCACGCTCCCCAGCGGATTCGCCGCGACGCCGACCCCCACCTTCTCCTTCGCCGTACGCCTCGGCGTGGGGCCCTCCGCACCCGCCACGGGCATGCGGGTGATGTTCCTCGCGTCGGGGACGGGCGCGGGCACCGCGAGCGACAGCGTCCCGACCGAGTTCTTCGACGTGACGGACATCGAGGCCCAGTTCGGGGCCCGCTCGCGGCTGGCCGCGCTCTGCCGCGCCGCGCGCGCCATCGCCCCCCGTGGGCGCTTCTATGCGTGCCCGGTGGCCGACCCCGCTGGCACCGCGGCCACCGCCGTGCTCACCTTCTCGGGGCCCGCCACCGCCGCCGGCGTCTTCCGTCTGCGCATCGCGGGGCGCCTCCTCTCCGAGGTGGTGATCCCCAACGGCAGCACCGCCGCGGCGGCCGCTGCCCTGGTGCAGGCCGCCGCGGCGGCCGTCGCCGAACTGCCCTGCACGGGCGCGGTCGGGGGCACCGGCAACGAGCACATCCTCACGTTCACCGCGGCCAACACCGGCGCGACGGGCAACCAACTCCGGGTGGTGTTCGAATGCACGGCGACGGGCATCACCGTCGCGCTCAACGGGGTGACCACCGCCGCGCGGGGGAAGGCCTACTTCGGCAGCGGCACGGCCACCGCTGGCGTCGGCGCCGTCGACCTCACCGCCGCCCTCGCGGCCATCGCCGGCACCCGCTACCACCGCATCGTCGCCGACATCGACGACGACACCAACCGGGGGCGGCTCAAGACGCACCTGATCAGCCAGTCGAGCATCAACACGGGGCGGCGCTGCATGGGCGTCGTGGGCTCCCTCGAGGACACGCTCGCGACGGTGCAGGGCGACGCCACGGCGCAGAACGAGCCGCGCCTGACGCTCGTCTACAACCGCAAGAGCCACAACTTCGCCGGGGAGATCGCTGCGGCGTACGCAGCCGCGAAGGTCTACGGCGACGGGCGCCTCCCGGGCGAGGAGCAGTACCTCGCCGCGAAGGCCAACGGCCTGTCGCTCTACCCTGCGATCCTGGCCACCGACGAGGAGGAGCGGCTCACCGCAACCCAGGTGGATGCGCTCCTCCGAGCGGGCGTCACGCCCCTCGGCGCCGACCACGTCAGCCCGGGCTACGCCAACGTCGTCCGCCCCGTCACCACGCGCACGATCAACGCCTCGGGCGGGGCGAGCTACCTCGTCGCCGACACCTCGAAGGTGGCGGTCGCGGACGCGGTAGCCGACCGCTGCGAGGCGTGGGCGACGACGAACTACGCGGACAAGAACCTCGTGCCCGACCCTGCGCGGGTCGAGGACGCGCCCAGCTCTCCCTACGTGATCTGGTGCGCTGCGATCCGCGAAGACATCCTCTCGATCCTGCGGCAGATGGAGGGTGAGGCGCTCCTGGTGAACGTCTCGCAGTACGCCTCGCAGGTGACGGTGGAGCCGCTCGTGGTCGATGGCGTGACCTACGTCGTCTGCAAGGTCCCCTTCGGCGTCATCCCCCACCTCCACAGCTTCGTCGGCGAGGCTCTGCAGGTCGCCTGAAACGCGCCTCGGCGCGAGGAGTAGAATTCGATGGCAACGCAACGCGCGGACTTCGCCGGTACCGGCAGGTTCTGGATCAACGGCACGCTGTTCTCGGAGGCGGCCGAAATCTCCGTGAAGTTCGGGGGCAAGCTCAATCGCCAGGTCACGTTGGGCTATTCCGGTGAGACCCGTGAAGACGCGGGTCTGGTCACGGCAGACATCAAGGGGCAGATGCTCCGCAACCAGAGCATGGTCGCCCGCCTCAAGCGCTACATCCGCGAGGACGTCGACGTGCGCATCAAGCTCCAGGTCGGCAACGACGTGACGAAGGCGGTCGGCAAGGTCGGCGACGGGTCCGTCGACACCCAACAGGGCAAGAGTGCTTTCAGCTTCAGCTTCTCCGGCGACGACGAGGCTGTCTGATGGGGCGCCGAAATGAGCGCGACGAGGCCGGTTCAGCGTTCGCCCGTGCGCTCGCGCAGATGGGCGGCCGCCCGGTGAAGGTCGTCGAGTTCCCCGGGATGCCGCGCACGCGCGTCGCCCTGTGGTGCCCCAACCAGGGCGAGGAGGCCGACGCCTCCGCGGAGGCCAGCAAGCGGCTCACCGTGCACTACAAGATGAGCGCGCTCGACCTCACCGTCGCCCAGGCGCGCAAGCTCTTCGACGACGAGTACCGCGCGGAGATCCTGACGCTCGTCCTGCGCGACCCGGACGAGCCCGAGGAGGCATTCTTCGAGTCCTCCGACGAGATGCGGAACGTCGCGCGGCCGCAGGCCCTGGCTCTCATGGAGCTGGTCGACGACTTCATGAGAGAGCGCTTCATGTCCCGGACGCCGGAGCAGACCGACGAACTCATGAGGCTCCTGCGCGAGGGAAAAGAGGCTGGGGTGCTGTCGACGTGGCTCGCGTCCTGCGAGAGCGCTACGGAGCTGCGGTTCATCATCGAGACCCTCATGGGCGCCCGGCCGGACAGCACCCCTACCCCCTCGACAACCTCGAGCTCATCGAACGAATGACCGTGGAGTGGTGCGAGTACGAGCTGGAGGCGCGGGGGCTGCTTCCGCCTCGGCACTGGCACCCTTCCCCCCGGAGCGAATGAACCCCGATGTCCGAAGCCGTGCTCCGCATCAGAACGGCCGGCGGGGCCGAGGTGGAGGCCCTGCTCGACCGGATCGACCGGGCCGCCGGGCGCTCGCGCGCGCGCCGGGCGCGGGGCGCGCAGGAAAGCGCGCAACGGGAGGCAGCCCACTACCGCCAGTCGGGGCAGCAGATCGAGCGCGCCGACCAGCTTGTCACGCGCGCCAGGCTCCGGGAGCTCGCCCTCCAGGATGCCGCACAGAGGAGGTTCGCCGCCCTCTACGTGGAGATGCACAAACGGGCGACGGCGGTGATCGAGGCCGAGGTGGGAAAGCGCGGCGACCTCACCGAGCGGGAGAAGCGCCAGGTGGAGCAGCTCGCCCTCGCCATGGTCGCCAGCCACGAACACGCGGAGCGTGAGCGGACGGCCTCGACGCAGCGCGCGACGGCGCGGCGGGAGGCCGTGGAGAAGGCGTCGATGCGGCGCATCCAGGCCACCATCCGCACGGTGGCGAGTCACGCGGCGCAGGCGGCCGACGCGATTCACAACGCCGTTCAGGCGCCCCGTGAGCAGCGGGCCGCGGCCAACCGCGTACTGGGCAACGCCCTCCGCGGCGCAGGGAGCACCGACGCCGCCGACATGACCAGAGCGCAGGAGCGCATCGACCGCTTCGTGGACCAGACCGGGATGCGCTACGGGGACGTGACCGAGGCCCTCGCCGAAGGTCAACGGCGCGGCTCCGTTCTCGACCCGCGCGACGGCCAGACCCGGGAGCAGGCGCTGGAGACCGCGCTGGAGACGATCCGCATGGCCAACGCGGAGGACTCCACCCCCGGACAGGTGCTCGCGGCGCGCGGCCGGCTGCGGGAGGCAGGGCTCACCGGGGACAACCTCGAGGCGGCCCTGCGCCGCACCATCCGCTTCGCCCAGGCCGGGCAGGTGGAGGTTGACCAGGCCATCCAGCAGGGCCTCCCCGGAGCCTCGTCGCTCATGACGCAGCGGGCGGCCGCGCTCGGGCCCGGCGCCACAGACGCACAGCGGCAGGAGGCGATGCTGCGCGCCTACACCGAGTCCATGGCGCTGCAGGAGGTGGCAGCCGCCGCGGGGCGCCAGCCTGGCAACACCGCCAACACCCTCGCGCGCCTGAACGAGTTCGTCCGCACGCCGCGCAGGCAGGAAATGATTTTGACGAACATCCGGAGCGCGGAGCGTGGGCTCAACACGCGTACCCCGGAAGGGGCGCAGCGAGCCCAACGGCTCCGCGAACTCTACGAGGGCGACAACGCCCTCTTCGAGCGCGATCCCATGCGGCGCGGCAACGCGATGAGGTTGCGCGAGGACGTCGACCCAGCGACGCTCGCGGTGCGCCTGAGCGCGGCGATGGGGGGCGATGTCACCGGAGTGATGGGGCTCCTGGCGGGCAGCGGGCACGGCAACGCGCAGTCGCTCCTCGCCAACCAGCGTGGGCTCCTCGGCTTCATCGGCGCGCGCATGGGGCGCATCAACGAGATGCAGAAACTGGAGGGCATCTCCGAGACCACCCTCACCGAGCATCAGCGGCAGGTGGAGGGGGACGAGCTCTCCACCATCAACAGGGCGCGGGAGGCAGGGGTGCGGAACGTCCGCGCGCCAGGCGCGTTCCAGCGCGGGAGCGACCTCATCGCAGAACGTGAGGCGTCGAATCCTCTGTTCTACAACTTGGCCCGCGGCATCCCCGTGGTGGGGCCCCTGGCGATCGGCATCTCCGGGGCAATCCTCGGAGCCGCGGGCGAGGGCCCCTCCTCAGGGCCTCCGCGCGGAGGACGCGGCGCCGGGATGCCCGCGCCATCCGGTGGCCCCGTCCCCGTGAGCCTCGCGGCCGCGGACCACACGGCCATCGGAAACGCCACCGCGGCTGCACTCCAGCGCACCCCGCTCCAGACGACCGTGTCACCCAACGACCTGGTCCACTACGACATGACGTCGCGGCACGGCTCCAGAGAGGCGGACTGAATGGCGATCGTCGACGACCTTGGCCGAACGCTCTCGTCCGCCGCGTTCGAAGGCGTCGAGTTCCCCGCCGCAGGCCTCGTCACCGATGGGGGCCACGACTCGGCGAAACACCAGGGGTACGGCCAGCGGGGCGCGGACATCGAGACGACCGGCGCCCAGCCCGAGGCCGTGCGGTGCCGCGCGGTGATGCAGAACGGCCTACGCGGGTGGCGCGGCGACCCGCTCTACCCCACGCAGTACCAACGGCTCCTGCGGGCGCTGCGCTCGACGCCCGAGGGCTTCCTCACCCACCCGACGCGCGGGGTGATGACCGTCCATGTCGACCACTTCTCCGAGGTCGTGTCGGAGACCTCGCGCCGCGGGGTCACGCTCGAGCTCGCGCTCACCGAGCAGCGCGGCGAGTCGGACCTGCTGGAGATGGCGCCGCCGCCGGCGGCCGCCCTCGAGGACGCCGCGACCGCCGCCGCGGCGGCCGACGCCACGAAGCCCGCGGGGGGCCGCACGGGCACCTCCCTCGCGGAGGAGCTGGCGGCCGCGCGGGCGTTCCTTGACTCGACGGCGCGCACCGAGGCCCAGGCTCGCGCGCGGGTGGGCGCTCTCCTGGCGTCGATCGAGGCGCGCGCCGCCGACCCCGCCGCGGCCCCCTCATCGGCGCACGCCTACCGCGCGGCCCTCGCCGCCACGCGTGCGGCGGTGCTGCGCTACCGCGCCGGGACGCTCGCCACCACGGGCCGCACCCACGTCGTGCTCGAGGAGGCCTCCCTCGCCCGAATCGCCTCCGACCCGCGCGTGTTCGGCGACGCCTCCCGCGCCGCCGAGCTCGCCCGCGCCAACGTCGTCCTCG
>ERZ761584.423-NODE-423-length-13631-cov-11.867192_pt1 | contig 13631 bp, 18 predicted proteins | sample MGYA00512168_ERZ761584 | MGnify/ENA primary metagenome ERZ761584 (study PRJEB28899, sample SAMN03785564) | bioreactor sludge metagenome | biome: EBPR Sludge; feature: EBPR Bioreactor; material: 0.22µm filtered reactor supernatant | place: Saint Lucia: Queensland...
AAGAGCGAATTTGCGTCATGGTTGAACCCAAGCTTCTATTTTGGACACCATCCTAACCACAAGATCATCCAGGTCTCGAACACAGCCCAGCTGGCTGAGGGCTTTGGGCGTCGCGTCCGCGACACCATGGAAGGCCAGTCCTATAAGGACCTCTTCGGTGGCGTCACAATCAAGTCCGACAGCCGTTCCGCTGGTCGCTGGAACACCAATAAGGGTGGTGACTATTACGCTACAGGTGTCGGCGGCGCTCTCGCCGGCCGCGGTGCGAACGTCCTGAATATCGATGACCCGCACTCCGAAGCAGATGCCCTCGCTGGCATGTATAATCCAAAGATTTTCGATGACAGCTTCGAATGGTACGGCTTGGCGCGTCAGCGCCTTCAGCCGGGCGGGGCTATTGTCATCACGGCCTGCATCGCGGAAGGCGAACGAGTGTTGCTCGGTAATGGGGAGTGGGTTCCGATTCAAGATATTTGCATAGGAGATTCGGTCATTGGATACGAGAACGATCTTCCTGTTCAGAAAAAGGTTCTTGATACGAAGCTATCGAATATTGATGATGTCTACAAGATAAAGCTCCGTTCAACGGAACTTCGTGCAAACAAGGATCACCCCCTTCTCGTTGTCAAGGGTGGTTTAAAATCTGCCAAGCTTGACGCTGCGGATTGTATCGCAGCTAGAGAATGGAGTTTGGGGTGGGTTCGCGTTGGCGACCTCCAAGTGGGGGACACGGTTGTCACGCTGAAAAGTATGGCTTCCGGAAAGGGCTATCGCCCGATGGCCTTTGATGGCGAGCGCCAAATGTCGGCCTCGGACTATTGGTTGATTGGGTTTATGTTTGGAGATGGCTGGCTCGCATCTAGCGCAGCCAGGGGTGATGTTGGTTTTTGTATAGCAAAATCAGTTTATCCGGAACTCAATGCTCGCGTTTTAGAATCATGCGAGAAAGCCTTCGGCGTAACGCCGACCGAAACGAAGTATGGGTACTGGCGTGCGGATAATAAGGCATCTGCGGCATGGCTACGAGAATTAGGTTTTTGCTCTGGAGCAAAAACAAAAAGACTTCCTGGTTGGGTATTTAAATTACGACCATGCGATAAGCGCAAATTCATTGAGGGATTCTGCGAAGCAGATGGCTGGCTTCGCGAGGGTCGCGCGCGCAAAGGCGGCAGGGTGCGAACTTGGAAAGTTAAGTTAGCGAATAGAGGGCTACTTGATGATCTTAGGTTGCTTGCTCGGACGTGCGGGATAAAGACCACTAAAATTCTGGCTCGTGAAGGCACGGTTCAAGCTCCGAACTCCTCCTCCCCGATTTATGCGTATTCTTACGAATGCTCATTCACGGATAAGTCTAATCGTGTCGAACTTAAGACACGATACACAAATCAAGGTCAGCATGAATTAGCGAGACATTTCCGTTTTGAGGATGTCGAGGAAGTTGTGCTAGACGGGCGAGCGCCAGTCTATGACATTACGGTTGAGGGCGCTGAGAGCTTTGTTGCTGAAGGCGTCGTTGTTCACAACACTCGCTGGTCGAAGCGGGACCTGTCTGGACAGGTCCTAGCAAAGGCTATGGATAATGGCACTATCGATGACTGGAAGGAATTTAAGTTCCCGGTCATCTTCGAGGATACAGGAAATCCGCTCTGGCCAGAATACTGGTCTATTGAAGAGCTCATGAAGGTCAAGGCGGAAATCCCACCCTCTCGCTGGGCCGCTCAGTACATGCAGGAGCCCGTCACTGAAGGTGGGGCCATCATTAAGCGCAGCGATTGGAAGCCATGGGAGCGCCCCACGCTCCCGGCGTTCAGCTATGTGATCGACAGCTGGGACACGGCCTTTACAGCCAAGACGGCCAACAACTTCTCAGCGCGCACGCGCTGGGGTGTGTTCTATCATCCGGATGCAGATGGCCGCAACAAAGCGAACATCATGCTGATCGACTCCTATCGTGATCGTCTCGAGTTCCCGGCCCTGAAGACTCAGGTGAAAAACGATTACGGGTCAGGCGACTTCGTTGATCTGATCTTGGTCGAAGGCCGCGGTAGCGGCATATCGCTTATCGATGAATTGATCTATGCCGGCTTCCCGGTCGAGGCCTTTGTGCCGGCTAGAAAAGCTGGCATTTCGAACGATAAGGTGGCCCGGGCAGTAAATGTGGCCGACATCTTTAGGTCAGGCGTGGTCTGGTACAATACAAATTGCGCCTTAAATGAAGTGACTATTGATGAATGCGCCGATCTACCTCGGGGGGAGAACGACGACTTGGCGGATACTACAACCCAAGCTGTTCAACACCTCAGGGATCGGTCCTTCATTGGGTCAAGCCAAGACACCTATCAGCTGTTTGAAGACGATGAACTAGGCCCTGTTCGGCCGTCAGGACGGATTTACTGATGTCGCAATTCCAACGCACCGACCGCGGCGCCGGAGACGCTAGTCTCGACCCAGAAGATGATCTGGAGATCGAGGTCGAGCTTGACGGCGAAGAGGGCGACGGCGAGCAGGAATTTATGCTGGTTGACGGCGAACTTGTGCCGGTTCCAGAGGGCGGCATTGCCGACATTGGCGAGCCTGGATGGAACGACAACCTCGCGGAAGCCATTGATGATCAAGACCTTAGGTCTATCTCAAATCAGTTAATCCGAGATTTTGAGGTTGACCTTGACGCCCGCTCTGATTGGTTTGACACCTACCAGAAAGGCCTTGATTACGTTGGTCTAAAGGTTGAAGAGCGCAGTCTCCCATGGAAGGACGCCTGTGGCGTCTTCCACCCAGTTCTAGCTGAAGCTCTGATTCGATACGTCTCTGAGGCTGCCATCGAACTCTTTCCGCCGCAAGGTCCGGCACAATACCGAGCCGTAGGCAATGTGACGCCGGAAGACATGAAGCGCGGTCAGCGCGTTAAGGAAGAGCTCAACTATCAGCTGACAGTGAAGATGCCCGAGAATCGGGACGAGCTTGAGCTCACTCTCTGGCGCCAAGCCCTTGCCGGCTCCTGTTTCCGTAAGTGCTACTACGACCGCATCCTCGAGCGGATGGTTAAGAAGATGGTGCCAGCCGACAAGCTGGTCATGTCATACGGTAGCTCGAACCTTCAGACATCGACGCGCTACACGCACATCATGTCTGACACCAACAAGAACGACATCAGGAAGTTGATCAATATCGGCTTCTATCGTGACATCGAGATCAGCGATGTGCTGTCGTCTGCGTCAGAAACGCAGGAAAAGATCGATGACCTGAAGGGTGAATCGAAGCCGTTCGAGCTCGATGAGACAAACGAGCTTCTCGAGATGTATGTTGACCTGGACCTCCCAGGCTACGAGCACGAGAAGGATGGAAAGAAGACTGGGATCAAGCTCCCGTATATCGTGACCATTGATCGCGAGTCAGAGAACATCCTGGCGATCTATCGCAACTTTGATGAGGACAAGCCGTTCATCAAGAAGCGCACGTACTTCTCTCAGTACAAGTTCGCTCCCGGCTTCGGTCCTTACGGCACTGGCTTGATCCACATCATGGGCGGCGTCTCTGACGCTGCCACGTCTATTCTTCGTCAGCTGGTTGATGCCGGCACGATGAATAACGTACCTTCGGGGTTTAAGTCCCGTAATCTCCGCATAAAAGGCGACGATGGTCCGCTCCGCCCGGGTGAGCTTCGAGACATTGATCTTCCACCGGGAATGCTCAGCAAGTCGATTGAGTGGGTGCCGACAAAAGAGCCGAGCATGGTTCTCGCGACCCTGCTTGGCACGTTGGTTGAAGAAGGTCGCCGCATTGGCTCCCTGTCCGATATGAAGGTTGGCGATGCTGGCGGCGCGAATGCGCCTGTTGGAACCACCCTGGCGCTCATCGAGCGTCACACGCGCGTCATCTCAGCTGTCGGTGTTCGCAACTACATCTCAATGGATCATGAACTTCGCATGGCGAAGGACATTATCGCGAACGAGATGAGCGATAAGTATGAGTACAATACCGAAGATGGTCCTCACAATCGCAAGGAAGACTTCTCGGCCACAAACATAGTGCCAACGGCCGATCCGTCAGGATCGACCATGAGCCAGCGCATCATGCGTTTGACAGCGGTTGAGACGCTCGCGTCGAAGCAGCCGCAACACTACGACATGGCGTTTCTTCACCGCATGATCGTGGAGACAATGGAGCTCCCGAGTGCAGCGAAGATCGTTCCTATCCAGGATGAGTTCATCCCGACAGACCCGATTTCAGAAAACATGAATCTCCTGATGATGCGCCCGGTGAAGGCGCATCTGATCCAAGACCATGAGTCTCACATTCGCGTCCACATGGCCGCGATGCAGGACCCATTGATGCAACAGATCATTGGGCAGAACCCAAACGCCGCGGCAATCCAAGCCGCGGCTATGGCCCACATCACCGAACACACGGCTATGGCCTATCGGTCTAAGATCGAGAAGGAAGCCGGCATCACGCTTCCGCCACCGAACCAACCGCTCGATCCTATGGCTGAAGCTGCCCTGTCCCGCGTCGCCGCGGAAGCGGCCGACCGCGTTCTTCAGCGCAACACAGCTGAAGCACAAGCTCAAGCCAACGCTCAAGCCGCCCAGGACCCGATGGTCATGCTTCGTCAGAAGGAGCTCGAGATCAAACAGATGGATTCCCAGATCAAGTTGATGGGCATCCAGATTAAGGGCGCCACTGACGCTGAGAAGACGAAGATTCTGGCTCGCAAGGAAGAGCTCGAAGGACGCATTTCCCTAGCCGAGCTTACCCTCCAGGGTATTGAATTGGCCATCAAGGCCAAGCAGGCCGAAGCCGACACCGGTCTCACCGAGCGAACCAGCGCTGCTCAACAGGCGCTAGAGGCTCTCAAGGTTGGTATAACAACTATGAACGCAAACGAGGACAGAGATGAACGCAGAGAGAGTGCTAAGGAAACTGCTCGAGCTAAAGGAAGTTCTTCAGGAGGAACATAAGCGCAGCTTATTGTCAGACCCTTCAATGACTATTGAGGCTGTCAGGTATTCACAAGGTTATCTAAACGCATTAGATCGTATTGATCAAGAAATCGATATGCTCGCCAAAGAAGAGCAAAAGGACGATATTGAAGATGAGCAGTAATTACATGCTTCCCAGTCGGGAAGACTTTATCAAAGCTGTTGAAGAAGTAACAAAGCGCGAAGACTTCTCCTTAAAGCCTCAGGGCTGGAAAGTCTTGGTTGCTATGCCGGATTACGCGAAGACCACCAAAGGTGGCATCGCTCTCCCAGACGAATACGTCCAACGCGAAGAGATGGCCAGCCCGGTTGGGTACGTGGTCGCTCTTGGTGATTCCTGCTACGCCGATCAGGCGCGGTTCCCCAATGGGCCGTATTGCAAGGAAGGTGACTTCATCATCATGCGTCCATACTCGGGAACGCGCGTGGTGCTCCATGACAAGGAATTCCGCTTCATCAACGATGATACGGTTGAAGGTGTCGTCCAAGACCCGAGCAATATCAAGAGGATTGCATAATGAGTGCCGAGAGACTCGAAGACGAGAATGAAGACGAGTTCGAGATTGAGATCGAGGACGATACTCCTGAAGAGGATCGCGGTCGGTCTAAGGCTTCTGACGATGAGCCAGAAGACGATGAGATCGAGGACGAGGAGCTTAAGAATTATTCCGCTGGCGCAGCCAAGCGGATCAAGACGCTAACTCGTCAAAAACACGAACAACGTCGCCGGGCCGATGAAAAGGACCGGATGCTCAACGAGGCTCTCAGCCTTGTGCAAAAGCAGCGAGCCCAACTCCAAGGGGCTGCCAGTTCTGTTGTTGGCGCCAATAAAGAGAAGTTGGAGTCTGAGCTTGTCGATCTGAAAAAGCAGGTTGCCGCGGCGGTCGAGACTGGTGACGGCGAGAAGGTCGCAGACCTTCAAGACAAGATCGCTGACACGCGCAGTAAGCTCAACAACACCCTCCACGCCGAAAGGCAGATTAAAGAACAAACCGAGAACAATCCCGGTGGCGGAGGCGGTGACGCCGGTCAGGATGATCCTAATGATCGTTCGAAGTGGCCAAAGACTCGCAAAGTTTGGGCTGATGCAAATAAGGACTGGTTCCACCAGGATGAGGAGATGACGGGCTATGTCTATGGTCTCCACCAAAAGCTCATCAAGAACGGCGTAGTGCCTGATTCTGAAGAGTATTATCAGAAGATCGATAAGAAGATGAAGACTGTCTTCGCTGATTACTTCGAGGGTCGCACCGACGAAGATGAGGACGACGACGAAGAAGAGGAGGATACTCCTCGTCGGCCGCAGCGAGCGGAATCGCGCGCTGCTCCGATCAATGGCTCTAACAGCGGCGGTGGAGGCGGCAAGGGCGGCAAGAAAATCTACAAGATCACCGCAAGAGAAAAGGCTATTGCAGATAGACTTGGCATCAGCCCGAAGCAGTATTTGGAAGAAAAGCACGCCCTGGGGAAGAAGTAAATGACCAAGCGAGACCTTACTGACGACAAAGTAGACGAGCCGATTGTTGGCGATCAGATGAAAAAGATCGCAGAAGCTCTTGAAAAGAGCAAGCAACAAGCACTACGTCAAGATCAACCTTCTAATCGGGCATCGGCTGCTAGAGCGCCGCGGCAGGATCGGGAGGCGGAAACACGCGAAGCCGACGCTACTCCGCTGACTTGGAGGCCGGCTGATGTGCTACCTGACCCGCCGCAAAAAGATGGCTGGGTCCACCGCTGGGTTCGTGGCTCTTCCAGAGGCGAACTTGATAGCGTGAACATGGCGAGGGCCGTGCGAGAGGGTTGGCAGCCGGTTTCGGCTGAGGATTACCCCGAAATTTCCATGCAGATGTTCAACAAGGGTGAATCCATCGGAACGATTGAGTTCGGTGGTCTGATCCTTTGCAGGATGCCGGTGGAGCTCGCTAAGGCTCGTGACAAATACTACAAAGATTTGTCGCTAAACCAAATCAATTCGATCAATGCCCGTCTTCGTGAAGAACAAGAAAGCGATGGCAGGGTCAAGTATGAAAATGAAAGTCGAAGCAGAGTCAACGCCCTGCCGCCCCGCTAACGGGTAGTCAGGTTCGGAGAACAAAATGGCAACTAGTCTTAAGCCGTATGGACTGAAGCCCGCTTACCGCCTTGGTAACGGTGCTCCGAGCGTCCTCGGTTTCACGCTGATGAAGATGTACGCTGGGGAAACCTATGCTATCTTCAACGGCGACCCGGTTAAACTGATCGCGTCCTCAACGGGCCGCGGTCATATCCAGACGCTCAACACCACGCTGGCGGCCACGACCGTCACGTCCAGCGGCACGCCGATTGGCGTATTTGGCGGTTGCCAGTACACTGACCCGACGAGCAAAAAGTGGCTCCAACGTCATTTCTATCCTGGCGCCATTACGTCGCCGGCAGACGATGCATACGCATTCGTCTATGACGATCCGGACCTCGTTTACCGCATTATTGCGGATGAGGCCGTCCCGGCTACGGCTCTTGGCTGCAACGCAGCCCTGATCCAAACCGCGGTAGGCAGCACGGCAACCGGTAACTCGGGCCTCACGCTCGACGGTTCGTCTATTGCGAACACTGCAACCCTTCCGCTCCGTATCGTTGGCTTCGTCAACGACCCGCTGAGCTCTGTGGGTGACACCTATACCGAATGCTACGTGCGACTGAACACGCACTTCCATCGCCAGACCACTGGCGTTGCGGCCTCGTAAGGAGAAGCTATAATGGCTGGTGCAATTTCACGCGCACAGATGCTCCGAGAACTCGAACCGGGCTTGAACGCCCTGTTCGGTCTCGAGTACAAGCGCTATCCTGAGCAGCATAAGCTGGTCTACGATACCTACAACTCTGATCGCAGCTTTGAAGAAGAGCTCCGCGTGACGGGCCTGGGTCTCGCTCAGACCACGAATGAAGGCGGCGGGGTTCCGTGGGACTCGATGCAAGAAAGTTACGTGGCTCGTTGGAACCACGAAACGATCAAGCTCGGCTTCCAGATCACCGAAGAAGCGATGGAGGACAACCTCTATCAATCGCTCTCTGAACGTGGCACGAAGGCGCTCGCACGCTCCTTCGCGGAAACGAAGCAGATCAAGGCTATGGTTCCTCTGAACCTCGGCTTCACGACCTACAAGACTGGCGACGATGTTTATGCCTTCTCCACCAGCCATACGCTGGTGAATGGTGGCACGAACGCCAACCGTCCGAACTCTGGTGCTGACTTGAACGAGACCTCGCTGGAAGCAGCGATTATCGCGATGGCAGCCTGGACCGACGACCGCGGCCTTCTGGTCAACGCCCGTCCGCAACGCCTGATCATCCCGGCCGCGCTTGAGTTCACGGCAGAACGTATCCTGAAGACTGAGCAACGTCCCAGCACGATGGATAACGACCTGAACGCGATCAAGTCAACGGGTCGTATCCCGGGTGGCTACGCTGTCATCAACTACCTGACGGACACGAACGCTTGGTTCCTCAAGACGGACGTGACCAACGGCTACAAGATGTTCCAGCGCGTCGCGATGAAGAAGGGCATGGAAGGCGACTTCGATACCGGCAACGTGAAGTACAAAGCTCGGGAACGCTACAGCTTCGGCGTAGGTGACCCGCTTGGCTTCTACGGCTCGCCCGGCGCCTCGTAAGAAACTTTTGAGGGGCTCTTCGGAGCCCCTCTTTTCCCTGAGGAATTCGCATGTCCACAACTAATAGTGTTATCACCGCCGCTGGCTTTGTTGGCGATCTGACGGGTAACGTCACTGGTAACGTCACCGGTAACGTGACTGGCAACATTACGGCCGGTCACTCTGACCTTGCTGAGACTGGCGTCATCACCGGCACGGTTGCTGACGGCGTCGTTGCTGGCATCTCGCTGACTCCGACCTACAGCGCCGCTACGGCGCAGACGGTCACTCGCCACAACTACATCAAGTGCGTTAACCCAACGCTGGGGGGCGCAGGCCCAGCTGCCGTTACCGATGCCGCGTTTGCATGGTTTGATGCCGCGGCCGGCACTCACAAGGCTGTTGACAGCGGCACGACCAAGACTTCGCCGGGTACTGTCACTCAATGGATCAAGGTCAACGTTAACGGAACAATCGCTTACATTCCGTCATACTCTTCCAAGACCTCGTAAGAGGGTCTCATGGCTCGCCCAGTAACCCTCACGACAACTGATGCCTCGGGCGGAGCGACGACTAGCAATTTCTTTCGTTGCGATACGTTCGTCTCTCCGTTCTCGGTTGGTGCGGTAGTAGACATCACCGGTACAGTGAATTTCGACCTGGAATTCACCAATGATGATCCCGATAGCGCAAGCGCTCTTTGGAACAATCACGCTGATTTCACTGCTAAGACGGCCGATACTGCAGGCGTCATCACTACGCCATGTCGGGCTATCCGGATGGTTCAAAACTCTGGTAGCGGAAGCTGCCGGGCCGTGCTAATTCAGGCTGGTTGACAAGCTATGCCAGCGGGTGTAGCTTTGCGACTTCTTTTGGAGGTCTTAATGAAACTGTCTGCTCTCGTTCCAGGCTTCCTCCGTCGCACTGATCCATCATTGTCAGCGCCAATCCTTTCAGATTTTAATCTGAATATCAAGGCCAACCCATTCGATGCGATGGAGGCTCATCTCGCTGAGCTTATTGCTGTCGAAACTCAGGCTAGAGCCGCCCATGAGGCGGCTGTTCAGGCCTTGAATGAGCATGCTGCTAAGCTCAAGTTGACCCTTGAGACTCACCTCTCGAGCATTAATGCTCTATATACCAGAGTACCTCAGGTAAACACAGAGAAAACCTAATGAAGATCAACAAGCTTTTCGCGTTCTGCGCGTTCGCAGTAACGGCGCTTATCGCCGGCCCGGCTTTCGCCGCGGCGGTTCAATCGAACGAAGTCCAGATCATCCCGCCTGAATACTTCCAGGCCGGCTTCCTGGGTGCTGTCGCATCGGCCGTGGCCGCTGCTGTCTGGGCGCTCGTTGAACGCTTCCTCGGCCCTCTGGCGCCGCTGGCGAAGATCGCCCGCGTCGATCAGCTGTTCGGCAAGTACATTCAAGGTGGCTTGGTCAAGCTAGCCGCGGAATATCCGCAACTAGCGACGAAAGGCTTGACAGTCAGTGTTGGAAACGCCTTTGTGGCCTCTATCGCCAATGACCTTCTCAAGGTCATTCCTGGCTGGATGATTCGCTTTGTTGGCGGCAAAGATGCCGTCATCGATAAGGTCCGCAATCGGTTGCCGGAAGTCCTTCGCGATCTGAAGCTCCCGCCGATCCCGATCCCGGGTTAATCCAATGGGCGACATTTCCCGCTGCCGCGGTAAGGCCCAAGTCAAAAAGATGTCTACGGGCGGGTCTGTAAAGGCTCGCCCAAAGGCACGTAAGATGGCTGTCGGTGGCCAAGTCCAGGCTATGGCTCCTCAGATGCCTATGCCTCAAGTGCTGCCGGGTCAAGGTCCTGTGGCGGGCCCTAGCCCCATTGCCGGTCCTCCGGCTATGGCTCGTCCGATGAATCGCTTTTCAAAAGGCGGTAAGGTTAAAGGTGGCTGCTAATGGCCGACATCTCTCGTTACAAAGGCGGCGCTGCTCGTAATCAGCAGCGAGCCAAGCCTCGTCAAGCGCCAAGAACACTGAATCAAGTCGCAGCCCCTCGCTACGACGACACGGTGATCAGCGAGCGGCGAGCCACTGCACAAGAAGGTAATGATCGCACTCGTTACACGCCGGAACAAAACGCGAACGATGGCGAGGTCTTTGACCTCCGTACTGGCTCGTTCACAGAAGAAATCCCCATCAGAGCTCCAGAAGAGGGCCGTAGCCGCCTTACCGTTCCGCGTCCGCGCGCGAATGTTAGAGGTAATGAGGTCGAACTCGACGGGGACCGAGTCCGAGTAACTCGCCGCTTTGCGAAGGGTGGCCAGATCAGGACTCAGACTGGCGACTTCGTGGAGATGAATCCAAACGGTCCCAAGCGTCGTGTATCGGCCGCTGAGGTGAACGCGCAGATTCGTGGCACGCAACCCCCTCCGCGTCGGACTAGGGGCCGCAGAGGCGGTTAATGGCCACTAGTGGAACGACATCCTTTGCGCCGGACATCGCAACCCTCATTGAGGAAGCTTTCGACCTAGCCGGGTATGAGGGCCGTTCTGGCTATGAGTATCGAACCGCTGCGCGTTCGATGAACTTCCTGATGGCTGAGTGGTCGAATATCGGCCTTAACCTTTGGGCCATCGATCAGGACAGCATCGCGCTTGTTGCCGGTCAGCAACAGTACGATCTTCCCCTCGACACGGTTGACGTGATCGACCAGTGCATCCGGATCAGCGATACAGACTATCGCATCACCCGGGTTGGCGTTGGAACTTGGGCTTCAATCTCGAACAAGTCACAAGAGAACAATCGTCCTAATCAGGTCTACATTGAACGGCTCATTGAGCCGGTTGTCAACGTCTGGCCCATTCCCGACAATGATAACTGCTCGCTGGTGTATTGGCGTTTGAGGCGTCTGGAAGACGCCGGCACGCCCGATAAGACGCCAGATGTTCCTTATCGCTTCCTTCCGGCGCTCTCCGCGGGATTAGCCTGGAAACTTGCCATGAAGCGTCGCGAGATTGATTTCAATCGAGTGCAGATGCTCAAGGGCGCTTACGAAGAGCAGCTTGGCATGGCCATGGCTGAAGATCGTGGCCGTGAGAGCTTCTTCATTTACCCTTCCAAAAGGTAATTAACATGAAAAAATGGGAAAAGCACTTCAAGACTAGAGAGCTATTTCTGGCTTGGGCGGCTGGTTTCTTTGATGGCGAAGGGTCGGTAGTTGTTTCGTCAACGAAGCGGAATGCCGCGCCAGGAAGGGAATATAGCTTCAGGCTTAGTTGTGCTATAGCGCAGATCAATGCGTATCCGTTGGAGCTCATCCATGAGGAGTTCGGCGGATCGTTGTCTAGTACCAACTTACATCAGAGTTGGCGACAAACTAAGCGTAGAATTCCAACGTTAAATATTCTTGGGCTTAAGGCTGTGAATTTCCTAAATGAAATTCACCCATACTGCATCCAAAAAAAGGATGAGGTTGCCCTGGCTAAAACTTGGCTCCTTAAGTTTGAAGCCGGCACTAATGGCGGGCGGCGAACAAAACTAACGGACGATGAGTATAATGCAAGACTCGCTGTGCGAGATGGCCTAAGGGGTCTTCGTGCTGCAAAGAAGGCAGAAGGGAGATTCGAGTGTCTCTCTATCTGAGCGGAAGAAAGATTCCTGGGATATGCGAAAGGTGTGGCTTTCGTAAACCATTAGCTAGACTGAATTCTGAGGTCGAACGCGGTCGAAGCAAGAATAATGCGATTTGTGACGATTGTTTTGACCCTGACCACCCTCAGAACTGGGTTGGCTCTCGAGCCGTGGCAGACAAGCAAAGTGTGCCAGATGCCCAGCCAGAGCCAGATAGGCTGGCTGCAAACAGCCTTTTCGGCTTCGATCCAGTTGGGGCTCCAGGAAACGCTATTACCTTGAGCGGTGGAATTGTGGGGATTGTGTAATGTTCTTTGCTGTGATCGTGCTGATGATCCTGGGTATCGATGGCGTTCCGTATCCTACGGAACTGCATTCCGCCCCCCGCTATGAAACTCGCGCTGAGTGCATGGAGAAGGCGACTGAGGTTGTTCAAGAGGCCCTCCCTATGAACCAGTATGTCGCCGGCTACTCGGTTCAATGCGTTAGGCTGCCTCAAGTATGAATTACACTGAGCTAGTCACCGAGCTTCAAGACAGTTGCGAGTACGAAGAAGCTGACTTCGTTGCTGCTATCCCGAACTTCTTCCAGAGGGCGGAGGAGCGCATCCTTCGTGATGTCGATCTGCCGGCTTTCCGGCAGACTGATCAGACTAGCACACAAGCCAACAACAAGTTTCTCTCGACGCCAGAAGGATACCTTTACCCGCACTACCTGATGGTGAATGGCCGGATGCTCCTGAATAAGGAGGTCGATTGGGTCGCTGAGTGTTATCCGCCAGGGACCGCTGCCGCGGCTCCGATCTATTACGCCATCTGGGATGAAGACTCTCTTGTGATGGGTCCGACGCCCAACGCCATCTACGATGTTGAGCTTCGTTACACGAGACTCCCTGAGAGTGTAGTGACTGCCTCTGAGACGTGGCTTAGCATCAACGCTCACAGAGCGTTGCTTTATGCTGCCTTAGTGGAAGCATCGATCTTTATGCGTCAGGATGACTCGGTTATCCTTGCTTATGAAAACAGCTATCAGGACGCGCTCAAAGGGCTGACCATCTTCGGTGAACTCCGCATGAAGAAGGACAGCTATAAAGAACGAGACGCGAGACCCGGCTCTAAGGGCGACTAATGCCCGATCAAAAAATAAGTCAGATGGACCCAGCGGCAGCGCTAACTGGCGCTGAGCTTGTCCCTGCCGTTCAAAGCGGCGGCAATGTCCGAACGACCACACAGGACATTGCTAATCTTGTCTCGCTAAGCTCACTTGGCGCAAGCGCCAATGGCATTACACTCATCGGGCATACGTTCACCCAGATGAGAGCCGACCTCGATCTAGAGGCCGGCACTGATTTTGTGGCGTATAGCGCGTATAGTGCTAATGCGCTGACTCTGATTGGCCACACGTTCGCTCAAATGCGGACGGACCTC
>ERZ761584.424-NODE-424-length-13509-cov-4.670061_pt1 | contig 13509 bp, 20 predicted proteins | sample MGYA00512168_ERZ761584 | MGnify/ENA primary metagenome ERZ761584 (study PRJEB28899, sample SAMN03785564) | bioreactor sludge metagenome | biome: EBPR Sludge; feature: EBPR Bioreactor; material: 0.22µm filtered reactor supernatant | place: Saint Lucia: Queensland...
AACGTGTCCGCTCGCCCGGGCGGGAACGAGACAGGCCAGGCGCCGGCCGCGAGGGCCGTGCCGAGCCTGAACTCGCGCGCCGAGAGAGCGAGGACGTTCACGGTTAGTTGTTGCTCCGCGCGAACTCGATGAACCGCGTGCCGTCGGACAGGCCACAGACCACGTCGTACTGGCCAAGCGCAGCCGAGGCGCTGAGCACCTGGTTGCCGGTGTCCGCGATCGTGACGGTCTCGCTGCCCGTGTTCCAGATGCAGATGATCTGTCCCGCCGCCGGGATCGTGATGGGCACCGTGCCCGCCGTCGCCATGCTGATCGGCTGAAGTAGGCCTGCCGGCGCGACCGCCGTCGACGCCACGCCCGCAAGCGGGGCAGCCGTGGCCGCCACGAGCGCGTTCAGCGCCGACAGCTCGCCGTTGCCGCGCACCACCGCCACGGCCGTGCCGGCGCTGTTCTTCACCGTGAACGCGGCCGCCGTCGGCGTGCCGCCGAGCGTGAGGATCGGCAGGTTGTCCTGCGTCGCCCGCAGCGCCGTGTTGCCGGTCGCGTCGATGACGAGGTTCGCGCCGTTGAGGTCGTTGGACACTGTGCCGACGACGGCGCCGCTGAACGTGGTATCGCCCGCGACGGTCAGGTCGTCCCCGACCGACAAATCATCGGAGAGCGTGACGGAGTCGAAGTTCGTGACGCCCAGCTGGCCGGTGCGGCACGAGGCCACGCCGACGCTGCCCAGGACGATGATCGCCAGCGCCGCAAAGTACTTGCGAGCCACCGTGCTCAGTCGCATGATCGGTCCTCCTAGAACGTGAGCACCCGGATCGTCACCGTCACGGCCGGGGAGAGCGCATTCGATAGGCTCGCCGCCACCGTCAGGGTGCCGTTCACGGGGATGAGGTCGTGTGAGTTCGTGATCGCCGATCCGGCGCGGTTCACCAGCGCCTGCCGCGGCGCGAGCCGCACATCCGTCGCGGACGCGGGCGCGGTGAGAATCGCATCCGACTGGCCGGTCTGCGTGATCGTCACGACGGTCGACGAGGGAGCCGATGCGCCGTAGTCGAGGTACGCGTCGAGGAAGTAGCCCTGGATGAAGTCCGTGGCTGTACCCGTCCCCGACGCGGAACCGTTCGACCCGGTCGTGTTCACGGCTACCGTGTACGTTCGTATCGTCCCGCCGCCCATCGTCACCTCCGCATGAACCGGTCAGGCGAGGGCGGGCGACCGTAGCCGCGCCGCCCTCGCCCGCCGGGCCTACTCGTCTTCGCCGATGTGGCTGCCCGCGACGAGCGCGTGCTTGATCTGCTCGAGGCGGCCCTTGCCGATCCCGTTGACCTTCTGCACGTCCCCGCTGCGCCACGCCTGGACCAAGGCGCTGACGTCGCCGTAGCCGGCGCCGTCGAGAACCTTGACCGTCGCGTCGTCGAGGGTCAGCGCGTACAGGCTGTTCGGGTCGATCGCGTCCACGTCCACCGGCGGCGCCGAGGCGTCGACCTTGACGAGGCGGCCGTCGCCGAGTCGCTCCTTCACCGCCGCCGTCGGGTAGACGTCCGCGGTGTTGCCCTCGGCCAGGAACGCCTGGCCGCCGGGGTGGCGCTCGTCGATCTCGAACAGGATCACCTTGTTCTCCGGGCGGTCCTTGTCGAACGGCCGGATGCGAGGTGCGCGCACTTGAATCGTGGCATAGCCCATGTGTTCCTCCTGTCGCCGGTCAGCCCGGCTAGTGCGCGGTGTCCAGCAGGCGCATGGCGGCCGCGTTGATCGCGTAGTAGCCCACGACCTCGCTCAGCACGACCCGGTTGACGCCGCGCACGATGTCGCGGTCCGTCTCCTGCTTGGTCGCGCCCTGCTCGGTCGCCTCGCCCAGGGCCGCCGTGCCGTCGACGTAGAGCATCTTCCCCGTCGCGCCCCAGGTGCGGGTGTAGATCGGCGGGTGGTCCAGCTCCTCGTTGCGGGCGCCGCCGGTCATGACCGCCTGCGGGCCCTTGAACACGGACTGGTTCGCCGTGCCGGTCGTCGCGTTCTTGAGCAGCGTGGTCGTCGCGCGCGGGCCGATCGAGATCGTCGGCACGTAGCCGTCCTCCTCGAAGAGCGCGAGGAAGTTGTCGAGCGGCGTCGACTCGACGGTGTTCGCCACGCCGCCGATCGTCGAGATGTCCGTCTCGGCCGTGACCGAGGCGATCGCCAGCTCGCCGGCCACCTGGCTCTTGTCCTCGGCGTTCTGCGCGCCGATGCGGGCCAGGTGGTAGCGGAAGATGTCGATCGGCAGGCGGCGGGCCGCCTCGTCCGTCACCTCGATGCCGCAGCCGAACTTGTAGATGTAGCCGGTGCTCATCGACACGGTCAGCGACACGATCGGCACCGGAGTGCCCTCGGCGATCCGGCGGTAGCGCGACTGCGCGGCCTGGTTCGTGATCGAGGGGAACTTGAACGTGTCGGCCGCGACGGTCGTGCGGATCGCGATCAGGTCGTTCAGGAGCGGCCGGCGCAGGCGCGGCTCGCCGGCGATGGGCGCCGACAGGTACTGCGGGTTCAGACCCTCCCAGAGCGGCGCGTTCGAGGCGTAGAACATCTTGCCGCTGAAGCGCTCGCTGCCCACGGCGCCGCCCTCGACCCAGGCCCGGCGGCCCAGCTCGGGGAACAGGATCGCGCCCTGGGTCACGTTGCCCGTCTTCGCGCCAGCGTCCAGGAAGTCGCCGAGCGTGTGCGCCGGCTGCTGGCCGTAGCCGCTCGTCAGGCGCAGGGCCTCCCCGCCATGCGGCTGAAGGCGTCGATGCCCAGCATATCGTCGCGCGTGCCGGGCTCGGTCGGGTCCTCGCGCTCCAGCCACTGGCTGAGCGTCATCGGGCCGCGATCCTTGTCGCCCTTGGCCGCCTCGGCGTACATCTCGGGCGAGAGCTGCGCGAACAGCTTCATCGACCGATCGCTCATACCGCCGCTGGCCAGAGCGCGCCGGGTGCGCTTGTCCTCCAGCTTGGCGAGCACCTCGGCCGGGACGCTGTAGCCCAGCTCGAGCAGGTCGTTGACCGCCTCGGTGACGGTCGGGGTCACGGTGATCGTGGTCATGATCGGTGGTCCTCCCTTCCGTCTAGTTGAGGTACACGACGACGGCCGCCGTGTCCGATGCGTCGACGATGAAGCCGCGGCTCACCACGTGGTGGGCGGCGGTGCCGCTCGCGGCGGCCTGGATGTAGCCCTCGGCGGCGACAAGCAGATCGCCGACGATGCGGGCGCCCTGGGTGAGCGTCGCGCCGGTGCCGCCGGGCAGCGTCATGAAGCCGCTGATCTGCACGGTGCAGGTCAGATCCTTCTCGACCTTGAGGAGCTTGCCGACGATCGCCTCGCCGTCGGCGGCCGTCTCGAGGACGCCGCCAACGAGCGTCACCGCCAGCCCGACTTGCGAGCTGCCGCCCGCGACGGTCGCGCTGTACGTGATCGAGACGCCGTCGGCGGTGAAAGTCTCGGTGCGCCCGAGGGCGTCGTTGACATGGAGCAGGGTTGCTCGGGGGTCAGCCATCGTGAGTGCCTCCTACACGCGGGCCACGCGCCGCGGCGCGGGCTGGTCGTTCGTCGCGTTGTCCGCGGCGGCGGCGTGCCGGTCGACCAGGGACAGCGCCGGCTCGCTCACGCGGCCCGGCTGGATCTGCTGGTCGGCGACGCGCTTGTACGCCTCGGTCTTGGCCCGGAGCTGGTCCGGGGTCCACGACGCGATCAACTCGCGCTCGGAGTCCTCGTCGGCGGGCGGCATGCCGGCCCGCGTCATCTGCGCGAAGAGCTGCTTGATCAGCTCGCCCCGCACCGCCTCACCCGTGGCCGCGAGCGCCTTCAAGCGCCCGATGCCATCGGCGAGCGTCTCGCCCTCGGCCAGGCCAAGGCGCTCGGCCAGCTCGGCCTTGAGCGCCTCGTGCGCCGCCCCGAGCGCCTCGCCCTGGGCGCGGGCCTCGTCGATCTCGCGGCGATGGAGGGTCACGAGCGCCCCGATGGGGTCGGCCTCCACGCCTTCGAGCTCGAGGTCGGCCCACCGCGCCGCGTCGCTCCCCACGAGCTCGCGCAAGCGGGAGAGCCCCGTGTCGGTGGTTGCCACCGCGTCACCTCCAACCGCCGCCGCGTCGTCCTCATGGACGATCCGTGGTTCGCCGGCAGCCGTGGCCGGCGCCGCCGGCAGGCTGTAGGTCCGCAGGTCTCCGACGAGCAGGCCGTGTCGCAGGCCCATCGTCTCCTCGATCCGGCGCGCGTCCGTCAGGGCAAGCCGCCCCTCGCGGAACAGCGCCGCCCCGCGCTCGACGTACGCGTCGGGCACGGCGCCGAAGTACACGCCGCTCACCTCGTTCTGCTGAGCGCCGACGACGCGCGCGGTGGCGGTCACGACCATCTTCTTCCCGTTCGGGCCGTCGACCTCGTAGTCGACGCCCGGGAAGTACGGCACCTGGTCCGTGCCGGAGCGGAACAGGTCCAGGCCCGTGATGTCGTCGATGAACGACGAGCCCGGCTCCTGGGGCGACATGTACGAGAAGCCGATCGACACGGACGCCTGGACGCCCGCCTCGATGTTGGCGATGAGGTCGTCGTTCGCGTGGCCGTTGATCGTCAGGCCGCGCGGCATGTACACCATCTCGATCAGGCGCAAGACGCGGTCGCTGCCCTTGGGCCGGAACACGTCCCGCGCCAGCGGCACCGCGCCCTTGGCCAGCTTGGGCGCGACGTACTCGCCGTCGTCGAACAGCTTGGCGGCGAACACGCGGCCGTGCGGGTCCTCGCCCTGGTTGTGATTGCGCAGGTAGCTGATCCCCGCGCCGGTGTTCGCCCGGGCGTCGAAGTTGACCAGGCTCGTGCGGTCCATCCAGAAGTGGTAGGCGGTCGTGAGGTTGTTCACGGCCTGGATCGGCCACACGAACACCTCGGATGCCTCCATCGGCCGAAGCGCGAAGCGGCTGTTGATCGCCTGCACCATCGCATCCGTCGGCTCACCGACGCCGATCATCGACGCGCCCTTCGCGAGCGTCGCCGAGTCCAGCGCGCCTGGCCGCGCCAGTACGTCCGCCTCGAGGCGGCAGAGGTTCGTCATTGCGGGCGCGCCTCCATGCCCCGAGCGAGCGTCCCGCGCCCGTCCCCGATCTCCACTCGCTCCCACGCCGACGGCGCCGCCTGCGGGCTCTCGCCCTTGGCGGTCGCGCGCACGGCCCTGTACGTCAGGCCCGTGTCCCGCACGCGAACGACCGCGCCGGCCTCGAAGCCGTGGCAGTCGCAGTAGCTCTTCACGATCGTCATGCGTGCACCCCGTTCGCCGCTGCGCTCCTCGCGGACGGGACGGCCGGAAGCGGCCACACGACGACGAACTCGCCGTCGCCGCCGCCCTTGGCCCCGCTGCGAGGCGGCAGCTCGGAGTCCGCGCTGTACCGCTGGCGCTTGCCGCAGTGGCAGCCCATGCGGCACTCCTGCGAACCGATCTCCGGTAGCTCGCCGATCGCCACCCAGCCGCGCATGGCCTGGGCCTCGCAGCCAGCGCAGTGGTCCGCCGGGTTCAGGTACCACAGCTCCTCGGCGAAGCCTGCTCGGCGGGCGTCCGCGCTGCGCGTCTCCTCGTACTCGGCGCGCAGGTTCGCCGACGCGTATTGCTCGGCGTTGTGGACGATCTGCGCCTCGGACAGCTCTCCGCGCGCGATCCTCTGGCCGAACTCGGCGAGGAACCGCGCGTCCTTCTCCCAGCGTGCGGACACGTCCAGAAGCTGCGCGCTTCCCATCTGGTCCCGGCCGCCGGCGGCGAGCATGTGCGCCTGCAGGTGGCGCCGCCCCAGGCGCTTGGCCATCTCGCGCTGCAGGTCCGTGATCCCGATGCGCCCGTCAGCCAGCGAACGGGCGAGCGAGCGCAGGGCGGACGCCTCGCGGCTGACCTGGCGGTCCAGCAGCCGGCGCACGCGGTCTGGCGGAACGATGCGCCCGAGCGTGCCCTCGCGGCCCTTGCCCGGCGGGTAGCGGTAGCGGCTGATGGACGGGTCCCACTGCCAGCGGTCGCTCTTCCATTCCTTCACCGGCGCCGCCAAGCGCGACAGGCCAGTATCGGCCGGCTCCCCCACCTCGACGGCGAAATAGATGCCGGCCCACGCGGGCAGGAACTTGGCGACCTCGGCACGGCCGCTGCGAGCCGCCTCGTCCGCCGCCTCGCTGTCGATGCGGTACCCTGCGACGATCTCGGGCAGCGCGGCCGCGCGCGGGTCGTCCGGCACGAACGGCGGCGCGAGGTCCGCGCGCGGCGTGCACGTCGGGCAACCGCACGTCTCGCTGTGTGCGCCGTCCACATCCGTGACCGAACGATCCGAGTCGACGTTGGCCGGCGTCGTGGGATAGTTCGGCACGCGCCCGTCAAGCTCGGTCACGGATGTCGATGGCGCACCCTGCGTGCTGGCCGCCGGCTTCGGCTCGGCCTTCGGCGCCGCCGCGCCCGCGGCGTCGTGGCCGGCGATCTTCGTCGCGGCCTCGTCGTCCGTGATCCAGCCGCGGTCGACGAGGAGCGCCTGCGTCTCCGCCTCGATCTTCGCCGCCTCGGCGTCGGCCTTGCGGTCCTCCTTGCGGATCGCCGGCACGTCCAGCACCACGTAGGCGCTGATGCCGCGGATCCGCAGGTACGTCGTGAGAATCCACTCGACGCTGCGCAGGGCGTAGCCGGCCATCGCCTCGATGGACAGCGCCGTCACCACCCACTGCACCTGGCCCGTCGAGGACAGGTCGTGGCCGTAGCTGCGGCCGTGCATGGCCGGCTGCGAGTGGATGCCTGCGATGACGTCCGTGTCCGTCAGCTCGGCCATCTTCGTGGGGTCGAGCGTGCCCTTCGCGTGATCCGCACCGATCGTCTCGGCTTCGACCTGGTCGTAGATCACCCAGACGTCGTCGCCGTACATGTCCTCGGTCTGCGCGACGACGTCGGCGCGGCGCGCGTTCATGAACGCCACGAACTTGCCGTAGTCGAGCACGCGGTAGGCGCCGTCGTTCGCCACCTGCACCACGTCCGGGCCGGCGGTCTTGGCGACGCGGTCGTAGTTCAGCTTCAGGAGCGTGCGCGCGAACGCGCTGTTGGCCAGCACCCGCCCCACCTGGTCGCGGTACTGCTTCTGGCGCGGCACGGTCTCGATGACCGACAGGTAGGGCGTCGAGCCGTGCGGCTTGCCGAACGACTTGTTGATCCCGAAGTAGGCGCTCGTCACCGGGCTGAACGGAACCGCCTCCCCGCCGCTGGTCGGCTGGTACACGCGGATCACGCGGCGGTGCTTGCCGTCCTTGATGACACGGAAGTTCACGTGCGTCGGGTCGATGAAGTCGACGTCCAGCACGTCATCGCGGCTGTCTGCCACGTCCAGCTCGGGCGCCGCCGCTCCGCGCCGCAGGACGCTGTCGAGCGCGACCTCGAGCATCGCGTCGACGCCGCCGCCGTACGCCCCGAACGCGCGCTTGGCGAAGCGGATCGCCTCGCCCTTCGCGTCCTCGTCTGGCTCGTCCGTCTCGCCGTTCGCGTCCAGCACGTACGCCTTGAGTGTCCAGTCGTGCAGGCCGAGGCGCGCGGCCATCCACTTGGCGTGCGCCACGTCCGGGTTGAAGTCGATCGCGCTGTCGATCAGCTTGTTCGTGGCCGGCGACGCCCACGTCGGCTTGTTGACGATTCCCTCGTCGTCGCCGCCTCCGGTGTCGTAGACCTTCACGCCCGCCGCCAGCGACGGCGCGCCGGCTTCTACGGTCGCAGGCCCGTCCGGCGTCTCCACGGCGTACAGCAGCGAGCGACGCGGGAGAGGAGGAGTCGCGAGGACGTCCGCCCCCTCCCGCGTGCTCTCGCCGAGCGCCGAGGAGTTGCGGGTGGTAGACGTGGGAAGTTCGGGAGCCGGGCCGCCGACGTCGCCGTCCGACGCGCCAAGGTCGAGGGCCGGCGCGTACGCCTCCTCGACCAAGGCGAGCCACTGTGCTCGCGTGATGTCGCCCGCCTCGTACATGGCGTTGGCGCTGTCCAGAAGCTGGACCCTACTTCGCGGCACGATGCCCCCTATTGAACCGTCGCCAGATTGAGGCGAGCGAATTGGCCATGAAGCCTCTGGGCGGCCTCGTCATACGCGCGTGCTGCCTCATCCTCGGACGCGAACGAACCAAGCCAAACCTGACTTCCGTCATGGCGGATCTGCGCCACCCAGCAGTCGCGTGACCGGCGATACCAGACACCCAGAAAGCGAGACGTCCTGCCAGGCGCGGGACGGCGATTCCTCATGTTTTCAGAATGAGATGCGAGCCGAAGATTCGCGCGGCGATTATCAAGGCCGTTGCCGTTCACGTGGTCGACACATTCCGACCGCAGTAGGGGGCGGCCAAGAACCCGCTCCATTACGACGCGATGAAGCTTGGGTAGCCCCTTGCCCGACATCTGGCAGTACACGAGGTGGGGATAACCAGGCGTCACCTTCGCCGAGCACCCCGCGCTCGCGAGGTCCGCGTCCTCGTCGTCCACCAGGACCGTGAGGTGTGCGTTCTTTCCCCGGACCGCAACCTTCATCGATGCCGCCCCTCGACCGCGAGTTAAACGAGACACGCCCACCTGTCCGTTCGGCGTGCGTCCCCTTGGGGGCGGTGGCCTTGCGTACTGGCGGGCGTGACGGCACGGAGCCGTGATGACCCTGCTATGTGGTGGCAGCGCGCGAGGCGCGCCACGACGGGTAGTATAGGCGATCAGGAAAGCAAATGCAAGCCCCTACTCGGGGCGGTGCGATCCGTCCAGCCTCCGCGCCGCTCGTGAGCCGCCGCCGTCCAGCAGCGCCAGCGCCCGCTCGGTGTACGTCACCATGCCCTTGGCGCTGCGGAGCATCCCCGCGAGCGCGTCGCGCAGTTCGTCGCGGCCATCGGCGCCCGTGCGGACGCGGGGGGCCGCGCTACTTGGCGTTGGGGTTTCGCGAACCATCGCCTAGCTCCTTGAGGAAGTCGGCCCACAGGTCGTCCGGTAGTGGTGGCAGGGTGTTGTCGATAGACGTCTCGCCGGCGCCATGCACGTCCGCGGTGACGAGGCGCACGATCTCGGTGCCGAGCACGCCCGCCAGTGCGGCGGCGATCTGCCGTACGCGGTTCACGTAGTCGGGCGCCACGAGCGCGCCGCCGATGTCGCGGAGCGTCCGTCCGTCCGGCTGGACGCGGTAGACGCGCACGACGACGGCGCCGGGGTCGTTGGTGATCACGTTGCCGTCGGGGTCGGTGGGTATGCCGCTGTCCATCATGGGGCGGTGTCCTCCCCGTTTGCCTCGATCCACTCTCGCATGGCGGCGGTCGCCGTCTCGCCTGGCACCATGTCGCCGGCGCGCGGGCTGTAGCTCATCATGGACGGCGCGCCGAACGACCACGTGCCGTCGTCATTGCGGACCAGGACGAACTGGCGGCGGCCGGTGGCAACGACCATGTTGTCGAGGTCGCCATCGAGTAGGTTCATGTCGTCAGGGTAACGCGGCATCCCTCACGCCTCCTTCTTCAGCACGGCCAGCAGCACGCGCCGATGACGGTCGATCGGATCAGGGTAGCCCGTCCACGTCGACGCCACCACCACCAACCATTCGACGATCTCAACGCCTGCCATCTTGGCCCAGCCCCACACCTCGCCGTCGCTGATCGTCCAATACCGCGCCGCCCCTGCCCCCTCCTGCCGCGTCAGCCCGATCGGCACCGTCAGCAGGATGTGGCCGCCGGGCGCCGTCAGCCGCACGAGCGATCGGAACGCCTTCGCAGGGCCGTCCTCGCCGTGCGCCGTCGGGTCGCCGTAGAAGCCGAGGCCGACGTGCTCGATGGTGGAGATGCAGGTGACGATGTCGTAAGCACCCTCGGTAACCGTGCCCGCTGGCGGGTCGGCTGTGATGTCAGCGACCCAGCACCGGGTCATCCACTGCGGCGGGCACGGACGCGCGTCCAGTCCGTCCGCCTGCGGGTACTCGTCCACGCACCCGACGTCAAGGATCGAGCGGGCGCCGGCGGCGATGAGGGCGTCAATGCGGGCGCGGGCCCACGGGATCTCGATGTCGCGGTCGTGGCGGTGGAGGGGAAGGTCAGGCATCGGGGCCTCCGTGCTCGTCGGTGCTGATCAGCTCCATCGTCACGTCCTCGTCGCTCGGCCCCCACTCGTCGCCGCCCAGGTATAGCGCGAGACCCGCCGATGTCGTGTCATCGTCTCTCGTGATGCGAGAGTGCTGCGCCCGATACTCTCTGGCCTTCCCTTCGCCGAACGCCAAGCGGGCGACGAGAGCGCGCGACAGGTTGTTGTATCCGCCCTCGTATGCCACGACCACGACGGGCAGGTCGCCGTCGACGTCGGCCAGCGCCGCCCGCAATTCGTTCACGGTGACGCGGCGCGGAATCTCTGGCTCATCCATCGTCGCCCTCCCGTTGCACGCGCTCCATCCCCAGCGCCGCCCGCAGCCGCCCGGCGTACCCGCGCACCGTCTGCCCGCGCTTGTCGCCGCTCTGCTCCATGACGCCCGCGTCGTCCTCCATCTCGGCGAGCAACGCCACCACCGCCTCGCGCTCGCCGCCGAGGTCTGCGGCCGGGACCGCGGCGCCGCCGGTCATCACGCCGACGGGCATGTCGTGCATGAGCGCGACGAGCGGGTCGACGGTGTCGGGGCGGACGACGAGGGCAGCGTAGACGACGGGCAGGGCGCCGTCGCGCAGGTCGACGAGGACGCGGGCGGGGCGGGAGCCTTCAAGGCCGACGATCTCCGCCATGAGGTAGGGCAGGCGCCCGACGGCGCGGCGCTCGCTTTGGGCGCGGGCGGCGTCGGTGTCGGGTGGTTCATACATGGCTCAACCTCCATGTCGTAGCCCGGTGCCGCCGACGAGCGACAGGCCGGGCGGGATGGGCGCGGCCGAGTCGCCGCCGTACTCGATCGCGAGGTGTTGGTAGGCGCCGCTCGCCGCGTCGACCTGGTCGTCTCGGCCGCCCTCGGCGCCGCTGAAGCCTTCCATCTCGTCGAAGAACGCGGGGTTCCACGGCGCGCGCACGACGGCCACCTTGCCGTTGGACACGGCCGCCGACAGCGGGCGGGCGCGCACCAGCTTCGAACCCGTCTCGACGATGCCGCGCACGTCGTAGCCGGGCAGCACGTTCGTCTTGTAGTGCGCCACCTGCGCCTTGCCCGCCTGCCCTGGGTCCTGCGGCACGACGACCGTCACCGCCGGGCCGTGGCCGTGGGCGATGGCACGCACGCGCGCCTCGACGCCCGCCGGCCCTTTCCACGAGCGGTCCACGTTCTCGATCACGTACATGCCGCCGGCAGTCAAGCACATGTCCACGCCGACGGTCGCGTCGGTGTCGGTGCCGTCGGCGGCCTCGGTGGCGGCGAAGTCCCAGCGCGTGACGCGGGCGATGACGTCCGTCGGCGGTGCGTCGAGCACGACGAAGTCCGCGCGGTCGAACAGGCCGCCGGCCGGGCGCACGTCCCAGTCGCCGGTGCGAAGCTGAGCGCGGGTGATCGGGTCCAGCTCGGCGAGGCTTCGCTCGTACTCGGCGGCGTCGAGGTACGGGTTGTCCTCCAGGCGCGCCGGGACGAACGTGCGAGCCCCGCGCGTGGCGTCGTCGATGAAGCGGGCGCGCACCCATGCGTGACCGATGCCGCCGGGGTTGGAGGTCGATCGGATGCGCGGCGAGACGGCCACCCCCTTGGCGCGCCGGGCGCGGCTGATCAGGTAGCGGTACATCGTCTCCATGAACTGGGTGAGCTCGTCGAAGCCGATGAATTGCAGCTCCGAGCCTTGGTAGCGGTACTTATCGCGCTCCGTCTGCAGGTAGCCGAACGTGATCGACGCCGACGACGGGAACGCCCACGTCTTCGTCTTGTCGTTCCACTTCGCGTCCGTCCCGCCCCACCAATCCCCCGCGCGGTCCATGATCGCGCCTGGCAGCGACAGGTCCGCGTACGTGCGGCGCAGCAGCAGCCCGGCGTACCGCGGCGTGGCGATCGGCAGCAGCGCGGCCATGAGGATGCCGGACGACTTGCCAGGACCAGCCGCGCCACCGAACAGCGCCTCGAACGCGCCGCACGCCAGGAACTCGGCCTGCTTGGTCGTCGGCGTCTCCGGGCAGTACGCGCGCCACGCGTCGGCGTCGTCGTGGGTGCGCTGGTAGCGCAAGCCCTCGAGGAACCGCGCCCGGACGGCGGCGACGGGGTCGGTGATCATGGTCGCTTGCGTGCCTCGATCCGCTTCGCCCACGCCTGGCGCAGCCGTTCGTACACGTCGGGGTCCAGCTCGCGCGCGGCATCGGCCAGGAGGTCATCGACGACGGCGCCCACGTCCTCCATGCTCACCTCGTGGCGCTTGGGCAAAACGCCGACGCCGCGGGCGAGCGCCTCCTTCTGTGACGCGGGGTTGCCCTCGATGGCGGTGCGGATCGTGGCCTTGGCAACGTTCAGCGACTCCGCCTCGAACAGCGCGTTCACCTGGTCCTTGATTGCCTTCACCTCTTCGGGGGTCGTGAGCATCCCGGACGCTCGTGCCTGCCGTACGAGCTGATGGCTGTGGTGCGTGGCGTAGCTCTCCTTGTAGCCTGCGCCAATGGCGGCCCGCGGCGGCGACTCGCCGGCCGTCACGCGCCGGGCGAACTCCACCAACTTAGGTGACGGCTGAGTCATCACGCTTCCCCAATGATCGTCAAGGCTCGCGCCGGTTCCCGTCGTGATCGATCCGCCCCGCCGACAGGTCCTCCAGCCACTGTCCGTCCGGGTCGATCGGTCCACGGTAGCCGACGAGAAATGCTTTGCGCTCGGCCTCCTCGCGCGACCAGCGGGGACGCCCCGCCCACCGATCGAGCGCGCGGCATACGCGGGCGGCCCACAGGTCGATGCCGGCGGCGATGGCGAGGCGGATGGCGAACAGCGTGCGCTTCATGCCACCTCCGATAGCACGCACGCCGCCCCGCTCACCGCGAGCACGGCCACCACGAACGCGGTCGGTGGCCACGCCACCGCCGGCACGATCACGAGCGCCGCCCACACGCTCAGGCACCGTGGGCATTGCAGCCCGTCCGCCACCCACGATGGCAGCCGCCCGGCGTCTGCGCGGGCCGAGGTCCACAGGCGCAAGGCGACGAACACCCGCCACGGGCCGTCCTCGCGGGCGATGGCCGTGGCGAGGCGGTAGGTGGCGAGGGCGGCAAGGACGAGCGTGAAGGGCGTCATACTCACGGCGTCACCGTCGCCGCCGGCGCCACCACCGTCTGCACCAGGTACACCTGCGCCGCGCTCGTCTGAAGCGCGATGAAGCACGCCTCGTGCTGCGAGCGGCACGAGTTCAGGCGCGCGTCGGCCGTGCCGAGCAGATATGCGGCCGTGGTCGCGGTGCCGGGTAGGTCTCCGGGCTGCTGCTGGGCGGGCGCGCCGCCGAGGCTCAGCGCGAGCACGACGGGCAGCGCGATCGCGCCGAGGCCGAGGCTGGCCGCCGTGCGGCGTAGGTTGGGGATGTGCGGGATGTCCAAGTGGTTCTCCTGTCAGATGACGGGCTCGTGCCCGTTCGAAC
>ERZ761584.425-NODE-425-length-13447-cov-5.249029_pt1 | contig 13447 bp, 25 predicted proteins | sample MGYA00512168_ERZ761584 | MGnify/ENA primary metagenome ERZ761584 (study PRJEB28899, sample SAMN03785564) | bioreactor sludge metagenome | biome: EBPR Sludge; feature: EBPR Bioreactor; material: 0.22µm filtered reactor supernatant | place: Saint Lucia: Queensland...
GGCGGTGGAGGTGCTGGGGGTGCTGGGGGTGCTGGGGGCGTTCGGGATCATGAGGGCCTCGTGGGGGTGGAGCGCGCCGCAAGGAACGCGCGGAGGTCGGGGTAGAGCGCGGGCGGGCCCCACACGGACGGGACCGCGACGGAGCCGTCGGCGCGCAGCTCGAGGAGCACATCGCCGCGGGTGAGCCAGGCGGGGCGCCTCACGGCGCGCACCTGCACTCGACGACGGCGACCCGCGTGGCGCGCCCCATCGCGAAGCCGACGGCGACCAGGACGAGCGCGAGGATGACCGCGGACACCACGAGCGCCCAGAGCGCCAGCGGGGCGACGCGCAGGGCGACGTCGTGCGGCGCCCTTGCGGCATGTTGCACGTCGCGCGCGGTGCTCTGGCGGGGGCGCGCCGCGCGGGCCGGCGCGGGCGCGCCGAAGGGGTCGGTGTCGGGCATGGTTGGGCGGCTCGTCGTGTGCGCAGACGGAGAGGTACTGGATGCGCGGGCGACCGCCCTGCAGAGCCCTCGGTCGGAGCCCGCCCAACCGGCGGGTCAAGGGCTCTGCGCGACCGTCGCCGTCAGGTGTCCTGCGTGGTGGCGTTGGTGTTCGACGCCGACGCCCACCGTGTGAGGCTCGCGACGTCCGTCAGGTAGCCGGGGCGGCCGCGCGTGCCACGACGCGCCACGCGGACGCGCGGGACGTGCGGCCGGTGCTGCGCCGTCGCCCACGCGGCCACGTAGCGCTGGGCCGTCCGCAGCGGCCAGCACTGCCGCCGCGCGACCTGCCTGGTGGTGAGCTGCTCGTCCACGGGTCCCTCCGCCGACGCGTCGCCCCCCAGGCGGACGTCTGGCACTGCAAACGGGAGGATTCCTGGCGCAAAATCGCGCGTCAAGCCCCCCGGCCCCACGCGGCCATCGCCGCGCGCAGGGCCCGCTCCCCCCAGTCGCGCGCGGAGACCTCGGGCGGGGGCGAGAGCCGGTCGACGCGCGGCCGCCCGGGCCCGGCGCCCTCGGCGCGGCGGACGCACGTCCACGACGCGCGGAGCTCGGCCGGCGCGCACTCGTCCGCCACCACCAGGCAGGCGACGTCCCACGCGACGCCCGGCCGGCACCGCGACGCCACCGCGCGCAGGGCCTCCCGGTGGCACCGCTCGAGCGCGGCCAGGCGGATCGCGCGCGACCGCGCCGCGGCCCAGTCGGGCTCGTCGTCATCGGGCCGCGACGTCTCCTCGCAGTGGCGCAGGAGCACGTCGACGAAGCCCGCTCGCGCCCCACGGCCGACCTTCGAGTTCGGCTGCGTGATGAGGCGCCACAGCGCGCCGGTGCTGGCCGCCGTCGCGTCCGAGCTCGCACCTGAGCTCCGCCCTTGGAGGCGCGCAAGGACAGAGTCAGGGGCGCGCCCGAGGCCCTCTCGCTCCTCGCGGCGCCAACGCAGCGCGAGGGCGACGTCGGCGATCACGTCGGCGAGGCGAGGCAGCGGCACGGCAGGAGCGACGCAGCTCGGCCGAGCGTCGTCGTTGTCGGGGGGGAGGTAGACGGTGCCGCAGGTGGGGCACTCGTCGGCGCTGGAGGAGGCGAGGACGCGCGCGATGGTCTCGGCGCAGCACCCTGCGGTGAGCTCGTCGGCTGGCAGCATCGAGGGGCAGTAGAACGCGCGGAGCTCCATGTGTCCATCGCGCGCCGCGTTACGAAGGACGCGCTACGTCCACTCGTACGTGGCCGAACGATCTCCTGCAGGAGCTACTCGCCGCTCGCCGCCGCCCGCGCCGGGGACTCCCCCGCGCGGGCCGCGCCAGGCGGGCCCGCGGTCTCCACGGGGTTGTCGGGGACGCCGATGTGCGTCTGGTATGGCACCGGACCACCGGCGCGATCGATCGCCGTGCGGTCGGCCGACGAGAGCCCGCGCCACCACGCGAGGGCCGCGGTGCGCACGCGCTCCATGCCGCCGCGGAGGAGGTTGTCGGTGGTAACGCGGGACGCGCGGGTGATACCGAACATGGCCCGCACCGCGTTGGGCTCGCAGCGCCAGTGCAGCCCGATCACGCGGGCCTCGCCCTCGGAGAGCAGGCCTGCGCGCACATCCGCCCCGAGGGCTTCCTTACCCACGATGCCGTTCGAACAGAACAGGTTTGTTGCCTTCGCGACATGCCCCACGAGAAGCTCCCCGAGCTTCAGGTCTGGCAGCTTCGCGAGCTCCTCGGCCGACCGGCCCCGGGGGAGAGAAACGATGGGTGTCGGTGTAACAACCTCGGCTCCCTTCGACACCACCCCACCCCCTTTAGGGGGGGTGGGTGTGGTGGAGGGGAGCACGGCCGGAGCCCCTGTACCTGTAACAGCACCCCCTGTAACAACTCCATCTGTTACAGGGGTCCCTCCCTTGTAGGTCTTCGTGAAGCCGTCCCAGACCTCCCGCGCGAAGGCCATGTCGACGGGCTTCTTGAGCCGGGCATCGCCGCGGTGCTTGCGCGTGAGGTGGACGCGCCACGCGCCCTGCATCTGCACGCTGGCCTCGCCCCAGCCCGGGAGAAACGCCCAGGTGCCCGACGCCCCGTGCGCGCTCCGCGGCGTCGGTGCGTGCGCAGACAGGAAGACCCCGTCGCCCCGGTCCACGAGGAGCTTGCTCTGCACGAGGTAGGCGACCGCCGCGGCGACGCGGGCGCGCGGGTCGGGGCCGAGCATGGTGCAGACGGAGGTGATGGCCCCAACGAGGTCGTGCCCCGCGGGGACGCGGATCTCGTGGAGCGCGTAGATCTGGAGGTAGACGAACAACGCCTCCAACGGCGCCAGCGTGACGCGTGTGTCCTGCGCGAGTCTGGCGGGGATGCGCAGCATCAGGCGAGCCTCCGAGCGTCGACGACGCACCGTGGGCAGCCACCGTCGCACGCGCCGCGGATGACGCGCTGCGCATTGTGATTCGTCGGGCGCAGATCCGCGCGCTCGGCCTGGAGCTCCGGCATCAACCCTCCCCTCCTTCGGGTGCGTCGTCACCGGCCTCGCGGTAGTCCGTGCCCGACCACCCGAGGGCGACGCGGCCGAGGTCGCCGTGGCGATTCTTCGCGACCACCAGCACCCGGCGGTCGCGCCGGTCCTTCTCGCGCGCCAGCACGAGGACGCCGTCGGCCGCGTACTCGATCTCCCCCGACTCCTTGCCGAGCCCCACGAGGTCGCCCGGGTCCTTGTCGGGGTCGTTGACCAGGTCGCCGTAGTTCGCCCGCGCCGTGCTGGAGAGCACCAACACCACGGCGCCGAGGTCGCGTGCGATCGTCCGCGCCACGTACGACACCCGCCCTACCGTCTGCCGCGGGTCCTCGTTGTTGCGGCCCGAGCAGAGCTGGAGGTAGTCGAGCACCACGAGCCCGGGGGCGAGCGCCCAGGCCCGCGCCGCCAGCGTGTCCGCCCCGTACCCGAAGGGAACCCCGCACTCCGTGTGGAGCGGCAGCGACCGCGCCGGCTTGCGCGCCTCGAGGAGCCGCGTCTGCTGGTCGACATCGAGCGTCCCGCGGAGGATGCCGCTCCAGGGGACGCCGGCGAGGGAGCCGAGCACCCGCGCGCAGAGGTCGGCGCGCGACAGCTCGAGCGCCAGGTAGAGCGTCCGTTGCCCCTTCAGCGCCGCCTCCACGGCCACCTGGACGGCCCATTGGGTCTTCCCCGCGCCGGTGCCCCCGACGATGACGTACATCCCTGGCCAGAGCCCACCCCCCAGCACCGCATCCACGGAGGCCCACGGGGTCTGGAGGGGGCGCTGGCGGCCCTCCAGCCGGGCGCCGAAGGTCTCCAGCACCGCGTCCACGTCGTCGCCCACGCGCCCGGTGCCCGGCGCCACGGTGGCGTGCGCGAGCGCCTTCGTCGCCTCGGCCTCGACGGCTTCGAGGGGGACGCCGGAGAGCAGGCGCGAGGCCGCGGTCTGGTGCGCCTCGAGCGCCCGGCGGCGCGTGGCCAGGTCGAGCACGATCCGGGCGTGCGACTCGCAGTGGGCGAGGGTGGGGATCTCGTCGGTGAGCTCCCCCACGTACTGGGCCCCGCCGACCGCGTTGAGCCGGTCGCGCGAGCGGAGCTCCGCCACCACCGTCAGCACGTCCACCGGCTCCGCCCGCCCGTGCACCGCGAGGAAGGCGTCCCACAGCGTCGCGTGCCGCGGGTCGTAGAAGTCCGCGGGCTTCACGATCGCCGCGAGCCGCGGGATCACCCGTGACGCCCCCTCCGCGTCGAGCAGCGCCGACGCCAGCACCGCCCGCTCTGCCCGCTCGTCGAGGAGCTGGGCGAGCCGTTGCGTCGCCTCGCCCGCCCGCTGCGCCGCCACCACCAGCTCCGCGCGCGACGCGCCGTTCGGTCGGCCCTCGATCATGCTGCGCACTCCCCTCGCACGGCCATCCGCTCGCGGTGGACGTCCCCCATTCGGTGGAGTGCCAGGTCCGCGCCGTGCGTGACGACGAGCCCGCATTCGCACGCGACCGGCGCCGCAGGGTCGACGGCGACAGCGGGCGCGCGCCAGGCCGCCGCCTCCGCGGACGTGCGCCAGGAGGGGTCGTCGGCGGAGTGCGCGACGAGCTCGTGGCCGAGACCGTCGACGACCACGAAGGCCCGGCGCTGCGGCGCCCACTGCACCGTCTTCGCCGCCGAAGCCGCGCGGCGCAGCGAGTGGACGAGGGCCCAGGGGACCCGATGCCGCGCGGCCCACTCCCACGCTGCCTCCTCCGAGACGGCGAGCGGATCGACGTCCATCAGCACCTCCCTCCCTGCGCGCGCCGTCGGCTCCTCGCGCGCTTCTCGGCCGCCACCCACGGCTCGAACGCGCGCACCCTCCAGCGGGGAGCGCCCGTGTCGCCCTCCTCCCGCTCCGCGACCTCGCCCGTCACGCGGTAGAGGTGTCCGTGCCAGCGCACGACGAGCGCCCGCGCGTGGCGCTCGACCACCACGGCGTGCACGTCGACGTCGCCCGTGAGGTGCACGAGGTCGTTGGGGGCGAGCGTGTCGGCGAAGCTGGTCAGGTGCGGGACGCGCGTCATCGGCGCCTCCACAGGCGACGCCGGGAGCGCATCGCAGGGCGCGGGCGTGGTGGTGGCGGCGCGGTCAGGGGGCTCTGACGGAGGCGCTCCTCGAGGGGAGCGGACGCGCGACGGAGGCGCTCGTCGACGCCCTGCGTGAAGCTCCGCGCGATGCCGAAGCCCACGATGAAGCCGACGGCGGAGAGCAGCCAGGTCAAGGCGCACCTCCGTCCCCGCCGTCGGCGGGCCACCGCATCCGAATCCGAACGTTGTCCGTCGTGGGCGTCTGTTCCCACCGCACCACGCCCAGGTGCGGGTGAGGTTCCTCCTGCGCCTCGTCCTCGTCCTCACCGAGGGCGCCCGTGAGGATCTGGCGGGCGAGGTCTTGCCGCGCAGCGCGCAGGGCCCGCAAAGGGCGGGGCTCCGCGGGGACGCGGGGCGCGAGGCCCTCGCGCAGCTCGAGGAGCGCGAGGTCCAGCTCGCGCGGGTCCCCCGTCCAGAGCAGCGTGATGCGGACGGTCTCCCGCGGGCTGTCGGGCAGGACGCCGAGCGGGAGCTCCGGCGCGGACGGCGCGGACGGCGCGGGCGTGTCCTTCGCGCGGCGCTTCGCGCGCGGCGGCGGGACCTTCACCGCGGGCGGCGCGGGGTCCATCAGCCCACCGCCCGCGCGTGCGGGGCGCGCTTCGGCGTGCGGGCCTTCACCGGGCCCGGGAGCGTGTGCTTTTTCACGCGGGGCTTGCGCGTGCGGGGGGTGGGCGTGGTGGGGGCGGGAGGTTGGGGGACGTCGACCATCGGGCCGTCGCCGTGGCTGAGCCAGGCGGCGCGAATCCCGAGGGCAGCCGCGATGTCTTCGACAGTGTCTGCCGGTGGAGTCCGGCTGCCCTTGATCCAGTGGGATACGGTCGACGGATTGCGGCCGGTGCGCCGAGCGACATCGGCCTGAGTCACGTCCAGTTCCGCCAGAGCCTCGCGAAGCCGCTGGGCAATTTTCGGGGTCGTCATGATGTTTACCGATGGTAACGGTACATCGGCACAAAGCCATGACGCAAGGTCATCATTTGGTGCGCATTGCGATCGAACCACCCACGGATGGGGCGCACGGTCTTGCCGTGGCAGATCTCCGAGAGGACGCCTGTGTCGAGCAGGAGTTTGCGTCTCACGGGCGGCGCGCGTCGGTGTTGGCGGGGACAGCATCGAGGGGCTCAGAGTCGGGGTCCTCGGGCATGCTCTCCACCCGCGCCAGAACCTCGCGCCAGGCGCTCTCCCGCCGCGCCTCCTCTTCGGGCGTGAGCGGCGTCCCCTCCTGGAGCTCGACGCCGTAGAGGCGGCGGCTCATCGCGCGGAAGCGGTCCCAGTTCAACGTGCCGTCGGGGTCGCGGCATGCCTCGTACTCCGCTGCGATCTGCTCGGAGGTCATCGTGAGGGACAGGGGGAGGTCGGGCGGCAGGGAGTGGGCGGCGGAGCTCATGCCCCGACTTTACCGCGGGGGCTGAGGCAGGGGAGCTCTGGGGCGGGCGCGGGAGCTGTCGTTACTGATAGTCAATATTTAGTGTTGACTCTTTAGGTTACTATCAGTCAACATGTCGGCTCAGGAGGTCACCCCCGATGCCCGCTGCCCCCACCGCCACCGCCGCCCCCGCCCCCTGCTGGGCCTGCCACCGCACCGCCCAGCTCGGCACGCCCGCCGAGGCCGCCGCGGTCGAGCGACACCTATGCCCGCGCTGCGACCACGCCTACGCGCTGAGCCTCACGGGCGGCGACGCGGCGACGCGCCCGTTCCGCGGCGAGGACTCGCCGACGTGGACGGCGCCGTCCCCCGAGCCGTCGCCGGCGGCGGACGTCGCGGAGCTCGCGGAGGTCCCGGTGGCGTGGCTGCCGTGGGAGTCGGGGTACGAGCCCGAGCTGCCGACGCTCGAGGAGCTGCTCGCGCTCGCGACGACGCTGGCGCTCGCGCGGTGGGGCGTGACGGCGCGCCTGCTCACGGACGACGGGCTCGCCTGGCAGGTGGTGTGCGTCGACCCGGTGACGGGCGCGTCGCTGGCGGACCACCCCGCGGAGACGCGGCGCGACATGCACGCCGCCGCGCAGGGCTTCGTCGACATGCTGCACGAGCTCAACCTGCGTGACGCGGGGGCGCCGTCGCTCGCGGACGCCTTCCCTCCGCTCAGGCTGGCGCCGCCCGTGCGCTGCGAGCCCGCGGTCGTCGCGGCGCAGGAGGTGGCGTGATGTCCGCCCCGGTGGTCTCGATCGCGCGCGTCCCCTCGCCCGCGCCCTCGCCGCTCGACTTCACCCCCGAGCAGCGCCAGCTCATCCGCGACACCTTCGCCAACGGGTGCACCGACGGGGAGTTCGCGGTGCTGATGGAGATCGCGCGGGCCCGTCGGCTCTCGCCGCTCCTGCGGCAGATCCACTTCGTCCAGCGCTGGGACGGGGAGCGGCACCGGATGGTGTGGTCGGCGCAGGTGTCGATCGACGGGCTCCGGGCGATCGCGGAGCGCACGGGGCTCTACCAGGGCCAGGACGAGCCGGAGTTCGTCGAGAACGAGGACGGCACGATCAAGCTGTGCCGCGTGCGGGTGTACCGGAGCGACTGGCCGCGCCCCGCCGTCGGCGTGGCGTACTGGGCGGAGTACGTCCAGACGACGCGGGACAAGGCGACGGGCAAGACCCGGCCGACGACGATGTGGGCGCGGATGCCCCACGTGATGCTCGCGAAGGTGGCCGAGTCGATCGCGCTGCGGAAGGCGTTCCCGGAGGACATGTCGGGGCTCTACTCGACCGACGAGATGGCCCAGGCGACGGTGGTCGCGGAGGTGCCCGAGGCCCCGGCCGACGCGGCGCCCACGCCGACGGCGCCGTCGCCCGCCCCCGAGCTGCCCGCGCCCGCGATGGAGGCGCCGCCCGTCGCTGCCCCGCCGCCCGCTGCGCCGCCGCCTGCGGTGGAGCGTGAGGTCACCCGGGAGAGCGTGGCCGAGCCGCCGCCGGCGGAGGTGCCCGCCGCGGCCGAGGGGTTCTACGGCCGCCTCGCAGAGATCGAGCTGCCCGGCGAGGCGGTGAGCGTGTGGATGAAGCACCGGGCCGAGCTCGCCGCGCTCGAGGCGCCCGAGCGGGAGGCCGCGTGGAAGGCGCTCGTGAGGCGCACGGAGGAGGTCGGCAAGATGAAGAACGCCAAGGTGTGGCTGAAGAAGGCCATCGCCGAGGAGGACGCCCGCCGCGCGACGGCCGAGGGCAGGAGCGAGGGCGGGGACACCTGGTCGGCGACGTCGCAGCGGGAGGTGGCGTAGATGGCCCCGCCCATCGTCCCCGTGCACCACGGCTCCGGCTGGCTCGACGACCGCGGGCGCGCCGTCGCCGACTACCTCTACCGTGTCCGCGAGGACGTCGACACGGTGATGCGCGCCGTCGCCGACGTGCCCGACGCGGTGCTCCTCACGGGCGAGGTAACGCTCATGCGCGCGCTCCTCGGCCCCGAGGCCGACGTGATGGTGCGCGACGCCGCCCGTACGCGGAGCTCGAAGGCGACGTGCGCGTTTCGCCTCGAGCATGTCGCCGAGCGCATCGCGGCCGTGAACGCACCCGAGGACGTCGCGCACCTGCGCGCCGCACACGAGGCGCGAGGCGAGGGGCGGGCCGTGGTGGTCGTGCTCCGCCTGGGGACGTGCATCGTGAAGATCGTGCCCGAGACGGTTGAGGTTGAGGTCGACGCCGACCCGGGTGCGGTCGTCCGAGGAGGCCTCGCGTGAGCCGCCGCCCGCCCGTCCCCCACACCGCGCTCCCGTACGTGCCCGAGGTGGAGGTGCACCCCCACGGGTGCGCGTGCGCCGAGGGTGCCTGCGTGGGCCGCGCCATCCAGCTCGACGTCGACCTCGCGCGCCGGATCACCGCCGACGCGGCGACCGTCTACGACCGCCCGCCGCCCGCACGCTGCGACGACGGCGACCTGCTCTCGCTCCTCCGCGGCCCCGACGACCTCAAGGTGGCCGCGGCGCGGCGGGGAGGTGCGCGATGACAACGGACTCCATCGGCGTGGCGGTGCGTCTCACCGCGAGCCCGCCCGTGACGGTGGGCGAGACCTCGGCGATGCTCCGCTGCGAGTACCGCCTCGCGTTCGTCGCGCCGGGCACCGTGGACCCCGGGAAGGGCACGCCCCACTACACCCCCTCGCTCGTGGAGGCGCGCTCGCTGGTGAAGCACTGGACGTCGCTCGCCGCGACGGACGCCGGGCGCTCCCTCGTCGGCGCGCGGGTCACGGTGTCGGTGCAGGCGCGCGCGTACCCGGGCACGTCGTCGACGACGGTGCTGGACATCACCCTCGCCCGCCGTCGGCAGACGACGACGGGGCCCATGGAGCTCGTGTGGGTGCCGACGGGAGGTGCGCCGTGATCGCCCTGCCCACGGGCCCCGTCGGACAGCTCCTCCTGAACGGGGCGCCGGTGCTGTACACGGTCGCGCTCGAGGTGCTGTCGCGGCCGACGCCCGAGGCCCGCGACCACGTGCTGGTGTTCGGCGCGCGCGAGGACGTCCTGGCGCTCGTCCCGGGCGTGACCCACGGCCCGGCCGACACGCACGTCATCGCGGTGGTCCCGCGCGGCGAGCTGGTGACGCTGGCCCTCGGGCGCTGGCCCGCGTCGCCGGTCGTCGCGCTGGCCTCACCCGCGCGCGAGCGGTGGGTGCTGCTGGCGGTCGTCGAGGGCGGGCGGATGCTGGCCAACGCGCTGCCCATCGCCGCGCTCTCGATCCTCGCGGCGCAACCCGAGGGGCGCGCGGCCCGCTTCGGCGGGGTCACGTGGCGGAAGGGAGGTGCGCCGACCTGACGACCCACGGGCCCGTCGGCCCTGGAAGCGACGCGCGGAGGGTCCTTTGACGCGATCTCCCTCCCCCATTGGCGGATTCCCCGCGCGCCGCTTCGAGCGCCGACCTCACACACGCCGCTCGACTGGAGGCACACCATGCTCGCGATCGACTACGTCCTCGCCATCGCCCTGAGCCACGTCGGCCAGGCGCACCCCACGGCCGACACCTACGCCTGCACCAAGGTCGCGGAGGCCCACGCCGCGCTCGTGGAGAGCATCGCGAGCCGCGGCCTCGTGCGCCTGCGCGCCGCCGTCCTCGCCTGCCGCGCCCTCGTCCTGGCCCTCGCGCTGTGCGAGGCGCTGAACACCACCGCCCTCGCCCGCCAGCTCGCCCGCGCGGAGGCCCTCCGCACCTTCGGCGAGCTCCTCCGGGCCGACGCCCCGCGGGACCCCCGGGCCCTGCTCTCCGCCACCCGCGCGGCCTGGGGTCGTGCGCCCCGCGGCGTGGAGGAGTGCCTCGTCCTGGCCCACGCTGCCCTTCGGGTGGCGGAGAGCTTCGTCGAGGGCGAGCCCGTGGGGCGGCCCATCCACGACCCCGCGGGCCGCCAGCTCGCGGTCGAGATGGGTCGCGCCGACCTCCTGTCTCAATCCCGCTACGATCGGGGAGACGCCGCCGAGGGTACCACCGAGGCCCCGACTTCGGGTGATCGGCTGCGCTCCCCGAGCACTCGCCTGGAGGTGGTGTGATGCAACCCTCGCTCGCCGCGGGTGCAGAGATTCGCGTGGTGTCGTGGCTGAGCGCCCGCGCCGACGGCGCCGCCGTCGTGGCCGTCGCCACCCGGCCGACGCCTCCCGCGCCCGCGCCCGTGGCCCGCCGCGTCAGCGTCGCGTTCCTGCGCCAGCTCTACGACGCGCTCCCCGCGCCCCACCGGGCGGCGCTGTGGGTCGCCGGCGTGACCTGGTCGGCGCGCTCGATCCGCGTCGAGTCCTCGCTCGTCGCCGTCGGGAGCGAGGCCCACCGGGCCCTCGTCGCCGCCGTCGAGCGGCACGCCACCCGCGTCTTCGTCGAGATCCCGGAGGACGCCCAGCGCTGCCGGTGGTGCGGCTGCGTCAACACCTTCGCGTGCGTCGGCGGGTGCGCCTGGGTGCAGATCGACCGCTGCAGCGCGTGCCGCGACCGCAGGACCCCGGAGCCCACACACGCGCTCGCGCCCGGGGCTCTGACCCCTGGGGCCCTCGACACCGCTGCGACGCGACGGAGGGCCGCCCCCCGGCGCGTTGCCAAATTGCGCAATTCCACCTGGGGCCCTCGACACCGCTGCGACGCGACGGAGGGGTCGATGACCTGGCGCACCGACCCGGACGGCACTGCGGTCGTGGCATGTGATCACCCGGAATGCACCGAGGCGGTAAGGCCGAAGTACGACTTCGAGCGGAAATCACACATCGCCGCGGCAGAGCGCGCCGTCGCCCGCGGCTGGCACGTGCCGCAGGAGGATGGCTCGGAGGACTACTGCGCCGCGCACCGGCCCGCATCGACGCTCTGGGGGCTCGTGTGAACGCCCCCGTCACCCGCATCCCGTCGGCCGTCCGCGTCGCCCAGGCGCTGGCGCTGCACAACGCCGTCTGCACCACGCTCGGGCGCCACAGCCGCCGCTCGGCCGGGCACCGGGCCGCGCACCGCGACCTGCTCGCCTGGCGGCGGGCGGTGGGGCGCCTCACCGACGCGGACGTCGCCGCCGTGTGGCGCGGCGCTGCCACGCCCCTGCGGGGAGGCGGGCGGTGAGCGCGCGCAAGGGGCACTACTGGCTGTGGCACCTCGCGAGCACCTCGCGCCTCGTGGTGCTGCGCTGGGCGCGGGGGTCGGCGCGATGAAGTCTTCGAAGCCGAAGGCCCGGGTGACGGGCAACGCCGTGCGCCGACGCGGTGAACACTACGAGGCGCTGCTGCTGGTGAGCGTGCCCCCGGACCACAAGGCCGATCGCACCGAGGCCGCCGTCCGTGCTTCGAAGAGCGTCGGGCCGTCGTCCTCCGTCGCCGTGTACCTCAACGACCAGCGCGGAGAGGTGCGTTACGCCGGCGACGACCGGGCCGCCGTCGCGGAGGCACACACGATCGGCCGCGACGTGGCGAAGTCGTACCTGAAACAGCGCGGCTACAGCGTCGGCGGGAGCTGCGCATGATCCTCGCGCTCTGCGGACAGAAGGGCGGCGCGGGGAAGACCACGGCGGCCGTGGCAATCGCCGTGGAGATGGCGGCGCGCGGCCGCCGCGTGCTGCTGGTCGACCTCGACCCACAGGGGTCGCTGCGGACGTGGGGCGACGTGGCGGCCGAGGCGAAGGCCGAGCACACGCCCACCGTGGTCGCCCTCGGCGCGGGCGTGCACCGCCACCTGCCGCCGCTGACGGACGCGTACGACGCGACGGTGATCGACTGCCCGCCGGCGCAGGGAGAGCTGCAACGGGCGGCGATGATGTTGGCGGACGTGGCGCTGCTCCCGTGCGGGCCCGCGGCCCTCGACGTCTGGGCGGCCGCGGCGTCGGCCGACCTGGTCAAGGAGGCGATGGCGTCGAAGGCCGAGCTGCGGGCCGCCGTGCTCATCACGCGGAAGATCCCGGGCACGGTGCTGGGCGCGCGGGCGCGCGGCGCGATCGAGCTGCTCGGACTCCCCGTCCTCGGCGCCGAGCTCGGCCAGCGGGTCACCTACCAGGAGGCGCCCGCCGCAGGGCTCGGGCCCACCACCTACGAGCTCGAGCGCCTGGGCGGCCTCGTCGCGCCCTCGAAGGCGCGGAAGGGGGCGCGGTAGCCGTGGCCCCGACGAAGCCCACCATCACCCCGCGCAGGCCTGGGGAGCGCCGCGTCGACCCCACGCCACCCCCGCCGCTCACGCCCGAGCAGTTGGCGTTCATCGAGCGCGGCGAGGCACCCGCCGGGCACCCGCCGGGCACCCAAGAGGCACCCGCGAGGCACTCCGCAGGCACCCGCCGGGCACCCGGCGACGCGGCCATGGTGCAGCGGAAGCGCGGGGCGCTGCGGCGCCTCAACACGTACCTGCGGCCCGACACCTTCGAAGCGCTCGCGGCGTACTGCGCCCTCGAGGGCGAGGACATGGCGCGGGTCATCGACCGCGCGGTGCGGGAGCACCTGCGCCAGAAGGGAGCCATGGAATGAGCGCGCCGAAGATCGCTCACCCGCCGCCCGCCAACGACCCGCCCCAGCTGCGGACGTTCCGGTCGCTCGTGGAGGAGTTCGGGTTCAAGAACACGCGCGCCTTGCGGGACTGGTGTAGACGGCGACGCGTGCATTACACCCGCGACGGCAAGTACCTCTGGGCCGACCGCAACGCCGTCGTGGCGGCGATCGGGCGCGGGGCCTCGTACGTGCCGCCGGCGGCCGCGCCGCCACCGCCCTCCGTGTCGAGCTGGGTCGACGCGACGATCGGAGGCGGCCGTGGGTAGGAAGGCGACCGGGACGATCTACGAGAAGGGCGGCGGCCTCTACCTGGCGTTCCAGCTCCGTTCGAAGAAGCGCTACTCGCAGAAGGTGCCGCCGCACCCGGAGGGGCGGCCCGCGACGCGGGAGGAGGCGCGCACCTACCTCGCCGAGGTGATGCGCCGCTACGACCTGGGGCTCTGGGACCCGGAGGCTCCCACGCAGGCCCCCGCCACCCCCGCCGCCCC
>ERZ761584.427-NODE-427-length-13411-cov-4.029350_pt1 | contig 13411 bp, 15 predicted proteins | sample MGYA00512168_ERZ761584 | MGnify/ENA primary metagenome ERZ761584 (study PRJEB28899, sample SAMN03785564) | bioreactor sludge metagenome | biome: EBPR Sludge; feature: EBPR Bioreactor; material: 0.22µm filtered reactor supernatant | place: Saint Lucia: Queensland...
TTCGTCGACTGGTTCTTGATTTCTCATGCTGTCACCTGTTGGGGAGCGCCGTAACAGGCAATGTTTTCGGCGCACGGATATGCGCTCGGATCGGGGTTTCGCAGATTCATGTCTGCGCGGCAGGTGCCGCATGTTTGTCGGGGGTTGGTGCAGTTGCACGGATGACTTGGTACGATCTTCTTTACACGCTCTTCCTCTTGGCTTACCAAGAAGCCATGTTCGACACAGTAGTTTCCATCAGTTGCCATCAATCTGCAACCGTCCCAATCACATCGATGCTGTCTATACCGCCATCCTGGCGCCATGGTTGTGTCTCCTTGAAAACAAATGTCTTGTCTGGATTATATACCCAGACAAGACATTTGTCAAGTCCCAATATTGTCGAACGTTTTGAAGCTAGAACGGTGCGCTTTCCTCCTTCCAGGCGCGCATTTTGTCGAAGTTCATCCACACTGGATTTCCACGCCGAATGGCTCGTTGGGCCACAGCGTTACCGAGATAGCCGAACTGGTCAAGCTTGTCAGCGAACTCCTTGGGATTATTGTTTAGCACCAGGATCACCGATCGCTGTGTGCCTGACAGGTTCATCGCTTCGTCCAGCGCATCATATAGATATTGCGTGCTAAACTCGCTCATGAGCTTGTCAGGATCGTCAAGGATTAGCACCGGCGCTCGTGACTGTCGCCAAATTTCAGCTTCGCTGCCATCGCCGCTGAAGGTTTCTCTGACGTTTCGCATGAACTGCCGCCAGTTGAGCCATACGGCTGGAAGCCCGTACTCTCGGATTGCCATTGACTGGACGATGCGAGCCATATACGTCTTGCCGCGCCCAGTCGGGCCAGTGAACAGGGCAAAGCGTTTTTGTTGAAGCGCCGGCATCAGCTCGTACTTGGCTTGCTGCAAGAGAGCTAATCGCCTAGACGTGTCGACGATCTCGGTGATGATACCAAAGCGCCGAGCCTCGTCGTATCCAACCACCGTCTTTTCGTAGCCTTCTAGCGCCTCAAGATCAATGCGATCTCTGCCCCAAGACATGAGCAGCGGGTAAGCATACTCTTTCTCTTTGGCAGTCATCGAACCGTGATAAGCCGTCTTTGCCCGAGCGCCAATGTTTTCGAGTGAGATTGGATGCACTTTCCAGTCATCCCAGGTTAGCGGCATTGCCTTGCATTGCAGCAGCACCTGCTCTCGATACTCATCCATCTCGCTCTTTGTCATGGGCTCTGGCTCATCGGTAAATCGGCCGTATTTGCCTTTCCACCCAACCGTAAACTCGCCTGTTTTGCCATTGCGTGAGCGAGCTACGATCAAAAGCGCCTCGTTTGGATTAGCTGACGAGTCGAACAGCTCTTCGCGATGCAGGAGGATAAGCGTCTCGGCTTCCTTTTCCCATTGGCTGGAACCCTCGACGTCAGTCGCTTGCGGCTTGCGATCAGACCTGTTCTTGTAGTCTCGGTTCAACTGGACGACCGCAATCACCGCAATCTTCAGTTCCTTGGCCAGCGCCTTGAGGCTGCGAGAGATGTAAGCCAGTTCCTGCACTCTGTTCTCGGTTTTCTTTCCCGCGCTCATTAGCTGGGCGTAATCTACAACGATGTAGTCCAACCCATAGCGCATGTGCAGACGCTTGGTCTTTGCCACAAGCTCTGCGACCGTAAGTGACGACGAGTCATCGATGAACAGGTTACCAGTGCTTGCCTCAGCTACCGCTTCTCTTAGCGCATCCCAGTCTAAAATGTCACCAACACGGATCTGCAACACTTCGTATCCAGATACAGGCGAGGCGATGCGCTCGGCTACCTGGGTATCCATCATTTCAAGCGAGAAAACGCACCCCTTGTAGCCGACCTTGGCCGCATGGTGAGCTATGCCAATGGTGAGAGCTGTCTTACCGGCCTTTGGCGTAGCGCCAATTTGTATTACAGTGCCAGGCCACATTCCTCCGGTTACTTCGTCTAGCTTTGTCAAACCAAACGGAACACTGACCGTTCCTCCAGCATCCTTGATCTTGGCATTTGCCTCAGCCTGCTCGAGCCTCTGTGTCAGTGAGTGCCTCCTTGTCAGTGCGCCGACCAGTGGCATCGGTGATAAGCTGGATAGCCTTGGAGCACACCTCGTCTGCGTCCTGAGATTCGTAGGTGTCTTGCACGATCTGCCCACAGGCACGGATAACCTTGCGCAAGACCGATGTGTTCTCAATGATGCGGGCGTAATGCTCGGCGTGAAATGGATCGCCGCCCGCGTTGATCAGATCCATGATGTAGGCCATGCCGCCAACTTCCTCGAGCTGCCGGCGCCGCTGAAGTTCGTCGCACACCGTTACGAAATCAGCAGCCACATGGCGTTCCGACAGTTCCATGATCGCGGTGAAGATCCAGCCGTTCTTGATTGTGTAAAAGTCGTCAGCAGAGATGATGGTTGCAACTGACGCAATTGCATCTATGTTCGTGAGCATTGATGCCAGTACAGCTTTCTCGGCTTCGACGTTGGAAGGTGTGTACGTATCGGTCATTTGAACGTCTCCATACAGCGCTTTAGAATCATCTTCATGACGGGAGGCGTCACCGCATTCCCGTATTGCCTGATCTTCATTCGCTTGTTTCCGGTCACTTCGTAGGTTTGGGGAAAAGCCATGCCCTTCCCTACTTCGTCGGGTTGGATCATGCGAAAGTAGCAATCCTCCAACCTAATGTTCTTTGCCGCCTCGACCAGGGCGTGACGGTCATGCCCCACAAGCGTAGGCATCGGTTGGTGTAACTGTGCCTCGCCTCCCGTACCGTAGTAACTCAGGAGAAAGCCAGTGTGAGTACCGCCTGCCGTGATCGTGCCGAGGGGAGACTCTAACGGCGCACTGTCCTCGTGGTTGCGCAACTGTATCTGTACGCCCAGCAAGAAGTCCTGCGACGCAGTCGCTACCTGGGTTGACAGGGGCTTCTCGACGCCTTCCACACGATAGTATGGATCGCTGTACCCTCTGGTGTCGTATCCACGCATTGTAACCATGGCAGGAATGATCAGGGCCTGGTGCGGCCGGCCGGTGAGTGTGCCAAGGGTCTCCTCGAGCTTACGCGGCGGGTGCGTGTTGCCGCCGTGGTCGGCGTAGATCAAGAACGGGTTTATGACCAGGCCTTGCGTCTGCCTGGTGGTCTGTGTGGCAAGCGGGTCGTGTCCCGGTATCGTTCGGTTTCGAGTGATTGTATCATCGCCATATGCTGTATCGACGGTGTAAACCGAAAAGAACTTCTCGATGCCTACTTGAATGCGGGCTAGAGTCTTGTCCTTAAGCGGCTTCTTGCGATCGCCGATGCGTTCAATGGGCTTGCTGAAGTCCATCACGTTGATGGCGCCGAAGCGGTAGGGTAGCACTTCGTTCGCACAGCGAGGGCAGCGGTAGACGTACTGCACATTGTAGCGGCCCCAGGGAAACCGTGGGTTCTTCCATGACTGAATGCTCTCGACCTTCTCGCTGCAATGCTCGCAGTAGGCCAAAGGTCGAAAGTTCAAGTTAGGCGCTTTGTTGCCCTTCTTGGTGAACACGACATAGATCCTGTCTCTCGATTGAGGAACAAAGTCATGCAGCTTGCTCACCTTCCAGGGGTCGATGTGGGCGAACATGCTGTTGAAGTAGACCACTTGGCCGTGGTAGCCCAGCAGGGTCATCGCCTGCCACCACGCATCCCATAGTATCCACTTGCGAATGTCCACCACGTTCTCAACGACCACCAGGTCATAGCGGTGCTGCTCAGTGAACGCTACCACGTCAAACATGGTGGCTCGGCTGCGCACGGCGGCGGGGTCTACCTGCTGGCTACCAAACAAGTCCTGCTGCGTTTGACGCTTCACACCTTTCGCAAGGGAATGGTTGGTGCATTCCGGCGACGTGATCAGCGCACTGGTGCGATTGTACCGGCGAGGATCGACCTTGGAAATGTCAACGCGCTCATGGTAGGTGTTAGGGAAATTCTTATTGTGCGTCTCGATGGCCACCGCCCAATGATTGAGCGCCAGCGCTACCTTGCCGCCAATCTCTTCGTCCTCGGCCGCAATAGATGATCCCCCGGCGCCACAGAACTGATCGGTATAGGTAAACGAACTGCCGAGGCTTTGTACAACTGCGGTCATGGAACTTACTCCTTACCCGAACAGGCCCAGTTGCATTTGCGGCTTTGTCGGATCAATCTGAACAGGAAGATCAATTCTGTAGTCGTAGTAGGCGTTGACTTTTTCGCTTGGAAACTCCGGTTGCTCGAGGAGCATTTCTTTCAGCGTTTCCAGCACCCAGTACCCACGCTCTAGTTTGCGATCCCACAGGGACATGTATAGGCGTGCGAGCTTGGCGGTTTCATAGACGCCATACTCAGCCGCCAGCTCGCACAGACGGTCGATGAACTGATCGTCATAGAACGTCATGGGTTGGCCGCGGTCATCGAAGGCTCGATCTTCATCCTCTGGTGTACCGTCCCAGTCAGTGAACAGGGCGTGAATGCCCTGCCAGAAAGCGTATACTTCCGCATTGAAGAAGTTGCCCCACGCTACTATGGCTTCTTCACGAAACTGGGATAGTGTTGGCAAGGCGGTGCGCTTGTTGGCTCCCGGTTGCTTGCGAGCCACCTGCATCGCTGCGCTCCATGCCTTATCAAGTATCAGTGGCTTGTACCATTCATCGCCCATGGGTTACTTCTCCTTGGTAAACGGTGTGTATTGCTCGTCCCAGCACTTCTTGCATATCGCAACAAAGCCGGCCGCGCGGTGCTTGGTATGGATAAGATCGCCGGTCTTATGCCAGGTACGGCATACGGGGCATTGCTTGGGCATCAGTCTGTTGATGTGCCATTGCCACTGACGCAAGCGCCATGGTTGAAGAACTGTCCCGAGCACAAGGCCCAGGATAAACGCAAGAACAATTGATGTAAAGTCAGGCATGAGATTCCTCCTAGAACCCGAACAGCATTTGCTGAAATTCCATCGCTTCTGGCTGGAAGTCCTCGACGCTCTTCGACACGATAGTCACCGACGAAACAGTTTCGTCGGTTTCGTCGGTTTCGTCGTCGTACTGGACAGTCCACCGAGAAGTGATCATCGGCGCAGAGCCGATCAGCATAGCCAACTTACAGGCATACGGATCGAGCGTAAGCTTGGCCCTGGTCTCGGCCACGTACAGCAGTCGCAGCTCCTCGTCCCGCGGCAGTCCATCACCTTCCTTGGGCTTTGGGAAGTCGTCGGCCAACTGCACGCTATTCCATTCACGTCCCTTGGCCTTGTGAGACGTGGAGATGATGATGGACGCGTTCTCTTCCTTGGGCATTCGTCCAAGCTGGTCAATGATGACCTCCGGCGTGAAGTCATCTATTAACTTCACGTTCAGTCGCAGCTCTTCGCCGTTCGGGTCATTGGCAACGTACTCTCGCACCTCGTTCCAGCTCACAAAGCAAGCCAAGTCATTGTGCTCGGTGGCCTGACCGTTCATCAACTTTTGAGCAGCCTTGGCGAAGGAGATGATGTCAGTACCACCACCAACCAGGTACGGCCGACGCCCGGCAGAAAGTTCATCCAGCACTCGCCGCACAGCCCGCGCATTGGTACGGGTCAGGAAGCAATCCGGACGATCATCATAACCAATCCGCGATGGAATGGAGTCTGTACCACGCAGACGCAATGGCGCATCTAACGTCGAAAGCACACCGTTTGCCATGTCTGCAATCGCCGGCCCAAACCGAAACGACTGGCTGAGATAGGTTCTGTTCTCGATGCCGGTCGACTGGAGCGCGTTTACCGCTCCAGTCCACTCGTAGATTTGCTGTTGAGAATCTCCTACCAGGATCTTCTGAGCGTTCTTCTGTCCCAGCACAGCCGCCAGCATCACCGGATTGGCGTCTTGCGCCTCGTCGAACAACACGAAGTCAGCATTCATGATGGGCTTGCTGAGTTGCCACATCTTGAGATAATGCTCGTGTTTGAACGGAGCCCAGCCGTGCGGCCTTTGAATGCTCTCCCAGGTGTCTTGCATGTACGGCAGCAGGAACTTGCGAACCTCGTTGTTGTTCTTCCAACCGCGCTGACCGTCCTTGTTCGGTACATCGATTTTCTCGATGTACGGAATGTGATGCTCACTTGGAGCTTCATCAGCCGACTGGCAAAAGAACCCAATTGATCGCATCACGAGACTGGCCAGGAAGTTGCGAGGAAGTAGACGAGACTCGTCCTCGCCCAACGAAACGACAATATCGTCCATCCCCATGAACTTGGCAATTTGCCAAGCCGGCATTCTTGCCGATCGGTTCATGCGATCCTTGTACTCGGCGGTCATAATCGCAGCGTAGGCCAGCGAGTGAGCCGTGTTGCAAGCGACGTTAGACGGCATCTTAGCCTTGGCTTCCTCAACGATGGCCTTGTTGAAAGCCACGTACTGACCGCGCTTCTCTGTAGTGTCTGCGATCAGTATGAGCGTGGACGTCTTGCCAGTCCCGGCGCCAGCCTCGATCACCATGTCTTCGCCAGTTCCGAACATGGTCATTGCGTTCTCTTGTTCTTGCGTTGGTGCGTAGATCATAGATTCCTCGTTTCTAGCCCTCATATCTTCCAGAAGTTTTGCGGGCCTACCTCAAGCACTCGCTCGATCAGCTTGGGCGGTGGAGCAGGAGACAGGACTTCACCGACAGTCTTGTTGGTGAGCAACACGGCTATTGGCTTGTCGTATTCGTCCCACTCAAGATAACGAAAGCCGTACTTTTCTTCCAGATCCTTGGACACCGCATCAAAGACCTTTTGAATGGCATCGAACTCGTCCGCAGCCTTCATTTCGCGGTTCTCGATTGTTTCTGCGTGTCGCCGATGCCCTTCGCAGTACTCGCAACTACACTGCTGTAACCGCGTGATCTTTCCGCTAACAAGGTACTTGTTCATATGACCTCACTTGAACCATTCGCCTGGCGGCACGTCGCTCACAGGACAGAAGTATACTTTATATTGGGACATTTGTCCAATCCAGGGACGTGGTTATTGTTCCCAGGCTCCTACGCCAGTACGGCGATACACCTTATCCTCCGCTTGCTTCATCGGTTCGGCAGCCTTGCTTTCAAAGTCTCGGAAGTCGAACCAACCAGTCTTGGGGCGACCATAGCGGCGAATTAGATTGATCAGAGTTGACCGACCTGGATTGCGACCGTGGTTGTTTTCTTTCGCAATGGCCGCGCATGTGGCGACATACTCAGCGAACAGGTCGGGGTTCTTCTTCCACTCGTCTTCTGGACTGGGATAGGTTACTGGCCTAGACTTGCCATGAACCGTTGTTACGGTCTGTCTCAAGTCCATGCGCTGACCGTCCGTGATACTCTTAGCGGGATAGCAGAAATGGATGATCTGGCGTTCGAGATCAGTCTTAGGCCGCTGCTTGGCGAGAGCGTCAATCTCTTCGTCATCAGGGCCATAAGTAGTTTGGTCATCGATGCTAGGTCGCTCATTTACGGGCGCTTCCAGCCAGTTTCCAGAAAGAGTGAAACCATTTCCTGCGAAAGCAGGGGGACGTACGCTTTCGTAGTCTGACGGATCAGATGACGGATTGGGTGACACCATGTCACTAGCGGGGTGACATGGTGTCACTGGGGGGGGTGACATGGTGTCACTGGGGGGGTGACATAGTGTCACCGCTACAGCAGAAGGGGGTGACATGGTGTCACCCCCTTGTAGCGACGCATTGGGGAAGATTTCTTCCGGGCCATCCTCGTCTTTCTTGCGCAGCCGGCGCAGCCATTCTTGAAAAGGAGGCAGCATCGGGATGTTATCAGGCTCGATGTCCCAAATGTTCGTGCCAAACTGAGGATGGTTGCCGATGAACTTGATGTATCCGTTCTTTTCCAAACTGGAAACGATACGGATCACTTGCCGTCTCGACAATCCGCTCATTCGAGATAGTCGGTCGTAGCTCGCCCAGCATCCGCGTCCTTCGGGATTGGCATAGTTGCCGATGATGTTGAGTATCCACTTCTCGCTGGGTGTCAGATCTGCCTCGTAGGACAGGCCAATCATTTTCAAGCTCATCTGGTAACCTCCGTGTGGTTCATGCTGTATAGAGTATCGGAAACCCTGCCGGTAAAAAGCAGTTTACAGGTTGGGCAGCAAAAGGCCGGGATGAAGGATGACAGACTTGTTCGGATCAACGTGAACATCTCTTCTACGTTGCCGTTGCATACTGGACAAGAGAACTCGTCAAAGGATGCAAGTTCTTCAATGGACAAATTCTTTATCCGAACTATTGGTAGGTACGTGGTCAGAACAGTGGCAGTCATGCTACCTTCATGTCAAGGATCGTCTCGATGGCTCGTTGCTCGCGCCAGTCCAACTGTTCGGCGAAGTATTTCTGGTTCGCAGGATCGCGACTGGTGACTATCAGATCCCGATAGTGTTGGACGTTGCCGATAGCGACGTACAGGTTGCGGCCCAAGACGTCCTCATCTAGTAGTGGGCCACCTGCTAATAGCTCTTCCATTACTTCCCGGCATTCGCATTCCGCTTGTTTCATTGCGCTCATGGTGGGACACCTCCTTTTGTCAAGGATGCGCCCACCAGGGCGCTACACTCCGGAGCCCGGCTCCGGTTTGTGTTGAAGCATCAGGCTAAAACCCACACCTGCCAAGCGAACAAACAGGTGTGGGTTTGCGCCGAGACTTTCCTGGGACATGAGGAACTCGACACGGAACAAGGCGATCTGCTTGACGCGAAAGAACACTTCAACGTTTAGCGGATCGACTCTTGCCCAGGCGGCAAACTCCACAAGCGGAAAGCGCCATGGCGCCGGAGGCTTCCACTTCCAATCATTAGCCCACTTGAAGAACACCTTCCTGTTATTCATCGCCGGGTGCTTCTTCGTGTCGGAACACTGTCCCGTCATCGGCCGTGATCAGTCGCGCGGCAATCTTGCGACCTTCCTTCTCGTTGACCACGTCGAACTCGCTGGCCTTGATGCCAAAGCAGTAGCCGGCAAAGGGACAGCGGAAGCTAGCCTTGCCCTCGCGCTTGCGCCAGTTCTGATGACATTGCCAGGAGTCCAGCGGAGAAGGGATTGACTTCGGCAGCCAGTCTAGAACTAGCTCACGGTTCGCGGCATCCGCGATATTTCTCATCCATATGCTGTGCTCAGTAATCTCGGCCACCAGGTCTTCGACCTTCAGCGTCTTGACGCTCTTGCCCTCTTCGTCGTAGACGATCCATCCACTCACGGCGACATCACCGTAATATGGAACGATCGTGTACTCCTTGATTGTGTGCCGGTGGTCTAAGATCAGCTTACCAAGGGTGAAGTCGTTGACTTTGTACAGGTAGCTGCACAGCTGGAAGATGTAGCTGTCCTTCAGATCGGCGTCAGTACGCTTGAACTCGACGGCAACGTTCTCGTACTCCTGCTCGGCGATCGTGACAAAGGAGTGAGGTCGAAGACTGATCCAGGCGTCAATGACGCCGCGCGTCGTGCCATGAACTGGCTGGGCAGGATGCACGTCCCAGGCCTCTTGACCATTCTGGATGAAGCGCAGGGTGCTGATCCATTCAGACTCTGCTACCACACCGGAACGCATCCGGTGCAGGTCGTTCAGAGTTAGCTCGGCGAGATCGGGATGCGTGGGCGCCACTCCGTTGCGTTCCAGGGCCGCTTTCTTGGCGCACATACCCAGGCTCGAGTCGTACACAGCGATGGTGTTGCTGGACTTGTGCGGTTGGCGGCTGAACTCGACATCTTCGCCGCCGGCATTCAGATATTCCAGGTACTGCTTGCGGGCTTCCTTGATGAAGCCAAACACATTGGTCGTTGGTTCTAGATACGGCATTGTCATTCCTCGCTTTCAAATTCAAACTTGGCTCTTAAATCTTCGTAGGGCATTTCGACCACTCCGAAGTTGGACTCTAGGATTTCCTTCTCGTCGTCGCTGAGCGGGATGTTTAGCCACGCCTCGCCTGATACGGTGTGGCTAATCGTGCCGCGCATCAGTAGCTCAGGGGGATGCAGAACAACTTGCTTCTCGCGCGGGTCGTTCCCACTTTCAGCTTGTTCCAGGTCGGCCGGCGAGATTGCCAGGATGGCCTTTTCTTTGTCGATTCCGTTGGTGTCGATAATGCCGCGCACCAGACGGCCATAGTCCTCGCCATCCTGGTCAGCCTCCAGCCAGCGCGCTGCGCTGATCGACACAGCTCGAACAAGTCGACTGTTGAACTTCTGGTCAATCTCGGCCAAGTCGAACTGGCTTTCGAGCATAGGCCAACCAACCAACCAGAAGGCCGCGCACGCCCTAATGAAACGGATTTGCCAGCTGGAAGGATCGGGCTTCTGTTCGTCAGGCCACCGATCCAGTAGACTCTCACGGATCTCGTGAGCACGTATCTTCCAGTTGTCTCTATCCGACTGGTGAAGTAGGTTGCGCAAGACGATCAGGCGCACAGTGCGATTGATGCTGTAGGTAAGCAACCCGTCGACTGCAACGGAGGTTGCAATCGCTACCTCGAAGGCCGTAAGGGTCAGGCGATTCTCCCACGTTGGCTTTGCAAGAATGCCGGCAGGTTCGTCGATGACTTGGCCGCATACTAGACATGCCTTGGAGCCATTAGGGATCATTTCGCCGCAGCTGGCGCACTGGCTGGCCGCACCACGGCAATAGAACTTCATGGCAAAGTCATTGATACCGTCGCGAATGTCCTCGTCTAGAATTTCGTCAGATGCTTCTTCGTGCTCGAGGATACGCAGAGCTTCGTTTCTGCACGCTCGATGTCGACGTACATCAGGCGAAAGAAAGCAACTATCACGGATCAGCTGCAAGCAAGCGATGTTAGCTGCCTGTGAGCGCATCTCCGACAACTTGCCTATCCTGGTGAGTGCTTGGGTCATGTGATGATAAACCTTTCGATCAACTCTTTGCGGGTGCGCGGCGCAATGTCCGGATCGTCCTTGAGCAACGCCACGATACGCTTGGGGTCGGGGCCAGCTGGGTGATCGCTTGTTGGTAACCAACCGCGCGCCGTAAGCTCCTGCTCGACTGGGTTGGTTGCCAGCCACGCCTCGACAAAAGCCAGTTCAGCGCGGGTCAGATCCTTGAACGTTGTCACCTTGCGCTGATAGCCTTCCGCTTCGCTCAGTGCTTGCGATGCTAAGTCCATCCGCGCTTTCGGTATGAGGACAGACTTGACACCCTTTGTGTCAAAACGAGACATGGCGTTGACTATGGGCGTCTCGATGCGCTGCACTACTTCGGCAAGCTCCATGTGGTCAGGATACATGAACTCGCCGTGTTCTCGTCTGAAATCCTGCAAGCTCTTCATGGCGGCATCCTCCAGGGATAGAAAACCGGACTCTGCTTTATAAGCGGAGCCCGGCTCCGGAACCTACTGACTTATTTGTTGAGGCTGCTGCGCCGTAGGCGCTACGCTTCCCAGGGTATCGGCGATGCGGTTAAGGCGTGCCTGATTGCAGGTCTGCATGTGCTGCGCCCACTCGGAGGGAGTGTCAAACGCTCTTTCGCAAGACGCGCATATCGTTACTGGTATTCCGGTCTCAGGAAAGTCAGGGCTTCCACCCACGCATAGCCACGCAAAGCGAAGGCTGTCCGAGATAGGGCGAATGCCTTTCTCGATCTTCTTGATGTAGTCTTCGCTAACATCGAGAACCTTTCCAGCTTCCTCTACGCTTGGGTAAAGACCTACCCAAGCAACGAACCTTTCAAGCTCATTCATGTGCGCTAACTCCTTGTGTCTGTATTTTCTAGAGTGTAACACCATAAAAGACATTTGTCAAGTGCCGGTTTGTTCCCTTTGTATTCAGTGTCTAGATCGTGGTAAACTGTCACACGTAGCAAGTGCCTTGCATTTTATAGATCATCTAGATAGGTGATCTCTATTTTGTGACAACCGTCTTGACAAGACAAGAGTATTGCGGTATACTTTTGTCTACCAGGGCAGTTGAAAGCACAAAGGAGATAGCGATGCAAAGAAGGCAGACACCACAAATGATGGAAAGCATAGAAGCGGATTTGGCATCGGTTGATCGGGTGTTTGGCGATTCACGCCCGCAGACATGGTTACTGCTCAGTGCCATCCGTATGGACGGAGGCACGCAGTCAAGAGTCAGGATCAATGAGCAAGTCGTCGAAAACTACGCCGAGGCCATGCGTCAAGGCAAGGTGTTTAAGCCTGTCAAGACGGTTTTTGATGGGACAGATTACTGGCTCTCTGATGGGTTCCACCGGGTGCTTGCCGCCAAGAAAGTCGAAGGCAAGACAACTATCTTGGCAGACGTTCGCCAGGGAACCCTGCGTGATGCAGTGCTGGCCAGCCTCGGGGCTAACTCAGACCATGGCTTGCAGCGCTCCGATGACGACAAGCGTCAAGTGGTCATGAGAATGCTCGAGGATGCTGAATGGGTAAAGTGGTCGAATGCTGAGATCGCGCGACAATGCGATGTTTCGGCTGGCCTGGTGGCTCGCCTTCGTGATTCTATCTCTAACTCAGTTATAGATAGACCAAAGGAAGAAGAGCGGATTGTCAAGCGCAACGGTGCCGAGTACACCATGAAGGTAGGCAACATTGGCCGCCCCTCTTCTCCTTGGTCTCCGCTAACATGGGCTGTGCATGACTGGGCCGTGACCAAAAGCGGACAACCCGTTAGGTCTGTACAAGATGCGATCTATTTCAAGGACAAGTACCAGAAGTGGTTTCGGTTGGTAGCTTTCATCGAAGAGCGAAAGATTGAACCGGACAAGAGCTTGATCCTCAAGGCTCTCCCGGTTGTGCTCAAAGCCTTGCGAGAAGATAGTGTGCCAGAGCGCGATCCGGAGCCCGGCTCCGCAATCGAGGAACCAGCTATCGAAGTAGTGGCAAAGCCTGAGCGCGTGCGACTTGGCTCAATCGACGAGGCCCCGGTGGTTGTTGTGCCTGACCTGGTAGTGAACGTGGAAGCAGAATCTGTTCCTGCCGGTGGCTGGATCAGCAAAGCCAAAGAGCCGCAGCCGACCAACGGAAAGAAGAAGGCCGCACCGTTCACGATCCAGATCAGCAAGATGGAGGTCATCGGCACGAATGACGGGCGCAAGATCGTGACCTTCTATACCGCAGACAATCAGCAGTTGCCGGTCGAGTTTCTTCCCGAACAGGCCAGTTGGCTTGCCGGAGAGCTGCTTAACGGAGGTTCCTGATGCCAACATGGGCGCCAACAAAGTGTAAGCGCTGCGGCAAAGACCTGACTATCAGGACGTCAGGTAGACCACGACAAACGTGCTCTGATGCCTGTCGCAAAGCTGTATCGCGTGTCACGAAAGTCAACAGAACGGCTCTGAGCAAAAGCACCCACCCAACCACACAGGCTGATGACGTTTCTCTGAGCCTGCCCGCCAGTCTGCCAACTACGCAAGAAGGTAGCGAGCAATGACACAAACCA
>ERZ761584.428-NODE-428-length-13394-cov-23.830122_pt1 | contig 13394 bp, 16 predicted proteins | sample MGYA00512168_ERZ761584 | MGnify/ENA primary metagenome ERZ761584 (study PRJEB28899, sample SAMN03785564) | bioreactor sludge metagenome | biome: EBPR Sludge; feature: EBPR Bioreactor; material: 0.22µm filtered reactor supernatant | place: Saint Lucia: Queensland...
CAGATACTTACGGCGATGTTTATCAGGATGAATTAAAAGGATATTTGATATTAGATACTAACCATGAACCTTTAACTTACTATGGAACGGGCAAATTAATTTTTAAAACAGTTGATACTAATTATGTATTAACAGACGGAATAATTAACAGAGGAATAATGATAGATATTAAATTCCCAATATTAGCATAATGAAAGCATTATACTTATTCTTAACGACTGAAGCAGATGAACCCGATGCGGTAGATAACTTCATTGCCGGATATGAAAGCAATGGGGCTACATGGGAGGGGACTATTGACGTTCAAGAGAATATTGAGAATGGTGATTTTTTAGATTACGATGTAATAGATTCATATATAAACAGCGGGTATGATATAGTTATAAGGAATACAGGCTTAGCACAAAACCCTTCAAATCCTTATATGCAATATGCAAAAGGCAGAGGTCTGTTATTTGTAGTCCCTGCCGGGCTGAATATTCATGCTGATTTAAATGATGATTACCCCGATTATGTTTATACTGACAAATTCGTTCCCGTTGTATGCGGTTCAGGTTTGCAAGATGTAGGCAATGCGACTTCATACCCTTGTTACTTCTTTGATGATTCAACTGAAAGAAGTGGGAATGACATTGAACAATTAACACAATGCGGAACTAACTACACTGTAACACATATACAAAGACGTTCAGCGTCAATCATAGCAATCAAGATAAATATCACAGGTGCATTATCTCAAACGGGCTTTACAGATCACGGGATTCCGTTAGTCTTTGACAATATGAGCGGTTCGGATATTTTACCATTACCTGACGGAACTAAGTATACTTCTTTTGCTGATGGTGATGCTACAACAGGTATATTCTATGTAAAACATAATACAACTTCGGGGACTATAAGCACAGGATTTACAGTATCTGATATGCAGTCATGCACAGGCGATATTACTTTTGGTTCGACTAATACAGATTTAGCTTTGATGAAAGTTTCGGATTATATAATTCTTGTAAATGCAGACAGCACAAAAAACGGATTCACTATTCAGGGGGTTACAGGATTCTCAAATAATCCCAATGGGTTAATGTCTGTATATTCTGCTTTGGAAGATGACGGGTTCGGCGATAAGTTTTTAATTGAGCATTCGTTAGGTTCGGGTTCATATAATAATGACGGGACATTATACTACATAACTCAATCATACGCAACTCCTAACATAGCCGGTAAACTATTATACATAAAATCAGTAAGGGGCGGAACTTGGGCGGATACGATAGCAGCCGCAAGAGTTACAGCAAGTAATGAGAACGAATATGATGAAGTTGACGGATACGGATATATCAGACCTGAAAAGGCAATTGACACATTGCTATTCACTACAATGGAAACTCCTGAATTAGAATTACAAATTACAGGGGAAACATCGGGAATATTAACCTGGAATAAAATTGATTTTGCTGATTACTATGAAATATATTTCAGAGGTGAATTACTGTATACGATTCAGGCAGATACAAGAACAAAGAGTATAACAGTGCCACGTTCAAGTAAAGCAAGGTTGAATCTATACAAGATACGGGCGGTGAATGAGAATGAAACAACGGAGTTTTCTAATGAGGTTGAATTCCCTTACTATTACTATTCAGGAATCTTAGTTAAAAAATATGCTTAATATTTCAGCTTGTATAATTACTAACAATAACCACAGCGTATTAAATGCGATTGAATCGGTATATACAAGCGTTAATGAAATTATCTTAGTCAATACAGTTCCTGAGTTCACTATGGATATAAGCAAATACGATAAAGTCAAACTGTATAATTTTAAATGGTGTGATGATTTCAGCAAAGCAAGGAATTATTCTATAAGCAAAGCTACGGGAGATTGGATATTCTGTATTGATAGTGATGAGGTATTAAAGACTTCATTCGACAGCGTTAAAGATGACCATGACTTTTATTTCTTACAGATTGAGAACAATAAGACTTTATACGATTCAATAAGAATATTTAAAAATCATATCGGGATTAAATATGCTAATAGGTTACATGAATCAGTTGAGGATTCAGTTCTTGAATTAGGTTTAAAGGGGGCAAAGTCAGAAGTAATATTAGGACATACGGGCTATCAGTTGGATGATAAAGGCATGGAGGAAAAGTGGAAAAGAAATTACAGGATATTGCTTAAAGACAAAAAGAATCCCGGTAGAAATATTCACATGGCTAAACATTTCAATTACTTAAAGGATTTTAAGAAAGCTATATACTATGCTCATAAGGCATTAAAGCAGAATAATATTAACGATGAGAACAAAGCTATACTTTGTATAATGATTTACGAGGGTTACAAAAATATGGGAATGAAAGAAGCGGGTATAGATTATTTAAGACTATCGATTCAGTTTTTACCTATGCAAATATCAGCAAGATATTTATTAGTGAATTATCTGTATCAGTTATCTAACAAGAAACATTTTAAAGAAGCAATATTAAAACAAATAATCGCAATAGGTTCATTGATTACTTTCAGAAATTCAGAGCTACCTAATGAAGTTTATTGTGATATAAATTATGTGAATAACATAAGAAAGGAAATAGAAAAATGGCAGTAGGAGTAAAGGCAGGGGCTGTAGTAGACAAAGGCGGTAATAAACTATTCTTATATGAAGTGGATTCAAGTTATGCCGGAGTTACTCTAACAGTCGGGACTTACTTATTTGATCTTGGTTATCTTGCTAGTTCTGATGTTGCACAAACAACAGCTAAACAGGATTTTGAAGCAGAAGACGGTGATGTAGTAACAAGTTCATTCACTTATACAAGATTAACAAAGGGGCAGTTAATGCAGACCGATGCGGATTTAATTAACTTGTTAGCAGATACAGTAAAGGGTAAAACATACCTTGAGGGTAAATGCACAGGTTACATTAACGGTGTTACGCAATGGCATTACAAACTTGTAAAAGTAACTCCGCAGTTTTCAGTTAAAAGGCCGGGAGGAACTACTTCAATGGAGTATGAATCCACAGGAATTAAAATCAACACAGCAATAACATTTACAAGCACAGTATTGGCAAGTATTGGTAATTTGCTTTCATTGAGTAATTATCCAAGCACACAGTCAATTTCAATATCAACATCAAAGCAGTATGTAATAGCAGAAGTATAAATTTAAATTGAGAAAAAATAATGTCAGAAGAAATAAAAACAAAAGATAAATCTGTAAAAGTAAAGTTCAATGAAAATTGGGTTAATGCAGATCCAAGTGAAAAGAAAGTAGTTCAATCCGGTGAAGTAGTTTCTTTATCAGAGGATTTATTTAACCATTTAAAAGAATCCGGTATCAATGTTGAACTTGCAAAATAAAACATATTCCTTTAACGGCGTTGAGTTCGTTCCGGAAAAGAACGTATTGAAAATTCAAAATGCTTGGATTCCGGTTGCAATGTATTTTGACAAGCTACTGAAATTGTATACTTCTGAACTTGATATGTCAGCAGTTAATAAATACAAGCAACAGTTAAAAGAAGTAAATGATAAGGATAAACAGGATAAATCGGATTTAAAGAAATTGCAGTCAGAGGAAATTCCTAACACTGAGATAATTGACAGGGTTAATGTTCAGATTGAAAAGAATAAGACTGAACTATCAAGGATTAATGAAGAGTTCAGCAATGATGAAACTGCACAAGCACAGCAAACAGAATACAATCAGATGTTAGGATATGCTTTACAATCCTTAATTACTTCTTATGATGTGATTAAGGGATTCATTGAAGCGTATTTGGTAGGGGATAAGTCAAAGCTGAATTATGAAGATGAAAATATATTGCCGTTAATCAGTGAGATTGTGAATGATTTTTTTTTATCTCGACTTCAGAGCAAAGCAGAATTGATGAGTTAAGTGAAGATGTTCCTGAAGCGAATGTAATAGATTTTATTTACCCGGCTAAGTTTAATTTGCCAGTTAAGTATAACATTGAATTTATGATTGACACACTTGCAGAAGCTCACGGAATAAGCAAACGGATTGTAGAGAATGAATACACGCGATATGATTATTATGTATACTTGACAAGAAAGAATTTAGAGGGCGCTAAGGAAAAGTATAAAATGGAAAATAATAAATAAATGGGTGAATTAAGAATCTCAATACAGGCAAGCAAAGACTATCTAAGGGTTGACAAGATAGACGGGAATAGTATATCAAGAATATCAGGGGGTATATTACCTAACAAGATATTACAACGTGATGTGAAAGCTATTGCCGAGCTTGTCAGGAAAGATATTGAGAATAATTTAAAGAAAGGCATTAAGTATACAGGCGGCAAGGTAGCTCCGTTAAAACCTGCAACAATAAAACGTAAAGGACATTCAAGAGTATTTTTAGAAACAGGAAAATTATTCAAGAGTGTAGAAACAAAGAAAGTCGGTTCAGCTTATGTAGTAGGAATTAAGCCGGAGCGGAGTGAGATAATGGGATATTTACAAGAGGGAAACGAGAAGATGAAAGCAAGACCTGCATTCGGAATTACTAAAAAGAAACTGAATGAATTTGTGACTAAGGTATTAAAGAACAGCAAGACAATTCCGCAAATGAAAACTACTCAACAATTCATGAGGAGTGAATACAGCTAATGACTGAAGATGTAAAAATAAAAATATCGAGTGAGGTAAATACTCAAGGCTTTGAGAAACTTAAAAGTTCTCTTAATGGAGTAAGCTCATCATTCAAGAAAGTTGAAACAGATTTAAGTTCAACATCAAAAGCGTTTTCAGGATTTGCAGGGGGCTTCGCTGCGGGGATTGCTGCATTAGTTACAGGTTCAATGGCTACCTTTGTTACCAAGTCTATAAGAATGGGTGCGGAGTTAAAAGTTCTTAGAGATAGTTTTCAAGGGACTGTATCTGATTTAGAACTATTTAAAAAAGCAACAGCAGGGACTGTGTCTGAAGGTTCACTAATCAAACTATCTAATTATGCAAGTGATTTAGGGGTGAACTTAAAAGATCAAGCTAAATTATTTTCATTAGCTGAAGATGCTGCTGATAAATATGGCGGTGGAGTTGAAAGTAATTTTGAAAGAGTTATAAATGCGGCTGATGGTTCTGCAAGGGGATTAAGGGCGGTTGGTATTTCGACTAAGGACTTTGAACAGGAAATGAAAAAGTTAGTCGCTACTACTGGTAAGCATTTAGATTCAATGACAGCGGAAGAGCAGCAGCAGATTAGACTTCAGGCAATATTCAATTTAACAGGAACTACAATTGAAAAGGTTTCTGAAAAGACACAGGATGCCGCTGATATGTTTGATTCGCTTGGAGTGAAAGCCGATGAAGTAACAGCTGCATTTGGTTCGAGTTTTGTAAATGCTTTTAACAGCGGGGCAGAAGCTATGCAAGGTATAGGAACTTCGGCAAGTATACTTGAAGGATTAATGGAGTCTTTGGGCAAACGTGCGGGGGAAACAGCTTCGTCAATTGCAAATGCTTTTGCGGGAGCTATGGGTTGGATTGATAGCTTATATGGTAAGTATGCTCCGCAAGATGTCAAAGACCAAAGAAGCGAATTCCAAAAGGGGCAGGATAGAGTAAGGAAAAGACTTGATTTTTTGACAGCACAAGACGAAGAAAAGAAACGCAAAGAGGAACTTACTAAGTTTGCTCCTATTAATACCGGTAGAGGTAGTAAGATTTCAAAAAAAGAAGAGGATAAGATTGAGAAAGCAAAAGCATTTTATTCTCCGGGCGGGGGCGTGTTTGTATTTGATACTTCAGGAGTTGTATTGCCTACTAAGTTAATAGGCGGCTTAACAAGTGAGGATATAAGGCAAACAGGTTTTCAAGTTGAATCAGATTCATTAAAAGATGTTTCTGCAAATTCAAGAAATGCCTTAGAAGATACTAATACAATGTATGGCGTTGTTTCATCTACAATGAATTTGTTAGGCGTTTCAACTGATTCATTTGTAGGAAAGCTAATCGGCGGGTTCGGAACTGTATTAACTATCATGGAAGCAATTAAAACAGTCAATTCGATATTTTCATTCTTGCCTATTCCTGGCTTTGCTTCAGGCGGGGTATTACCTGCGGGCGTTTCTTTAGTCGGTGAACGGGGGCCGGAACTCATGTTTAATCCGGGTGCATACGTCATGAATCATAATGACTCAATGAGATTCATAAACAGCAATTCACAGGGTTCTAATGTAAATGTTTACTTATCCGGCAATATTGATGTAACAGCAACACAGCGAAAAGAAAATAAAAAATACAGGGCAATTACAATCAGGCAATGAGATTAGTTTGCAAAAAATATAGGATATACGATGTAAATCTAAGCGGGGATAATGAAGTCAATTTCTTTGCTAATAATGAAAAGCAATTTATGGGTGAGATTGATTTAAAATATTACCTGCTAAGAAATACTTTGTCTGACTTTGAAAAGACTTTCGAATCTGTCAATGAAGTAAGCAAAGGATTTGAAATAAAAATGTCAAACGTAAATTTCCAATGTAAGAATGAGATTTACGGCAGAACATCATTACAGGATTTTTTTGAACTATATACAGAAACGCCGAGATTATTGTTTTCCTTCGAATACTTCGACGATGAGAATACTAAACTCTTTTCAGGGATAATCTATAAAAACAATATTGAGTTTGGATCACGTTCAAATGATATACTTGATATAACAGTAGTATCTGAAGAGAAAGAATTTATTGACTATTTCTCCGGAAAAGATATAATCTATCCGGCGGGTATTCATTGGATTTCATTTGAAACATTATTCGGGCTTAATGAATCAATTGACAGGCGGGATGTAGTCTTTGTTACATTGGAAAAATTATTGGAAAAGAATTTCCCGCGAGTAACCATTGCCGAATGTCCGCAGAATTACTATGTGATAAATAAACCTTTCACATATTATCCAATGGATGCAACTTATAATTTTCTTGAAACAGAAAACTTAATGCACATAAGAACCGGATTCGATTGCTTCAAGGAAGATCAGATTAAAGTCATAGAGTATTTTACTGCAATGTTTCAGTCTAAGGGTTGGATATGGTATTTTGATTTAGGTAAACTATACATAAAAGAAAAGGCAGATGTATCTTTAACATCTCAAGCGATAGATTACAGGACTGAAGTATTAAGTCATTCTGTTTCAAGTGATTTATTAGATGTTGAGGTTGATAATGTAACTGTATTCAATGGCAATTATTTCGATTCGGGTTCTACAAATGGCTGTTTACATTTCACTTCATCAGACGGCGTAAGGCGTTATTTAGGTGCGGAGATAAGACAAGTATATACTAAAGAAGAGCATAGTAATAAAGTCAGACCGTTTGTAACTCTTGCCTATTATCCGGATACTTCAAGGTATAGAATAGACTTACATAATTTGGACTATTCATTTTATAATGCCGATACTGACGTATCATTAAACAGGCACAGGTTAAGTGTAACGGGGATCAATACAGCTAATGAAACAGTAAAGGGTTATAACAGAGAAAGAACATTAACAATTGAACCTATAATAAATTCACAGCAAAATGCGGGATGTGTTGACTTGAATAATGCAAGGGCGGGAAGCGGTGCATATTACGGGGGCGGGAATTTCTTATATGCTGCAATAACTCCGATCACTGATTCACATTTGATGTATAGAGGCAATCCGGCAAGTAGTATGATAAGGTTTGATGACAGGTCGGCCAAGTTTGTTTCTTATGAAGTTGACTGCACATTATCACAATTTGCAAATAATATGAAACGATATGTAAGGAGTTCCAATCCGATTATATTCGACGTTGAAGTCAAAGGAATAATCAGTAATGCTTATCAGAACATTACAATTACAAATTATCCTTATGCAGACGTGGGAAGCAAAACATTTGCAATACATAGATTAAGTTTTAATGATATTACTAAAACAAGTAAACTAACTTTACAAATGCTATGAGTTATCAATTTTTAAATGGTTACGGATCTCCGAGAATAGTCATTCAAAACAGAAATACTAATATCAATGATTATACTATTGATTTAGACTTATGCATGATCGAGGGATTAGTTGAAGATTATCAAGAGGATTTTAAACGTGTTGAATTAGAATATAATTCGGAGATAATTGATTATGATTTCAGAGGTTGTAAAATAACTTTCAACTTAGATTATACTTCTTATTGTTCAGCTACTAACCTATTGAACATTGATACAATACATCATTATAATTCATTGCCGGACGACTACAAACTATTCTTACAACCCCGCACAGTTGCAGCGGGCGGACGTGCATTTGAGGTAAGGTTAAGCGGTGATAGTTGGAGTCAAGGAATGCACAAGGGCGGGAATGCCTCAATAGGTCATAAGAATACTAAAATAAGTTTTGTTACTTCACATCCGGTAAGTAAGGGCTTTGTAGATACAAATTCAACGGTTAATATGTCATTTTTTCACTTTATATAATATAAAATTATGCCAGCATCATTCTATCCATTTATATTAAGTTTAGCAGATAAAACAACGGGAGTCCCTGCAACGGGCTACACACAATTAAACTTAAGGGCAAGTCCGTATTCAACTGCAACCTATTCGCAAGTTTCAGCTTCAGGCGGTTCTTATACATTCGGAACAGTGGGAACTCCGGTAGAAAGCGGGGAATACAAACTATACGATAATACAACTGAATTAACAGCGTTTGGTATTATTAAAGTAGGTGAAAGCGGAGCAGTATTAAATACGGGAAATGAAACAGTTGCAGGAAATAAAAACTTTACCGGGACTACTACATTAGCAAATTCAATACTCGGAACAGGTGCAATCAGTGTAACAGGTGATATGACTTTTGCAAGTGGTAAGGCGTTATATGTTGATAAAACTCCTGTTACCGGTAATGAAGTTATGCGGCTTGAAGATATGACAAGTTACATGGCTTTATCCGGCGGAAATGAAATTGCAGATACTCAATTATTCACGGGCGAGGTTGGATTTGAAATAGTTCCTACTTGTGCATTAAGTCCGGCAGATGATTCAGATCTCACGAATAAATTATATGTTGATGAACAGGTTTCAGCATTAGAGGTAACTCCTTACCAACAATCCGGAAATGAAGTAAGATGTTATCCTTCAGGGACACAGGAAACGTCTAAGGTATATACTACATGGACTTCAGCAATGTCATTCGCAGCGGAATATGCTTCAAGTGCAAGGCGTTATATAATTGACATTCCGGGCGGGGGTGAACTTACAAATGTAATTTCTGTAAATGCGGATTTTGAAGATTATATTTCTGTCAAGGGCGGTAATCAGTTAGTTAAGTTGGACATAGGCGATACTACTTATTCAGTTACGGCGGGAACCGTGATAGTTGAGAATGTTACTATAATGACTACACAAGACACGGCTGCAACTCCGCAGTTTACTAACTTCATATTTAAAGATGTGTATTTTGATCTTGACGTTCAGGCAATTACATTTTCAAACTGCACATTCAGAGGAAACTGCTATGTTAAAAATGCAGGGACTACGATAACATTTACAAACTGTAAAGGCGGTTATGTTGCAACTAACGGGGCTATAAGTGCGACTATGTTCGGAATAGACGGGCTTTCAACATCAGATTTTTAAATTAAATTTTATATGAAAAATAAAATAAAATATTTCATAGTAATTCCCGTTTTAATCTTATTACTTATATCAGTTATAAGCAATGTCGATATTGTTGCTTTGGGCGTTAGGTTGGTATTCGGCGAATCGTATTGGAAAGATTCTTTAACCAATACCATTGTAACAAATAAAAGCATAAGATTACAACCCGGCGATTCTCTTTATTACGGAACTAACTCCGTTGCTGTTTCTGCGGGGGGAGGTGATGCATACTTAGGGAACAGACAGACTTTCACTAAAAGAAATATATTCTCAGACACATTGAAAGCCGATGGGTTAAGCTTGATGGAACAGGTACGAATTGCTGACTGGTTTCAGGTAAACGGAGATGTGATTTCTAACTTTATGTTTATTAAAGGCTCAAGGGTATATACAGGTACTTCCGACAACTACGGCTACGTCATAAAGACGGCGGATACCAACAGAGTAATCATTGATTCTCTGGGTAATGTAACCATAAACAAAAACCTTGAAATACTCGGTGGTTTAACCGTGACAAATGACATCTCCACACTTGGAGATGTCACAGGGAATAACATTAATGGACAGATCTCAGCAAGTAGTATTACTTCCGGTTCTTTGGACACAGCCAGGATCCCGAACACAGCAAAAATTGACACGGCAAAATTTGCTCACACAGACACTTTATTAACTGAAAACGTCAAAGGAATCTGGACGTTTTGGAACATAGTAAGATGCATTGGAATTGTTACATTTGATGCGTCGCCGGTATTTAATGCATTAGTTAATTTTGCAAACGGAATAACAACGACTACGTTTTACGCTTCCGGTTATTCGCGGTTCGGCGAACTATCAAGAAATGAAAAGAAAGTTACTAAGGCAGTTTATCTATCTTCAACAAACGTAACATATACGGTTGCACATGGTATATCAAGGGTTGAGAATGTTACATCAGTAAAATTAACTATACTACATGATTCGACAGGGGCGGCGGTTCCTCAGATATTACCACAGGGTTATAATGCTACAACTCCGCAAGCGGTTGGTAATTCCGTTTGGTTGGATTCATTGAACTGCAATTATTACTTAGCTACAACTTCATACGGACTTATCGGGGATAGTGCTAAATTTGAAATAACTTATACAGACGCATATTAAACTATGGCATTAGCAACAGGTCAAACATCAACGGATAAAACAAATGTAGTCATAACAAAGACTGACGGTTCAACTATATCAAGTAAAGACGGCTATATCTCAGGAACTATAATTGGCGGGAATTACGAATTACCTAATGCTACGACTAACGGGGGTGTAATTATTACGGTTGATAATGATACAGGAAGTCCATTTAACATAACAGCGTATTCAAGTCAAACTATAAACGGTGAAACTACAATTGAACTTCCGGATAATTGTTGTATAACTGTAAGAAGTAATTACTCTGAATGGCGTATAATTTCAAATGGGGCTATAATATGAAAAGTGCTAAAGTATATTGCGAAGCCATGCGATCCGGGAAGGATAAAGCTATTCTTAATTTCAAGATTGACAGAACTTCAAAAGATAAGTTCAACATGGGTAATAGTTCATTGCTCATTAACTTCAATAAGCTAATTTATTCAAATCCCATTTGCACATATCAGAATAAAACATATTCATCGGGGGATTACGAACCAATTTCAACGGTTGTTTTATTTGCAAGAGTTCTAAGTTTACAATTCAGATGTAATGGAACCGGTAAAGAAGTTTCTGACAGATTAACAAAACTTGTTACAGTTGAATTTGATTTGAAGGGAAAGATTGAGGGCTTATCTTGGAGGGCAATTGATACGGCGATCGTAACTCCGCAGTTTGAAACAATCAATACAGAATATTTCTTAAACATAAAACAATAAATTATGAAAGAGTGGGTATTAGAAAATCCTAAATTAGTAGTAACTGCATTCAGCGGATTAGTATTATTTTTATTGCAAAGCTATGTAATACAAATTCCGGCAGAGGTTAAACAATATGCAGATATAATTTTACCTGCATTTTTTCTTATGCTTATTGGCAGGTTTTCAAGGATAACAAAGTCAGAAGCAGAGGTAATAAATGAAATGAGGCAATAATGGAAAACTTAGATATTGTAAATTTTATGGAAAAGACAGACCACGAAAGAATAATTGACATAGAGAATTTCCTTGATAGTGAATTTCCGGATTGGCGGGTAATAGAACCTCCCCCGTCTGATTTGCCTATACCTATTTACGAGGGGATTGTAACTAATGCTTTAAGTGTAGATAATTTTATATTCAATCCGGCATACTTTGTAAATAATAAGTGGGTTGTATTTGCTGTAAATAATGGCAGAGTATTTAGAGGGACTTCTAATAATGGCTTAACCGATTTTACTTGGTATGTAACTAACTGCGGATACGGTTCTGTTATTCCGTTTCAGGGTTGGAGGTGTTCTTACCATTTATGGAATATTAGAAGACAAGGATATTGCACTTCTTTATGGCAAGGTTCGGAAAGTGGGACATTTTGGGAAGATATGGCAAGAGATGATTCTCAAACCTGCGGAGAAGATAGAAACTTATTGCTTGACGGAAATATAATTCGTAACTACATAAGACCTAATCCAAGTCCGCAATTAAGAACTATCGGGTATTGTGAAAGTTCAAATAATGGGTATAATTGGACAGGTATAATTGAAGTGTTAAGACCTGATTCAACTGACGGAGCTAACATACAATTTTATGAAATGTCAGTGATTAAAACAGTAAGGGGTTATTTCGGTTTATTGAATGTATTTAATACTAACGGATTCACTATTGATTTACAATTAGTTCATTCCGCAAATGGAATTGGCTCATGGAGAAGATTAAATGAAAGGCGTAATTTCATTAACAGAAGACCGGGAATAAAACAGATGTTCGGCAATTGGTCAGTAATAGGTGATACGGCTTACATATACACAATTGAAAATGAGCAAGACCACGAAAGCGGCGGCGTTCATTTTTCATCAAGATACAAAATTGCTTTAACAGATTTATATAGATATTTGTAATAACACATTCAGTCCCAAATACTGAATTAAAAATTATTTATAAACCAAAGGAGAAAATTTAAATTGTTAATCGTTCAACAAACTCCGATTAAATGGAAAAAATAATGGAAGCAATAGCAGAACAAATTTCACAAAGTCCCGGTGTTTCAAAAGTAATGTTATTAGGATTGATGATTCTTATCGTTGCGGGTGGAAGGTTCTTTTACAAAATCGGGACAAAAAACTATAAATCGCTGATGAAAGAATTGAAACTATTTAATTTTAAGATTGAGGCAATGGATACAGCATTAGAACATTCTCTGCAAAATGGATATGCAAAAGTAAGGGATAAGAAATTCAACGAACTTAAAGATAATGATAATTTTATAAATGATTAATGATTTAATCTGCAATACAATCAAATCAAATATAAATCTTAGCGATGTTGAAATTGCTAAAATACTAAAAAAGAGAAGTCCCAAATACTTTTCAGCAATACGTCTTGATACATTAAGGCGAAGGGTTAACGTCATAAGAATGGAGAACAATTTAATTCGAGTGAAAAGGGATAGAGGAAAGATAATGGAAGCTATTGCAAAAGGATTTAAAGAGAATCCGGAAACAACAAATAAAGCATTAGCGGTTAAAGTTCATTTCAATAATCCCGATTACACAATTCGCACAATTCAAGAATTTATAAATGACTTCAAACACTGGCAGGTTGAATATCCCGGAG
>ERZ761584.429-NODE-429-length-13338-cov-6.394790_pt1 | contig 13338 bp, 21 predicted proteins | sample MGYA00512168_ERZ761584 | MGnify/ENA primary metagenome ERZ761584 (study PRJEB28899, sample SAMN03785564) | bioreactor sludge metagenome | biome: EBPR Sludge; feature: EBPR Bioreactor; material: 0.22µm filtered reactor supernatant | place: Saint Lucia: Queensland...
CGCCAAACCTACGCCAACCCCAAGCGCGTTGCTGGAATGGCAGCCTACGGCCTGGTCCTGGAGATCCTGCACTACCTGGCAAACCGCGATGAAGACTTCTATCGGAACCTCGACGACTACCAAAGAAATCGGTGGTATGTCTTCCGGGTTGGCAATGTTCTGATCCGCTTCCCCAAGAGTCGCGAACTGGAAACGCTCGGGATCAACGGCTTCCAGCAAGTGCTTCGGGCCATGGACGACAACAATCCACGGTTCGGGGGATGGCTGGAGGATGTCGTGGATCAATTGACACCGCCCCTTCTGCCGGCCGGTTTCGGAACGGGCTTGCAGATCGCAATGAATCGAGACTGGCGCGGCGCCCCCATCGTTCCACGCGCGGACGAGAATCTGCCCTACTGGAGTCGGGAACGCTTCGGGAGACAACTCGGATACGCTGCGGAACAACTCACCGGCGGAACCTTGTCGCCAGCGCGAGCGAGGTTGACGCCATTCGTCCTTACCTCTGTTCCCTCCCAATCCGTCCAGGATCTCTACGCGGCACGCCAGACACTGTCGGAGCAGAGAAACGCATGGGGACGAGAACATCGAATCGGCGACGAGGCGGATTATTCCAGCTTTCCCAGGGAGCAGGAACACGCGCGCATCAACACCTACAATCGGCTGTTCACCGCAATTGCGCGGGACCGTTCCGCGGCCAGAGGCCAGGAGCGAACGGCGATCGACGAGGCGCGCGTGGCGATGGCGTCTGCCGTTATGGGCTATCGCGATTCGTCCATGCCTTCACTGGCGTCGATTCCAACGGCGATCCGTCCCGAGGTTGAGGAATGGCTGGGAGGGGTGCTTCGCACCGCAACCGACCCGCGGGATCCGGACACCCAACGACGCCCCAGGGAGACGCCGCAAGAGTTCCGCGAACGCAGCCGGCGGGCAGACCAGGACCGCGAGCGAGACCGCGCAACGGCCAGGGCCATCATTCAAGAATGGAATCTTCCCCAACAGGAGCAGGAGAGGCTTTTGAGGGAGCGGTTGCGGTCTCAGGGATATGGCGGGGAAGCGATTGGCTCACGCCTTGGCAGACTTCGCGCGCGATAGCGCCTCCAACTGGTCCAAGATTAACGTCACCGGGCCTCCGGGAACATTCACATCCTGTTCCCAGGTCCGGTACGCTTGAACGCTCACGCGGAAGCGCGTCGCAAAGGTGACCTGGCTCTCGCCGTACTTCTTGCGCAGGCCCTTGATCCGGGCCGCCGTCCACTTCGTTTGCCACTTCGGGGTCTTGGTTTTCATGTGCTCAATGTAAGCACGTCATCTCCAAAACGCAATCCATTTTTTCCTATTGACGCGGATACCAGAGATTGGTAAAGTCAAGTCTCACTCTAACAGAAAGGAGGACGGGTGTAGAAGGAAAAGGGACGGCACCCCTCATGCCAGAGTGAGGGGTGCTTTTTTGAAAGGATCAGGTATGTCTTGGCAACGCCCCTGGCTTACATCAGAAGGACTTTACATCGAGCGGCGAATCGTCATCCGCCCAAAACCATCGACGATGCCGACCGTGACCTGCCGAGTGTGCGGGTGCAGCAGATACGCAATAGATGTGCCTGGAAACCCGCTTTGCTGCGGGGAGCCGCTGAAAGGAGATGGCGATGGTAATGACCCCGAAGAAACTAGATTTTTTTGAGCGTGGCGAGCCAGTCAGGGCGCAAGTTCGTCAGTACGAAAAAGGGAGTCGTTGGTGTTACATCCTGATCGAAGGACTGGAGATTCCGGTCGTGTTCCATTGGAACAGCATCGACTCCCTCAAGGCGTTTGGGGAATCGTTGGTGGCGCAGGCGAATGCTCTTTTACAGGAAGGCAACAAATGAAAGAAGAAATACCGTTTGACGATTTAGTCCTACTCGAAGTCCTGGAGAAGACGTTCGTTTCTCCTGAGGAGACACAGGAAGATCAAGAGAAGCGCCAGATCGCCCTCTATGACGTCAGTGTCCAGAAGTTGGAGATCCTGCGCGAGAAGGCAATGAGTTTGGACTGTTCGACTCCTGAGCGATACGACGAAACGCGGCGCATGCTTGGTATCCTTCGAACTAGTCGCACTCGGATCGAGAAAAAGCGCAAGGAGCACAATGCGGAGCATCAGGAGGCGATTCGTTTCGTGAATAACATCGCGAAGCAACTCACCCAGTTCATCGAGAACATCGAAGAACCGCTCAAGCAAAAGAAGATCGAAGTGGACGAGGCAAAGGAGCGAGCAAAGCGCAAAGCCGAACAAGACGAACAAGAGCGAGTGGCAGCGATTGAGCGGGCCAAACGCGAAGCGGAAGAAGAAGAGCGCCGTGCCGCGCATGCCGCACAGGAAGCCAAGAACGCCGAGGAGGCCAACCGTCTAAAAGCCGAGCGCGAAGCACTTCAAGCGGAACGTGAAGCAATGGCGGCGGAGCAGCGCAAGTTGACCGCTGAACGCGAACGCATCCTCCAAGCGGAGCGAGATCGGATAGCCGCCATCGAAGCGGAGAAGGCCGCTCAAGAACGGGAGCGTCGTCGCAAAGAGCGCATGCCGGACCTCGACAAAATCAAGGCGTACAGTATCGCGATTATTTCAGTCTCTCCCCCCGAAGTGAACAGCACCGAAGCAAAAGCCCTCGTCAATCGAACCATTCATGATCTGGCGCAGTTAGCGCGTAACCTGGACAATTTCGTCCATTCTTAACAAGGAGCCTTTCATGCGATTCAACGACATGTACCCGAGCAAGTATCTGAAAAAGGAAGACGTGACGACACCGATCCGCACAACGATTCGGCATGTGGCGATGGAGGAACTCGACGGCGATGGCGGCAAAGAAAGTAAGCCGGTGATTTTCTTCTCCAGTGCCAAGGAGATGGTTCTGAACAAGGGCAACGGCTCGATCCTGTTCGAGGCATACGGCGAACCGGACCAGTGGCAGGGAAAGCCGGTCGAAATCTACGTCGATCCGAACGTGATGTTCGGCGGAAAGCGCACCGGCGGGCTGCGATTGAGGATTCCCAGCGGGCCGGCGTTCAGTAGCGCCTGGTCGTGGGCGCAAGCGCAGGCCGAAGCGGCGAAAGTTGGACTCACCAAGGACGCACTGGTGGCCGCGCTTAAGGCGAAGGGGTGTGCCGGTTATAACCCGGAGCGCGACACGCCCGTCATCCTGGAACTGATCGGCGCCCAATCCAAAACGGAACAGGGATTTGACGACGGCATCCCTGAATTTGGAGATGCCTATGAAGGCCCTGGTTAAGACGCTTTGGCTGCGGAGACTGTGTTATGGGCGAGCCATGCCGATGCTGCGGAGACTCCCCATCCTTCCCTTCGAAAAAAGGTCCATTGTGCTTGGACTGTTGGAGAGAGATTTTCCTTGGCGTGATTCCAAGTCTTAAGATCATCACGTCTCGTGCGTCTCATGTTCCGAAAGGAGTACGTATTACTCAGTTGGGACGCAGACCCGGAACGGGTGAAGGGAATGACTATTTTGGAAACCACACTTAAAGGAGGAAATCAATGGCGAGAAAAGCAAAGCAAGGGTTCCTGCCGGACATGGAGCCGCCTCGGATCGAGGAGCTGGACGAGGCGGCGGAGAACTATGCCGACCTCCGAGACCGGCGCATGGCGACCGGCCTCAAGGAACAGGACGCCCAGGCCGAATTGATGGCCCTCATGAAAAAGCACAAGCTCAAGACCTACACTCTCCCTGACGGCCGCAAGGTCGAAGTGGTTCCCGGCGAGGAGAAGGTGAAGGTCAGGAAGCCCGAGAAGGACAAGGAAGAGGAGTAATCATCCACGGGCCACGGATGGCCCTTTTCTCAGGAGACTGGCGGATGTCAAAAAATCGCAAAGCGACTCATGACACGATGTCGCTGGACTATTTGGAAAGGCGAGCGAAAAACGCGGAGCGTGGTGGATACCAAAAGCCTCGTTGGATCGAGTTCTGCGAGGACATGCTTCGACGCGGTTATCACGTGCGTCTCTACGAGGCGCGGCAAACTTTCTCGAAGTACATCACCGTGCTTTTTCGAAAGCGCAGTTTCAAGGTGAGGTTCTCCAATCACAAGCCCTGCAAGCAAAAAGAGGCGAATCGAGACTGCGATTTCTTTGTCGGGATCACACACTTCGGTGTTACGCGCACCGAGGATGCGATCAAGGCGACAGTGGAGTTTCTGGAGCAACGAAAGGAAGATCATCATGCGAATGAGTTGGTCAGAGTGGATAGCGCGAGTGATGCCGTTCCGAGCGCCGCGAACCAAAGTTAAGAGAGAGCCACGGACGAAGGCGAGAAAACGCCGGTGGCATGTGCTTCTACACGTTGAGGACAAGGACGGGAACGTGAGTCAGCATCAACGCTATCCGGTGGCGTACACGAGGTCTGAGGCACGCGCCCAGGTGAAGCAAGAGTTCGGCCTGCGCCGTCTGCCAGTCGACGCGCAGATTTTCCCAGGGCGTTACATAGGAGCATGATGATGGCGATTTTGTTGACGCTCAAATACGTTCCGAACAACAAGACCTGGGTGGCCCAGATCACCGGCAAGAGCAAGAAGTTCGGGATGAAGCGCGAGTTTGTGGTGTCGATGAATAAAGTGCAAGGAAGCTCAGGAGACGCGGAGTATCTTCTGTGCGGCGACGGCATCTATGAAGTCTGCGAACAAGGCGTTCGTCGCTATGTGAAGGCGCACGGGAAGACTGTCACCGAATTGACGGCCGAGGAGTTCGGTGAGGAGTTCGAAAGACTGGCGAAGGCGCAAGCGGAGCGACGGAAGAAAGTCCTGAAGCGCAAGCAAAAAAGGCGGGAGGCCATGGATTTGGCACTGGATCAACGAATCGCTCGGATCAACAACGAAGGCGGCATTGGACCATCGGAGAATTGACCATGAAGTTCACACCCTTGACTGGCAACGAACGCGATGCGCTCACCAAAGCGCTCAAAAGCAACGCAAACGATGGGGCTCCGATCTACATGGACCCCAAGAAGACGACGTTTCGCATGGATCAAACGGACCCGCACGACGAAGAGGTCATTGCGGCGATTCGGTCTGTTCCGTGCCATTACGCGACGATAAAAGTAACGAGACGTCAATATGAAGTCATGGTGAACTGTGCCGCCGTTTTGGCGTGGTGCGCCAAAGCGAAAGCGATCGAAACGAACACCGTGTCCAAGGAAACGAAAGAGCGCGAAGCAGACGCGTTCTCGGAGTGGTTCGAGCAGCGCTTTCGTGCCAACAAAGCGGCCGGTGGAAGCGACTTCAACATGCTCCGGGACGCGCTCCATCGGGGCCTGGAAATCCTGAACGGATAACTTCGAGCAACCCAGGGCCGCTTCCGTGGCGGGCGCCGGTAACAGCGGCGTGACGAATTTCGTCCCCTGGTGTTTTTTCCTCTTGCAATTGCTCGACCGTTCGTTTACAACTGCTAAGCCTGCCAGGGTGATCCCGATCATCAAACTTGTCCAGCCGTCGCGCTTCTCATCCCTGGCAGGAAATTTGCCGGCGGCTGGACATTTATTGCCCCTTAGCTCAGTGGTAGAGCGCCCGGAAACCCCAAGCGTCCGGGAAGTCGATGGTTCGAATCCATCAGGGGCACCTATCCAGGCTCAACCTGGAGAACGAGGCGGAATGCCGGCGCCTTCCCCGGCATTCAAAATTCATCCCTCGGCCTGGAAGGCACGCAATCGCGTACTAATCGGGGGAAGCTCCCGAGAATGTCTAGGTGAGCCGGGTATGCCGGTGGTGCGGGAAAAACCGCGATTGTGACAGGAAGTTCCGAACCTGATACGCTCGTACCTGTGGCTCCAAACCTGCGACGACAACCAGTGTTTTTCTTTTCGAAAAGCACTGTCTGAGTAGGGTGGTGGATCAGGGGGACGCGGGGAAGGGGAACGGGGATGGTCTGGACTCAAGCGCAGCGCAGACAATCGGGCGCGCATAGATAGGGGGTTGGGTGGTGATAGGGAGTAGCAAGGCATGCAGGATCATGGTACGGTGCCCGGTGTGCTGTAGGGACATACGGAGGAAATTCATCAACCCCAGCATGTCCAGACTGAGGGTGCCCGAGCACTCCAGACACGGGGACGATAGACGGTGTCGAGGCAGTCAAAAATACGTTGAGGTGAGCCGATGAGCGAATGCGCAGCGGGACAAGGAAGCATGGCAAAGGTCGAGGGCCAAGAAATGACACACGATCCAGGCATGGACCATTTTGCGCAGGCGAGCGAACCGACCGACAACCAAGAAATCGAAGCGGCAGAATTGGCCATTCGAGAACCTACCGTTCCAAAGGCGGGCGAGGTTTGGGGCGACCCGCGAAACCCTGAGACATGGCGGCACATCGAGCGGGTGTCGCCGAATGTGGTTTCCTATGTCACGTTCGCCAAAGGTGAATTGTGGGCGAGCGAACAGCGCAAAGATTTCGATGGGTGGTTTGCGCATACGAAGCCGTGGAATATCCGGGGCATGGTCGAGGACTACTTGCAGCGTGCCGACAATCGCGGCGTGGCATGGTGGATGCAGGTTGCCGAGGCAAAACAAGAGGAACGCGACAGGGAACGACAGCGGGCCGAGCAAGCGGAAGAAATCTTGCGGCGTTGGAAGTACGCGATTGAAGGTTGCGCGGCCATGCCAATGTCTGACACGTTGGCCTATTTCGATGGAAAGTAATGGGCATGAAACTATCGAAGGAACTGGAGCGGGAGATCCTATCGCGTGCCGGGTTGTCCGAGATACCGGCGACGACGAAGGCCAAAGGACGCCAGCACGTCCGCGGCGAAATGAACGATACCGAAAAGAAGTACGCATCGCACCTGGAAGCACGGCTAAAGGCGGGCGAAATCCTTGCCTGGAAATTCGAGGGTATCACGCTGAGGCTGAGCGAGTCCGCGACGTACACGCCGGACTTCGAGGTCATGTTGCCTGATGGGACGATTGAGTTGGTCGACGTGAAGGGTGCGAAGAAAACGCCTGGTGGCAAGTCGATTCCATGGATCGAGCCGGATGCCCTGATAAAGCTGAAGTGGGCGGCGGAGGCGTCTTGGTTTGTGGTCAAGGTTGTTTGGTGGGATCGAAAAAAGGGCGAGTGGTTGGAGCGGGTTTATTAACAACGAAAGGCGGTGTGTGATGGCATTGGAATGGAAACATTCGGTTGACTCGAAAGATGGCGACGTTTGGGCGGCGGGGAAGTGGGAAATTAACGTCGGGGCAGACGGCGCGTTTTTTGTTTACGTTCGCGGCGACATGGTGAGCGACGGCCATCATACACTAGTTGACGCGCAAGACTGGTGCGAGTCCCAAGAGTCCGCCGCCGCGCCTGCCTTGCCGCTTCCAGAGGTCGGGAGCGTGTGGGTCGTTCCGTACAAACCAGAGACGCGGCGGTTTGTTGTTCAATGTCTATCTACCGGGGATGATTTTGGAATCTCTTATGCTATCGGCGGAGGATTGGGTAATGTGGTCTCGTTTTCCGACTGGCACTCCTGGGTCCGCGAAACCCGTGCCATCGATCTGCTCGCGGATCGGGAGGCGTTGGTGCGACGGGCGGAAACAGCCGAACACCAGCGGAACCTATGGGAGCAAGATTCCAGGTCAAAAGCAAAAGAAGTGGACGCCTGGAAGCGACGGACGGAAGTGGCGGAAGCGAGAGGTAATGAAATGCTCGCCAAAGCCGCGCAGTTGCGTGACGAGTGCGACAAAGCATGCAAGCGGGCCGAAGCGGCGGAAGCCAAAGAGCGAATGGAATCCCAGCGGAACGAGTTGACGACGACCTTGCGGATCGCGCAGAACGCAGTCAACGAAATAGCCAAAGAGCGCGACGAACTGCGGGCCGCGAAGGAACATTTGCTTTCGGTGCTGCGGAGAATCTGCGAATACCGTGAGCTGCTCGATTCGGCATCAAGGGATGTATACGGGCAAATTGGAGACATCGAGACCATGGCGAGGGAAGCGGTAAATAAGGAAGGGGGCGGCAATGGCTGAGCAGACGAAAATCCAGTGGTCGGCGGACCTACGGGACTGCCGGGGGATGCCGACGAAAGGTGGTGCAATGTGAAAAGGATAGCCGCATGGGTGCGATACCCAAACGAGTCAATTGTCGTCAAAGCGAAGAAAACAGACCGTGTGGAGTTGCGGACCATTTCCTGCGAATTGGAGTCGTGCCCGCTGCGAGACAAAGGGCAATGTATTCTCGTAAGTTCATTCGGAACGTGCCCGCATGGAGAATACAGTATCGAGTCCGGCCCCACTCTGAGATCAGCTAAATCTTGGGACTGGATGAAAGCCAAGAAGGAGGAAGTATCTTCTCTCGGATGGCTAAAGTCCCCGCCGACCAAGATGGCTTTCATCGGGGATCACGTTTATCTCCCCTACGCACACATGACGATGTGCCAAACTGTTCCATTCGTTTCGCATGCGGCTTTTATTGTGTCAGGCGTCCCATTTGTGCCTAAATCGGAATGGAAGCTAAAAAACGTGTTGGCCCTGATCGACTTCCGCCCTCGCGCGTTATTTGGCGGCGAGATTAAGGAATATCAGAAAAACGTCGTTTCGCTGTTCAAGGACCATTTGCGTGAGTGTGATCCGTCAATGTGGTCGGAAGTAATTCGGGAGCGACCACAATACGACGTGGCGCAAAACTACGTTGGGCGTATGGCCTTAGTCAAGACCCTGAAACCAGGAATCACTATCCCAGCGAAAGACAAACGCTATCCGGTGGAATGGTCTTGGGACGGGACGGTTTTGCGCACCACGTCGAGGCACGCCTACGGTGACACATGGGGCGGCATGAAGGGTGGAGAAGTTGAAATCACATTGACGCCGGACGACAAGACGGCGGCGTGCGTGGCTGATAATTCTTGGGTGATTAGCGGAACGGTGTTTACTGACTGAAAGGCAGTTCCATATGAGCGACAGCGGCAGACAAGGACATACCAAGAAGCCGCGGACAAACTGTCTGTACTGGCTGAGATAGCTGACAGATACATGGCTACCGGGGACGCCGAAGCGTTGCGCTTGGCCGTTGATGTGTTGCGGCGGGAAAACGAGATTCGGGAAATGGACCCGTGGGAGGGGAAATCATGCGGACATTTGAGCGGCATCCCTTGAGCGCGGAATACGAAGACCTGACCGGGACGGAATGGGAAGAGTTCCTCGACGGTTTCCGCAACGGCGTCCTTCCAGGGAAGGAAATAACCCTTTTGGAAGGCAAGGTGTTGGACGGTTGGCAACGATACCGGGCTTGCAAGGCATTGGGTTTGGAGATCGGCACGAAAGAGATGCCAGCCGGAAGAACTCCAAGGGCGTATGTTCGGGTAGAGAACCGCCTGCGCCGTCACGCGAGCAAGGCGGAGGAGAAAAAACGAATCAAAAAGCGAATAGAACGGGTTGTGGAGGCTCGCGAAGCTGGTGACAGTTTTCGGACCATCGCTGAGCGTGAGGGGGTTACGCAGACGCAAGTTCAAAGGGATTTGGAGGCGGCAAAAAAGTCAGGTGTAACGTACGTTACACCTGAAAATGAGAAACCATCAAACACGGAAGAAGATCCAGGTGAGCCATACGGAGCGCCCGTGAGCGGATCGCTGGCCGCGGAACCGGAAAAACCCAAGCGGACCAAAGGCAAGGACGGCAAAAGTTACCCGGCTAACAAGCCCATCGGCGAGGCGCCCACCAAGTCGATCGCTGTGCAGGCTCCGCCGACGCTGACCGAAGCAGAGTCGCGCCTGGCGCGAGTGTTCGACGGTGAGTCACACGAGGAGGTCTATGGGGATGTCTTCAACGTGGCCTATACCGCGGACCTGGAACTGGTGGCGCATACCTGCATCACTAACCATCGACAAAAACGGAAGCAAGCGGGGTTTCAACCGCCCACGGTCGACGAGGTGCGCGCGTTTTGCACAGGGGAGAAGCTGACGGTCGATCCCGAGGCGTTCGTCGATCACTACACCTCGAACGGGTGGAAGGTCGGCGGGAAAACGCGCATGCTCGACTGGCGAGCGACATGCCGGAATTGGCATCGAAGAAACCTGGAAAAGGCATCTGGAAATGGGAAGCCGGAAACGAGAGTTCAAAGACTGCATCGAGAAGCAAGGGAACAGCGAGGTGATTCATGAGCGACAAGGAATGGAAAGGTTGGGTCAGTCATCACCTGGTTCTCTTTCGGTGGACAGCGGAAGAAGACCTGGCGATGATGGAGCTTTGGCGCCCAAGCCTGGAACGGAAAAACGTCACGGCCCCCGAATTATGGAAGGCATCCGAACATCTTGCGGTGTCTCCTCCGAAGTGGCGGGCGGATCATCTCCACGGCATCCTCGAATACATCCAGGCGGAGCGGTCTCGCAAACTCTCTTTGGATCAGCAGTCCGAACGCCAAGCGGCGGAAGTCAACTATTCCTGCGAAGGGTGCAAGGGTGATGGTTTGCTTTATGACATGCCCAGGCCGGACAACATCAGGGATGGGCAATGGGTTGGCGATGTGACGTGCGTGGTGGCGTGTTGGTGCGCGATGGGGAAGAAGAAAGAGGCGCGCAGCGAGCAAATCGTGGAGAACTACCGGGAGGCCGGGAAACGGACCACAGGCCCCTGGTATCACTTCGAGCGATACGAGCAGCTAAACCCGCACTGGCGGCAGCAGAAAGAGCAGAGGGTTATCGAGAAACGGGAACTCGCCCAGGCGATGGCGGCAACGGTAAACGCCGATCGGTCGCGAGGAGCATTGGGCAAGAAGCAAGAGGCCGAGCCGAAGGAAACGAAAGGCCCGGCGCCGATGAAATCGCTGGTGGCCCCGATCGTCAAGAAAGCGGTGGCTCGGTCGCAGGAGTTGGAAGACTTTCCGTTCTAAGGAGTCGAATGAACGCTCTCGGAGTTATCTCTGGCGATGCCCAATGGTCGGTGGACTGCGGCGACGTCGTGGCGTGGCTGCAATCGCTCCCGCCCGGAATAGCGCAGACTTGCATCACCTCGCCGCCATACTTCGGCCTGCGTTCGTATCTCGGCAAAGATGATCCGGCAAAGGTGCATGAAATCGGTAGCGAACGCACTCCGGAAGAGTTCATCGCGAAGATGGTGCAGGTGTTCGGGGCGGTGCGTCGGGTGTTGCGGGATGATGGGGTGTTGTGGCTGAATTTGGGGGACGCCTTTGATTCTGGGACGTCCGCTGGCCGCGTTCCAAGTCATGATGTTCAACACGGACATTGGCAAGCTGGCGGAAGCATGGGTGACAGACGTGTGACGTCAGCAGGAACCAAAACCGGCGACCTACTCAACATGCCGCATCGTGTCGCGCAGGCGCTTCAAGCCGATGGCTGGTATTGGCGGCAGACGATTGTGTGGGCCAAGCGTTCGCCGATGCCGGAAAGCATCCAGGGGGTTCGCTGGATTCGTTGCCGGGTGAAGGTGGAGAAAAGCGAACGGGCCAAGAATGCGGCAAGAGAAGGCGACTTGACGAGGCAAGGGCCACTCGTCGCATCGAGAGCGCAAAGGGAAGCGGCGTTTGAAGGCGTCGGGATGGCCAAATGGAAACCCTGCCCCGGCTGCGCCAAGTGCCTGCCAAACGACGGTTGGATTCTGCGGCGTGGGCGTTGGCGGCACACCACGGCGCACGAGTATGTCTTCATGCTGACGCCGAACAAACGCTACTTTTGCGATGGGGAGGCGGTGAAGGAAGCGGCAAGTGTTGGCGCGAGGGGGAGCAAATTCACGGAAGGGAAAACAGCTATCAACGGAGGCCCGCGACTTGGCAAGGGTGACAGGTCGGAAGGCGATCAACGCAACCCCCGTTCCGTCCTCTCTCTGTCCAGCGAATCCTACAAAGGTAGCCATTTCGCCACGTTTTCCTCGGCACTCGTCAAACCGTTCATCGAGGCGGCAACGTCGGCGGCTGGGTGTTGCGCAACGTGCGGGGCGTGCTACGCGCCGATGGTGACGAGCGAGAGGATTCCGACGCGGCCAGGGACAGGAAGCAAAGTCAACCGAGCCAGCGCAGAAGAAACGTCGCCGTACAACGGGCATTCCGGCAGCGTGGTCGGCAATCGCGATCCAAACCGGCATTGCCAATCTTCCAAAGTCCACGGCTACCGCCCAACATGCGACTGCCCGCAAACCGCCCCGCCGCAACCGTGCATCGTCTTGGAGCCATTCACCGGCAGCGGAACAACCTTGCAGGTGGCAACGCACCTCGGGCGGCGTGCCATCGGGTGCGAGCTGAATGAGAAGTATCTGCCGTTGATTCAAGAGCGGGTGCCGACCGTGCCGCGATGCTTGCGGACGAAGAAACCGAAGCCGGTTCCGAGTGTCGAAATCCTACCACTCTATTGTGACTAGCGCCATGCCCAAACGTAAACCCGTCTCTGGAACGGTTCGCTTGACCCTCACGATCAATGGGACGCATTATCTCCCTTTGGCGGTCACTCCGCACCCGATGGTGGCCAAGAGGGCGTGGCGCTTGCGCAAGGCCGACGGCACGGAGTACGACGTCCACGTGGACGAGCATGGCGCGCATTGCACCTGCCCGGATTTTATTTATGCGAGGGATCACAAAGACGTGAAGGGGTGCAAACACATTGCCGGCCTGCGAGCGGCTGGACTCTTGCCATAGGAAAGCTATCATGAGCGATTTCCATTGGGCGGTACTGAGGACGCTGCGGATCTTTGGACCGACCACGGTGTATGACGTGGCGGCGCGTCTCAACTATGCGTGCAGCATCACCAAAGCAATGCTCGACGATCTCGCGCGAAGCGGGCTCGCGATCCATACCGCAACCAAGACGTGGGATATTTCCTGGAGAGGCAGAGTGGTGTTTTCTGACAATGTGAAGATCAAAAGGAAGAGGGTTCGCCGATGAAAAAGCTGTGCCAAGAGTGCGGATTGAAATGGGCCAATAGACCACGGGGGCTTTGCTGGAACTGCTACTACCGCCCAGGGGTAAAGGAGAGCTACGGCGTAAGCGACAAGTTCGGTCCCAAGCGGTGGCCGATATACACGGGTCAGCCGCCGTCGGCGCCAACCCAGGCGATCCCAGGGACACCAGAGAAAATCGCGGTATTGCAAAGCCGCGCAAGTCAGGGCGTCGATTTACATCACGAGTGGGATGCCACCTTTGCCAGTATGGCACAGGACATACCAGAGTAGGAGAACCAAAATGGAATTGGACGAGAAACCCGAGAAGGACGAGAAGGACGACAAGCGGGAGGGGTCTCGCGCCATGGATCCGGAGCTACGGATCATGGGGCAGATGCTCAGGCAGTTGGATGAATTGGAAGACGACGCGCGCGGGCGTGTTGTCAGGTATCTCTCAAGCAGGTATCCGGTATGAAGGTAGTGAACAAAGCCCTGTTGGCAGAGTTCCGCAC
>ERZ761584.430-NODE-430-length-13317-cov-21.559267_pt1 | contig 13317 bp, 10 predicted proteins | sample MGYA00512168_ERZ761584 | MGnify/ENA primary metagenome ERZ761584 (study PRJEB28899, sample SAMN03785564) | bioreactor sludge metagenome | biome: EBPR Sludge; feature: EBPR Bioreactor; material: 0.22µm filtered reactor supernatant | place: Saint Lucia: Queensland...
CGCTGGCCTGCGTTTCGAGGATGTTCTGAAGGTCGGTCTGGTCGGACAGGGTGCCGGTGATGCTGCCCCATGTTCCGCCGCCCTCGGAAGATCCGGACTGTTGCCAAGCCGTAGCCCACGTATTCCCTGCGGACCCCTTGCTGATCCGCACCTCTCCCGTGGTCGTGTTCATCAGGCGGTGGCCCTGCGGATACGTGTCCGTGGATGCCGCCCATTCAGCGGATGTCTTTCGCGTCTGACCCTCCGATCCGATCTCCTTAGCCATGATTCACGCGTATCAATTCGGTGTGTACTGTGCGCGATGCCGCGCTCGCGTCCATGTTGCTGCTGCTGTTCTGCCCGTAGACCGTAAGCGACCAGTCCGAAGGCGGAAGGCTGACCTCTCCATTGATGGCCGTTGGGCTGTCCGTTTCCGTAAACACCAGAAGCAGCGGACCGCTTTCAAGCCCTTCGTTCGTTGTCACGCAATACCGCGTGGTAAATGCGTCGGACGGACACACGAACTCCAGCAGGTAGTGCGTCTCCAGTTCGCGGGCCGGGACCACCAGACGGTTTATCGCTCCGCGCTCAACGTCCATCGTCACGGTAGTTTGTGCCTCCGTTCTGCCAGCGCGATACCCGAGTGATGATCCGTCCGGTGTTCTTCACTTCCTTGGTCCGTGGCTCGTCCTTCACGTCGGTATCGAACGCTACGCGGATCGCGTTGTCCTCCGGCAGGTTCTTGATGTAGCGCAGCATGTCGGCGGCCGAGGCCTCCGCGCGCGAGCGCGGGATAGACTGCACAGCGTTAAGCCCCCGCGCGTCCACTGACGTGTAGTTGTCGCCTCCCTTCTGGAATACCCCGTTTCGGGAAGCCTCGGCCCACAACTCCACCATCGCTATCTCTTTGGCTTTGTTGGCCAGATAGAACACGATGTAGTTATCGTAAAGCGTGCGCCTTCCGGTATCGCCAAGGGTCGGATCGGCCACCGGGTTCGCCGTTTCGATGATGCCATAGAGCGTTTCCCCAAGCATCTGCTGAAGGGCGTTCTGCGCATCGTGGATGGCCGGATCCAGCTTGCGGTCCTCGACGTTCTTGTCAAGGTTCGCGACCTCCTTCACCGTGGCCGCCGTGATCAGGTTTACGGTGCGCCAGCTCATCCCACGGGCTTGTTTTCCGGTTTCTTCCCGCCGCTCTGCAAAGCCATCTGATCGGCTTGGATCTTCTTGTCGGCCAAGCGTTCCGCCTGATCGGGATCGGCGGGCATCTTCGCCGCTTGGCTCAGGAGCATCTTGCCGGTCTTCTCGTCCTCCATCGGCTTGTCACCACGGCGCTCGCGTACCTGATCCACGGTGGTGGATGCCATCGTGATCGCTTCGCTTTCGATCGGGTCGAAAATCTCCAAGGGCTGAATCCGCGTCTCCCACACCTCGACACCCTCCATGTTCATCAGTCGCGTCAATGCGCGCGTGATCAGCTTTTGGAGCGTGGCCACTACCGTGCGCTGGAACTGCTGCAAGCGGATGGCGATCGCATCGCTTTGGCTGGTCAGCCCTTCCTCGCGGTCCCTCAATAGCAGGGATGGGATGCCGAAGGTGTTGTAGATCACATCGGCTGACCCGTCACGGATGGCGTCGAGTTCTCCAGCATGGTTTCCGCGTGTGATCTCCTGAAAGAATGGCTCTTCTTCGCCGGGGCCTAGATTGAAGTGGAACAGCCCACGGCCCATCGAGCCGGAGTAGGCGATTTCAACGCGTTCGTCATGCCTATCCAATTCGTCATCAGTGCCCTCCTTTCGAGTACCGAGCATTACCGCAGGGGTAAAGCCTGTGTCGATCTGTGTACGGTTGTAGTTGTCCACCTTCACCCATACCTCGGCCGCGCGCTTGCATCCCAGCCAAAAGATCCGCCCGTATACCGGTTCGGTGGGATGGTATTGGCGCTCGAATACAATGGCCTCCGGTGCCTTGACCGTGCCTGTCCAGTCTATCGCAGGTATCGCTTTCGGCCTGAAACGTTCATCGGTCGTGTTGGCCGTAGCCTCTTTCCAGTTGTTCGACCAGTACATGGCCGGGATCACGCCGCCGTCCATCTTGCCAGCCCGGAAGCCGAAGCGCGAACGGTGATCCAAGCGCACTACTTCGCCGGTCGCCGATCGACGGACGGCCCATGTCATTCCCAGCCCTTGGGCGATGTCATAGGCGGTCTGCGCTAGGAACTGCTCCTCCGTGCTCTCTGTGAGCCATTCTTGGAACTTGGCCTGTGCCGCTTCGATCTCCTTGCCTTCCTTGTCATAGAAACGAACTCCAGCGCCAGCGATGAATTCCGAAAGCTGTGTGACGGACCTTTCCAGCGGCCCCGCGTTGTCGATCAGCCTGCGCAGTTCCTCCGGATACAGGTTATCCGATCCGTGGTAGACATAGGGGATCTCCGACCGGTCAGCAAGGTCTACGCGCGGGGCTTCGGTCGGCTCCCGCATGTAGGCGTGGAACGTCACCTTGCCGCGCGACTTGGCCGTAGGTATGCTCTTCTTCTTCGCCATTTGCAACGAAGGCGGACAGGTCGCCCAGCCCGCCTTCGGCGTTGATGTGTATGTCGGCTTACTTCTCCACGATGGCCGTACCGAAGTAGGTCCGACCAGTGCGCTTCTGCACGTTCTGAACGATCGTGATGATGTTCGGGTCGTTCACGTTGTCATTCGTGATCAGCAGGCCCACGCCCGGGATCTGCAACCCTTGCCCTTTGGCCAGCACGTACTTCTTCTTCGGTGCTGCGAATTTGTTCTCGTTGCTCATGGTTAGCTGCCTACGACTTTTGCGAGGATCGCCGCCAGCGTAGCGGCTTCGTTACCGTCTTGGAAGATGCGGGGCGGCTCGTCCACCTCTGTCTCGCGGAGCGTGTAGAACTGGCCCAGTTCATCAGCGTTGGTCGTGCCGTTGTGAACGGCCTTGCGCATGCCGTCGTTGTACCCATAGAGCAGGAACTTTCCGCCCTTGGTGTGAACGATGCATCCCAGCGAGGTGCCGTCCATGGACTTGCCGAAGGCCAAGGCCGTCGCGCTCAGGTCCACGTCGCGGAAGTCCACCTCGTGCGTGTAGTCGGTAGCCCCGGTGTCGTTGTCCTGAAGTTCAAAGCGCGCTTCCACGCTGGACTTCTTGGCCACGACTTGGTAGAAACCGGCCCCTGCGTCGAAGGTGATGTCTTCCACGATGTCACCGGTACCGGCGACGAAGGCGGATACTTGGTCACGGTTGAAGAGGTAGAAGGTGTCCTTCGCGCCCGGGGTTTCGCCGGGGCACGCAGGCCGTCCTTTGCCGTCAGTGATGTTGCACATGGTGCTCTACTTGTTTTCAGGTTAGGTCGTCGGTCCCCAGTATTTGATGCCCAAGCCGTTCAGTTGGCGGAAGGCCATGCCCATCTTGAAGCGCGAGCGCCAGCGGATGGTGTCTGCGTCTTCGCTGTACCACACCTTCAGTGCGGTCATATCGGCCTCCAAGTCGGTACCGAAGACGAAGTTTTTGTTCCGCACAAGCATGATCGTGCTCTGCGGGATCCAGTTCTGAGTGATCACCGGGATGTTGTGACCCGGCATCCGGAAGGCTGCGAAGGCGTTGCCCTGCAATGCGGCCAGACCCGGCGCATGCTCCGGCATATCGTTGCCGTTCAAGCGCGCATAGTTCTGGCGCATGTATTCGCGGTTCATCGGGTTCATCACGATGAACGCGTTACCGCTGATGATGTCGGCTGCGAAGTCAGCGCCTTCCACTTGCTGCACGGAAAGAGCAGCCTGAACAAGGCTCACGCAGATGTTGTATACACCCTGTGCGTCGGTACCGGCGCTGCCTCCGTTGGTAGGCGTGGTGGTACCTACGCTTCCGCCCGTGATGTTGGACGAAGAGTTGTAGATACCCATGTTGGCCGCCAACAGAAGGTCATGCCAGCCATTGATCGTCCAAGTGTCTCCGCTCTGGTTACCCTGCCATGCGTTGATGGCGATGCGCTTGGCGATGCGCTGTGCGATGTCAGCCACCAAGTATGGCTGCCAGATGCCGAGGCTTGCGCTTTGTGCGTTCTGACCAGCAGGAAGGCCGAGGGCCGTGAAGTACGTCTCCCAGCTTTCGCCGTGTGCGCAGTACTCCTCTTGGATCAACGCCTTCTTCACAGAAAGCGTGGTCTGCCCGATGGTCGTGTCGTTGCCGTTGTCGAAGTCATCCGAACAGGTCGCACCATCGGCGATGCCGACCGTTCCGGTCAACGTGGGCAGCGCCCGCGTCATTTCCTTCATGTCGGTGATGAACGTCCCCGTCGCACGGACGAAGGGCAGAACATCGTTACCCAACAGCGCATCGAGCAGGAAGTCGGTCCTGTTCTTCTGCTCCTCCATGTAGGCCGTCAGGCCTGAAAAGTTCTGTGCCATGCTTATTTAGCGGCTTGCTTGCGTTTGTCGTACTCGGCCAATGCCAGTTGGGTGCGGCTGAAGTGGCTCTCCTTGGCCGTCAGCTCTACCGTCTTTTTCTCCTCTCCGCCGGGGATCACTACCTGTGTTCCGTCCGGCAGGGTCTGAGCCACGAGCGGGTTCTTCTTCAGCGCTTCGATCGTTGCCTGATACTTGCCCACCGCTTCGCGTGCGGCCTTCAGTTCGGCTTCGGCAGCGGTCTTTGCCGAGACTTCCGCAGCGGTTAAGGCCTCTGCGTCAGTCTTGGACTTTTCGCTCGCCTCCAACTTCGCCTTCAGGTCCGCGATCTCCGCGTCCTTCGCCTCGACACTCTTCTTCAGCGTTTCCGCTTCCGCGTTCTGCGCCTCTGCGATCTGGTCGGCAGGCACTTCGATCGTGCCGGAGGCGATAGCGGCCAGTGCCGCCGATGCCTTCACTTGCACGGTGATTGTCTTTTTCTGCTCACTCATCGTGTTGATGTTCTTGTATGCGGCCAGCTTTGCGGCCTGCGGGATCAATCCATCGAACAGGCCGAAGTCCACCGCTTCATCAGCAGGCATGTCCCGATCCTGCTCCATCAACTTCTCGATCTGCGCGGCCGTCTTGCCCGTGCGCTTCTTGAACAGGTCCACTTGATCGGCGTTCATCGCGTCGATCACGTTCTGTTCAGCCTTCGGCAATTCGGAATGCGGGATGACCTTGCCATCCTGCCCGACGGCGTGCGCCTTGTGGATCAGCGCGAACGCTCCCTCTGCGATGTATGCCTTTTGGCAGGCAGCGGCGATGATCATGGCCCCGCTTGCTGCGTTGCCGTAGATGCGCGCCTCGACCTGTAGGCCGTTCGCCGGGTTGCTGATGTAAGCGGCTACCGCCTGTGAACCGTGAACGTCTCCGCCGTTGCTGAAGATCTCCAGCGCCACACGGCTACCCTTGTAAGCGGACAACTGCTGAATGACACGCGCCGCGCTTTCACGCGTGATGTCCTCCAGCAGTTGGATGCTTGGGAGACTTTCGAGAGCAACAGCTTTCGCCATTGCCCACAAAAAGATACTACAGCGCTAGGGTGCGTTGTTCAACGTGTGGACTACCCGAGGCGAGCACGTCGTGCCGTCAGTCTCCCGACCCCGTATCGGATCGCCATTCCCTCGTCCACGCAAAGCTCACTGTCCGTCGTGGTCAGCAATGCGTCGAACGCAGTGGCCGCGATCATATGCTTCCGCGCCAGCGTATCGTCGAGCGTTCCCATGTCGAACAGGTATTCGATGATGCGCTCGGATCCAGCGCCGAAGCGCTTGCGAACGTCGGACTTCAATTCCTCTTTTACCCTGCTCATCCTTGTGAAATATCGCGGATCTGTGAAGCGCGGCCAAGCCCCTGCTCGATATCGGAGACGATGGTGTATACCGGTCGATCCGCCAGTGCGGCGTTGATGGCGTTGGCCTCGACTTGGATGATTTGCGCCATACTGGGGGCTGCTGCGAATGTAGCCGCTGAGACGATGCCCCCGGTATCGAAGCCTTCCACGATATCCTTGGCCGACCGCCTTCCGTGGCCCGGAACTCCCGCGCGCGCCCATACGTCCTTTCCAGCAATGTCTTCGATGATATCCTGCTGATCGTCGTTCAGGATCTTCTCGCCGGTCTTCGCCGTGATCAGCACGTTGTCGCCATTGGAGCGCTTCACGCGCTTTCCGTGGGATGGGCGGATCGTTCCGTTCGGGTGCCCGACCTCACCACCGGTTGCGAAGCCCTTGATGGTCTGGGAGAGGATGGTGGCGATGCTGACCCCTGCGTTGATCTTCAGCGCGGCGATGGCAGGGGCGGCGAGAACAGGACCGGCGATTGGTCCGGCCTGAACAACACCCTGCGCCAGTGCCGCAGCAACGCCCTGCGATGTCTGAACAATGACCTGAGCAACGGCCGCCGCCTTTTGAAGCGCGAACCCGATCTTGGCCGCTACCGTTCCCTCTTTCGCTACGGTCTGGATCGCTGCCCCGAACCCCTCAGCCGCGCCGAATTGCGCCAGCGTCAAGTTGTTCTGTGCGGCGATCAGCGCGTCGTTGAATTCGGTCGTCTTGGTGATCTCCGTATCACGGAACGATTGTTTCAGCGCGGCTAGCTCTTCCTGCTGCGTCTGCGTCAGTGCGAGCAGGTCGGTCCCCTGCAATACGGCTTGGGCGTACTCGGCATCGAACGCCTCCAGCTTGGCTTGAATCGCCGCATCCTCGACAATGCCGACAAGTCCGGCGCGCTCCTGTGCCTGAGCTTCGGCAAGGGCCTGAAGGTCTTCGCCGTTCTGAGCGGCAAGGATCAGTTCGGCGTTCTGCCGAGCGACCAGGTCATCTAGCTGCTGCTGCGCGATGGCCGCGCTACGGTCGCGCAACGCGGCGTTTGCAGCGTCTTGGTCGGATACCTGCTGTGCGGCGTAGCGTTCGCGGATGGCGGCGGCCTGCGCTTGGTAGTCCTGCTCGATGGCGAGCAGTGTTTCCTTTTCACCATTGGCCAAAGCGATGCGTTCGTCGCGCTGAACAACGAGCGCCGCCAATTCATCCGCCTGCGGTGCCGTGATGGTTGGGTCGGCCGCTTGTATCGCTAGGCTTTCCGTCTTGACCTGTTCAACACGCGCGCGCGCCTCTTCCGCCTTGGTCAGCTCTTCCACCAACCGCACGCGTTCGCGGTCAACGGTATTGACCTCTTCGGTCTTGGTCTTGCGCGAATCCAGTGAGCTGATCGACCGCTGTATGGATTCGATCTCCTTGTCCGCCGCCGCGATACCGGCAACGTCAGATGCGTTGAGCGAATCGCGTTTCTCCTTGGCCCTTTCCAGCGAATCGCCGAGTTCCTTTCGCTTGGCCGCGATCGTTCCGGCGACCACTTCTTCCGTTTCGACTTCCGACTTGACGGCCTTAACGTTGTCCTGTGCGGCCTTCACGCGATCGGCGCTCGCCTTGGTCACGGCCACGCCTACCTTGTCCAGTATCTGCAACAGGGATTGTTGCTTCTGGATGGCCTCGTCTTCTGTGAGCGTGCCGGATACCGCTTGCGCGCGGGCGCGTGCCACCTCGAACCGGATCTTCTTGGCGAAGAGCACGAGCTGATCCAACTGCTCGTCCGGAGCGATGTTCAGTTCCTTCAGATTGCCCGCCGCGTCCGTGGTAAGGGCGATACCTTCCTTCAGGTTGTTGAATTCCGTGAGCAGGTTGCCAACGTCCTTCTGGCGCTTGACCACGCCGATACCCAACTGATCCAACAGGCCGTCCGGATCAAGCGCAATCGCCTTGGATACGTTGGTGAGCGTGCGCTGAAGGAAGCCCATCCCGTCAGCCGCCTCGTGCGCCCTGTCAGTGATGTCCTCCAGTTCGTTCTTGAAATTCTGGAACTTGTTCGTTCCGGAAAGGATCTCCAAAAGCTGCGTGGCGGAACCGACAGCCCCTTTGAAGGCTTGCGATATGACCCCGTTGCCCTCGTCGATCCGAAGGACGAAGGCTTGCCACGCCGATTCCAATTTCAGCACGCTACCCGATAGCGTGTCAAGCTGTTCCTCGGCTACCTTCTTTGCGGCACCTCCTGCGTTGTTCAGCGCGTCGGTGAGGTTGCGTGTTTCGTCCCCCGCCTCGGCCAAGATCACGGCAGCGCCAGCGGCGCGTTCTCCGAACAGGTCGAAGGCCGTCTTGGTCTTGTTGGTGCTGGCGTTGATCTCCGCCATAGCCTGATCGAAGGTCTGCCCGGTCTTGGACAGGTCGATGAACATGGACCGGAGCGCTGTGCCTGCTGAAGACGCATCCAACCCACGGTCGGCAAGCACACCGACCAACGCGGTCGTTTCTTCGATGCTGAACCCTGCCTGATTCGCTGCCGGGGCAACGGTGGCCATGGCCACGGAGAACTTTTCCAAGTCAAGGCTCGACGCGTTGGCGGCCTGCGCGATCACGTCAACGACGCGGCCTGTTTCTTCGGCCGTCAGGTTGAAGCCGTTCAGCGTTGCGGCCGCTACTTCGGCGGACTTGCCAAGGGTTTCGCCCGTCGCATTGGCGAGGGTAATGACGGCCTCCTGAGCCGCCACGATCTCCGGTACGGTGAAGCCCAGCTTGGCAAGCTCCGTCTGTAGTTGGGTGACTTCCTCCGGAGCCCTGCCGAATGCCGGACCGATGCGAAGTGCGCTATCGGTAAGCTCCGTGATCTTGTCGCGCGTGGTGCCAAGTATCGCCGCAAGGTTGGTGTTCTCCTGTTGGAACTTGGCCACGGACTTACCGACGTTCTTGATCACGTTTACCGCGCCCTGAGCCACGGCCACCACGCCAACGAATCCCAGCGCGTAGTTCTTCAGGTCAGTCACGCCCTGACGTACCGCGCCCTCTGTGGACTTCACCGCTGTGTTGACCCCGTTGACGCCTTCGCGGAACTGCTCCTGCGTGATGCGCCCCTCTTTGTACTCTCTGGTCAGCGCGTCGATCTTCGCGTTCAGTTGCGTGGTCTGCGCGATCAACTGCTGCTCTTCCGCCTCCAGCTTTTCCATGCTGGCGCGGTACTGTTCCTGCGTTACTTTCCCCTCCTGCTGCTCCCGGTTCAGCCTGTCCTGTTCGCTGCGCAGGAAGTCCATGCGCGCGCCCAACTGACCAAGAACTCCGGATTGCCTCAGTGCTTCCGTGGTGGCGTCGGCCATCTTGTCCCGGAATCGAAGGCCCGCTTCGGTCAGGCCCTTCACATCGTTGCCTACCTCACGGAGGACGGCTAAAAGCTGACCCTCACTGATCTTCAGTTGGCCGTTGATAGCCTGCAATTCGGAGCGCTCCTGAACGAGTTCCTTCAGCCGCGCCGCCTGCTCTTCGGTGGCCTGCCCCTCTTCGCGGATCTTCTGTTTCAGCGAATCCGTCTCCTTGCCGTTGATGCGTATCGCTGCGTTGTTCTTGGTCAGCTCCGCCCGCGTGTCTACCAGCGCGGAGTTGATGCGCGTGAAGACCTCCGGCGTACTCTTCCCCTGCTCGAATTCATTGAACAGCTTGTCCGCTGCCGAGGCGAGTTCCTTGGTGCGCTCCTGTGCCGAGGCCAACGCGTCCCTCTGCTTGGTGACTGCTGCCGCGCTTTCAACCGTTGACTGGCGCAGCTTTTCCGTTGCGTTGTCCAGCCCGGATAGCGCGCTGCCCACGCCCCTGTATTGTATGGACAGGGCCTTTTCGCTTTCGGCAAGGTTGGCCGCTTCGATCTTCAGCCGTGCGCGCTCTTCCCTGAGCACGCGCTCCTTGGCCGCCTGCGCCTCGGTGATGACGCCCGCCGCCTTGACTTCCGCCGATAGCTCCGCCTGTGCCTTGGCGTTGGTGCGCAGGTCGCGATTGTTGGCCGTGATCTCCTCGCGTATGTCGATCAGTGCGCTCTTCAGCGCGCGGAATTGCTCACGCGTTGTCCCTTCGGACAGGCGTAGCGAAACGACGATCTCCCTGTTGGCCATTACGCTTGGATCAGTTCACACCGTGTGGGTTCGTGCCTGCCGAATCGCTTGCGGTCGATCTTGGTGAAATAGTACCAGCCCGACGATTCCCCGTCATGCACTTCGATGGGCCTTCCAAAGTCGATCGTCTGGCATTCGTCATCCCAGATGAACAGGTCAATGGATAGCGTCTTGGCCTTGGTCATCCTGTAGAGGAAAGGCCCCCAATGGTTCGCGACGTTGCCGGGTCCGCTGCTGCCGTATAGCGTTTCGGGCGAAAAGCTCATCGTCAGGTCCGTTTCTCCGGGCCGCACGAAGAAGCACTTCGGATAGATGTCCATCGGAGCGCCGTTGAACTCCCATTCACCGAACGCCGTTCCGTCCGCGATCAGCAGGCGCTGCTTGCGCTTGAAACTGGGTCCGGGGTTGTCCGGGCTATCAACGAAATCATCGTGCTCACGCATCACGGGAATGAACACGTCGCCCGAATAGAGGCGCATGGCCGTAGCCGCGAAAGGCACTTCCACCTTCGCCTCCTTCAGTACCCCACGGTCCACCGGATAGATCAGCCCTCCGTATCCGCGCGCGCCTGCTGATGCGTTGGCGCGTTCAAGGAACAGGTCTTCACTATCATCTTTCCAAGTGAATACAACGCGTTCGGGCCGCAGAGGGTCGCCCTTTACAGGCGGGTCGGTGTGGTCCTCCCTTCCAACCAGTGAGCGGCCCTGTGCGATGTCCCGGTATTTCTCATCGTTGTATTGGATGGTCACGACCTTGGTAGCGTCGTTCGTGTCGAAGGACAGGCAGCGCGTGTAGTGGATGCCCATCAGTAGCTCCCAAGCGGTCATCTTCGGGGCGATGGAATCGAGGTCCACCGTGATGTTCTCCTGATATTCGATGTTCACGGGAACGACGCGGAACATAAAGTCCTGTATGGCTACCGTGAATAGGTCTGTCGGCGAGTTGGCGCGGAACCTTAGTCCGATCTCCGTGTTGGCCGTCAGTTCGTATTCGCCAAGATTGAACGGGGTGACATTGATTACCTCGCCATTGCCAGTGTATACGGTTATTGGCGCAGAAATGTCCTGCCCTGTGCTGTAGTTGTGCAGGTAGACGTTCAGGAGCGATCCAACCCCACCTGTGTTAATCACGGTCATGGAAAAGGCCGCCGTGAACTTCATATCCAGCGGCAACTTGTAGCGCCTAACAGATACCACGTTGCCTCCCGGGTCCGTGGTGACGTTCACGTTGATCGGCAGGTCTTGGTAAAGAAGCGCCGTTACGGTTGTGACGGTATCGTCCGTCTGCAACAGTTCCATCTTGTTCTCGTCGATGTACCGTTGGCCGATCACGATCTCTTCGGTGCACGGAATGATGAACTTCTTCCACACCGATGCCAATGAGCCCTTGACGCTGACCGAATAGTCCAGCCCTTGGAACGCCTTTTTCAGCAGCGCGTGGCAGCGGAATCCGGGCCTGAAGTCCGCCGTTTCAAGGTCAAGCGCCCCATTCCATGGGCTACCGTAGTCGATCAGCGGGAAGTAGACCAGCGCGTCCTCATTGAACCATGACGAGAGTATGGCCGATGTCTCAATGCGTGGGCTTTCCCCGAGGCCAAGCTCGTTGATGCGAATACCCTTCAGCGCCGATATCCAACCGGCGTTGTTCCCGAGCGCCACGGCGCGGATCTCGTTCTTATCCCATTCGATGGGGCGGATCTTCGCGCGCACGTACCCGTTGCCGATGTCAAGGTCCGGGTCTGTCTGTATGGGCTGCTCGGCCATGCCGGGGCCGCCAAGGGCTACACGTCCGGCATTTGTGGCCGGTATCTTGAACACGGTGGAAGACGTACCCGTGACACGTCCGGGGTTCAGCGGGTCATCAATAGCGAATGTGAATCCGGGGATATCATCCGGATCCATGTCCACCTCCTGCGTTCCGATGGTGACGTTCATCGGCGCTGCTTGCGGTTGTCCACCCCATAGGACCACTCCAGTTCCAGACGGGACGCACGGTAGCCCATGCCGACCTTCTCATTCCCGAAGATCACGTAGGTGTAGGCGTCAACGTCTCCGTTATAGATCTGGGCGCGCACGTCAGGGCTTTCGATCACCTCATCGCACAGCCATCGAACAATGGCCTTGGGCTCCTTGCGCGTGGTGATGGAATAGCCCCGTTGGGTAGTGGTGGCGTATGTGCGCCTGTTGTAGTCGCCTGCCGTTGTGAGCGTGCGCCGGATGTTCGGCTTGGTCACGGTCTGGCGCTTGATCGTGGTGCTTCGGTTCACCTTGCCGTCCACCCCATAGGTATCGATGGATCCGAAGGAATTCAGCGCATGGAACACGGTTCTCGGCTCACACGAATTCTCCACCGTGTACCATGTCTCCGCGATCAGCTTGGTGGTTCCGAAGTAGAGCGATACGCCGTATTTCACAACGCTAGGGTCAAGGCCAAGGGTATCGGCCCCTACGTTCATCAGGTAGCTTTTCTTGCTTACCGATACGTCCGTGTATAATGAACTTGTCACCCCATTTGATAGGGTGTAGTCCACCTTGACGCGAAGCGTTTCCGTGGCCCCTGACCATAGGAAGGCGAGCCAGTGGTCATCGTTGTATGCCACGCGCCGCGCGGTCTGACTATCGTAAGACCCCGTAGAAGGGTGGAAGGTCAGCCACCTGCGCCGGATCTCTTCTGTCGATACCGTGTAGTCCTCCAGATGGTCCTCCCACAGCATGTCCGGAAGGCCCGTTCCCTCTTCGATGTGGTGATAGGGCTGAACGCTGTTCACGGCGATCAGGTTGGCGATGCTCAGTGTATCGCCAAGCTTTTCGCGGTACTCGAAAACGTTCACGCCATCAGCGTCCGGCACGTTGTAGCCTTCGGTGAAGTAGGCGCTCCAGTTCTGCGTGATGTATGTCTCCGCGTCGATCAGCCCGAAGTCCAGCGATGGGTCGGCGATCTCGAATATGTCTTTGAAGCTGCGCTGTGCGAAGTCGGTGGGATTCAGCACGAACTCGCCAGCGGAATTCGGCTTCAGCTCATACGTGATCTTCTCGCTTGTGGCCTGCATCTTCACTTCCGCGAAGACCGTGTAGTTCTCGTAATGCTTGGACAGGAGCCCTCCGGTGGCCGTGCCTACGTGCGTGGCGTTGATCACAATAACCTTGTCCGTCACTACCTTCAGGATGCGCCAGACCGCGTTATAGCTGTCAATGTCTGTGCCTTCCACCTTCATTGTCTGGCCCGCCGTCCATGTTCCCAGCGGAACGGCGGCGTGTTGTACGAACAGGTCGCCAACCTCCAGCGGTGATCCGTAGATGGAAACGTCGGTCGCGTCCGCGAGCTTGACCTGAGAAATGGGGATGCTGCTTTCGCCCGCTATCGTATTGACCGGGCTGCGCGGGGAATTCAATACCACCTCCAAAGGGCCGTAGGCCGAACGGAAACCAGTAGGGGAGGCCGAGAGGGTGAACGGCAT
>ERZ761584.431-NODE-431-length-13307-cov-4.843797_pt1 | contig 13307 bp, 23 predicted proteins | sample MGYA00512168_ERZ761584 | MGnify/ENA primary metagenome ERZ761584 (study PRJEB28899, sample SAMN03785564) | bioreactor sludge metagenome | biome: EBPR Sludge; feature: EBPR Bioreactor; material: 0.22µm filtered reactor supernatant | place: Saint Lucia: Queensland...
AGAGAAAAAAAAAGCATAATCTAACACAACACTATCTATATATAAAGTGAATCGAACAAAGTGGTTTAGTTGTAACTATGTTCGATTTTCGAACAAAGTGGTTGTAAATGTAACTTTGTTCGCATGTTTTGAAAACATGGTGCCGGTATACGGTACGGTGTTGTGGTGGGCATTGCGTCCCCGGTTTTACGTGTGTAAACCGTTGGGGCATAACGGTGTATGTGGAATTGACGCCCAATGGCATTTGTGGTACAATATTGTATGGACATGGAACATACAATAGCGAAACGTATGACAACTGAGGAGAATAAGTATGAGACTGGTAACATGTGGTAGTTGTACTCGTTGTTGGACGGAGTACACAGAAGCGCACAAAGGAGAATGTCCATACTGTTTGAGTGCTTATGTAAAGATTACGGAGTGCAGCATTCCTATCGTGCTGAAGCAGTTCTTGGAATCACTTCCAAAGGAACAAAAGGACATCGTGTGGGAGTGGTTGGATGGCAACTCGGATGCTGTGTATGAGATGATTGCCATAGTCGGTGAGCCGTAACAACCCTGCGGTAATGGTCACTGGGCCATTACCAGAGTGTTGTTCATAGTTATAACAAGGAGAATGGAAATGAAAGCAGTTATTATCGCAATCGTAAAGACAGAAGTTCACGGAGACCTACAGACGCACTCAGTTGTGTTGACAGTGGAGTCAGCATCACCTCAGGCGTTTGAAGAAGTGGCTGTAGTACTAGACACATTGCCGAACTTCTGTCCCTCTGTTGAGTCGACAAGACTAGCAGTCGTATCACACTAACCGCCATGATATACTTCAACATCGGCCCAGATGGGCAACTGTACAATTCGCCCCTTGGTATTTGTGGGCGTTGTGAAGTAAAGATTGAAAGTGGAAATGTTTGCGAGAAGTGTATGACCACAAGAGAGCGTGAATTACACTCAGTAAGTAACCACTTCACAAAAGAACACATAGCGAATCTACTGCGTGCTTTGGAAGAAGCCGCGGATGAAGACTGGAAACAATGGCGGCTTTTGTGAGAAAGCACGCAATTATTTCATTGCGTACAATGGGTTGCAAACGCATTATCGGTATGGTACAATACCGCCATTATGGATATGGCACACAACGCATTAATGGCGCAAATCGCCAAAAATTCATGATGCCATCCATCCATATAATACACGGCCCAAAACACCCCATTGGAGCACTTACCAAATGAAACCCTTCAGACCAAAGAAGTATGAAACAGCCAAATGTCAGAATGTCACTTGTGAGAACACATACACTCAAAAACGCAAGTGGCAGCGTTTCTGTTCTCGTCAGTGTAGAATGGAACAGTGGGATAGGACTCATCCACGTAAAGCGTTGGGGGAGTAACAACTACGTTCGATTATCGAACGGGTAGGGAGAATCATTTCAATGGACTCAGTAACAATCCTCGGCATCATTACACTAACACTCATGCTCCCGTTAGGTATCACACGTCACTTCGTTGTTAGTCGTGAAAATAGAGAATTGAAACGCTTGCGTAACATCGAAGCGGTTAGGAAAGCTGAACGGGAAGGTAGAATTATCAATTACTGACATCATCCGCAAGGATGACGCAATTGGAACAAGCGCGTAAGCGCGCGATAGAAAGGCTCATAGTGAACTATAGCAGACTACCAAGTGGCGGTTATGACCATACTCAACGACCCACTCAGAAGCAAGTGGATGAACTGGAGCGATTGACAGGTTATGACTGCCAGCAGTTCAGCGGTACTCGTCGTCAGGCCAGTGTTTATATTGAATCACTACGAAATAAGAACCAACAGCCACTTCGTCACTTACATGTGAAGAACTGGCTATTGGCTCTTGGGTGCTTTGAGTGATGTGTAAACAGTGTCCTATATGTGAGAGTTTCTTTATTGTTAAAAAGAACAGAAGGATACTATGTAGTGAGAATTGCAGACGGATATATCGATACAGGCGTATTAAAGCACAGACCATTGAAAACACTGGAATAGATACGGATGTAGTAATATCTGAATCATATGCTATTTCATTAGGTCAAAGTATGGTATTACCTGATTCTATATTCGGCCACGGAGATATACAGAACAGAGTACAACTACCAATAGGAAACTGGGAAGATAACAAGGACTAACAAAACATGCAAACTTTCCTACCATACGAATCTTTCACGATGAGCGCTGCTGTTCTGGACACTAAGCGCTTAGGCAAGCAACGAGTGGAAGCATGGCAGATCTATCAATCACTGACCATACCGAACTATGGCTGGAAAAACCATCCTGCTGTAAAACAGTGGGCTGGTTATGAGTATGCTTTGTTGCAGTATGGCATTGACATCTGCAATGCGTGGATCTCGTGTGGCTACAAAGACACAATGAAGCAGCGCTTTGTTGATGCTTTAGGTGATAACACTGTAATATGGCCCAAGTGGCTTGGCTTAGCCACTTATCATGATAGCCACAAGCGTATGCTGCTTGAGAAAGATTACAAGCACTACAGTACTGAATTTGGCGCTGATGAAACTAACCGTATTATGCAACTAAAGCCACAATACGTGTGGCCTTCATAACTAACAACATAAGGATAACATTATGATCTGCGAAGGTTGTTGGGAACAAGCGTGTTGTAATAATCACTTGGATGTTACTACAGAGTATAATAAGTTAATAAATAACTGTACTCACACACCTCATCAGAAAGCAGGTAAAGACGCACAGATATGCCCAGTTTGTATGTATTTCTCTATCCACCAACATACTAAGACATGTGTAATCTGTGGACATAAGAAATGATAACTATGTGTACAATTTCTGTACACAGTTAAACTAACAACGTAGGGAGGAACTGAAAGTGAAACAATGGAAAGGGGGATGGAAGGATGCCTATTAGGGATGAGAGAGAAAATCCTTCATGGATTACCGCAACTGATTTTATTGACCCTAGCGTCATTTACGAAAGCTTAGCGAGTGGATTTAGATCTGTTCCAATTCCACCACCACAACCTCGTCGAATAGACCGTCCTCGGCTATTCTTAACAGCCATCTGTGAAAGTTGCGGCGTTGAGCGTATCTGGAATGCTAATGAAACACTTTCAAATATACTAAACCGTAGAATGCGCATCGTTCATGGTATTCATCCTGTAGGTGCTATACTCAACGCAGTAGAACGAGATGCACGCTGCTGTAATACTTACGAACGACGAGACCCTATAGTAGAATCCATCACAATCTCATTTCAACAGGCCAGTAGCACTTGGCAACTACGAGAATGTGAAGATTGCTTAGCACGAAGTGAGCGTCGGACTAGGCAAGAAATACAACAGCGTCAACTACAACAAATTAGAACTACTCGCTACTGTCGTGTTTGTGGTAACAGATATCCGAAACTGACCCACGACGGTAAGCCTAATCGCAGTTGTCCAGGTTGCGAGGAAAATCGCAAGTATGATAGGGAAAACTACGTCATTACTGAACAACAGGATTACCATCGTACTCAGAAGATTCGTCCCTTTTACACAAAACGTCTGATGACAGGCTTGCCTTTGGACAACACCTTATACATCGGCGTTGAACTAGAAGCGCAGTATCCTTCAAACTGGGATGTTGATGAACAAGATGAGTTCTGCAAAGACCTCGGTGATATGACTGAGAAGAGTTGGTACCCTGAGCATGATGGTTCCTTATACAACGGCGTAGAACTAATCAGTTGTGCCTGTACTCGTGACTGTTGGGAAGCGGTGACTAAAAAGCGTGCTTTGTTGCCTATGCGAATCATTACGAAGGAACTACTTCGCCATATGCGGTTTAAGAAGTTCAAAAGCCATAATGCGCAAGGTAACTACGGCATGCATGTATCTGTATCCTCACAGTGCGTACCGAAAGTGCAACGCTTTAAGTTGGCTAATCTTGTTTTGCAAAACCGAGCGAAGTTCGTCTTCATCAGTCAGCGTACTTTGGATAGCCTAGCACAGTATGCGGATATTCCTAGTTTAGGAAAGCGTGAAGTAATGGGGCATGTCCGTAACTTGGATAGCCGCAAATATAACTGGCTCTACAAAAGCACTGGCAGATTAGAGTTCAGACTATTCCGCGGTAACATTCGTGAGGAGCGTTTCTATAAGAACCTCGAGTGTGTCTTCGCCCTTCTCGACTGGTCACGTACAGTGAAGTTTGAACACAGTGGTAGTTTCGAAAGCTGGCTTGTTTTCATCAGTCAACGTAGTGAACAATATCCGAATCTGTGGCAGTTCCTCGACGGGAACATGAAGAAGTTGATGAACTACATAGATCCTACTGATGTCTTCGGTTCATTAGCTGAAGAGGATGAGGATACTTCAGGTGAGCCGGAAGTTAGAACTGCACCTGTAAGGAATCGTGCGGCTAGAATAACTGCTCCTACCGCTGGTTCTATCGCATACGGTAGCTGGAGAGAAGAACTACGACGATTAGCAGAAGAGGATAGAAGAGTAGCATTAGAACAACTATCACCACAACCACAACCAAGACTCACTCGTGAATCCGCTCTTGCGTTGCAACGCAGAAGTTACTCATCACTATCACCTGAAGAAGCTGAACTGTTCCGCTGGGCATGTGATCGGCGTATATTCACTGAGTGTCCTTGCGGCGAAGTCCACACTTAAACAACTAAACCAAACAAAGGAACCCAAGAATGTGCTTAATAATCGCTAAGAAGAGTAACTACACTGTGCCTGTGGAGCACTTAGAAAACGGCTTTGGCCGTAATAGTCACGGGGCCGGTTATGCTTTCGTGCGTAATAACCAAGTGATTGTCCACAAAGGCTTTATGGACTACGAAAGCTTTCTAAAGGCATACCAAACTGAAGTAAAGCCAGAATACCCTGCCATCATTCACTTCCGTCTAGCCACTCATGGCCTTAAGAACGGAAGTAACTGCCACCCTTTTCGAGTGAATGAGAAACTGGCCTTCGTTCATAATGGCATCATAAGTCACACTGACCTACAAGACCGAGTGAAAAGTGACACTGCTATGTTCAACGAAAAGATCCTGCAAAAGCTGCCACAGACTTTCTTGTCAAACAAGCGCATCATCCAGAACATTGAGAAGTTCATCGGTACTTATAACAAGCTGGCTTTCTTATCCCACACTGGACGTATTAGCATACTGAACATGAACCAAGGCATTACCAAAGATGGCTTATGGTACTCTAATGATGGCTATGAGACTAATCCATATGCGTGGAGTCCATACAATGACTATGGTTATCGCTATGGTCATAACGTAGTCTACTACTACTCCTTCTGTCGCTCAAAAGGCTGCGGCATCAACCTAACATTGAAAATCGAAAAGAACCTCGGCTACTGCTATGAATGTCTCGAAGATATGGGCCTTGATATGTGTGAGGCCTTCCAAAAACATGACGATGAAAGGTACATCAAATGGCTACGGACGAAGGCATCTACTCTGGACAGCAACAGGAAGTACAAGCAATTGGGGGAAGCGGTGGATTCACTACTACTGCCACAACTACCAACGACAACAGCAACAACAACCGACTCAACTATCTCGAAAGTGCACTCATTATTACAAAAGCCCAACGAGACAAACTGCGATTAGTAATAGCGTGTTATTTGGAACTGACGAAGGCGAATGAAAACTATGAGCCAGACAAAAGGGAGATACTCAAACAAGTACTACGAGAAACGAAGCCATGACAGTCGAAGAAATGAACAACTGGTCGATGTTATTATTCTATGCACTATGCGGCCTTGTGGCTGTTATAGTAACCATGTGGAATAAACGAAAGGGGAAATAACGTGAGACAATCAACAGATAAACGTAAGTACGAAGATCCAAGACGCCCTATAGGTATTGTAAAAATACCTGGATTCGATAGACGAGTGTTCGAGCCATGTAAAGTTCCATTGAAGCGTGAAGTTGCAAAACTTCTACGGAAGTATGAATTGAAGGAAGTCCTCCAAGCATGGAAGGGTGTAGAGAAATTAAACGAGTATCAACTAAACATACTTGCACGTTTCGGTGTAGAATTGAAAGGAAAATAATATGATGATCTTGGTTGATATAGGAACGTCACAAGGACGTTTACTTGATAAGAAAGGAAAAGTCCTTGTTGAGCATGTAGGTGGAGCGCTTGTGATAACTGTTAAAGGAGGCAGTGATAGTAAGGCCATTAAAATCAGGACAGAGAATACAAACAAACCTAAAATTAGGAAAGGTTATGTTGTTATTCCTAGTGAACTAAAAGCATTTCTATCTGAACTAAGCCCTATGCAAAGGAGGGAAATATCTCATAAGCTAGGAAAGAGCGCTGAGTTCTTAGCTACTATATTGAAGAGCGGTAAGTATATAGATGAAAAGATTCTAAACAAATTGTCTAAATGGGGGAAGTAAAGATGCCAAGACAGAACCACGACGACACTTGTAACGACGACGTTCTATACGAACGCAATCCAATGTCGCCTACCATACGTGCCATCAACAGTATGGACAGGCGATGCTTTGAAGAACCTAAGGAACTTGACTTCACTCACACAAGCCATCATGATATTATGAAGATGGCTCGAAAACAGTACGGGATTAAAGGATAACTATCAAATGGAAAAGAAACGAACTGCTCCAATTCAAACGCGAATTGACTACCGTACTTTGTGTACCTTAGCCGAGAATGCTCCTGCTGAAGCTTTCGGTGAGAACTATTCAATCAGCAGTATATTGCGATTCTACTTGGAATCATTTGAAGAATCACTAATCGACAAAGGCTACGCAAGGTGTGAAAGCATCGAAGATGCCATAGCGCGACTGGAAACACTTGGCTTGTCCCTCGGGGCTTTGCACAATGAAAGCCGTGAAGCGCGTGCTACTCGCTTGGCTATTCAAAAGGAAAGGATGAAGGACTTACTTGATATAAAACCAAAGAAACCCGAACCTAAAGACGACACAGATGACTTCATTCGCTTGGCGGAAGAAGCCGCGAAGAAGTTGAACGTATAACTTTGTTCGAAAATCGAACGTAGTTCAGAAATGAAAGTGGCGATTCAAAATGAAACGGTACAAAAATGAACACTGAAGCTTGTTTCATTTTGACACATTTGACTTTTCACGGTTTTCGTGGTACAATTATTGTGTCCATTTGTGGGGAATCCAATGACCGAATCTGAACTATCAAAGGCAATACTTCGTAAGGACGCCGAAAGTGTTTCGTACAAGTATCACTATTGTGTGGTTCAGCCTAAGTCAGTATTTATGGACTGTTATCTATTTTGGAACATCGTAGACTATGAAACAAACCAACAGATGATGTACTGTCCTTTTTTGAACTGGGCCAAAAGTGATAAGATCGGTGACTTCGACTGTGTTGAACTGTTTACTTTGTTGCCACAATCACGGTGTAATGATGAGAACTACAAAGGCCCAACTACATTCGTCATTATAACTTGGAAAGGAGAAGAAGAACCTGTTAAAGAACGACAACTGAATCATTTGCACCCAGACTATGAATTGATGTGTCACATACTCCGTTCGAAAATCGAACAAAGTACAACTAAAAGGAAACTTCTAAATGTCCACAATTATTAAAGCAACCGTCCCGAAGCTCGAAGGCACTCCTGTATTTAAAGGCGTCTATGACTTCGGCTCGAACCTCCAGGAAGCAGTCGAGAAGTTCGGTGAACAAGTCGTCTATGACAACTTCCTCGACAAAGTCGTAATTAGCGGCCAAGCCATCATTCGCCGTGCTGCTCAGGCTGGCAAGGACGTACAGGCCGCACTGGATGGCTGGAAACCTGGCGTGCGCGCAGCAGGCTCCGGCGGATTCAAAGAGAAAGCCATGCCGAAGGCTCTCAAGGCGTTGCTTGAATTGAGCGACGAGGAACGCGAAGCAGCTATCGCCAAACTCAAGGCCGAACACGGCTTGTCGTAAGCTCCTCAACTAGCACTCTTCCCGGTGCTAGCGCCCATAGGGGCTGGAGAATGTAACTACCCCCCGCGTTCTCCAGCCCCACTTAAAAATTGAATATAAGCATCACATAATGCTGAGCATTTCGTTGGTCACTATTGCGCGGTGATCTCCCATGTATCCTAGGACATGCAAAGACAATACAAGGCGAAGTAGTGACCACCAAAATGCTGAGCACTGAACAGACCGCTGTGTGGTATTAGCTAGTTAAACAAAACGCTAACTGTCACGCAGCGGTCTGTTGGGTACTTAGTGTTTGAAAAAGGAGAACCGAAATGAACTTGTTGCCTGCTGATTCTTATCCCGTCCCATTCAGCGAAACATGGCGTCAACTTGACTCCACCAAACTGAAGCAATTCATGTCTTGTCCACGGTCATACTTCTATCAGTACGTCTTAGGATGGCGCCTCGAGACGATGGGCGAATCACTCCACTTAATCTTCGGTCAAGCCTGGCACTTGGCAATGGAGCACTTGTTGAAACAACTAGGGCAAACTGGTCAGTATGATGCCAAAGCAGTACAAGAAGCCTTCCGTCAGTTCGAATCATGTTATCGCTCATCGTTCTCTGTAGACACCGATGATGCTAATGCACCGAAGAATCCAGCTAATGCCTTATCCGCTTTGATTGACTACAGCGAGCGCTTCAAACATGACGCTACCGAGTTCGACGTTGAGCACACTGAAATCACAGGCAAAGTTCCCATCGGTGAGGACCGTCACTTGGTCTTTAAGATAGACGCTGTATGCCGAGACAAGGAAAGCCAAAAGTGCTTTGTCCTTGAGCACAAAACCAGCGGCACACTTGCTTCTAACTGGGCTGACCAGTGGATCTTGTCAATCCAAGTCGGTACTTACATCCATGCTCTTTATTGCCTAATGCCACCTGAACAGGTCTACGGTGCTAAAGTCAACGGTACTTTCCTTCGTAAGAAAGGCAATGACTTCATGCGCGTGCCTATTAAGAAAACACCTGAGCAGATGCAACAGTGGCTTGAGGATGCTAACTTCTGGTACGGCGAAATTGAAAGGCAATTCGATGAGCTATCCAATGCCACACCTGACGACCCAGTAATGCTGGCCTTCCCTCGCAACACGAATGCCTGTATCGACTGGGGCCGTGTATGCCCTTACCATGACTTCTGCGTCAGTTGGAATAATCCACTTAAGCGCTCCGACGTAGTGCCTGGTGGCTTCACTATTGACCACTGGGATCCTATGGCGGAGCATTTGAAGACGGCTAAGTTGATTGAAGTAGTGGAGCATTCACATGACTAGACATGAATATAAAGTGCTTCGTTTGAAAAACAAGAAGCGCAAAATCAAAGTAATACGTCGCGCCAAGCGCCGATTGCAAAAGCAAGGCCAACGGTTGGACTTGTTGAATACTAACTTCTTACCGGAGGACTTCGTCTAATGCCACTTGACATCACTGCAACGATGGACGAAATAAGAAACAACTACAAAACTGACCCTAACGTGAACAAAGTAAACATTCTCGAAATGGGCGACTTCGGTACAGGCAAGAGCACTGCTCTAACCACTGCCCCAAAGCCCATACTCGTCCACTCCTTCGACCCAGGTGGTATGAGTGGTCGTCTCATCCAACCGCTGATTGAAAGCGGCGCTGTTCTTGTCGAACGCTTCGAGGATGAGAACCCTTCAAAGCCGACACAATGGGCGCGATTTGACAAGCGTATGTCTCAACTAGACGACGGTGGTTTCTTCCGAAGCGGTGCAATTAAGACCTTCGCCATTGACAGCTTAACCAGCCTCGCTGATGCAGTGATGAACTTCATCGCGGGTAAAGCTGGTCGCGCTGGACAACAGCCACAATTGCAGGATTATCAGACACAACAGATAATGCTTCGCAACCTACTAATGAAATGCTGTTCCTTACCTGTCAACTTCATCTGCACTGGTCATATGAAGATTGAAAAGGACGAGACACTAGGAAAGATCCTCTCATCCTTAATGGTCAGTGGTAAGTTGGACATTAAGATACCTATTTTGTTCGACGAAGTCTACGTCTGTCAGGCTAAGGAAACGTCCAAGGGAAGTGAGTATAAATTCCTCACTTGCAATGACGGCTTCTACCGTGCCCGCACTAGAATGGGCGCAGGTATCTTTGAGAAACTCGAAGAGCAGAACATCGAAGCCATGATGAAGAAAGCAGGCAAAATAAAATGAACCGCTTAACACTAACATACACCGGAGAACTAACCGATGAAGACATAAACGTCCTTGCTTCTTATCCTGAAGACGCAGTTGAATTTCTCCAACAACGAGGGTACACTCTACGAATCGAAGCCAATGGCAACGAAGTGTATGCCTCTCATTATAAAGGAACACTGAAGGAGGAACTATATGACGTAACTGATGAAACGATGCAACAACTGATGCAACATTTAACTGAAGAAACTAACAACAAGGAACTAATGTAATGTCTTTCATTGACATCCCTGATCTAGACAACCTGCCTGAGTTGGAAGCTGTCGCTGCTGGCGAATACCAGCTGAAGATTCAAAAGGCTGAAGTCAAACAGCAAGACCCAGCTAAGGGCAACTCACAATTCCTATCTCTGAGCTTCGAGATTCTCAGTGATAATCCTAATGTTAAGAACGTCTCTCATGTCATCATGCTGCCGAACAATAGCGTCGATGATAAAGAGAACTACAGCCGTAAGCGTCGAATAAAGGCATTCATTGAAGCGTTCAAAATCGCAATGCCTTTCGAAGCTGACCAACTCGGCGGTGAGACTGGTTGGGCCTTATTGTCGCTTGAAACCAGCGATGAATACGGCGACCAGAATCGCGTGAAGAAGTTCGTAGTTGGTAAGTAACTACTGACAACAAACCACTGGCTGTGGATACTATGAGACGAAGCAGCCAGTGGATTGGAGGATAGATATGATTGACGAGAAGAAAGAGCGAGAACTATATGATGCTTATATAGACGACGCCGGTCTTTTTATAGATGTAGGAGCTGCTTGGGAAGTATGGCTCGCCGCGAAACGGCACGCCGACGAGGACGCGGAGAAGCTACGCACAGCACTCGCGAAAGCCGCTGCTGACTTGGATAAAGCGCATGAGTACTTGGAAGATTGGGGTTTATATGTTGGCGAATACTTCCGTGAGAAGCACGATCTGACCGGCGACCTTACACACATAAAGCAATGCGCTGATGAATCACGGAATGCACTCCGCGCCGCGTGCGCGAACATGGGAGATGGAAAGATGATTTGTACTCGTTGCAGAAAAGGTTGGAACGTAGCGCCGCCTGACCGCTCCGAGCAAGCCTTCGGGGCAACAGGCTGGATATGTCAGCACTGCGTGGAAGTTGAACAGCGCAAACGATGCAGTATTTGCAGGAAGCCAATCAGAGAGAACGACCGGAATGTTTTAACCATCACAGCGCCAATGCAGTCATCAATGCATGTGCGGTGTCTACCGAAGCCAGCGTAACCCCCCGCGCACGGCGCGAACATGGGAGATGGAAGGGTGAAACCTGAATATCGCAAGTGGATTGACGAGCATTACCCAACGCAAGAATCAGCGTATGGCAAGTGCGATGAAGCAACGTTGGCTATGCAAAAGGAGTTCCCACATCTTAGGCGTGTTCGCGGTTTCTACTACTGCATTGTATGGGGTGAACGCACGCATTGGTGGCTCCAAGACGGTGACGACATAGTAGACCCAACAGCAATTCAATTCCCGTCAAGCGGCGGGCCTTACGACGAAGTTACAGATGAGAGTCAGATACCCACAGGTGTTTGCATGGATTGTGGCTCGCCGGTTTACAACTTCGACACTTTTTGCTCTAGGGCTTGTGAAGAAGAGACGCGGCGTTACCTTATGACGGGAGTGCTGTAAAGACTAACCCCTCGCGCGGCGAGGAAAGGATGGGCGAGATGTTGTGTTATCAGCATGGCTTATATGAGGACACCGAAAGATGTCCATCGTGTGAGCAAGAAAGAAAAGCGAAGCGCGATAACCATATCGACTTCCGCGCCCACACCTGCGGCGAGTGCGCGTGGGCATATGTATGGGCTGGTAAACAAGAGAATTTTACCTGCCGCCGTACTGGGTGGATGAACTCCGAAACAGGTGATGGGCATTCCGTGAGTATGTCCGCCTGCCCCGCCTTCGTGCCCAGTAAGGTGGAGAATCATAATGTCAAACTATAACGAAGTAGCTGACAGACTAGACAATGAACGACTTTCGGTAAGTCTTGGCGACAGACAACTCGCCGCCCGCGTGCTCCGCTCCGTCGCCACGCTCGAATCGCAGCTTGCGGCGAAGACGGCGGAGTGTGAGCGGGTAACCAGAAAGTTAAATTTCCTTGAGACAGAAGGCGACGAAAAAGACGGATGGTGTGAGCACGAGCGGCTTATAAAACAACTGCGTACAGGTGGCTGGCTACACCACACCCATTGTGATGTGCGATGGAAGTGGAACGAAGCTACAGACCTTTGGGACATACGAGTAGGTGAATGCACATGCGGCCTCGACGCCGCGCTCGCGAAGGAAGGAGGCGAAGATGCGCACACTGTTTGAGATTATTGAGTCAGCAAAAGACGGCAGCAAGCCAACTCATGATGAGTGCTACTGGGCAATGCTCGCACTAGACGCTTTACACAACTTCGACGCGCGAGATGTGATGGAGATGAAAAGCGACTCTGAGTTGCGTCGAAACTTACGAGCGAGCGAGTCGTTTAATCGCAACAAAAGAACATTAAACATACCGCCCGACAAGTGGATTGGGTGGAACAACGACCCTGCCAACCCTGAGTACCAGCGAATGCGCGAGATGGCATTCGGCATACTCGCTAAGGTTGAGGCGGATATGGCAACGCAGGAAGGAGGCGAAGGGAGTAACAAAGAATTCTACTACGGATTCAGCAAAACAGGCTCGCGTCCAATCGACGTTATCCTGTCCGCCGTAGCGTGTGCTGGTAAGTCATTTCATTCAACCGAAGATTGGCTTAATGAGTGTTCCTCATGGCCCCATCTGCGCGGGAATAGCCCTGTAGACTGGATTCAGAACGCTGCGGATGATGCAGCGCAAGCACTCTCCGCCCGCGACCAGCGCATCGCGGAACTGGAGAAAGACGCAGAAGCAAAAAATGCAATTCTCACTGTAGGTAATGGGTTAAATGTGTATGGAAGTTTTGAAGCAATACGCAGAGCGCAAGACTACATTTTGCTAGATAGTAAGCACCCACAAGAAGCAATAGATGTTCGCAGGTCGCTGGCGAGAGCACTACAGGAAACAGAAGCCGCCATCGCCACCACGAAGTCAGAGCGCGACCAAGCAATCGAATCAATACGTC
>ERZ761584.432-NODE-432-length-13304-cov-23.021662_pt1 | contig 13304 bp, 15 predicted proteins | sample MGYA00512168_ERZ761584 | MGnify/ENA primary metagenome ERZ761584 (study PRJEB28899, sample SAMN03785564) | bioreactor sludge metagenome | biome: EBPR Sludge; feature: EBPR Bioreactor; material: 0.22µm filtered reactor supernatant | place: Saint Lucia: Queensland...
AAACTCCTCGCCTCATTCTAGAACAACATACATTCCTTGATCTAGATGAAGATGGTTATGATGAGCCTTATATTGTTACTGTAGATTTTGAATCTCGTAAACTTCTTCGTATTGGTGCTAGGTTCCGTGCTAAAGATATTACTTACAAAGGTGATAAACTTGTAGCTATTAAACCTTGTGAGTACTTTATCAAGTATACCTTCCTTCCAAATCCAGATGGTGGATTCTATGGTGCTGGTTTTGGATTATTACTTGGTGGTATCAATGAAGCATTAAATACCCTCATCAATCAGCTTATTGATGCTGGTACATTAGCGAATCTACAAGCTGGTTTCATGTCTAAAGGTCTTCGTATTAATAAAGGACCTATGGGTATTAAACCCGGAGAATGGGTACCAGTTAATAACTTTGGTGATGATCTTCGTAAAGGTATTTTTCCTTTACCTAATAAAGAACCTTCCAACGTTCTGTTTCAACTGCTTGGTATCCTTGCTTCAACTGGTAAAGAAATCGCATCTGTATCTGAAGTCTTTACTGGTAAATTCCCAGGACAGAATACTCCAGCGTCTACCACAAGTGCTGTTATTGAAGAGGGTATGAAAGTCTTTACCTCTATCCACAAACGAATTCATCGTGATGTTGGTAGAGAGTTTCAGTTATTCTATAAGAATAATCAAATCTATCTTCCCGGTCGAGTAGAGTTTACTCTACCTCTTGCTGGTACTAATCAAACTGAGAATTACATTGTTCGTCAAAATGATTACCAAGAACTACCACTACAAGGGGAAGCTCAACAAGGTCAGCCTTTCGTAAGTGTTATTTTAGCTTCTGATCCTTCTATGATTAATGATTCACAGAAGGTTCTTAAAGTACAACAGTTGTTAGAAATTCAAGGAAATCTTGGTACACTGAATCCAATGGAGATTACTAAGGCAGCCCTTGATAATATTGATGTGGAGAATAAGGTAGCATTAATGACTCCTCCTCCACCTTCTGTTCCTCCTGAAATTCAACTTAAGCAAGCAGAACTTGAAGAGCTTAAGCGCAGTAATCAAGTAAAAGAACAATTAGAATATATGACGCTTATGAGTGAATCTCGTAAGCGAGAGTCAGAAGTAATTCTTAATTACGCTAAAGCTCAACAACTTGGTGACGCTGCTATGATTGAACAAGCCAAGGTTGAAGCAGAACGTGTTAAGACTCAAGAAGAATCCTTCCGCCGACAAATGGAACTTATGTTTAAAGCCCAAGAACATAAGATGGACATGGAATTTAAACAAGAAGAACACGGAATGGATATGCAAACTAAAGCTGCTGAAGGCGAACAGAAACTTGTGCATAATGAGCGTATGATGCAAGCAAAAGAAGAAATGATGAAGAAGCAAGCTTCTATGAGGAAATCAAATGAACGAAAAGGAAATAAGTAGAGAAGATTTTGATGAGTGGTTAACTTATCCACAAACTAAAGCTTTTTTTGGTGCAGTAAAGTCTGAACAGGAAACAGCTCTTCAGATGATTGTAAAAACGGTGGACATGGATTCACTAACACAAGCAAGAATGATTGGAATCCTGTCTGGTCTCCAAAAAGTACTGGAGTTAGATTATGACGACACAAAATAACGAAGTAGATAAAGACAAAGATGTAAATGATAAAGAAACACTTGAAGAAAACGAAGTCAAAGAGTCACCGACTGAACTAGCCGCACGAGAAGGTGGTTGGATTTCTAAAGAAGAGTGGGAAGCTTCTGGTAAAAATCCTGACGACTGGCGTAGCGCAAAAGATTTTGTCGAACGTGGTGAACTTTTTGATGAGATTCATAAACTTAAAGATAACAACAAAAAGACTAGTGCAGCATTTAAAGCTCTAGTTGAACATCACAAAAAAGTTTATGAAAACGCCATGAAAGACGCTTTAGCTAAGCTTAAAGCTGCTAAGAAAGAGGCTCTAGAGAATCACGAAATTGATCGTGTTATGGAGCTAGATGAAGAGATTGAGCAGGTTAAGGAACGTAAATTTGATATGCCTGAAGTTGAGGTAGATGATGTTCCTAAAGGCCCAACCCCTACATTTAAAGCTTGGCATAAAGTAAATAAGTGGTATGAATTAGAAGGTGACGATGAAGCAAGTCGATATGCTGATACAATTGGTATCCAGTTTAGGACTAAAAATCCAAACGCTACTGAGCGTGAATTACTGGAACATGTAGAAGCTAGAGTTGCTAAACGTTTTCCTGAAGTGTTTGAAAATCCTGCTTCTAAGGAAAAAAGTCCTGTGAATCCTAAGGGTGATGGCAAAAGTAAGACTGATACTTTTAAACTTACTGCTGAAGAAGAGCGGGCTTGTCAGATGTTTTTAGATCAAGGTGTATTTAAGAATAAACAAGAATACATCGAAGAAGTTAAAAAGATCAGAGGTGACAAATGATTATCCCAACTGGTAATCGAATTTTAGTTAAACCTGATCCTGTAGAAACTAAAACTAAAAGCGGCATTCTTCTTGCAAAAGATGAACGATTAGAGGCCGCAGCGTCCGTGACTGGTACTGTAGTTGCAATTGGTGAACTGGCATGGAAGGAGTTCGTTGATGGGGTGTTTAAGTCAGTATATGAACCTTATGCTAAAGTTGGTGATCGTGTACAATATAAACGATATACTGGCATTAGTGTTAGGGATGAAGAAACTGGTGAACAGTACATCCTAATGAATGACAATGACGTATTTAGCCGATTTGAGAGAGGTGAAAGCAATGTCTAAACTTGAAGAGACACTAAAGACTACGAAGGCAAAGCCAGAGACAGTGGCTACCCAACGACGTATTCCCATTGGCGCTGATAGAAATGTGCTATGGGTTGATGGGATGGACCCCACTAAAAAATACGCTTGGATTAACGACTACAATGTCGATTTTATGAGGGCATCCGGTTTTGAGCATGTCAATGTTGGTGACGTTCGAGTAGCAGACCACTCTCGATATGGCTCACAAATGGGTGATGTTATCTCTAAAGGCGTTGGAGCCGGTGTAACGGCTTATCTCATGTGTATTGATAAAGACCTCTACGATCAGGATATGAAAGCAATGAATGCTCGTGCTGATGAACTAGAGGCCGGAATCTATCGAGAGGCCGAATCTGGTGGCCTTGTTGGTGAACTCAAGTTGAGGCGGGAGTAATCTCGATCTTTTATGAACAAACTACAAGGCCAAAATTCAATTCTTTTTATGGAGTTAAATTATGGCTAACGTAGATCGTCCTAACGGTTTTAAACCCGTTAAGACTCTTAGTGGCGCTCCTTGGACTAGCCTAGTCCGTGCTATCGGTGTTGCTGATGGTGCTGATATTTTTCTAGGCGACGCTCTTAATCTAGCGTCTGGTCTTGCTGCTGTTGCTGCAAGCAACGATGCTAGTTTACTTGGAGTAGCTGTTGGCTTTGGTAAGTTTGATAAGGATGGGCGCACTCCTTTTGGCCCATACAATCCAGACAGCCTTAGCACACGTTTTTATGACGACAGTGCATCTACGCATACCGAATGGTGTGTGTACTATGTTCCTTTCGACGATGTAATCTTTGAAGCACAGACCGCCACCGCTCTTACCAAAGTTGTTGGTGACACTGTTGACCTGCTTGCTACGGCCGGTAATACCACAACTGGTATTTCTGCACAAGAAATCACGACTAGCACTAACGCGGATTTCACCGTTGTAGAAGTTCCAGTTATGCCTGACAATGATCCTACTGCTGTTTGGGGTCGTTATTGGGTTATGGCAACCCGTGCTGAACAAGCATTCCACGCTTAATATAGGGGACATTTAACATGACAATGACTCGTGCTAGTTTTGCAAGCGCACTTGCCCCCGGTATTAACAAGTGGTATGGTGAGGCATATGGCGACTATAAACCTCAGTATGTAGATATTTTTACGACTGAGAAATCTAACCGCGCATTTGAAGAGGATGTTGGTACCACTGGTTTTGGTTATGCTGTAGCCAAATCCGAAGGTAATGCAATCTCTTACGATACGTCACAACAAGGTTTCAAAACCCGTTACAACCATGTAACTTATGGTCTCGGGTTTGTAATCACTCGTGAGGCGTATGAAGATGACCTTTATGGGGTTATCGGTAAGAAGAAAGCAACCTCTCTTGCCCGCTCAATGCGTCTTACTAAGGATGTAATTGCTGCAAACGTTCTTAACCGTGCTTTTACGGCAGCTTATGCCGGTGGTGACGGTAAAGAACTTTGCGCTACTGACCATCCAAACGTAACTGGTGGTACTTGGTCTAACGAACTTTCAGTTGCAGCTAACCTTTCGGAAGCTGCTCTTGAGCAAATGAACATCGACATTATGAAGTTTACCGATGATCGTGGTCTCAAGATTGCTGTTCGTCCTCGTCAGCTAATTATCCCACCTGACCTCGTTTTTGAGGCAGAGCGTATTCTTAAGACGGAAGGTCGTGTCTACACTGCTGACAACGACATTAACGCTCTTAAGATGATGGGTAAGATTCCCAAGGTTGTAGTGAACCAGTATCTAACTTCTACGACTGCTTTCTTCCTTCAGACAGATGTACCTGATGGTCTTAAGCATTTTGAGCGTAGGGGTGATGATTTTGGTATGGATAACGATTTTGATACCGAGAACGCTAAGTTCAAGGCTACCGCTCGTTATTCATTCGGTTTTACCGATCCTCGCTGCATCTACGGGACTCCCGGCGTATAAGTTGTAAAGTTGTGGGAGGGGCTTACCCAAGCCCCTTCCCTATTCGATAAGGAGACTTAAATGGGTATGTCAAATTTTCCAAACGGCTTTTCTAATGGTGTTACGATTCGTGGCCTTCCACTTCAAGTAGCCCATCCCGGTAAAGTCTTTTGGGTCAACAATAGTACAGTTCTTCCACCCGGCGGTGTAGCTGGTGCTAATGGTAACGATGGTTCTTATCTTAAGCCAGTAGCAACACTTACTCGTGCTCTTGCTCTTTGTAAAGCAAACCGTGGTGACATTATCATGCTAATGCCGGGTCACGCTGAAAACGTGGCTACTGCTGCGGCTATTGATGTAAACGTAGCTGGTGTTGCTGTAATTGGTCTTGGTACTGGTACTAAGCGTCCTAAGTTTAGTTTTACTGCTGCTGCTGCAACTTTTGCTATTACTGCGGATAACTGCTCATTCTATAACATTGAATGGCAGGCTAATTTTGCAGACGTAGCAATTGGTCTTGATGTTTCTGGTGTTGATGGTCTTTCATTTGATTCTTGCTACTTCACTGAAGCTGCTACTAATCTTAACTATGTTCATGTAGTTGACCTTGCAACTGGTTGTGATGACATTAGTTTTGAAAAGTGCAAGTGGATTACTGGTGATGCTGCAAATGACTCACATATCAATGCAGTAGCGTCTAGTGGTTTCTATATGAAGGATTGCTTCCTTGCTGCAAACGTAGCACAAACCTCAGTTGTTGGTCTAGTTGCTTCGTCTGGTAATATGACGAATGTCTGGATTGATAACTGTGCATTCCGCTCTAATATTGACGGTGCTCTATGGGTAGACTTTAATGGTGCTGCTAACAGTGGTTTAATTACTAACTGTAATGTAAGCTCCATTGATGGTGCTGGTGCTCAAAACACTCTTGATTTCACAGGTGGTCATGCTTTTAATTGCCGCTTTGCTGGCGAAGCTGATGCTTGGGGTCTTGAGGGTGGTGGTACTGCTGTTTACAACAACGCTTAATGATGTAACCGGGTTGGGGGCTTTACGGCCCCCTCCCATCTTTGGAGATTTATAATGGCTGATACTGTTGACACAGTTACGATGTTCCAAGGTAAGTATAAGTATGCAGTTCGGCTGACGAACATTAGTGATGGCACTGGTGAATCAGCCGTTGTTAAAGTAGATAAATCTGCTATTGCAGCTACTCTTGGTATTACAGAACCTTCTAAAATTGTTGTAGAAGAATTGTATTGGAATATTCAAGGATTTAATTCTGTTCGTCTTCATTTTGACCATACTACTGATGATGAACTAGATGTACTTTGTAATAGTGGTTATCGTGATTACAAACCATTTGGTGGCTTAGTTGATCCCGGTTCTACTGGAGGAACAGGAGATATTATTCTTACTACTAATGGTGGATTTTCTGGTTCAACTTATAGCATTTTAATTGTATTTTCATTTTCAAATGCAACTGTCTAAACGGCAATTAGCACACCTATTGCAACAACAATTTAATGCACCAACATTAGATCAATACATTAAATTATTCAGTCCTGCTGTGTGGTTCCGCAATGGTATAGGCACAGCGGCCGGGCAATGGGATGACATTTCCGGCAACGGTCGGCATTTACAGCTTTTCAATTCACCAACACTGAATGCCGACGGCAGTTACACATTTAATGGCACAAACCAGTATGGAACAACAGCCGCTTTTACCCTAAATCAGCCAACAACCGTCTTCATTGTAGTTACGCAGATTTCATGGACCTCTGGTGATGTGCTGTTTGATGGTGCTGGTATTGCTGGTGGTGCCTGCCAGCAGACTACTGCTTCACCACGAATATCCATATCAGCAGGGTCTAGCGCGTGTGAAATATCTACAGTTGCAGTTGGTACGAAGACTGTTGTTTGTGCCGTATTCAATGGTGCGTCGTCTAGGCTGGTGCGAAATCTTGATGTAGCAACGGCTGGTAATGCTGGCACAAATAACATGGGTGGATTCACTCTCGCTGCAATAGGTGGTGGTGTGGCGGCGTGGTCGAATATACAGGTACATGAGATTGTGATTCTTCCAATTGCGCCATTGACTGTGCAACGAGAACGAATATCATATGGTTTGATGGCCAGACACGGTTTAGCATAATATGACGGATATAGACACTAATGAGAGATTACTATAAACCCGGTGAGTGGTTAGCAATTTGTGATCGTTGTGGTTTTAAATTTAAAGCCTCTGAACTAAAATTAGATTGGCAAGGATTTCGTGTTTGTGAGGATGATTTTGAATATCGTCACCCACAAGATTTTCTTAAACCTAAAACAGATAAAATTTATGTTCCTTGGTCTCGTCCAGACATCGCTGTAGAAGTAACAGCAGCTAGTGGGTCTGGTGGTATGGCATTAGGGATGAGTGTTTTAGGTTCTCGTGCATTAGGATAAGGAATGACTACTACTAATATTAGATTTACTAACTTTGGTTCTACAACTCTTGTAGGAGCAATTACTGCTGGACAAACAGCCATTTCTGTTACTAATGGTGCTGTTTTTCCATCGCTTACTGGTAGTAACTATTTCTATGCTGTTATTACTGACTCTCTTACTGCCCCTACTAAACAAGAAATTGTTAAAGTTACAGCACGATCTGGTAATAACTTAACTATTACTCGTGGTCAGGATAGTACTACTGGACAAGCATTTGATAGTGGTAACTATATTGAACTTCGTCCAACAAACTTAGCTTTTCAAGATGTTTTTGATGATGCTGTTACTGTAGCACGCTCTGACATTACTGCTATTACTGGTACATTACCAACTTCTAAAGGTGGTACTGGTCAAAACTTTAGTGCCTCTACTGGTTTTGTTAAATTAACTGCTGGAACTGCGTCAGCTTCAACTGTAAACTTAACTACTGATGTTACAGGTACATTACCAATTGCTTATGGCGGTACTGGACAAACTACTGCAAATACTGCGTTTAATGCTTTAGCTCCTAGTCAAGCTAGCAACGCGAATAAGTACTTAAAAACTGATGGTACAAATACATCATGGGATGATATTGATCACAGTGATATTACTAATAATTTAGTAATTTTAGTAGATGACTATGGCGCAGTAGGTGATGGTTCTACAGACGATACTGTGGCTATTCAAGCAGCCCTTAATGCTGGAGCGGCTCTTGGGTCTAATTCAGTTGTTCGATTAGGGCCTAAACGTTATGTAGCAACTTCACTTATTATTCCAGAAGGTGTTCTACTTATTGGTAGTGACAAACTTCCTGCTGTAGATCATGAAGTAGTTGGTGCTGGTCAAGTTAATTCACGATTTGATCAATTAAACTATTCACTTATTCGTTCTGGTGCTGCTGCTAACTTTATTACTTTACGCACACACTCTGGTATTAAAGGTGTTGCTATTATCCCAAGTTGGCTTAATGTGTCGTGGGATAACGATGCTACTGATCCCGCTACCGCCAACGCTGGTGCTGCTTATTCTGGTTGGACTGGCACTGCTATCTATACAGAAGGAACTTCTGGTGGTGAGCGTGCTTGGAACGTATTAGTAGAGAATTGCCTTATTGCTGGTTTTAATAAAGCTATTTATGGTTATGCCGCAGATGGTTCTATCTTTAAAGGTATTTGGGGAGATTGTGTATATGGTATTCATATTACACAAACTACCGACCTTTGCTTTGTTTCACAGTGTCATTTCTGGCCTATTCTTTCTTGGGCATCTACAACTGTAACATATTATCAACGTCCCGGAACTGCATATTTAATGCAGATCAACGGTATTTCTGGAGCCGGTGCTGACGGTACTAGAGTTTCAGACTGTTTTGCTTTCGGTTATGATGTTGGTTTTCATTGTGCTACTGCTTTTAGTATTAATTTTAATAACTGCTATTACGATAATGCAAATACAGCTAGAACTGGAAAATATGGTTTTAAAGTAAGTGGAGCTTCTCCAGATTTTTCAATGACTGGTTGCCAAATTCAGGCTGCGGATAGAGGCATTTCAGTAGAACACGATGCTGTTCCTATTGTAATTAGTGGTTGTTCTATTCGTTCAACTAACACAGCAATTTATTTAAGTACAACTGCTGTATCTGGAAGTGCTGCGGCTACTATTTCTAATAATACCTTCTATGAAGTAACTACTGGCGTTGATATTAGAGATACTACTGGCTATTATCATATTGCTGGAAATCAATTCACTAGACTTACGGTTGGCACAGACGCTATTTTATTTACTGCTGCTAACGCACGTACTACATTAAGCCATAACCGTTTAGTCGGTTCTTGGACTAATACAACCTATAATGGTGTTGTTAGTCATAACGCTTCTCCTACTGCAAATGCTCAATCAACTCTTTATAAAACATTAACATCTACTTCTGGCGCACATTATAATTCTTATAAAGCTATTGATTATGCTCCATCAGGAGCTTCGACGGCTACAGTATATGGTGATTATTCTCAAATAAATGTAAATACAAATCAAACTGTAACAGGTATTACTGGTTATTTTTCTGGCTTATATAAACCTTCTGGTGCTAATGCAGCAATTGCTACATATAAAGCTTACGATACTCTTCTTTATATTGATGCTGCTTCTGGTACTCCAGTAACTACTGCTATTGGTTATAATGTACAAACTGGTACAGTTGCTACTGGTGCTGCTGTAACTACATTTTATGGTTACTTAGCAGCAGATCAAACAGATGCACAAATAACCAATGCCTATAATTTTGTTGGTGTTAATGCTGTTAGTGGTACTTCTCGTTGGAATGCTTATATGTCTGGTACTGCTCCTAATTATTTTAATGGAGCAGTTGGTGGTAATTATCAAGCATTAACTAACTCTGGTGCGCCACATAGTCTTAATCAAACACATAAGTACATTACTGCAAACGTAACTGGAGCTTCGTTCCAGATTAATTTACCTGATCCAGCTTCTTTAGGTGCAGGTATTTCTTGGGAATTAATTATTCGTAGAATAGATGCTTCTGCTAATACTTTGACTGTTGCTCCTTTAGGTGGGGATACTTTAATCAACAGTTCGGGTGCTAGTGGCAATATTACGCCGGCCGCTAATGCTACCTTACGTCTAATGTCAAACGGCGTTGACACTTGGTACCAGATTTAATTATGACAATAGAATCCCGTATTGCTGTATTGGAAGAGAAGGTGAATAACATCGAAGATAAAATGCAAATTCTAGATAACATTCACCAAGAATTAACTCGCTATAAAGGTTTTATTGGTGGTATGGTATTTTTAGTTACATGTATTGGTGCTTTTTTCTCTCAAATCAAAGATATACTAAAATTTAAGTTTGGAATTTAAATGGCAACTGGCTATACCTTTTTCCCAACTGCTGGAGAAATTGTTAAAGCATCATTAGGTGTACTTAGGGTTATTGACTTAGAAAACCCAAATCATCCTACTGCTGCTCAATATGCCGAAGGTATTTTAGCACTTAACTATCTTCTTACTGGTTGGCAATCACATAAACATCAAATCTGGTGTCGTAAAACTGCTAACTTTACCCTTTCACAAGGTAAGGTACAATACAGTATTGGTCAAGGTGGTTATGATGTAAATGTACAAATTCCACTTAAAGTTTATCAAGCTTGGAGAACAGATTATTCTGGTTCTACTCCTATAGATATACCTTTACAAATTCTTTCTGAAAAAGAGTATCTTTTACTTCCAAACAAAAGTGAAGAAGGTACGCCGATTGCTATTTGGTATGATCCTAAACACGAATATGGTGTTTCTGGTCCCGGTACATTTGCTTACGGCTTAGTAAATCTTTACTATCCAGCAGATGCTACTAATGCTACTAACTGTACGATTAGTATTAGATACCAACGTCCAGTAAATAATCTTGATGCTACCACAGATCAATTAGAGTTTCCACAAGAATGGTTTGATGCTATTAAGTATAATCTTGCTATTCGTCAAGCTCATCTGTATGGAACACCACAATTAGAGTATGATAGGATTAACGCCCTAGCAAAAGATTTAAAAGAAGACGCTATGGCTTTTGATACTGAAGATTCTTCACTATTCCTATATCCAGCACATAACTAATGAAAAAGAACCTACTACCTTTGGTAGTAAACACCTCTAGACCACAGGTTGACATATTCGATCTAAACTTTAGAGACTCATATATGCACAATGTGTATATTGAGGCTTATAAAGGAGGTCATTCAGAGACGCAACAAGTATTTGCTGTTAAGCGTCCGGGTATGAATAATAATCCAGTTAGTGCTCCTAGTGGTGGTACTGGTATTGGTGTTGGCTGTTTTATGTCACAGAATCAAACCTCAACCAACATCTATTATGGTGTTAAATATGGCGCTAACCTGTATGTGTATCACTTTAATGATTCTGTAACTACATTAACATATAATGCTGTTTCATTTAATAGTTCAGCATATCCAATATTAATGTTTAGTAATGTTGGTTTACCAGATGACTCTGTAAATGTAGCAATTACTAATGGTGATACTATTGCATATACTAAAGGAGCAGCATCAGTTGGAACTGAAGGTCCGGGTTCTGGTGCCCCGTGGGGATTTGGTACACAACTTACACATGTTGTCTATTTAAACAACAGAGTGTTTGTTGGTAGTACAAACAATGGTCAAATCTATCAATCGGACTTAGGAAACTTCTTTAATTTCCCGTCAACTGAATGGATTACTCCAGAAGCATATGGCGGTAAATTAGTTGATCTTGGTCGTTATAATAACTACATTGTAGCTTTTAAAGAATACTCTACTGAATTTTTTGAAGATGTTGCTAATCAAAATGGTTCTGTTTTAGGGCGTGTAGAACAAGCTGTACAGCAAGTTGGTTGTGTTAACCCTGCTACCATCGTTGATACTGGTGGCGGAGAAATGATTTGGGTAACTAATGATGAATCTGGCCGTAAACGGGTACAAAAACTAAACAACAGTTTTAACTTACAAGACATCACTGATCCTTATCTTGCTAAGTATTTAGAGTTAATGGGGTCATATGATGGCTCATTTGCCTTTTTGACAAGTGTAGCAGGGAAACAATTTTATGTATTATCTATTGCCGCTACTTATTACCCAACAGCCTCTTCTACAGACATTTCTAATATTACTTTTGTCTATGACTTAGAGCTTGGTTTGTGGTATAACTGGTATACTGATGGTACAGGAACTCTTCCAACCTTTGGTGGATTTAGTTATCGTACTTTAGGACGTTGGTTAGTTTCTGGTAGTGCTAAAAGTAAGTTTAGCACTACATATGTTCAAAAGATGGATACAGGCTCTTTATACCAATTAGATGATTCTTACGGTGTAGATATTAATTCAACTATTACTGTAAAATTACGTTTTAATAATATTGATTGTGATATTTTTAATCGTAAATTTCTTAACAATGTAACTATCCTTGCTGATACATATACACAAGCTACTTATACGTATACAGTAGGATGGTATACTAACGAGGGGGCTCGCGGAACAACTAGAACTATATCCTCATATTATCTAGCTCCGTATGAAGCTACTGGTCGGGCGTTTGGTTCATTTAAGCGAGGCACTTTAGAAATTACTAATACACAAAATGCCAAGTTACGTATTAGTGGAGTTATCTTAGATTATGATGTAGGTGAGGGTTATGGAATTTCCTAAAGCCTCTATTCAAGAACGTGATCGCTCTAGAGAACATGAAAATGAGCGTAAACTATATACGTTTTTAAAGAAATTCTTTAAAGATATTACTGTATATGTAACGACTACATCACAGTATCTATTATTTGGTAAAACAAACAGTATTGGAACTGACCCTGTACAAGTACAAGGCTCTATTCAAGTTTCAACTAACAGTAATTCCAATGTACCTTTTATTAATCTAGTTCGTAGTAAAGGAACAGCCAGTGCTCCTAGTGCTATTGCAAATGGTGATACTGTTGGTTATGTAGCTGGGACTGGTTATGATGGTTCTAATTACGCCGCAGGAGCTACTGTCGAAGTAGTTGCTTCTGAGAACTGGAACTCTACTAGTCATGGTACAGCACTTGTATTTAAAACAACTGATAATGGAACTACTGTTTTAGCTGAAGCTGGTAAGATTCAACCAACAGGAGATTGGGTAGCTGGTGGTGACTATTTCTATGTGCCTTCTGGTGCTGGTGCCCCTGTTGGAGCGCCTCCTGCCATTGCAGGACACATTGCAATGCGTATTGATGAAACAGGTAACAAAGCATATATTTATTCTGGAGGCTCTTGGGTGGCTCTAAACTAACATGGCTATTTATAACAAATTTCCTAATCTCGCTAGACAAACTGAAAACCCTATTAATATGTCTTATTATGGAGGTTTGTCTAAACCAAACCCTGTTGGTAATTCATTAGGTAATCAGTCTATTAGTCAATTAAAACCAACTAATAATCAATTTAAACCCCAAATTACTCAGGCGTTTGGTAGTGATTATCAAAATAAGTTAGGTGGGAATGGTTTTGTTTATGACCCCACAACTGGATTTGGCACTTACAATGGACAGCAATTAGGAAATGAGGGTCGTAGAAATCCTGTTATTTGGGGTCGTGTTG